>Ga0209172_10000474_pt1 | contig 110766 bp, 100 predicted proteins | sample LarsenN4metaG_FD_184113 | JGI IMG/M metagenome (GOLD analysis project Ga0209172, IMG submission 184113) | Hot spring sediment bacterial and archeal communities from British Columbia, Canada, to study Microbial Dark Matter (Phase II) - Larsen... ... | reverse complement strand
GATCGAGCCGCGGAGATGGAGAAGCAGGCTCGGGCCGCCCTGCGGAGAGGGGCGGACCTCGTCGAGCTGCGTCTCGATCACCTCGACGACCTCACTCCCGGCGCCGTCAAGGCGCTCGCGCACGCCTTCGGCCCGAAGGCGATCGCCACCCTCCGCTCTGGGGAACAGGGCGGAGCCAGGGTCCTACCCGATGAGAGGCGGGAGGAGATCCTCGCCGCGGCGTGTCGCCTCGGTTTTTCCTACGTAGACGTGGAACTCCAGACGGATACGGCACGGGTGGAGGAGCTGCACCGGACCGCGTCGAAGCATCACCAGGACCTCATCGTTTCCTATCACTTCCAGAAGCCCGTGGACGTGTCCGATGCCGCGGACGCCCTCGAGGCGTGCGTCGCGGCCGGCGACGTGGGCAAGGCCGCGTTGCCCATCGCGGACATCGAGGCGGCCCTGTCCCTCGTCGAGTTCGCGAGGAACCAGGCCCTCCGGTCCCGGCGGTACGTCCTGATTGGGATGGGGGATCCCGGCGCCGTCACCCGCGCCCTCGCGGAGGACGTCGGGCAGGAGATCGAGTACGCCCACCTGGGCCGTCCGTCGGCCCCGGGCCAGTTCGCCCTCGAGACCGCGCTCCGCTTGAGGCGGAAGACACCGATGGTCCTGGGCCTCGTGGGCCGTCCGCTCGGGCATTCCATCTCGCCGCAGATTCACGACGCCGCCTTCGCGGCGCTGGGGTTGCCTGGAGTGTACCTCCCGTTCGAGGCCGAGCGTCGCTCCCTGGAGTCGCTCCTGTCCGCCCACGAGCGACTGCGGCTCCGCGGATTCAACGTGACGATCCCGTACAAGGAGACGATCGCGCCGATGCTCGACGAACTCGACGGGGACGCGGAGGCCCTCGGGGCGGTGAACACGGTCGTCCTCAGGGACGGCGGGACGAAGGGCCACAACACCGACACGTACGGGTTTCGGATGGCCCTGCGCTCGAAGGGACTGCGCCTGGGCGGGAAGGACGCGCTCGTCGTCGGAGCGGGCGGCGCCGCGAAGGCCGTGGTGCACGTCCTCCTCCGGGAGGGAGCGAGGGTCCGGATCACGAACCGCACGCCCGAGAGGGCAGACGCCCTGGCGGAAGCCTTCGACGCGCGCGTCGATGTGGTCGAGTCGGCGGAGGTCTCCGGGGAGCCCGCGTGCGACCTCCTCGTGAACGCCACGCCGGTGGGGACGAAGGACGGGCCGGGTGGCCTGCCGGTCCCCGAAACCGTGGTCGCGAGAGCGAAGTTCGTCTTCGATCTCGTGTACAATCCTCGGGAGACGCCGCTCCTGCAGGCCGCGCGGCGGGCCCGCATCCCGGCGACGTCGGGCCTCGGCATGCTCCTGCATCAGGCCGCGAGATCCTTCGAGCTCTGGACCGGGTCGGAGGCGCCGTTCCCGGCGATGGAGCGCGCCGCGGAGGAGGCCCTCGCATGAAGGCCCATGCGACGTGCTTCGGGGCCGGGACGATCGTGAACGCGTTCGCCACCGGTCGTGGCGCCGCCTTCGGGCTCGCGCTTCGGGCCACCGCGGTCGCGGTCCCGATGCCCTCGGACTACGGCGTCCAGGTCCACGTCCCCGCGGAGGCGGGTCCCGCGCTCGCGGAGGGGTGCGCCCGTCGGGTCCTCCGGCGGAGCCGACGGAAGGCGGGCCTCGAAGTCTCCGTCGACTCCGAGATCCCGATCTCCCGCGGGCTCAAGAGCAGCTCCGCGGTGGCGAACGCCGTGGCCCTGGCCTGTGCGAGGGCTCTTGGACTCGACCTCGAGCCGGATCGCCTCATCAACCTCGGCGTGGACGCGGCGCTCGATGCCGGGGTGACGATCACGGGCGCGTACGACGACGCCTGCGCCTCCTTCTATGGCGGGATCGCGATCACGGACAACCGAGCGAGACGACTCCTCCGAATGGATCGCCTCCCGGAGGGTCTCGTCGCCGTCGTCCAGATTCCGCGGAAGGCGATCCCGAAGCGAAGCCTCCTGGAGAAAGACTTCTCTCCGATCCGGGGCGAGGTGGAGGAGGCCTTCCACCTTGCGATGCGGGGGGACTACTTCCACGCGATGGAGAGGAACAGCGCCGCCTACGCGCGCATCCTCGAAGTCGACGAAAGCCCCGCGATCCGGGCGCGAGCCGCGGGCGCGATGGCCGCCGGCATCACCGGGGCGGGCCCTGCGATCCTGGCCCTCACGAAACCGGCCCACGTCGAGGCGGTCTCGCAGGCCCTCGCGGACGACGAGGCCGAGGTCCGCGTCGTGAGCCTGAACGCGGTCGAGGCGCGGGAGGTGCCCACATGAGGTTCCGGGCGCAGCCCTCTGCCCTATCCGGGACGATCCGGGCCCCGCCATCGAAGAGCTACACGCACCGCACGATCCTCACGGCGGCCCTCTCTGGCGGCCCATGCCGGATCGCTCGCCCCCTGCTCTCCGAGGACACGGAGGCGACGATTTCCGGGATCGAAGCCCTCGGCGCGGAGGTCGCCCGCGGGGACGACGGCCTGACGGTGTCCTGCGAGGGCCTTCGGCCTCCGATCAGAGAGATCGACGCACGCAACAGCGGCACGACCCTCCGTCTCCTTTCCGGGATTGCGGCGCTCCTCGACGGGCCCACCGTCCTAACGGGGGATGCGAGTCTCCGGACGCGGCCGATGGGGCCCTTGCTGGATGCGCTGATCGGCCTCGGAGCGAAGTGTCGATCCCTCGGACCCAACGGATGCCCGCCCGTAGAAATTCGCGGGCCCATACGTGGCGGGGAGATATCGATCCCCGGCTTCGTCAGCTCCCAGTTCATCTCGAGCCTGCTCATCGCCTGCCCGCTCGCTCCGGAGTTTACGAGCGTGCGGGTCCTCCCGCCCCTGCGGTCCGAACCCTACGTCGAGGTGACGCTGCACGTGCTCGAGCGGTTCGGCGTCGCCGCCCAATCCGCCTCGGGCTGGTTCTACATACCCGGGCGTCAGGCGTACCATCCCGTGGACTTCACCGTCCCCGGGGACTTCTCGTCCGCGACGTTCGCCTTCGTCGCCGCGGCGATCACTCGAGGCGACGTCACCGTGGAAGGGTTGGACAGCTGGATGCCGCAGGGAGATCGTCGGATCCTCCGGAAGCTGGAAGCCTTCGGCGTCGCCGTCGAGACGTACTCGGACCGGGTCCGCGTCCGCGGTGAACCGCTCCGGGGCCAGACGGTCGACATCGGTGATACCCCGGACCTGTTCCCGGCCCTGGCGGTCCTCGCCACGCAGGCCGCCGGCGAATCGCGCTTTGTGAACGGCGAACACCTCCGGTTCAAGGAGAGCGATCGGATCGAGTCGACCGTGGCGTTCCTGAAGGCGATGGGCGCGGACGTGCAAGGGACGAGGGACGGCTGCATCGTCCGCGGGCCCACTCCGCTCCGCGAGGCGCTCGTCGACTCCCGCGGAGACCATCGAATCCTGATGGCCGCGGCGGTGGCAGGGCTCGTCGCGGACGGCCCCGTCGACATCACGAATCCTATGTGCTATCGGGTGTCCTATCCGTCCTTCCTCGAGGACTTCCAATCCCTTGGCGCCAAGTTCGAGGTGGTCTCGTGAACACGTTCGGAGCGAGATACCGCACGACCATCTTCGGGACCAGCCACGGTCCGTTCGTGGGCTGCACGATCGAAGGCCTCCGTGCGGGCACCCGGGTCGACGAGGCCCTCGTGCAGGCGCAGCTGGATCGTCGCCGGCCGGGCCAGAGCCTCGTGACGAGCCAACGGAAGGAGGAGGACCGCGTGGAGTTCTCCGAAGGCCTCCGCGGCGGTGAGACCACGGGCGAGCCCATCGTCGCCATCATCGCGAACCAGGATGTGCAGTCGAAGTCCTACGCCGATGTCGCGCGGATTCCCCGCCCGGGCCACGGCGACTTCCCCGCGCGGATGAAGTACGGCGGGAAAAGCGACCTACGGGGCGGCGGGCAGCTCTCGGGCCGCATGACGGCGCCCCTCGTGGTGTCCGGAGCCATCGCGCGGCAAGTCCTCGGCGAGCAGGGCATTCGGTTCGCCGCGCACGCGGTACAGATCGGTCGGGTCATCGCCCGTTCGGTGACGCCCGCGGAGATCGAAGCCAACGTCGAGAGGACGCCCGTCCGATGCGCAGACCTTGAGGCAGCGGACCGCATGCTCGTGGAGATCGAGGCCGCGCGGCGCGACCGGGACAGCGTCGGCGGGACCATCGAGGGATTCGTGACCGGCCTGCCGGTCGGCGTGGGAGAGCCGTTCTTCGATTCCATCGAGGCTACCCTCTCCCATCTGTTCTTCTCGATTCCCGCCGTGAAGGGCGTGGACTTCGGCGCCGGTTTCCGCGCCGCGTCGATGCGGGGGAGCGAGCACAACGATCCCTTCGCGGTCGAGGGAGGGCGCGTCGTTACGTCCACGAACCACGCGGGCGGGATCCTCGGCGGGCTCTCGACGGGCATGCCCGTCGCATTCCGCGTCGCGGTGAAGCCGACCGCGTCGATCGCGAGGCCGCAGCGATCCGTCGACCTCGAGACGATGCAACCGACGGAGGTCGTCGTCACGGGCCGCCATGATCCCTGCATCGTCCCCCGCGCGGTGCCCGTCGTGGAGAACGTCGCCGCGATGGGCCTCCTCGATCTCATGTTCCTCGGAGGGTTCCTGTGACCGAAACGGAGATCGCGCGCCTGCGCAATGAGATTGCGGCCGTGGACCGGGAGATCGTCGCCCACGTGGCGAAGCGCCTGCACCTTGCGGAGCAGGTTGGCCTGGAGAAGGCACTCCGAGGACTGCCCTTGCGTGACCCGGACCGGGAGGCGCAGATCCTGTCCGGTCTGCTCTCGGAGTGCGCTTCGCACGCGATCGGTCCAACGTTCGCTGAGGGCCTCGCCCATCTGCTGATCGGCGAGAGCCTGCGGCGCGAGGAGGGCGTGCACCCCCCCGAGCCGATCCATCGGCGCGTCCTCGTCGTCGGCGGCGCGGGCCAGATGGGTCGCTGGCTCTGCCGCTTCCTTCGCTCCCGCGGCTACGAGGTCGTGGTGAACGATCCCTCGGGGCCGCTGGACGGCTTCCCCTTCGAGCCCGATCTTGCGAAAGCGGTCGCGGAGGCCGACGTCGTTGCGGTCAGCGTGCCGATGTCGGCGTCCGCGGAGGTCTTGCGTACCATCGCCGCCCTGATGCCCCGTGGCCTCGTCTTCGACATCTGCAGCAACAAGGCACCGATCGAAAAAGAGCTCCGCGCGATGGGCGCAGCCGCGCTGCGCGTCGCGAGCGTGCACCCGATGTTCGGCCCTGAACTGTGGCCGCTGTCCACCGGCAATATCCTGTTCAGCGATTGCGGGAACGCCGAGGCGGTCCTTGAGGCGAAGGAGCTGTTCCGCCCGAGCGGCGCGAACCTCGTCGACGTGTCATTGGACCACCACGATGAGTTCATGGCGTTCCTCCTGGCACTCAGCCACCTTTCCCTGCTGGGATTCGCCCGGTGCGTCGCGAACAGCCCCTTTGATTTCGGCGGCCTGCGAAGGCCTGCGGGCACGACGTTTTCGCGGCTGAGCGCGGCCGCGATCGCCCTGCTGGACGACCCGCCCGCGCTCTTGCGGGAGATCCAACTCCTCAATCCGCACACGCGCATGGTCCATGAGCGAATCCGCGCGGCCCTCGACGATTGGGAGCGGGCCACGTTCTCCGACGATCCGGGGGCGTTCTACGGCCTCCTCGCCCACGCTCGCTCGTACTTCGGAGGCGACTCGACATGAGTCGGATCCCCGTGGCGGTTCTCGGCGCGACCGGGAACGTGGGGCAACGCTTCGTGAGCCTGCTCCAGGACCATCCCATCTTCAGGCTCGCCGCGCTCTGCTCCTCCGATCGGAAGGTCGGCGGGACGCTCGCAGAGCACTGGCGGCTGGAGGACATCCCTCTCGACACCGAGGTCGCTGCGATGGAACTGCAACCTCTCGATCCGAAAGTCCTCACCCACGCGGGTGCGGTCGCCGCGTTCAGCGCCCTGCCTGCGGACATCGCCCGTGATCTGGAAGTCGACGTGGCGCGCGCGGGCATCCGCGTCTTCTCGAACGCCTCGGCCCATCGCATGGAGCCAGACGTGCCGCTCCTTGTGCCGGAAGTGAACCCGGACCACATCGCCCTCGTGGAGCGTCAAGCGACGTTCAAGGCAGGCGGCTTCCTCGCGACGAACCCGAACTGCTCGATCACGGGCCTCGTCCTCGCTCTGAAGCCCCTCGCGGATGCCTTCGAGTTCACCGAGGTCCACGTGGCGACGTACCAGGCGCTGTCCGGCGCCGGCTATCCCGGCGTCCCCTCCCTCGACGTCGTCGGCAACGTCCTCCCGTTCATCGAGGGAGAGGAGGAGAAGATGCAGCGGGAGGCGAAGAAGATCCTCGGCGCGTGGTCCGACGGAATCGTGCCGAGCCCGATCGAGGTGTGGGCGAACTGCGCTCGCGTGCCGGTCCGAGAGGGCCACTTGGAGGCCGTCTCAATTGTGCTTCGCGAGGACGTCTCCTCCGAGGACATCGCGAGGGTCCTCGCTGCCTTCCGAGGGGCGCCTCAGCGCCAAAGGCTGCCGACGGCCCCGAAGCAGCCTGTGATCGTGCGGACGGAGAGGAACCGGCCCCAGCCGCTCCTCGACGGGATGGCGGGCGAGCCCGCTCGCGCCCGCGGGATGGCGGCGACCGTGGGCCGGATTCGGGTGACGGGCCGGAACGTGCGCTTCTTCGTGCTCTCGCACAACACGTTGCGCGGCGGCGCGGGCGGGAGCGTCCTGAACGCGGAGCTCGCCCACCGGAGGGGCTATCTTGCCTGAGCCGTGGAAGTGTGCGAAGTTCGGCGGGAGCCTCGTGAGCCGCTCGGACATGTACGACCGCGTCGCGAGGGTCCTCCAAGCGGACCCGATGCGAAAGTTCGCCGTTGTGTCCGCGGTCGCGGGCGTGACGGACTCCCTCGTGACGACGCTTGCGAAACCCCGGGAGGAGAAGGAGATCGACCTGTACGTCGGGGAGTTCCGCCGGAAGCACCTTAGCCTGCTGCCGAAGTCCTCCTCCGACCAGGACGACGTGCTGGGTGCGATCGACGCTCTGTGCACGAAACTCGAACGTCTCCTGTACGGTGTGGCGTATACGGAGGAGATCACCCCGCGCACCCGGGACTTCGTCCTATCCTTCGGCGAGCGGCTCAGCGCGCAGGTCCTCGCCGCGAATCTTCGCGCGCGCGGGGTCGATGCGTGGCCCCACGAGGCGGACATTATCGGCCTGATGACGGACGATCACTACGGTAACGCGACGGCCTTGCTCGACGAAACGCGCGCGCGCTTGGCCCCGTTCCTCGAGCGGCAGGCGGAGGCCGGCCGCGTGAGCGTGATCACCGGGTTCTTCGGTCTGTCGACGGAGGGAAAGACCGCGACGTTCGGACGCGGTGGTTCCGACTACAGCGCCGCCGTGATTGCGCATTCGCTCGGCCTGCCGACCGTCGAGATCTGGAAGGACGTCGGCGGCTTCATGAGCGCAGACCCGAAGATCGTCCCCGAGGCCTTCCCCCTCGGAGCCCTGTCCTACGATGAGGCCGCGGAACTCTCGTACTTCGGCGCGAAGGTTCTCCATCCGCGAGCCGTCCAGCCCGCGCGCGCATCGGGCGTCGCGATCCTTCTGAAGAATATTCACCACCCTGGAGAGGTCGGTACTCGGATCGGGCCCGACACGGTGGACAAGACCGGGGACGTGAAGTCCGTGTCCTTCGTCCGAGACCTCACCACCCTCAAGGTGTACGGCACCGGCGATGTATTCAAGGAGGGACTCCTGTCCAAAGCCGCCACCTCCCTCGCGGATGCCGGCGTGAACGTGTACAGCGCCGCGACGTCGCAGACGTGCATCGCATTCCTCATCGAGTCCGACGCCGTCCATCGGGCGAAAAACGCGCTGGCCCGGATTCCGGAGGGCGTCATCGATCGCCTTGAGGTCTCCCCGCACGCCTCCCTGATCTGCTTCGTCGGCGAGGGCCTCGGTTACGCCCACGGCGTCGCCGCGCGGGTGTTCCGCGCCGTCGCGGACCTTGGAATCAACGTCCAGCTCATCTCCGCTGGCGCCTCGATGGTGGCATACCACTTCACCGTGGATACGAAAGACCTTGAGCGGGCCGTCCGGGCGGTCCATCGAGAGTTCTTCGGCCACCGGTACGGTCCGAGCGCACCGTCCGCCGAAAGCGCGGTGGCCTCGCGATCGTGACCCAAGCATGCCACAAGGCCGTAGGCTGATTCCCGGTCGCAGCGACCGACGGCATTCCTCGTCTCAGTCCGCATCGATGGAGGTACGCTCGGTTTCTTGCGCGACGCCGCGCCCCTCGACGAGGCTCCCCCACCGCCCGACCGCCCGCGCGATGTCGTACGCGCTCAGGACGCCCACGATCTCCCGGCCATTGAAAATGGCCAGATGTCGGAGGTTCGCGCGCTTCATGAGGCGTGCGGCGGAGACCACGGGCACCCCCGGGGTGACGGTCACGAGCGGCGACGTCGCGACGTCCGCCACCCGAACCTCCTCCGGATTCATTCCGTCCGAGAGCGCGTCGACGATGTCCGTCGACGTGATGATCCCGAAGGGATCCTCCTTCGCCTCCGGACGGACGATTAGGCTGTTCACCCGCGCGTCGGCCATGCGTTTTGCGGCGGCCTGAAGCGTGGCGTCCTCGGAGATCTCGAACACCTCCGTGGACATTACATCCCGGACCCGCACATGTCGGAACATGGCGTTCGTGTGAACTCCCCCTCGGGGAAATGTCCTGCGTGCCTACAATACGTTCTATCCCGTCCGACGACGACGGCAAGAGCCCGTTTCCATGGGACCTACACCATAAAATACACTGACGCACACATAGTGTTCCCAACGTCAGGAAAAATTCACGCGAACATCGCCATCGCGTCCGCGGGTATCGGAATCCGAGTCCGATGTCCCGACTCGGCAAGGCACCACATTCTCATCCTGGCTCTCCATCTCGGCTTGCCCACGGGCCTCGTGCACAGCATCAGGATCCTCAGAAAATCGGAGGGCCTCGAGGCAGGTCCGAGGGAGGCGACCGCGTGAAGGTCCTAATCCTCGACAACTACGACTCCTTCGTGTACAACCTGTACCAGGAGCTGGGGGAGCTCGGCGCGTCGCCCGTGGTCTATCGAAACGACGCGATCACGCTCCGAGAGATCGTGCGGCTCGCCCCGGACGCGATCGTCCTCTCCCCGGGTCCTGGGCATCCGACGAATGCGAGGGACTTCGGAGTGTGCGCGGAGGTCCTGCGAGAGTTGAGTCCGACGATTCCGACTCTGGGAGTGTGCCTTGGCCACCAAGGCATCGGCACGGCGCTCGGCGGCAGGGTCCGCCATGCCGCCCGTATCCTCCACGGGAAGGTGAGCCGCGTCGCGCACGACGGCCGGACGATTTTCGAGGGCCTGCCGAATCCCATGGTCGCGGGACGATACCACAGCCTCGCGATCGAGCGCGGCTCCGTGCCGCAACAGCTCGAAATCAGCGCGACCGCCGATGACGGGGAGATCATGGCGGTCCGACACCGCCTCGGTCCGATCGAGGGCGTCCAGTTCCATCCCGAGTCGATCCTGACCCCGGACGGCCCCAAGCTACTCCGGAACTTCCTAGGGAGAGCGAGGCGATGATCCGTGAGCGCGCGGGTCGAGACGGCGCTCCAGGTCGGGCCCGGGGCACGACCACGTGATTCCGTCCGGCGGCGTGCCGCATCCCACCCCGGACGGGGTCCCCGCGCAGGGAGAGAACCACGGACGGCAAGAGGTTCGACCATCGACCGGCGCGGGCCTCGAGAAATGGGTCACCCTCGAGCATGCCCTCGCGCAGGTCCGCGAAGCGTTCATGCCGAGGCTCTGGGACGGCGATCCATTCGATGCTTCAGTGCGGAAAGGCCACAAGGATCCCGTGGCCGTGGCCCACCAAAAGGCGTACCGCATCCTCGAACGACGGGAGCCCGATTCGCTCCCGAGGGAGGCGGCGGACAACTCGATCGCGAAGGATTCTCTGAAGGCTTGAAGCCCCCGACCGCTCCTTGGGCTCGATCGGCGGCGATTCGCCTCCGGACGGGTCGCCCACGAGCGGTCGCGCGAGGACGGTCCGGCGACCGGCCCCTAGGCCTTCTGCCGGAACTCCATCTGCTGGAATACTGCCGCGGTGAGGATGAGCAGTCCGATCGAGAGGGCGATGAGGACGATCGCGGCCGTCGGCGCGGAGACATCCGTCGCGTATTCCGTGAGCGGTCCCTCGGCGATCATGCCTTTCAGGATCGACCGAAGATAGTGGATGATACTCAGTAACGGCACGTCTCCCGGAATCGAACCAACGATGGACTCCCACACGAAACCGAAAAGGAGTCCCACCGCGAGCGGCTTCCGGACGAGGACCGAGAGGAACCCGAAGAAGGCGCCGTACGCCGCGCTTCCGAGGACCGTCGTGGTGAGGAACGCTGCGAGCACGTCCGCGTCGGCTCCGATGGAAGAGCCCTCATAGCCCTGCGTGACGACGTATGCGAGGACGATTGGCGGGATCAGGAGGACCAGGACGGCGACGAGGTATCCCAGGTACTTCACGACCGCGAGGGTGGGCTTCGTGATGGGTCGCATCAGGAGGTACGGGAGGGTCTGGTCCTCGATCTCCTCCCTCAGGAGGGCCGTCGCGTTCACGAGCGTTACGAAGATCAGGACGACTTGGAGGGACAAGGGGACCATCAGGGTCTGGAAGAGGCGGATGTCGTAGGTTTCCACCCGGCCGAGGGCGAGTGCGCCGGCGACCACCAGTGGCACGGCAGCGAGTCCGGCGGTCGCGATGCCTCGTCGGGTCGATAGGAGGTAGCGCACGGTGAGCGCGAACAGGACCCCATCCTTCCGTGCCCCCTCGACGAGTCCCACCGCGTCACCCCACCAGATACCGGAAGACGGCCTCGAGGCTGTCGTCCGGGCTCTCCAGCCCGTGCACTTCGAGGGAGCGGTCCACGATGATTCCCGGCAACTCGCGATAGAAGGCCTCGGGCCTCCGCGTCCGCACGAGGAGTTCCTGCGGAGACGGGAACTCCATCGAGACGACGTGGTCCAGCCCCGTCAGCGCTTCCGCGACCGCCCGCGGCGCCGAGGTCGCGATGCGCACGGCATGCGGATGCTCGTCGATCAACGCGCGGATCGCGTGGATGTCCCCGGAGGCGATCGCCTTCCCATTGTGGATCAGGACAATGTTGTTCGTGACCCGCTCGACCTCATAGAGGACGTGCGTGGACATGAGGACGTGGCCCCCCTCCCGACTGAAATCCGTGATCGTGTCGAGGATATGGACTCGCGCGACCGGGTCCGCGCCGGACAAAGGCTCGTCGAGGATGAGGAGATCCGGCTCATGGGCCAAGGCCTGTGCTAGCTTCGCGCGCTGCCGCATGCCTCGGCTGTAGGTCCTAAGCCGCCGGTGTCGGGCCTCGACGAGGCCGACGGTCTTCAGGGCCGCCGTCGCGGCCTTCGCCGCGTCCCGAGCGGAAATTCCCTCAAGGCGCAGGAGCGCCTCCACGAACTCTTCGCCCGTGAGCCAGCCGTACAGCTGATTCGACTCCGGGCAGTACCCGAGCTTGCGCTTCAGGGAGACGTTGTTCCACGGGTCCTCCTCGAGCACGCGGAGGTCTCCTTGGTCGACGTGCAGCTGTCCGATGAGCAGCTTGAAGAGGGTGCTCTTTCCGGCCCCGTTCGGCCCGACGAGCCCCGTGATCCCCTTTCCGAACGAGACCGTGAACGCATTGAGACCGAGGACTTCCCCGTACCACTTCGAGATCTCGCGGGCTTCGACGACGCCGCTCATCCCGCGACAACCTCCATGGACCGCATCCGCGCGTTTGTCACGAGGCCTGCGAGGACCATGATCAGAAGGAGGATCCCGAGGGACGCGGACCAATCGATGGGGGCGGGCGCAGCGCCGAACGCGACGCGGGCGACGGCGAGGAAGTTGTCCCACGGGGACAGATACAGCAGGACAGGGTTGCCGATGGATCCCTGCGACGCGAGGACCTCCACCGGCACGGTCAGGCCGAAGGTGATCGCGAACACCCCCGCCGCGGCGTAGGCCTTCCGCCGAGTCATGCTCGAGAGGAACAACGTGATCGTGGTGTAGAACGCGGTGAGGAGGATGCCCACCGCGATCGATACGCCGATGGCGGGCAGGACGACATCCCAGGGGAACAGGCCGAGGAGGCCTGCGACGATCGCCGTAATCATGAGGGGCAGGATCGCGATCGTTGCGACGAGGGTCCCGAGGATAGCGGCCTTCGCGAGGACGTAGTCCCCGTGGCTGATCGGTCGGCTCAGGTACAGCGAGATCGCCATCGAGTCCAAGTCGTCCGAGATCAGGCCGGCGCCGACGACGGAGGCCATCAGGGTGACGAAGAACAGGATCGTCGGACTCGAGACGGGGAGGAAGAAGAAGCTGAGGTCTAGGCGCTGGCCCGGCAGGAGGAGCGGCGCCAAGAGGAGGAGGACGATGGAGGTGACCGTCGTGATGACGGAACCGACGCCAATGGCGAAGATGGCGGCCGGCCGGCGGAACTCCCGACGGAGCCCCGTTGACACGATCGCGAGAACGCGCTGTCGTCGCCCGAGCAGGGGCGTCTCACGCAGCTTGTAAGTGGGCAACGAAATCGACACCTAACGGCCTCCAGCCCGTTCGCGATCCAGGATCTCGAGGAACAGTTCTTCCAGGCTCCGGATTTCGCTCCCGAGGTAGCGGACCTCCGCCCCGGAGGCCCTGGCGGCCCGGAAGACCTCCGCCTCAAGCCCGGGCCGCCGAGGGGACTTCAGGCCGCGCGGAGTCGCCTCGATCTCGAAGCCCGCGTCCGTGAGGTGTCGAGCGAAATCCCCGTAGTTCCCGCGGATGTCGATTCGGAGTCGGTCGCCCGCGCCCGAGAGGAGTCGCTGGAGCTCCCCCGCAGCGATCTGGTGCCCGCCGTCCAGGATGACGACGTGCTTGCAGATCGTTTCGACGTCGGGGAGGAGGTGACTGGAGAGTATCAGGTTGCGTTCTCCGGACCGGGCGATGAGTCGCAGGAGGTCTAGCATCTCGCGCCGCCCGCGCGGGTCCAGGCCCGTCGTCGGCTCGTCGAAAATGTAGAGCTTCGGGTCGTGGACCATCGCCTGGGCAAGCTTGATCTTCTGCTTCATCCCCGTCGAGTACTCCGCGATCTTGCGATACCGCTCCTCCTCGACCCCGACGAACTGAAGCACGTCGTGGGCCCGGCTCATCGCCGTGTTCCGGTCCAGGCCGGACACGCGCCCCATGTACGCGACGAGCCCGATTCCGGTCATCTCGGGCAGGAGACAGTCGTGCTCCGGCATGTAGCCGACCTGCTCGCGAATTGGGATCCCGTCAAAGATGTCGTGGCCGAGGACCCGGCCCCGGCCGGCGGTCGGCTTCAAGAGGCCGAGGAGGAGCCGCAGGAACGTCGTCTTTCCGGCCCCGTTCGGCCCGACGAGACCGATGGCGCCTTCCGGGATTGCGACGCTGAGGTCATCGACCGCCCGGACCTCGCCGAACACCTTCGTCAGTCCAGCGGTTTCCACGAGCACGGTCTGTCTCCCCGCCTCTCCGGGGGGTTCCCTCGTGCCACGCGAAGGGCCCACGCCGTAAAATCGTTTTCCCAACGCAGCGTGCCTCGGGGGAATGAAGTCCGTCCCGAATCTTACATCCCTTGCTCTTCGAGGCAGCAATTCGTCACGATGATGCCCTTCGCGGTCCGACGCACGGTGATCGAATTCGTCGTGCGGTTCGTGACTTCGACGTCCCCGAGCCGTATCGTTTCCTTCACCTTGACCCGAACATCTGCGGCCTTCCCTTTTGCCATGATCGGGTTGAGGAAGTCCGTCCCCTAAAAGACTTCGTGCCCCTCCATAGTCCCCGTCGACTCCGTAGGCGGTCTCAAAATAGGTTCAGGACAATCCATACCGCGGGAAGGACGCCTCTGCAGCGGAAAGATTGATTCCGGCTCTCGGGGGCGTCCCTCCGTCCCGGTTCTCCGACAGCGCCGTCCGAGGAACCTGCTTTCGCCCGCCACCCAGTTGGATGGACCGCGCCGTTGCCTTTCCGCGAGAATCAGATACGGGTCCCCGTGAGGGAGCGCATCCCCGTCCCGGCGACCCGGTCGGCCGGCGCTCACGGACAAACGAGGCCGCGATCTCAGGGATGTCGCGATGCGCCATGCCGTCCTCCTCGCGCAGGACTGCATCCGTGGAGAAGATAGCGAGGGCGTCGACAATGCGCCGAAGCGCATCCGGATACCGCTGTACGAGGAACTCTCGCCGCGCGGGCACAGAGACGTCTGACATGCAACTCGACAACACATCGGAGGGGGCATCCTCCTTGTCCTCGGGATCTTCGGAGGACTCCGGGGACTACGGGGCCGTTACGATCGCGTGGTTGATCGCGATTTCCGCGATATCCGTCGCGTAACCCGCTGCGCGGCCAAGGCTGTCTGCGATGGCCCCCAGGGCGAGTAGCTCTTCCCCCCGTTTCGTCGCGACGTGATGGGAGAGGCCGTCCACAAGCTTCTGGTGGGATATGCGGGCGTCGATGGCCTCATTCGCCGCATCGATGTCCGCCGACACGAGTGCGTGGAACGCTTTGTCGAGAATTCCGATTGCCGAGGCATTCGCTGACTCGAACTCCTTCATGAGCTTCGTGTCGACCCCCTTCTCGCCGAGGATGGGAAAGGTTCCCGCGATCCGCTCCGCATGGTCTCCGATCCGTTCGAGGAGCTTTGCAATGAGCCGGTGGTTGTGGAGTCCCGCAAGAGCCTGTCCCTCCGGGGCGCCCGGCGGCGCGGTATGGGCGAGGTGGTACTGCTTTGCGACCATCCAGTAGAGCCGGTCCACATCCTGGTCTCTCTGTCCGACGTCCCGCGCCAGGGCCTCGTCTCCCGTCCTGATCGCGGCGAGCGCATCCTCGAGCATTGCGCGGACGGTCATGTACATGCGTCGAAGGCACTTCTCCGCGCTCAGCTCGGCGGGGTCCGAGAGATCCTGGATGACCACCGCGTTCCGCGTCTCCTCGATGACCTCGGGGCCGATGACCATGCGGCAGAAATCCCGGGCAATGCGCCGGACGAAGGGCCCCTGCTCCGGCTTGAACTTCACCTCGATTAGCCCGAACCCGGAGATGTATGCCCCGATGAGCTTCCGGAGCAGATGCTCTCGCTCTCCATCCCCTTCCTCCTCGAAGACCTTCTTTCGAGCCTCGGGCCTCTCCCCGGGCCTCGGCCTCACGCTGACCGAGCCGTCTGCCTCGGTCTCAAGGAAGACCGTGTCGCCGGCGGTGAGGCCAGAGGCGATGACCCATTTCTTCGGTAACGAAACGACGTATGTGGAGCCGCCCGTCAATTGGAGCTTCCTTCCTTCCATTCTCGTACCCTTCGAAGCTGAACGATTGACTATTGAGTGATAAGCATTTGGCCAATAGTCTATATAGCTCTCCGTTTGCCACACGGCATCAGTCGAGTCTCCGTCGGGAACCGATATAGTGCCACGCCAACTCCGACCTTCTATAGGAGCGAAAACGAGCATGAGTGCGAGTGAGAAGGAAATGGAGAGCCTCCGGGCTGGGCGGAGCCGGAGGCCCCTGCTTGCGGCGGTCGGGGTCGTCGCAGTTGCGGCGATCCTCCTCGCCTACGGGGCCATGAGCGGCTGGTTTGCAGGGTCCGGCACACAGGGCGCGACCGTGATCTTGGTCGGGGCGGGGGCGACCTTCCCGTATCCGTTGATCAACAAATGGTCCTTGGAATACCATGACCTCACGGGCGTCCAGGTGAACTACCAAAGCATCGGGAGCGGAGGCGGCATTGCCCAGATCACTGGCAAGACGGTCGACTTCGGGGCCTCGGACGCGCCCCTGACATCCGCGGAACGAGAGGCCGCTCCGAACCTGTTGCACATTCCCGAGACGATCGGGGCCGTCGTGTTCGTGTACAACCTGCCAGGCGTCCCGACGGGCCTGAATCTCACGGGGCCTACGATTGCGGACATCTTCCTGGGGAAGATCACGAAGTGGAGCGATCCGAACATCACCGCCGACAACCCGGGCACGAGCCTCCCGGATGAGAACATCTTCGTTGTACACCGTTCTGACGGCAGCGGCACGACGTTCGTCTGGACGGACTACCTGACCAAGGTGAGCTCGGACTGGGCGAGCACGCTCGGGACCGGGAAGTCCGTGAACTGGCCCGTGGGGCTCGGCGCGAAGGGCAACGAAGGCGTCGCCGGCGTCGTCGCGGGGAACCGGTACGCGGCCGGGTACGTGGAGCTGGCCTACGCCACGCTGCAGAAGATGACGTTTGCCCGGATCAAGAACCATGCCGGCAACTTCCTCCTGCCCACGCTCGACAGCACCGCCGCTGCCGCGGGCAACGCAGCTCCGACCCTGCCCCGCGGTGAGGACGACTGGAGCCACGTATCGATTGTGAACGCACCTGGAGCGGACAGCTACCCCGTTGCGAGCTTCTCGTACCTCCTCGTGTATCGGGAGTTGAACGTCTACGGCTCTTCTATGACGCAGACGAAAGCGCGGGCGCTCGTCGACTTCCTGTGGTGGGTCGTCCATGATGGCCAGGCCTATGCAAGCGACCTCCTGTATGTCCCACTGCCGCCCGCGGTCGTGGAGTTGAACGAGCGGTCCCTCGGTCTCATCACGTTCGGGGGAATACCGGTCCGAGCGTGAGCGGACGATTGAAGGACGCGCGCGATGAGCACGATCTTCGCGAACATCGCCCGAGGCGTGCGGAACCGCCGGAATGGAGCGGCCTGGGGCGATGTCTCATTCGAAGTCGGATCCGGGATCGTCGCCGTGGGTATCCTGGCCCTGATCGCCGTCATCGGTGCGATCCTCCTCCTCGGCTCCACGGATTCGATCCGTGCCTTCGGTCCGGGGTTCCTCGCGGACACGATCTGGAATCCACAGCCGCCGGAACGCTACGGCGCCCTGACCTTCATCTACGGGACCCTCGTGACGTCCGCGCTAGCCCTCCTCATCGGCGTCCCCGTCAGCCTCGGCATCGCGATCTTCCTCTCGGAGCTCGCACCCGATTGGCTGCGAGTGCCCCTGTCCTTCATGGTCGAACTCCTCGCCGCCGTGCCCTCCGTCGTATACGGGCTGTGGGGCATCTTCGTGCTCGTGCCGGTCATGCGGGACCACGTCGAACCCTCCCTCCAGGCCGTGTTCGGTTTCCTACCGCTGTTCGAAGGGTCGCCTCTGGGGATTGACAAGCTCACGGCCGGGGTCATCCTGGCGATCATGATCATCCCGACGATTTCTGCGGTGTCGAGGGAGGCCCTCCTGGCGGTCCCTCAGAACCAGCGGGAAGCAGCCCTCAGCGTCGGGGCGACGAAATGGGAGACCACGCGCATCGCGGTCCTCACCTACGCGCGCTCGGGGATCTTCGGCGCGGTCGTCCTCGGATTGGGTCGGGCCGTCGGCGAGACGATGGCCGTCACGATGACGATCGGAAACCGAAATGTGATGACCGTCTCCCTGCTCGACCAGGGTCAAACCATCGCGAGCTGGATCGCGAACAACTTCACGGAAGCCGGCCCCCTCGAGGCGAGCGCCCTCATCGAGCTCGGCCTCGTCCTCCTGCTCCTCGCGTTTGCAATCAACGTCTTCGCTCGCCTCATGGTAGCCCGCGTGCTACGCATCGAGGAGGCCGTGGCGTGAAGGTCCGCTTCGACCGCGACGTCCGTCGTCGCTGGAAAAGCCACGCGATCAGCGTGGCGGCGCTCGCGTGCGTTATCCTCGCGCTGATCCCCCTTGCGAGCATCCTGGTCGAGGCGATGATCCGAGGCCTCGGCGCGGTCAGCCCCAGCTTCTTCGTGGAGACCCAGCCGGCACCGTGCAATCCCCAGGTGTCCGCGGTGTGCGAACAGGGCGGCATCGCGAATGCGATTCAGGGCACGCTGATTCTCGTCGGCATCGCCGCAGGCATATCGCTTCCCGCAGGCATCCTGACGGGCATCTATGTGTCCGAATACGGGAACAACCGGATCGGCCGGAGCGTCCGATTCTTCACCGACATCATGACGGAGATCCCGTCAATCGTGGTGGGGATCTTCGTGTATGCCCTCCTCCTTGAACTCGCCTCGCTTGGATGGCTGGACCGGAGGCTCGTCTTCAGCGCACTCTCCGGCTCGCTCGCCCTCGCGACGATCATGGTCCCGATCGTGGCGCGCACCTCGGAGGAGGCCCTGAAGCTCGTCCCGACGTCGACGCGGGAGGCGGCCCTCGCCCTTGGGATACCCAAGTACCGCGTGACCTTGCGCGTGGTCCTCAGCTCGGCTCGGAGCGGGCTGATCACGGGCGGACTCCTCGCGGTAGCCCGCGCGTCTGGGGAAACGGCGCCCCTCATCATGACCGCCTTCGGGAATCCCTTCGGATTCCAGGGGCTCACGCAACCTGCCGAGGCCTTGCCCCGGATCATCTTTTACTACGGGATCAGCCCGTTCCCCAACTGGCAACAACTCGCCTGGGGCGCGGCGCTCGTCCTGGTGTTCATCATGCTCGCGATCAGCGTGGTAGCACGGCTCGCGCTTCGGAGTCGAGTTGCGAGGCGCGGGGTGGTGGCTTGACGGTCAAGATGCGGCTGGAGAACCTCAGTGCTTGGTACGGATCCAAACGTGCGCTCCAGGACGTCACCCTGGACGTCGAAGAGCACGCCGTCACCGCGATCATCGGTCCCTCCGGGTGTGGGAAATCGACTCTCATCCGCTGCATGAACCGGATGCACGAGACGGTCCCGAAGGCCCGCGTGGAGGGGAAGGTCCACCTCGACGGCGAGGACATCTACGCCCTCGATCCCGTGTCCGTCCGGAGGCGCGTGGGCATGGTCTTCCAGCGGGCGAATCCGTTCCCGACCATGTCCATCTACGACAACGTTGCGGCCGGGCTCCGCCTCAACGGGATGCGAGACCGGAGGAGGCTCGATGAGACGGTCCTTCGCAGCCTGAAGCAGGCAGCGCTGTGGGACGAGGTCAAGGATTCGATGGATGTCTCGGGAGTCGGGCTTTCCGGCGGCCAGCAGCAGCGGCTCTGCATTGCGCGGGCGCTCGCGGTCGAGCCGGAGGTTCTCCTCATGGACGAGCCCTGCTCCGCGCTGGACCCCATCGCGACCGCGAAGATCGAGGACCTGATTTTCGATTTGAAGAAGCAGTACACGGTGGTCATCGTGACGCACAACATGCAACAGGCCGCCAGGGTCGCGGACTACACGGCCTTCATGTACCTGGGCCGCCTCATCGAGTTCAACCGGACGCGCGATCTCTTCGAGAAGCCGCGCGAGGAATTGACGGAGAACTACATTACCGGGAGGTTCGGATGACGCCCAGGGCTACGCAGCGCAAGGCGTTCGGCGAAGGCCTGCGGAAGTTGAACGAGAACATGGTGACCCTCGCGGAGCTCAGCGAGCTCTCGATTCGCAAGGCGGTGGACAGCCTCGCTCGCGTGGATCACGGGACGGCGAATGAGGTCTTTGTCCTCGACCAGGAAATCTACGCCCTCCAGCTCGAGGTCGAGAAGACTTGCGTGGACCTCATCGCCCTCCACGCCCCGGTGGCCAGGGACCTCCGCACGATCACGACGTCGCTCAAGATTACGACGGACCTGGACCGCATCGGGCGGTACGCGAAGGACATCGCGGAGACGACGCTCCTCTTCGATCCAGGCCGGAGGCACTTCAAGAAGCTCGTGAGCATCCCCCACATGGCCGACCTGACGATCACGATGGTCGACACCGCCATCGAGGGGTTCGTGAAGCGGGACGCGGAATCCGTCCGGCACCTCCAGGAGACAGACGATTCCGTGGATGCCCTCCAGGACGAGGTGTTCCGAGAGATCGTCACGTACATGATGGATGGCTCGATGACCGTCGAGGTCGGCGCGCGGTATATCCTCGTGGCCCGGTATCTCGAGCGGATCGCAGATCACGCAGTGAACATCGGAGAGCGCGTGGTGTACATGGTCACGGGGGAGCGCCTCCCTCGCGTGCGGGCCGCAGATCGCGCGAAGGGGCGCGGGCCGTAGATTCGCCGAGCCGCGTGGAGCGTGCGCCTCTATGCGCCTCTATAGAGTCCGGGGAGGCCCGGGGTCACCATGGGGAAGGCGTTTGGACCACGCGTGCGATCGCTCTGTCGATGGAACGAAAGAAGACCGATGGGAGCGCCGAGGACTTCGAGGCATGGAAGATCCTCCGGGGCGCTCAAGAAGAGACCCACCAGGCCGAATTCGCCCTGAAGTGACTCGGACCTGGCGCACCCTGTTTTGTTTTCCCCGAGGCCGACATCCCGTCGACATCGGGGTTTTACGTATTCTGCGTACCCAGGGTGTAAGACGGCCCGGCTGGGATATGCGCCTCGGGTGAGTACGATGACCACTCACGAGACGGCGGCACGGACGACCACTGCGAACGCGTGTGCCGCGTGCGGTTCCGCGCTCGAACCCTTGGAAGAATACAGCCTCGACATCGCGGGACGCGAGATCGTGTTCTACGCGAGCCGCTGCCCTTCGTGTCACAACGAATACGTGAACGCGCCGGAGATCCTCCGGTCGGACGCGGAACTCTTCCACGCCTTCCGTCCCGATGCCTCGCCCCTCGGAACGTTCCGTCGAGTCTTGAGCCTCACGAGCCGGGACCGGGAGTTCCGCCTGCACGCCGGGGACAAGGTCGCGGGCACCCTCCTGTGGTATCTCCTGGAGGAGGACCTCGCCGACGCGGTGTTCCTCGCCCAACAGAGCGTGACGGAGGAGCCCGTGATGGCCTTCCAGAAGCGGGACCTCTTCGACGCGGCGCAGATCCGCATGGGACCGGGTCGGGCGGTCGTCACCGGAGGGGGCCTCCGAGCGAACCTGATGACCCTGACGCAGCTCCGGAACTTCGTCGAGGCGGATGGCGGCCTGCATCCGCGGATCGCCGTCATGGGTCGGCCCTGCCAGATCTACACGATCCGCAAGCTGCTCTGGGACCGGTTCGCTCCCGGCTACGAGCTCGCCTTCGCCCTCGGGACGTTCTGCTACGGCAACTTCGCCCCCGTCGGCTGGGGCGGGAAGAAGCTGTGGGAACTCCTCGGCTTTGATCCCGGCGAGATTCGCCAGGTCCGGTTCCACGACGACGAACTCGAGTTCTCGTCCGTCCGCGGCGCGCGGAAGAGGGTGCCGCAGACCGAGGTGGCCGGCCTCGTGAACGCGAACTGCCTGCAGTGCTACGACTTCACCGTCAGTTTCAGCGACGTGAGCATCGGTCACGTCGGTCGCGAGGAGTTCTTCGAGGCGGCGATCGTCCGAAGCGAGCTCGGCGACACGGTGCTGGACCAAGCGGTCAGCGCGGGCTTCCTGGCGCCCTCCGCTCAGCTCTACGGAAAGGCGGATGTCGTCGAGGACGAGAAGCGGGCGATCGCGTTCCTGAACGCGATGGTCGACGTGAAGAAGAAGCTGACCCACCGGGTCCGCTGAGCCCTGATCGGACCGCAGGGCGAGGTCAGTGGGTGTGAGCGTGGGCCCCGTGGCCTTCTTGCTGGTTCGGGGCTGGGGCCGCCTCGCCCTTCGGGGAGAAGCTCTGGCCGCAGCCGCATGTGGACCAGTTGTTCGGGTTGCTCACGACGAACCCGCTGCCCGCAACACTCTCCACGTAGTCCACGCTCGAGCCGTCGAGGTACGCGAGGCTGTTAGGGTCGATGACGACCTTGAGTCCGTTCGCCTGGACGACCTCATCGCCCTCGTGGAGCTTGTTGTCCAACGCCATCCCGTAGCGGAAGCCGGAGCACCCGCCGCCTGCGACGTACATCCGCAGGTACGTGGTCTCTTCCGAGCCGTTCTTGGAGATCAGCTCGCGGAGCTTGGCCGTGGCGTTCTCGGACAAGGTGATCTGGAACATGTCGTCCCACCGTGTGTTCCAATCCTACGATAAGCCCGTTATTTAACGGTTTGGTCATCCGAATTGCGACCGATCACGAAAGGAGCGGATCCCTCGAGGGTCCTACCCATGTATTGCCGTTCCGCTCGGAACCCCATCGCCTCGTAGAGGCGTCGCGCGATCACGTTGCTCTCCGAGACCTCGAGCTTGATCTTCCGGTAGCCTCGGCGACGGGCCCAGTCGATCGCCCACCCGATCAGGAATCGCCCGACGCCCTTCCTCCGATGCGCGGGGGCGACCCACACATCCCAGATGAAGCCTTGGGTCTCCGGCGTGAGGAACCCGCCCCCCGGCCCAAGGATCACGTAGCCAAGGAACTCCCCCGCGGGGCTTTCCGCGATCCACGCCTCCGTTCGATCCCCTTCGATGTGCGATTCGATCCGCTTCCGGAAGTGTTTCTCCCAGTCCCCGCGATCGAGGCGCGCGCGCTCATCGGGCGGCAGATGATCCCAGACGGTCTCCAAGGTCGCGGGCCAGATTGTCCTCAGATCCGCACGGCGCGCCCGCCGCATCCGGATGTCGAGGTTCACGTGGCCGCGGTCACGGACGTCCCGAGCGATGAAGGTGTCGTCATCGGTCTGGATGGCGTCCCCTCGGGATCCGCCGGGTCTTCAGGTCGTAGAGGTCCCACGCGGCGGCGAGCGCGATCGCGGCGAGGAGGAGGGCCCAGCGACTCGCATCCCAGGTCTCGCCGATTGGTCCCAGCGCGGAAATCGCGACGACGAGGGCGGCGAAGCTGGACCACGCGAGGAGCCGTGAGGCGACGGAGTTGTACGGCAGGTCTCCGCGAGCGTCGAGGATCTTCGGCATCAGGACGAGCGGAAACACGATCGCGAGCGCGTAGGCGAGACCCAGCACGACGACCGCGAGGAAGTCCATGGGAGGGAAGGCCGTCCCGAGGATAGCGACGACGGCTTATGCGCCTTCCTCGCTGCCGTCTGACTTTTGCCTCCTAGCTTTTATATTCCCCCTCTCCCTCTAACGCGCGTGCTCCCCTCGCGCTGCCTGCGGTGCGGCGCCGTGAGTCGCGAGCCGCTCTGCACGTCCTGCATTGACTACATCGTGGCCTACCAGCCGCTATGGCTGGATCCGGCCCTTCTCCCCGGTCCATCCCTCCTTGCGCTGCTCGGCAGCCGCGAGACGGCGATCGTCTCCACGGATCTGTCCCTGTCCGAGTGGCGCACGGCGGACCGCGAGCCCACGGACGCGGACGCCTCCCGCCTGATCGCGCTCCTGGGGATCGACGCGGACGCGCATCCGGTGCTCAGCGTCGGTGACGTGGCGATTCTGCACGCGTTCCTGGGGCGGGCGAAGCGCGGCCTCCTGCCCGACGGCGAAACGCGAGGCGCGCTCGCAGCGTTGTATCGCTACCTCTCGACCTGCCCGTGGATGCCCGCGCACCTCGCGGCGGAATACGGCCTCCGCGCTCGCACGCTCGAGGCGCCCTTGGAACCGACGCAGGGCGGGGAGATCGTCACGCGGATCGAAGCGGTGGCCCCGGAAACGACTCCGGAGGAAACTACGGAGGAACCCGCGCCATCCGTCCCGACGCCGCCGGAACAAACCGCCCCCGCGGAGGAAGTGCTGACGCCTGTGGTCGAGGAGGAGTCCGTGACGCCCGCGCCTCCGGGACCCCAGCCGGAGGCGCCGCCGCAGGAAGTCCGTGAGGGGGTCGAGGAAGCTTCGCAGCCCGCGAAAGCCCCCCTCGAATCCCCCGGTGGGCCGGAAGTGCTGCCTCCGGCACAGGAGCCGCCTGAACCGGAGGCTCCGCCCGCCGTGGATGCGAAAGCTCCCGGCCCGCCCCCGGAGGAACTCGCCGCCCTGGAGGCGATGAAGCGCGAGATGGAGCGGGAGAGAGAGCGGCTCGAGGAGTGGCTCCGGACCCGCGGCGGGGAGATCGAGGCGAAGGAACGCGCCCTCGCGGAGCGGGAGCGGTCGCTCGAGGCGAAGGAGCACGCGGTCGAGGAGCACGAGCGGGCCGTCACGGACCGGCTCTTGGCGCTGGAGAAGGACGAGGCCCGGCGGGAGGTCCTGCGGTTCCTCGGGACCGTCCCGGGGATGACGGAGGAAGAAGCGGACGTGATCGCGACCGCGTTCCCCGACATGCGGTCCCTCGAGGCGGCGGACGGGAAGGCTCTCACCCAGTGCAAGGGAGTGACGGAGGCCCTCGCCCGCGCCATCCGGTACGAACTCGTGCCGGGCGAGGTCGAGGATGAGCAGCGGGCGACCCAGCTCCGGGAGGAGGCGCAGGCCTTCATGGAAGAAGGCGACTACGCCGCGGCGCTCGAGTGCTTCGAACGCCTGATCCGAGAGCGGCCCGAAGACATCCAGGCGTGGTTCGACAAGGCGGAACTCCACGTCCTGATGGGTCGCCAGGAGGACGCCCTCCAGTGCTACACTCGGGTACTGGACCTCGACCGGCGGAACCGGCAGGCGTGGTTCGAGCGCGCGAACCTCCTGTTCGGGATGAATCGGCTCGCGGACGCGCTCGACAGCCTCCGCGAGGGCCTGCGGATCGATCCCTCGAAAGCGGGGGACCTCATCTCGAAGGCCGAGCAGCTGCGTCGGGACGGGCGGCCCAACGAGGCGGCGGTACTCCTCCAGGCGGTCCTGGACGTCGACGCGGCGAACGCCCGCGCGGTCCTCGCGCTGGGCGACACGCTTCTCGAGCTCGGGGACATCGACGCGGCGGAGGGTCTCTACACCCGCGCCCTCGGGAAGGATGCGCAGAACCCTCCGATCCTGTTCCGCAAGGGACAGCTCCTCGATCGAAAGGGCCGCTGGGGTGCGGCAATCCAGTTCTACAACCGGGCGATCGCGCTCCGGTGGGACTTCGCCGACGCCTGGCTCGCGAAGGCGGAGATCCTCCTGACCCACGGCCGGCCGAAGGAGGCCCTCGAGTGTTTCGACAAGGTGCTGTCCTTCGATGGGAAACGCCTCGAGGCGTGGGCGGGGAAGGCCCGCGCGCACAGCCTCCTGAACCAAGGGGAGGAGGCGGCCGCCGCCTTCGAGGCCGCCGTCCGCATCGATCCGCATCACCCCGCGGTCCGGGCCGCCCGAGACGTCATCGGCGCGATGCCTCCGATCCCGGCGGCCGCTCCCGAGGAAGCCGCGCCCTCCTTCGCGGAGGCCCTTCGGGAGGCCGAGGAGGAGCCTGAGGAGAAAGAAGCGCGCCCGGGAGCCCTCCCGGCGGATTTCAAGTCGTTCGTCGAGGCGGTCGAGCCGGAGAAGGATGACGTCCACGTGCTCCTCCAGCTCGCGGAGCTCGCTCTGGAGGGCGGCGACGCGGAGATGGCCCTCCTCCGGTACGGCGAGGCGATCGAGCGCGAACCGAGGAACGCGGACGCGTGGACGGGCAAAGGCGTGGCCCTGCAGTACCTCGAACGCTACGAGGAGGCCCTCGAGGCGTACGACCGCGCTCTCGCGCTCAAGCCGGACCACGAGATGGCGAAGAAATGGCGAGAGACCTGCCGTCGGCATGTGTCGCGGAGGGAGGCGCCATGATCGGGCCGACGGAGGACGTCAAGGAGCGATTCCTCCCGAGCGTGGACCTGCTCGAGGCGGCGATGCGCGCGGGGAAGCTTGCTCTCGCGGGCGGGAGGCTTGACGAGGCCCTCCGGCACTTCAACGAGGCCTTGCGGCTCAAGCCGGGGTACGACGCGGCCTGGCTCGCGCGCGGGGCCGCCCAGCGCCGCATGGGCGACCTCGAGGGAGCGCTCCAGAGCTTCGCCCAGGCCCTGCGGTTCGGCCGCGAGTCCGAGGAGGCCTGGATGGGCCTCGCCTCGGCGCTGCGATCCCTCGGGCGAACGAAGGAGGAGATCGAGGCGTACGACGAGCTCTTGAAGGTCCATCCGCGTCTCGTCGAGGCGTGGATCAACAAGGGAGCCGCGCTGCACGAGCGGCGCGACTACCGCGGCGCGATCTCGTGCTACGACCGTGTGCTCGCGCTCCGGCCGGAGCATGCCGCCGCCTGGAACAACAAGGGCGCCGCGCTGCTGCGCCTCGGCGACGAGGAGGCCGCCCTGCCGTGCTTCGACGAGGCCCTCCATTTCGATCCCGATTTCTACGATGCAATGGTGAACCGGATCACGATCCTCCAGAAGCGCGGACGCCACGGGGAGACGGTCCTCTGGGCCGATCGGGCGCTGCGGCTGCGGGAGTCCGCCCTCCTGTGGTACGTCCGCGGGCTCGCCCACCTGGGTCTGCTCGAGGCCACCGCGGCACTGCAGGCCTTCGAGAGGGCCATCGCCCTCGATCCTGGCCTGGAGGAGGCGCGCGCGGGGATGAAGAAAGCGAAGGACCTCCGGCAGCGCGTGGACCTGTACCGCGGCGTGTACGAATGCTTCGGCACGTTCGAGGCGGGCGATCCGGGGTGCGACGAGTGCGAGATCCGCGTCCGGTGTCGAGAGGTGACCCCGTGAGCTTGCCGTCCCTCCCGGAGATCGAGCACGCGGACTGGCCCTCCCTGAAGCGCTGGGCGTCCGAGCTGGGGTTGAACCCGAAAGGCCGGAGCGCGGTGGTCCGGATGCGGATCCTGGACCATGTCCGGCGGAGGATGCGGGCCGAGCCTTGGCGAGCGGGTCCCGAGCACATTGCGCCAATCCTCACGCGCCTTGGTTTCCCGGAGGCCGCCGCACACCTGTGGGAATCCACGATTCGGCTCGACGCGCCGTCCCCTTGGGTCGGCCTCGGCTCCGCGCACCTCGCGGCGGGAGCCCTTGAGGAGGCGGCGAAGACGTTCGACCGTGCGGCCCAGATGGGGGACGCGGTCGCACACCTCCACCGGGCGGAGACCTTCGCCGCTGCGGGCGCGTACCGTTCCGCGGTCGAGGCGTGCGATGCGTACCTTGCAGCGCGGCCCGGGGACCTGCGCGGCCTCGCCTCCAAGGCGGCCTATCTCGCGAGGGGCGGATGGGCCGACGAGGCGGCCGCGGTGCTCCGGGAGGTCCTCCAGGGTCGCCCCGACGTGCGCGAGCTCTGGCGGGGCCTGGGCAACGTCCTCCTGCGGTCAGGCCGACACGAGGCCGCGGCGGAGGCCTACCACGAGGCCGTGCGTGCGGCCGCCTCCGACGTCGACGCCTGGGTCAACTTGGGCACGGCCCGTCTCCTCGGAAGCCGGCATCGAGAAGCGGTCGGCGCGTACCGCGAAGCGCTGGAGATGGATCCGACGCGGGCGGAGGCCCTGTCGAACCTCGGCGTGGCATACCTGAAGGCGGGTCAGGTCAAGTCCGCCATCGTGAACCTCGAGCGGGCGGCGAAGCACCTCGAGACGCCGCAGATTCTGCTCAATCTGGCGCACGCGTGCGAGGCTGCGAAACTCCGACGCGGGGCGCGGGAGGCGTACGAACGCGCCCTTCGTCTGGAACCCCGGGCGTTGGAGGCAAGGAAGGGCCGTGTGCGTCTCGCGCCTCGGATCCGCGCGGAGCGATCGACGGCTCCGAAGCGCCGGCCAGGGAAGCGCACGAAGCCCGCGATCCGGAGGGCGGAGCGGCGCAACCCTCGGAGGGGCGTCCGTCGACGGAAGCCGTCAGGACGCATCCCCCGGCAGGCAGGGCGTGGGAAGTCCACCCGCCGACGGTAGGCTCAAGTCGGAGCCGCCGCTACCGCGACATCGTGGCGATTCGACCCACCGCGCAAGAGGGTGTCTTCACGGATGGATCGTGGCTCTACACTCGAAACCCGATCCCCGGCCGCGCCGTCTACGGCGAGGAACTCCGGACGGAAGCCGGCGTCGAGTACCGCCGCTGGGATGCGAATCGCAGCAAGCTCGCGGCCTATCTGAAGCGGGGGGGCCGGACCTGGCCGTTCCGCGAGACATCCCGCATTCTCTATCTCGGCGCCGCGAGCGGGACTACGGCGAGCCACCTGTCCGACGTCTGCGTCCGCGGGAGCATCGTAGCGGTCGAAATATCTCCCCGATCGTTCCGAGATCTCGTCGCGGTCGCGGAGGCGAGGACGAACCTGTTCCCGGTCCTGGGCGACGCCCGGAGGCCGACCAAGTACCGCGCCCACGCCGCCGGGGTCGACGTCCTCTATCAGGATGTGGCCCAGCGGGATCAGGAGACGATCTTTCTTCAGAACATGGAGCTGGTGCGGACCGGCGGCGTGGGCTTCCTCATGCACAAGGCCCGATCCGTCGACGTCTCTGCGGAGCCGAGGACGCTGCACGAAAAGGCCCGCGCGGCCCTTTCCTCCGCCGGCCTGGACGTCCTCGATGTGCGAGCCCTCGACCCCTTCGCGGCCGATCACGCGGCCATCGTCGCCCGGAAGCGGTAGGCGGAAACGCCTGCGGCACCCTCCGAGTCCCATGGCGCAGGGCACACGCGCCCTCCTGCGCCGAGGGCAATTCGAACTACTCGGCGCGTTTGCGGACGGCCCGAGCCGATGGGATTTCGTGCCGTGCGCCGGGGCACGTTCCGCGCGATGGACATCGCTCGCTCCATGAAGAGGTCGCGGGCTCAATCTTAAATACGGGCCCGCGGTATGCGACCCTCCTTCCGGGGGTACCATGGCTCGGCTCCATGCCAAGCGCAAGGGACGAAGCGGGTCGACGCGGCCGTTCCTCAAGGCGAATCCCGCGTGGGTGACGACGGAACCCGCGGAGATCGAAGAGATGATCGTCCGGCTGCATGCGGAGGGCCTCACGACGTCCGCGATCGGGGTCCGCCTGCGCGATTCCTACGGCGTGCCGAACGTCCGACTGGCCACCGGGAAAACGATCACGGACATCCTGAAGGCGAAGGGCGTGAAGATCGACCTTCCGGAGGATCTGGGCAGCCTGATGAAGCGCGCGGTCGAGCTCCAGGTCCACCTCAAGGAGCATCGGAAGGACGCGAGCAACAAGCGGGGCCTGCAGCTCATCGAGTCGAAGATTCGCCGACTGTCGCGATACTACAAGGAAGAAGGGATCCTCCCTTCGGACTGGGACTACTCGATCAAACTCGCCGAGCTCCAAGTGAAGTAGGTGGTCCCGTGGCCCAGCGCCTCGAGGACTTGGCGCCCCGCGGACTTGTGGACCGCGCGGAGAAGGCGGTATCCCTCGTCGACCGCGTGTCGCGCGTCCGCATTTTCTCCCACTACGATCCGGACGGCACTGCGTCCGCCGCAATCCTCGCCCGCGCCCTCCTGCGTCGGGGGAAGCGGTTTCACGCGACAATGTCCCACGCGTTCGACCGCGCGTCCCTCGAGCGCTTGAGAGAGGAGGACAACGAACTCCTGATCGTGAGCGACATGGGATCGGGTCAGCTCGATCTCCTCGAGCAGCTCTCGGTGCCTATTGTCGTCCTAGACCACCACAAGCCCCCCCGCGATGCCGATTCGATCGTCCACGTGAATCCGCATCTCTTCGGCGTGGACGGCACGCGCGAGATGTGCGGCTCGACGACCACCTGGCTCTTCGCGCTCGCGATGGACGAGGCGAACTGGGATCTCGCGGGCGTCGCCATGGCGGGCGCAATTGGAGACAAGCAGGACATCGGCGGGTTCGTGGGGGCGAATGCCGCTCTGTTCGGGGAAGCCGTCGATCGGAAGATCCTCGTCCCGTCGCGCCAGCTCGCCCTCCGCGACCTGCCTCTCGCCCGCGCCCTTTCGGTCTCCATCTCTCCATACTTCCGAGGCCTAGGCGGGCGTCCCGAGGCCGCGGAATCCTTCCTTCGATCCGCGGGCGTCGATCCCGCCGCGACCCTGCGCCAGCTGGACGCGGGCGCGAGGCGACGGCTCTCGTCCGTCCTTGCGACGAAGCTCATCGAACAGGGCGCGGCCCCGGAGGCGATCGACGCGCTCGTCGAGGATCGGTATTGGGCGGAGCCGGACCAGATCTACGCAAACGAGCTCGAGGCGTACGTGAACAGCTGCGACCGTCTCGAGGAGGAGGGCCTGGGCATGGCCGTGTGCCTCGGGGATCGGGAGGCCCTCGCGAAGGCGGAGGGCCTGCGGGATCGCTATACCGCGCGGGTGCTCGAGTACCTGGCGAAGCTTGAGGGTGCGGGTCTATTCGCGAAGAAGCACATCCAGTTCTTCTACTGTGAGGAACCGACCCTCGCCGGCGCCGTCGCGGGAGCGGGGATCCAGTTCTATTTCGACCCGACGAGGCCCGTCCTCGGGCTCTCGGTGATGGACGGCAAGACGAAGGTGTCCGCCCGAGGGAACCGGACGCAGATCGGTCGAGGGATCGACCTCGCGATTGCCCTGCAGGAGGCCGCCGAGGCCGTGGGCGGGGACGGTGGAGGCCACAACATCGCCTCCGGCGCGACGATCCCGAAGGGCAAGGAAGACAAGTTCCTGGGCCTCGTCGACGAAATCGTCGGGCGACAACGCCGGTCAGAATCGGGGGCAGACGGTCAATAGGTGTCCAGGAGACGGCTGACCTCTCGCGTCTCCAGATCCGTCTTTACGGCGGGCGACTCAAGGACCTCGACGTTCCTCTCCAGCAACGCGAGTTCCTTCTCTTCGAGGGTCTCGGGGCTGACGGGCATCAGCAGGATCCCCTTGCGCTGCATGATGAACTCATTCAGGTGTTCGACGATCATCAGCGTCTGGAGAAATCCGTTGTTGATGATCAGGTACTCCAGGCCGTCGAGGAGGATCGCGCCCTCGCCGCCATTGTCGTCCACGAACTTCTGGATCAATTTCGCGAGCGCGCCGATCGCCGCGGGGCTGTGGTAGTCCTGTCCCGGCGTATGGCTCAGCCAGATGATCCGGACGTCGGTCAGCCCGCGCTCCCGCCGCACCCGCTCCGGATACTGCCGGGTGATGCAGAGCCCGGGGATCTTCGACTGCAGCAGGATTTCGAACAGGCGGTAGCTGAGATCGGGCTTCTTCTCCTTGACGAGGTAGCAAGCCCCCTTCTCTAGGTCCAGGGGTACCCCCTCTTTAAGGTGCTCGACCTCCGCGCCCATTCGACCCTCCTGCGCGTGCACCCATCCCATGAATCCCTCTAGAGCTAACGTCTCCTCTTCAAGCTTCGTTCCAAATTATCACAAAGTACCTTTGCGGGGATCTCCGGCAGCGAGATGAGGGTCGTCTTCCCCACGACGCCCTCGCCGCTGAGCTTCGTGTCAATCAGACCGAGCGCATCCAGGTCCCGGACGTACTTCCACAGCTGCGTGTGAGCCCGGGGCTTCTCTCCATACTCCTCGCAGACGACCTCGTAGCTGGACTCCGCGTCGCCCATCGTGATGTAGGCTTTCTTGCGGATCTTGCGGGCGATCGCCAACAGGATGAGCTTCTTCGGCACGTCGAGGCGGGCCAGCCGGTCCTGCACGTCCGTCGGGTGGACGTGGGCCTTCGCGCCACGCACGTGCTCCGGCACGACCTCCTCCGCGCTCTCCTCGTCCGCGAGCATGCCGGCCTTCTCGAGCAGTTCGATCGCGTACCGCGCGTCGCCGAACTCCGCGGCGATGTCCGCGATCATGTCCACGAGGTCTTCGCCCACGGTGCCGGGGTGCATCGCGAGCCCGACGCGGTCCGCGAGGATGTCCCGCAGCTCCTTGCGGTCATACGGCGGGAACTCGACCACGTTCGAGCGACGGAACGTGCTCAGGGCGGCCCGGTCCATGTACTCGAGGGCGTTCGGCCTCTGGGAGATGAGCATCATGGAGATGTTCCCCTTCGCCGCGGTGCTCTCCTCCGCGATCCGCGCGAAGGAATAGATGAGGTCCGCGCCGCTCTTCTTCAGCAAGGCGTCGACCTCGTCGAGGATCACGATGAAGTGGATCTTGAGCTTCTCCAGGTGGCGGCGCAAGGTCTCGAGCTTCTCCGCAATCGAGAACCCGCGCTCCGGGAAGTGCGGGTCGAAGTGCCGGACGAGGGCCAGCAGAACGGCATCATCCCCCATCCGCTGCCGGCAATTCACGGGATAGAAATCCACCGCGCGGTCGTGCTCGGCCGCAAACTTCCGGAAGTCTTGGCAGAACCTCTTGGCCGTGTGTGTCTTCCCCGTCCCCACGGGGCCGTACAGGAACGCGTTGCTCGATGCACCTGCTTCGGCGATAGGCCGGAAGTAGCTGAAGAGCCTCTGCATCTGTCCATCGCGGTGGCGCATCTTTTCCGGGACGTAGTCGAAGGAGAGCTTGCTCGGATCCTTGAAGACGGAAGGCCCCGCGCGGAAGGACACGAAAGCTTCAACGCGGGCGGCTCCAATAAAGGCTTTGCTCGGTCGACGGAACGCGCGGGAATCCGGACGCCGACGCCCTGCGCGGCGGTCGGCCCGACCGTATCCGATTCTCGGAGGCGAACGTTTATCGCCCCGGCGATGCTTGGATGGCGTCGAGGAGGACTGCGACGGCGCTGCAGGAGCGCGCATCCATCGATGACCCTAAGGAGGACGGGGATCGCAAAGATCTCGAGGCCCGGCTCTCGCGGATGCGGTCTCGACAGCTCCGAGAGCTCGGCGAGAGGCACCACCTTAGCCTCCATGGTCTCACGCGGAAGTCCGATCTGATCCGGGCCCTCGTGGAGAGCCCGATCGCGCCGAGCCTACTCGTCGAACTCGGAGTGGATCGGGACATCCCCGCGGACGAGGTCCTCGAGGCGGTGAAGGATTCCGACGCAGACTTCGCCCGCGTGGAAGATCTCCTGGAACAGGCGCGGATACGGTTCGAGGAGCGTCGTTTCGATTCTTCGATCGAGGCGGCCCAGGAGGCCGCCCGGCTCGCGGAGCGGACCACGCATCAGCTCCGCCGGTCGTCCTGGTCCTACGCGATCCTCGCCGCTCGGGGCCTCCTCGAGCCCTGCGATCCCTCGGATCCCGAGGTGAAGCGCGCCCTCGACCTCCTCGCCCGGGCGAAGGACCGCTTCGCGAAAGGGAGCCTCCGCGACGAGACGATCCTCCAGGAACTCGCGAAATCGACCCACGCGGTCCAGGAGAAGCAGTCCGAGGCCGTCCGAGCGAGCCTCGCGGCGGTCCGGGACTCGATCCGGGAGGTCGCGAACCTCGGCGCCGCGGTCGCCATGCCGGAGGACGCCTGGACCCAGGCTGCAGACCTGCTTGACCGTGGAGACCTCTGGGGCGCGAAGGAGCACCTCGCGCGGGCGGCGCAGCTCGCGACGGAGGCGCGGGAGCGACGGGTCCGCGAGATCGCAGAAGCCCTGTCGGCGGTCGAGGACCACATCGCCCTCGCGCGAAACGTCGGGGCGGATCCGAGCGAAGCCGAGGCGGTCCTCCGGGAGGCGAAGGCCGCCGTCGCGAGGCGGGAGTACGGCCTCGCGGGGGATCTCGTGAAGCGGGCAGAGCGACTTGCGATGGAGGGCCAGCAGCGCCAGATACGAAAGGCGATGGAGCTCCGCCAGGCCCAAATGGAGCGGGCGTACGCGGTGATCGCGGCGAGCGAGCCCATCGTCCAGGAGGCGGAGTCGTACGGCCTCGACGTCGGCGAGGCCCGGGTCCTGCTTCGGCAGGCGCGGGACGTGGCGGCGAAGGGGGACTACCTCGCCGGCCTGACGTATGCGCGGAACGCGGAGGAGGCCGTGCTGCGCCTCGTGCCCCGGATTTCCGAGGAACGTCGGAAGCGTGGCATCGCGCCGCCGACCGCGGGGATCTGCGGCGTCTGCCAGTCCGGGCGGCTGCACTTCTACGACAACGGATGGGGCCGCTGTCTCGACTGCGGCAGCTCCTTCCGATGGCGAGGCCCGGCGGGGCTCTTGGAGCGATTCAGAGGGCTCCTCGGTGCGTAGACTGCCCCACGTGGCGGAAGAACCCACGGAGCACGTCCCCGCGGGTGAGGATCCCGACGAGCTTGCCGCCCTCGACGACCGGGATCCGGTGGACCTTGTGCTGGACCATCACCTGGATGGCCTTCTCGACGTTGTCCTCCGGTGTGACGGAGTAGACGGCCTTCGTCATGATGTCCCTCACAAGCGTCGTTTCGACTTCCTTGAACGCGGCGAGGGCCTCTCGTTCCTTGATGATCTCGACGAAGGAGATCCCGAACGTGATCTCCGGCGGCATCAGCATCCGTAGTTCCTTGTACTGCGTCTTCAGGGCCTCGAGGATGTCGACCTCGCTCAGCATTCCGACCATCCGCTGTTGGTCGTCGACGACGGGGCAGCCGCCGACGCTCTCGTCGGCGAGGGTAATCGCTGCCTCTCGCAGGGTCGCGGTCGGCGCGAGGGTGATCAGGTCCTTCGACATGACATCGCGGACTTTCATCGCATCCTGCAAAGGTCCCGCGGCGTATTATAAGGTTCCATAGGTTTTTACAGACCCCCCAGATTCCCGGCGTGATGCGTCGCTCCGACGTGCTTCGCCGCAAGGTGCAGGACCTCGATCTGTCACAGGCCCGGGGCCTTGCGGATCTCGTTGCTCAGATGGAGGCAGGCGGAGGATTCACCGCGAAGAAGATCGCAGAAGGGGTCGGCATTCTGCGGACGATGTTCCGTCGGCCTTCGTGCCTCACGTTCCTGTCGTTCCCCGCGGCGCTCATGGCCACGGGGGTACGAGGCGTCCTGCGCGGTCTCGTCGAGCGGAGGCTCGTGGACGTCGCGATCACGACGTGCGGCACCGCGGACCACGATCTGGCGCGGGTCTGGAAGCCGTACTACCACGGCGATTTCGCGATGGACGACGTCGCGCTCCACCGCCTCGGCGTGAACCGCCTCGGGAACGTCCTCGTGCCGAACGAGTCCTACGGCCTCGTCCTGGAAAAGCGGATCCGGCCGATGCTCGAGGACCTCTGGCGTTCCGGAAAACGCGCCCTGTCCACGAAGGAGCTCCTCTGGGAGCTGGGCCGACGAACCGGGAGCCAGGAGTCCCTCTTGTGGTGGGCTTGGAAGAACCGCGTCCCCGTGGTCGTGCCGGCGATCCTGGACGGGGCCGTCGGATACCAGCTGTGGTCCTTCTGGCAGGACCACAAGGACTTCCGAATCGATCTGTTCCGCGACGAGGCCGAGCTATCCGACCTCGCCTTCACCGCGAAGGAGGCGGGCGCCTTGATGATCGGCGGAGGCGTGTCGAAGCATCACACGATCTGGTGGAACCAGTTCCGTGGCGGCCTCGACTATGCGGTGTACATCACGACGGCGCCGGAGTGGGATGGCAGCCTGAGCGGCGCGCGCGTGCGCGAGGGGATCTCCTGGGGCAAAGTGAAGGAGACCGCGCGCCAGGTGACCATCGAAGGGGATGCGTCCGCATTGCTGCCGCTCATGGTCGGAGCGGCGATGGAAACGAAACCTCGGCGTCGGCGGTGACGATCCCGAGGTCACTTCACGATGTAGTATCCGGCGGCCTTCTCTCGAGCTTTGCGCTTCACGTACCCCTTCGCCATCAGCTCTTGCAACGCCTGCAGGACGAAGTTCTTCGGCAGCCTGGACATCTTTGTGATGGCGTCCGCGTCGCGCATCTTGTCCTCGGCCGTAATCCCTGCGGACTTCATTGCATCGTAGACCTTGTTGGATCGGTCGGAAACGTCCTCGAGGGGCATCCGCGCGCCTCCTGTGCGCGTCGGGAAGTTGAAGCGATATTAAATAACCTTTCTCCCCTGGATGGAGGCGATGCGCGCTGGCGCGTGCAAGGACCGTCTCGCGGATGCCATTGCCCGGTTTGGCCGCGTGCCGATCGTGAGACGAAACGTCCGCGTGTCGCCGGAGGACCCCGTCCTGCAGGAAGAGGGCGAGCCCCCGTTCTGGGCCGTGGGGGGCCTCCTCCACGACGGTCATGGTCGCGTCCTCCTCATTCGGCACAAGCCCGAATCCAGATGGGGGAATCAATGGCTCACGCCCGGCGGGAGGCTCGAGGAAGGCGAGACCGTCTTGCAGGGCCTCATGCGGGAGGTCCGCGAGGAGGTCGGCGTGCGACTCACAAACCCCAATCTCACGAGGATCTTCAACGAAACCTTCACGGATGGCGCCCGAGTTCGACACGGATACTTCGCGCAGTTCGTCGCTCGAGTATCGTCTGCGCGGATACGCGCCGGTCCGGACGTCCGCGACGTGCGATGGTTCGACGACCTTCCGGAGAACATGGCCTTCCGCGGCGACTATGTCGAGGACTTCCGTCGCCTACGTTCAGCAAGCTTATAGCAAGTCGGGCTATTCGCGGGATCCGACATGGCACGAGGCCGATCGGCCCTCCTGGTCGTCGACTTGCAGAACGATTTCTGCCCAGGCGGCGCCCTCCCCGTCTCCGACGGCGACCGGATCGTGCCTCGGGTGAACCGCGCAATCGAACTGTTCGAACGTCGCGGCCTCCCGATCCTCGCATCGCGCGATTGGCACCCTCGGGAGACGAGGCACTTCAAGGCGTTCGGAGGCGCGTGGCCACCGCACTGCATCCAGAAGACGAAAGGCGCTCGGTTCCGTCCGGACTTGCGGCTGCCGAAGCACGCAATCATCTTGTCCAAAGGCATGGATCCGGAGGAGGATTCCTACTCCGCGTTCCAAGCCGTCACGAAGGAAGGGCGCGACCTCGAGTCGGTGCTCCGTGATCTCGACGTCAACGAGCTTTTCCTCTGTGGTCTCGCGACGGACTATTGCGTTCGGGCGTCCGCAATTGACAGCTCGAAGCGGGGATTCCGGACGTGGGTCCTGGAGGACGCGGTCCGCGGAGTTGAGGCGAAGCCGGGCGATTCCGCGGCTGCGGTCGCGGACATGAAAGACCACGGCGTTGCCTTCACGCGGTCCAAAGGTCTCGCAAAGATGTTGCCACCACCCATGTGATTCGCCGTCTGCTCGGGCCGAACAGTCTCGTTCGATGCTCGTAACGTCGACCTGCCCGGGCCGAGCGTGCTACCAATATGGGAACACCCTTCCCTCTGGACTCATGGCAGACAGCACCCCCAACGAAGAGGAGACGCGGTACCCAGCGTTGTGTCCGAGCCGTCAGACTGTTTTTCCGAGGACCCATCCTGATTTGCTCGCGCTCGGGACGAACCTCTGCTCCCCCGTTTCAGTGTCGGTCGCAATGAGGCCGTGCGGGTCGAAATCAAGAGCGAAAACGGTCGGGAGGGCAGCGGGCTTCGAGTCAGTCATGGTATTCGCTCCTCTGCATCGAGTTCCACGGTCTTTCATTCCTCCTTAGCCAGAAGTGAAGGCCCACCCTCGGCCCCAACGGGAGCCCATAGGCCCGTTCTCCCAGGACGTACTTGGCGACGTGCCAGGCGAATGGGTAAAAGTGTTCCACGATCAGTCGGTCCAGGGTGAAGTACGGCTTGCTGAATTCCAACGACCCATACTGTGGGGCCGACCACTTGAGGTCGTAACGCAGACGCCTCACATCGGACCTGTATGGATCGAACGTTCTCTTGTCGAAGTGGCGGACGTGATACGCCATATAGTCCATCTTGTAAGGGACACGGATCTCAAGGACGCCGCCGGGCCGGAGCACCCGCGCGATCTCCAGAAGGAGCTCCTCCCAATGCGACAAGTGCTCGAATAGGCTAATGGCCTTTACCTCATCGATGGATGCAGTGGCCACGATGGGCCAGAGACACCGGGGACGGTCCAGGTCCAGCACGGCGTCGACCCCTGGGGCTTCCCTGATGTCCACGTTCAGATAGCCAGGCATGGGAGCCCGACCGCAACCGAGGTTGAGCCGGGTCATCTTCATGGCTTGGTTCATCGCGATGCCCCGCGTAGTCTAATCTTCGCCCATTCTGGTCCTCGTGCCATTCATCCGTATGGTGCGCGAAGAGGACGCAGGCTCCGATATCATCGAAGGGATTGAAAACACCGCACGCCCCGACATCGGCCGGAGGCGGCCTTTTCTCATACCACGCCTTCGCGGCGCTAATTGCAACGGCTCCTTCTTCCAGTAGCGGGCCGTTAGCGCAGGGTCAAGATTCCACCAGATCGAGAGCCCGCATTCTGACGAAATCCAAGTCTCGCACAATCTCAACTCGCGACCACAGTTCGCGGTCTTGCAAATTGCTTCTAGATAGCCCTTGGAGAACCGCTCAGCGAACAGACTCGTCCTCATCGTCAAGCGTCGAGGACGGGCATTCCGCAATTTCTCACTTAGGGTGCGTCAGGCTGCTCGGGGTCGTCGACTCGGCGCGAGTCTAAGGCGGGCGGCTTGGCGGAGAAGGAGAGGCGACCCAACCACAACCCAGGCTCTGGGGACCGCGTTTACAAGTACTTAAATACCTTCACTGCCATACGTTTGTCTGACAAAGAAGCGGAACCCGTCGGACATCAGACGCGGGCGCACCTATGCCATCCGAATCGGAGCGGGTCACGATTCGCATCCCGCCGGACAAGATCCACGCGCTGCAGCAGCTCGTGAAGAGCGGCGACTACGACACGATCTCCGACGCGATTCGCGCGGCGATCGACCGATTCATCGATTTCCAATTCTCGCCGGACTACATCCGGAAGCTCACGATCGAGCTGCCGAAGGGCAACGTGGTGGACCTCCAGCAGCTCGTGAAATCGGGCGACTCCGTGTCCGTGGAGGATGCGATCCGAAACGCGGTGCGGGAATACGTCCGACGCCGGCTCCACAAGGCCATGGAAGGGGCCGAGCGATAGACTCCAGGCCGACTTCGCGCCGCGTCCTTCCCCCGGGGCGCGGACGAAGGGACGCGCGGGGCGACCGACCACCGCCGGGCGCCTCCAGGATGGGAACAAGGGATGGGACTCGACGCGGTCCGGCGAGACGGGAACCAGACGTTCCTCGATTCCTTCACGTTCGCGAAGCCGAAGGTCCTCGTCGTCGGGTGCGGCGGCGCCGGCGGAAACTCCGTGAATCGCCTCCATCGTCTCGGGATCCACGGCGCGCGGACGCTCGTCGTGAACACGGATGCCGTCCACTTGGATTCGATCCAATGCGACCGCAAGCTGCTCATCGGCGCGGGCGTGACGCGGGGCATGGGCGCCGGCGGTCGTCCGGAAGTCGGGGAGCGCTGCGCGGAGCTCGCGGAGAATGAGCTCCGGAACGAGCTCAGCGACGCGGACCTGACGTTCGTCACCGTGGGCCTGGGCGGAGGCACGGGCACGGGCGTGGCCCCGTACATCGCGGACCTCGCGCAGCTCGCAGGCAGCGTCGTAATCACGATGGCGACGACGCCGTTCCGAGCGGAGCGCGGGCGGATGAGGAATGCGCAGGCGGGCATCCAACGCCTGAAGTCCGTGTCCGACTCCCTGATCGTCCTCGACAATAATCGGTTGCTCGATCTCGTCCCGATGTTGCCGGTCGAGCAGGCCTTCGCAGTGATGGACCACCTCATCAGCGAGGTGATCAAGGGTATGACGGAGTCCATCACGCTTCCCTCGTTGATCAACCTGGACTTCAACGACGTGCGCACGATACTCCAATCCGGAGGCACGTCGACGATCTTCTTCGGCGAGAACGCGGACGACAATCCGGAGCAGGCGGTGGCCGACGCGCTCCGCAACCCTCTACTGGATGTGGACTATCGCGGCGCGCGTGGCGCGCTAATCCACATCAGCGCGGGGCCTTCGCTGCGCTTACGCACGGCCTATGAAGTCGTCGAGGGCCTCACGGCCCGGATGCGGCCCGAAGCGAATGTGATCTTCGGCGTTCGCGTGGACCGCAAGTACGAGGGAATCCTGCGCGTCTTGACGATCATGACTGGCGTCCGGTCCCCCATCCTCGAATCCGTGGAGCAATCTGTTGACCTGAGTGACGTGCCCAACCTCGCCCTCGACGATTCTCCCATCCCGATGAACCCCTCCTCTTTTTCCCGGCGCCGGTGACGATTCCCGCTCACGCGGGACGAGCGCTGACGCTAAGCCGGGAATCTCCGGAATCGTCTCTCACGCCTTGGGCGGGGGCGGAAGCGGAGCCGCCTGCGCCTGCGCCGCGGCGGCCATTGCCGCGGTGTCCTCCTGGAAAGCTTGCGTCAGATCCTTCGGCTTCAGCCGAACGCGGATCGTCTCCGGCTTGGGCTTGACGAGGTTCCAGCCCGCTTTCGTGATCATGCCGCCGACGATGGCCATGACGACGTAGAGACCGAAGGTCAACATGGTCACCGCGATCGGCAGAAGGATGTCCCCGAAGCTCAGGTCGACGTTCAGTCCGGCCGTCGGGTCGCCCATGCTGACGCCCGAGGAGGGCTGACTCGGGGCAACCGTCACCTGTCCGAAGGCGCGGCTCTCCTCGCCGTTCGCATCACGGACGATCAGGGAGACCTGCCACGAGCTTGGCGACGCGAACGTGTGCGTGGGATTCTGCGTGTTGCTCGTCCCACCGTCGCCGAAGTTCCAATCCCAGGATGTGATCTGCGCGTCGCCTTGCGTGGATCGGTCCGTGAAGGAGATGTCGAGACCCAATCCATTCCAGTCGAACGAGGCCGTAGGCCCGCGGGCTCCTGGCTGACTATCCGGCAGCTGGTCCTGCAGGAACGGTCCAGGGTTCGTCGCCAGGGCGAGGGCCTGGGAGAACGTGAACAACAGGATGACAAGGCCCACGGCCAGGAAGCCGATGCCGAGCAGGAGGTCGAGGAAATCTCTCTTCAGGTGGACCACCAGAGCCGTCGAGCCGGGCAGGGCTTCTTAAGGGAGCGGGGGCCATTCTCAGGAGTGAGAATGCCGGCGAAATCCGTCGCGCTCACCCCCGGAATGTCGGCCTCCGGCTCACGAACTTGGGCAGCGGCAGCGGCTTGAACGGACGCCCGGCAAGTTCCTCGGTCAGCCGTCGACGCAGCTCGTCCGCGGTCATCTCCCTTTGCTCCCGAGTCGCGCGGATGCGGACGTTCAGTTTTCCGGACTGGGTCTCCTTCTTCCCGAGGACGACGATGTACGGGATCCATTCCTTCTCCGCCCGCCGGATCTTCTTGTTCAGCGTGTCGCTCGTGTCGTCCAGGTCCATGCGCACGGCGGGGAACGCGTCGAGGACCTCCTTCGCGGCACCGAGCTGGTCCTCGCTCACGGGGATGACCCGAGCCTGCACGGGACTCAGCCAGAACGGCAGCATCGGGACGCGGCCGTCCTCGATGTCGGCGGCGGCCTTCTCGAGGAGCGCGTAGATTACGCGCTCAATCGCACCGCTCGGCGACAGGTGCAGGATGTACGGATGCTGCTCCTGTCCTTGCTCATCCGTGAACGTGATCCCGAAGCGCTTCGCGTTCTCCGTGTCCACCTGGTCCGTCGTCAGGGCGGCAGCCTTGTCGTTCATGTCGACGAAGTTCCACTCGTACTTCATCACGTAGTAGAAGAACTGCTCGGACCACTTCTCCATGAGAATCGGCTTGCCCCATCGCTTCGCGAATGCGTTCACGAAGGCGCGGTGGTCCCGCAGGAACGCGTCGGTGATCCGGAAGCCGACCTCCAGGTCGTCGGGCATCGCGAAGCCGATGTCCTCCATGAGGTTCCACGCGAGCTCAAATCGCACCATGAGGTGTTCCTTCGCCTGCTCGAGGTCCGCGCAGAAGGCGTGGCAGTCGGGCATCGTGAAGGCCCTAAGCCGGCGTAGGCCGGCCAGCTCCCCGCGCTGCTCCGCGCGGAACGAGTAGCGGGTGAGTTCGTAGAGCGGCAGCGGGAGCTGCTTGTACGAGAGGACCATGTCCTTCGCGATGAGGAACTGCCCGAAGCACGCGCTGAACCGCAGGAAGGCCCGCTTGTTCGGCGTCTCAACGACGTACTGCCGCGCGGGGAAGCGGTTCAGATAGGACTTGAGCGCGGGATGCTCGAAGTCGTACATGACCGGCGACTCGACTTCCATCGCGCCGTACTCGAGCACGCGGCGGGTGACGAACTCCTCGAGGAGGGACTTGATCAGTCGGCCCTTCGCATAGTACCGCAGGTTGCCGGGATCGGATCCGGGCTCGTAGTCCACGAGTTCGAGCTCCCGCATGAGCCGCACGTGGGGCGGCTCCTCCTTCACCTCGCGGGACTTGGCCATCTCATAGGCGGCGAACCGCTGGAGGTTCTCATGTCCCTTGAAGTCGTAGCCAACGACCTCCCCGTCCTTGATCGAAAGCGGGTGCATCCTGCCGTCGGACTCGAGCACGAACCAATCGGACCGGAGCTTGGCCTCGGCTTTGACCGCCTCGGAGACCTCCTCCCTCGCCCCGGCGGCCCCGGCTTCCGGGACGATCTCCCGGGACAGTTCGCTCAGCGGATGGCCCTTCACGCTGATCCTGAAGGACTTGTAGTAGCCGAACGGCGAGGCGACGACCTCGAACCCGTGCCCTGCCAGGTCCGTCTCCAAGGCGGAGAATATCGCTTGGGCCGGCTCCGGTGCCGCAAGGGACGAGCTCAGGTGGGCGTAGGGGTAGAGGACGATCCGCTTCGTGCGCAGCTGTCCGGCGACCTCCTCAATGTTCTTTGCCGCGCTCGCGGCCGCAGCCTTCGTGTCCGCCTCATCCCGCTGCTCCGCGCTGATGAAGCAGACGAGGGCCTCCTCCGCCCGGCCCTTCCGCCGGCCTTCCGGGATATCCCCGATCGACTTTAGCGCCTTCGACTTCACCTCGTACTCAAGGTAATCGGAGTGGAGGAACAGGATACGCATGCGCGCCCGCGTTATCCTTCTGGGGTATAAAGTCCCTGTGCCGAGCACTCTGAAATAGCCGCGAGTCGATGACCGGAAGGATGCCCCGCGCGCAATTGCGGTGGCGACATCGGAAGGGGGAGCTCGTCCTCGACCGAACGCGGATCATGGCGGTCCTGAACGTGACGCCGGACTCCTTCAGCGACGGCGGCCTCTTCTTCGATCCCGAGGTCGCGATCCAGCAGGGGCTGGAGATGGTCGAGGCGGGCGCGGACTTGATCGACGTCGGCGGGGAGTCCACGCGGCCCGGGGCGGATCCGGTCTCGGCGGAGGAGGAGTGGCGTCGCGTCGGCCGGGTCATCGAGGGCCTCGCGCGCAAGATCGACGTCCCGGTCTCCGTGGACACGTACAAGGCGGAGATTGCCGCGAAAGCGATCCATGTCGGCGCATCCATCGTGAACGACGTGACGGGCCTGCGGGACATCCGGATGATCAAGTCGATCGCGCGAGGCGGGGCCGGCGCGGTCCTCATGCACATGCTCGGCGAGCCGAGGACGATGCAGGCGTCCCCGCGCTACGACGACGTCGTGAAGGAAGTGCGCACGTTCCTGGAGGCCCGAGCGAGGACGGCGATCTCGGAGGGCGTGCCGACGGAGGCCATCGCCGTGGATCCGGGGGTTGGTTTCGGGAAGACCCTGGAACACAACCTCGAGCTGATCCGCCATCTCGACGCGGTCGCATCCCTCGGGTACCCCGTGGTCATCGGCGTGTCGCGGAAGTCCTTCCTCGGGAAGCTCGGTGCGGGGCCTCCGGGCGGTCGCCTCATCGGCAGCATTGCGGCGGCGACCGCGGCAGTCGCCCACGGGGCCCACGTCGTACGGGCCCACGATGTCGCCGAAACGGTCCGCGCCATGCGAGTGGCGGATGCTCTCGTCCGCGGTCCGTGAAAACCTTTAATGGGCCGAAACTATTGGGTGGATAATGGTAAGCCGCAAGGCAATCGCCTCCATCCTCGACGACTACAAGGACATCACGGTCGCGACCGTCTGTTCGCATTCGTCCCTACAGATCTTCCACGGCGCGCGCCAGGAGGGGTTTCGCACCCTCGGGATCGCGATCGGAAAGCGGCCGAAGTTCTATGATGCCTTCCCCCTCGCGAAGCCGGACGACTTCCTCATTGTGCAGTCGTACGAAGACATCCTCGACCGCGCGGACGAGCTCGTCGCACAACAAATTGTGACGGTCCCGCATGGGTCCTTCGTCGAGTACATGGGCGCGGAGAACTTCGCGAGGTTCCGTGTGCCGACCTTCGGGAACCGCGAGGTCCTCAAGTGGGAGACAGACCGCGAAAAGCAGAGGGAGTGGCTCACGACCTCGGGCGTGGAGATGCCGCACAAGATCGAGCGGCCGGAGGACATCGATCGACCCGTCTTCGTGAAGTACTACGGGGCGAAGGGCGGCCGCGGCTCCTTCATCGCGAAGAACTACGAGGACTTCAAGGAGTCCATCAAGCCGGGGATGAAGTACGCAATCCAGGAATACATCGTCGGCACGCGGTACTACATCCACTTCTTCTACTCGCCCTTGGAGGACGGCGGCTACCGCCTTTCGAAAGGCTCGTTGGAGATGCTCAGCGTGGACCGGCGGGACGAGGCCAACATCGACGAGATGTACAAGCTCGGGGCGCAGGAGGCCCTCCGGAAGATCGGCCTCTACCCGACGTTCGTCGTCACCGGGAACATGCCGGTCGTCTTGCGGGAATCCCTCCTGCCGACCGCGTTCGAGATGGGGGAGAAGGTCGTCGAACGGTCGTTCGCGCTCTTCGGCGGCATGGTGGGGCCGTTCTGCCTCGAGACGATCGTCTCGGATCAGCTCAAGTTCAAGGTATTTGAGATTTCCACGCGAATCGTCGCGGGGACGAACCTCTTCATCTCCGGCTCGCCCTATGCGGACCTCGCGGAGCCCGGGATGTCGACGGGCCGACGGATCGCGAAGGAGATCCGAACGGGCTGGAAGAAAGGCCGCTTGGATGAGATCCTGAGCTAGCCTCCTCCGGTTGGGCGGGCACGAAATCAGAGCGGAAAAGCGCGGGAAAACCCTTTTATGGCCAGGGCTGGGTGAGATGCCGGCCCATGACGCTGTCCGAAACAATCGTGCTCGCAATCATCTTGGTCGTGATTGCGGTCGTGGTCATCGCGTATCTTGAACTCAAGTTCCTCCGAAAGTCGATGCGCGCGCGGCGTGTCCGGGCGGCTCGGCGGATTGAAGAACTCCCCGATGACGCGCACAATGCGCTCATCACGACGAAGGCGATCCTTGGGACCATGGAGCGAAACGGGACGCGGAGCGAGGAGGCCGCCGCGCTCTTGGAAGAGGCAAAAGCCGCCTACGACCGTCGGAACTATCGTGTCGTCCTCGACCTCACCTCACAGGCGAAGGAGAAGCTGATGGCCCTCAAGGCTCGCCAGCAGGCCCAAGGTGACCTCGTGAAGATCGAAGCGTCCTCTCGCGGCGGCGCGGAGGAGGTCACGACGAAAGAACTCCTCCAGAAAGAGTATCCACCGAACTACATGCCCGCGAAGTTCTCCATTGAGCTCGCCCGAGCCGCCATTGAAGAGGCCCGGGCGTCGGGCCGAGACACGTCGAAGGCCGAGGAGCACCTCATGGCCGCGATGGCCAAGTTCGATGCGAAGGACTATGCCGGGGCGCTCGCCGCCGCGCGGATGTCGCAGCGGGCTGCGGAAGGATTACCGACGGAGGCGGCACCGGCCATGGCGAAGCCGGAGCCTGCGATTCTTGCGTGTGCGTCGTGCGGCGCCGCTTTGAGGGAGGATGACGTCTTCTGCAGGAAGTGCGGTGCTCGTGTCGGCCCGAAGACCTGTCCCTCGTGTGGGGCGACGGTCGCCGCGGATGACGCATTCTGCCGCAGGTGCGGCGCGGCCGTCGCTAGGTAGTCTAGCCAACGTTCGAAGCTGCGAGTCGTCGGATGGACAAGTTCATAAACCTTAATACGGGAGCGCTACATCCTCAGCGCAATGGCCCAAGGCAGCGATATGGAACAGGCCTTGACGGCCCTCTACGGCGAGGATCAGGTCGCGGCCGTGATCACCTTGAAGGTGGACACGAAGGAGGCGGACCGGATAGCCACGGAGATCTCGAAGTTCGACGTCATCCAGGACGTCTTCCTGGTGACGGGGGACACGGACATCGTGGCGAAGGCGCGCTTCCACAATTACAAGGGCCTGAAGGATTTCGTCCTGTCCAAACTGGCCCCGATCCCCGGGATCAAGGACACGAAGACCCTGATGGTTGTGACGACCTACAAGGAAGGCGGCGCGATACGAGTCCAGAGTTGAGGGGGAGGATCAGGGCCCTTGAGGTGGTCAGATGGAGATCGATGCAAAGCTCAAACAGATTATGGACGTCCTCGATCAGATCGCCGAGGATACCTCCATCCCGCGGAATATCCGCCGCGGGGCCGTCGACGCGAAGGCCCGGTTGACGAAGAAGGATGAAGCCCTCGACTTGCGCGTGACGAGCGCGATCATGCTGATGGATGACCTCGCGAACGACCCGAACATCCCGCTCCACGGTCGCACGCTCATTTGGAACATCATCTCCCAGCTCGAGACCGTGAAGTAGATTGCTTGTCGCCCACGAGGCGTGGATCGCGGCGGCAGCGGTCCGATGGTAGGACAGATTCGGTCAGACGAATTCCGACTCCAATCCATTCGGCCCCTCCCGTGCTACGCCGAAGAGACCTCGGGTCCGGCAAGTGCGCCGGGCGGGAATCGAACCCGCATCGAAGGCTTGGGAAGCCTTAGTCCTGCCACTAGACTACCGGCGCAGTCGGCGAGCCAAATCAGGTCGATGGTCATGAAACTTACCGCGTGCCGAACGGATCGGCACCGACCTGGACACCCTCGGTCTGTAGCTCGGAGCCTCGTCATCAAATGCGAACCGTCTCGCTATCTCCCTGGGGGTGGGCGAGCCCTATGCGGCCCCGGCCTCTGCCCCGATCCTGTGCAACGACATCAGGAGATCCGCCTCGGAACGTAGCCTCGACGCGGCGTCCGGCATCTCCAATAGCTCCTGCCGAACGTCCTCCGCCGCGGGCAGCGCCGCGGCGACCCGATACGACATCGAACGCGGATCGAGCTCCCGCCACGTCTCGTCAACAATCGCACGGCCCGCGAGCTCGAGGGACTCCATTACGCCTTCGAACAATCTCGCGACGGCCTCCGCGAGCAGGTCCGCCTCCTCGCCCAGCGGTTCGTCCAGGAAACGCACGTCTGCCCGAAGATACCTCCGACTTCGATCCAGGCTCAGGATTTCGAATCGGCGGCGTCCTTCGACGACAATGTCGTATCGACCATCGCGGTACTTCTGGGAGGCGATGATCGCGGCCTCCGTGCCAATGGGATGAGGCGTGGCGGAGCCGCCGACCTCCTTGCCCGCGAGGATCTTCACAATCCCAAACGACTCGTCGTGCTCGAGGCAGCGCCCGACCATCTCCCTATAGCGGGGCTCGAAGACATGTAGGGGCATCGTGGCCTCGGGCAGGAGTACCGCGTGAAGTGGGAAGAGCGAGAGCCTCACGCCCGCGGTTATTCCACGATGGCCCATAAACCCTGCTCACTCCGGATGGATGTCCAGTCCCACGACCCAGGTCGTGCGGCAGCCGGGGCAGTTCACCGTTCGGGTCATCGAGTCCCCTTGATCCGCAAGTTTGAACGTGAAGAACAGCGGATTGTTGCACTTTGGGCAGCTGAAATTGAGCCCGCCGACGGTCATCGGTGCCACGCGATTGTTCCCCGCGACTTAAGGCTGCGCTCGCCCGCTGAACAACCGGGCCGCCAGCCGCCCGTCGGCGCGAGAATACGGACGCCCGATATTCCGCCTCGTGCCGAACCTGTTCGGAACCAGATTGATGCCGCGCGACGGACTTGAACTCCTCATGGCCGAGCCGTCCGAAATTCTACGGGAAGAGCACCGCGTCATCGGACATCTCCTCGACGTCCTGCGAGGCATGTCGGTCGCGGTCAATCGCGGTGGGTCCATCGCGAAGGAGGACATCGAAACCATCCTTGACGTCCTCGTGGATCTTGCAGACAAGTGCCATCACGCGAAGGAAGAGAGGGTCTTGTTCCCCGTGCTGATGAGGGGGTCGCCGACGGAAGGGGCCCCCTGACCCGTCGGCTCGAAGGGGATCATCGAGCAGGGCGGAAGCTCGTGACCGCAATGCGCGACCTCGTCCCCGCGGTCGCGACAGGCGACCGAAGCGCGCGAAACAGGTTCGCGAAGTCCGCCCGGACGTACGCGTCGCTTCTGGAGGAGCCCATCGCCCAAGAAACGCAGCGGTTGCTCCCCCTCATCGATGCCGCAATCCCGCTGCAACAGCGGGAGAAACTCGCGCAGGCATTCGATCGAATCGAGCGCGAGGAGGCCGGTGAGGGGATGCACGCGAAGTACGAACACACGATCCACGCGCTGGCCACGAAGTATGCGCACGTGACCCCGCACGCACACTGACTGCGAATCGAAACCTGGACCAGCGGCAACTTTATGACGACCCTCCGCGTGGCCAAGCGCGTCCATGCGCATCGAGAGATTTGTGGTGCCCCCGCTCGGGAATAACGTCTATCTCGTCGTCGACGCAGACACGAACGAGGCCTTGGTCGTCGATTCCGCCTTGGGGTCCGGGCCCCTTCTCGGGAAGGCCCGCGAGCTCGGTGCGACGATCAAGTTCATCCTGAATACGCACGGCCACCCGGATCATACAGCGGACAACGCCGCGATTCAGAAGGCGACCGGGGCCAAGATTGCGATCTTCGAGGTGGACGCGGTACGCCTCGAGAAGAACGCCCGGGAGTCCCGATGGTATCTCCCGTCCCCGCCGGATCCGTCGAAGGCGGACATCCTCCTCAAGGAAGGATCCGAGATCAGAATCGGAGGGATTCCTTTCGTCACGCTTCACACTCCCGGTCACACGGAAGGCAGCGCGTCCTTCTACGCTCCCTCTCAGGGAATCCTCTTTTCTGGAGACACACTATTCGCGGGGTCCTGTGGCCGAACGGATGTGGCGGGCGGTAGCCCGGCAAGGATGATCGTGAGCCTTCGGCGGCTCGCAGCCCTGCCCCCGGAAACCCGTGTTCTCCCAGGCCACGGTCCGGAGACCACAATTGGAGCCGAGACGTGGATTGCGGATGTAGCCTATCCGATCATCTGACTAGCGACGACCGCGGGCCGCGCTCGTCGCCCGCCAACGGGCGGGTGCCCGCCGACCCTTGTCGAAACGGACGGCCGGCCGACGCCGCCCTACTCCTAACCCGAGCCGGCGGTACACGATCTTCATGCTGAACACGACGACCAGGAAATTTGCGTAGAGGATCACGAGGGTCGCGGGCCAGTAGTACTGCCAGATAATGGCCACGAGCGCGATGCTCGCGAGCGTACTCACGACGATGCGGAGCACGAAAGCCTCGATCGTCGACTTGCTGAAAGGCCCCGTGTCGACGCCGTAGTTCGTATGCCGGACGGGCTCACGAAACGCATGCCGCGCTGCCGCCCAGACTCCGTAGACGACGAGGGGCGAGAAGAGGGCCATCACGATGTGCGCGGCGCCCGTCGTGATCGTCAAGTCAATGATCCACGCGGCATACACGATGATGGCCGCCTGGAACAGCCGCTTCCGCCGATAAAGCGGCAGGAAGTTCGGCATCACGATCGTCTTGAGCGTCCGCTTCACGATCTCCGCGCCGAATGCGATCGACTTCGGCAGGTGCTTCGCGAAGAACTTCGCGATCCCATCGGAACGGACCATGAGGATCGGCGCCAGGGTACTCATCACGATGCACAGGATTCCCGCGAAGGGCGTGAGGTAGGTGCCCGCGTGCTCGTTCGTCAGGTTCGGGTTGTTCCGGATGGCCCTCGTGCCGACGCTCGCGTACAGGATCGCCTCCTCGTTCCGGGCGACGAGGCTCGTGCCGATCGCGGTCGACGCGCGGCCGGAAAAACCGATGAAGTAGGCGAGGGAAGCGGTGAGGAACAGATCGTTGAGCAGGATGAGGGGAACCGCGAGGACGAGCACCGGCAGGACGACGGGCAGGTCCGCAGGGTTGATCATCATCCCGAAGCTCAAGAAGAACATCGCAACGAATGCATCGCGCAGGGACTCCATCTTCGTCTTGAGTCGTCCCGCGAGTTTCGTGTCCGCGAACACCATCCCCATGAAGAACGCGCCGATGATCGCAGGGATGCGGAACGCCTCGGCCAGCGCGGCGGCCAGGAAGACGATCCCCAGGGCGAAGAGGATGAAGAGCTCGTCGCTGCGGATTCCCTCGAACATTCGCGCCGTGTTGGGAATGACGAACGCCGCGAGGAACGAAAAGAACCCGAGGAACAAGCCGACGCCGAGGAACAGCGCCTCAACGCTCACTGGCTGCGGGTCCGAGGAGACGACCATGCCGTTCACAAGCGTCAGGAGGAACATCGCAAGGAATGACTCGAGGATGACCATCCCAAGGAGGAATTCGGTCTCCGCGTTCCCAAGCCGCTTGAGGTCGATCAGCGACTTCGCAGTGATGGCCGAGGACGACATCGAGATGACCCCCGCCATGAAGATTGTGTCGACGAGGGGCCATCCAAGCCATGCGCCGATGACGAAGCCGGCGAACATGTTCACAGCAAGGTTCGTGACCGCAAGGATCGCTGCGGCTTCTTTCGTCTTCTTGAGTTTCGCGATGCTGAACTCGAGGCCGACGAAGAACAGGAGCAGGACCAGACCGAGCTGCGAGATGCTCTGGATGAACGAGCTGTCTCGCAGCACTCCGTCGTACGCGAAGCCGAACAGGTCGAGGTGGATGTTCGGGCCGATCAGGATCCCTGCCACGATGTAGCCGATGATGACCGACACGCGGGCCCTGGAGGCCAGGGCGGCCCCAAGGAATCCGACCGTGGCGATGATGCCGACCTCGAACATGATGGACGCAGGCTCAGCCATCGGCCACGATCCGGGGAGAAGCCCGACGAAGGCGGAGCGCGGACGCTACGCGCGACGGAACGATAACGAGGGATCCCATCCCAGGCCGCGTATCGGGGGATGCCCTACAAATAGGTAACTGCCGACTCGGAAGAGCCGGCGTGCCCGCGGTCCTCCATGGATGGATTTATACCGTTCGCCCCTTTCCAACCCGCGATGGCACGCGAGTGGTACAACCTCTCGCCTGCGGAAGTTCTCCAGCAACTCAACGCGAGACCGCTGGGACTCACGCAGGAGGAGGCCGCGGCAAGGCTCGCGCGCCACGGGCCTAACGAACTTGTCCAGACGACGAGGATCAGCCCGTTGCGGATCTTCCTCGAACAGTTCACGGACGTCCTCGTCCTCGTCCTCATCGCCGCGGCCGTCATCTCCGCGGCTCTCGGCCTCTCCAAGCAAGGCGAAGCCACGGAGCTTTACGACGCCGCGCTCATCGTCATCATCGTCATCCTGAACGCGACCCTCGGATTCGTCCAAGAGTACCGCGCGGAGCGTTCCTTGCAGGCCCTCAAGGCCCTCGCCGCTCCGAAGGCCCACGTCGTCCGCGATGGCGACACCGTGATGGTCCCTACGCGGGAGATCGTCCCTGGCGACGTCGTCCTCCTCGCTGCGGGGGACCGCGTGCCCGCAGACGGGCGCCTCCTCGAGGTCGCCAGCCTCCGCCTGAATGAGGCGTCCCTCACAGGGGAATCGACGCCGGTGACGAAAGCGACGGAGGCCCTGCCTGGCGACGTCTTCCTCGGCGACCGCAAGAACACGGTGTTCATGGGCACCTCCGTCGACGGCGGTCGGGGCAGGGCGGTCATCGTCGCGACCGGCATGCGCACGGAACTCGGCAAGATCGCCGGACTCGTGCAGGAGGAGACGAAGGAGGAGACGCCCCTTCAGAAGCAGCTCAACCGCCTCGGGAAGCAACTTGGGGCGATCGTCCTCGCGGTCGCTGGGTTCGTTTTCGCAATCGGCTATTTCCAGAACCCCTCCCAGATCGAGCTGCTCTTCCTCACGGCGGTCGGCTTGGCGGTCGCAGCGATCCCCGAAGGCCTCCCCGCCGTCGTCACGATCAGCCTAGCTCTCGGCCTTCAACGGATGGTTCGCCGGCACGCGCTCATCCGCAAGTTGCCCGCAGTCGAGGCGCTCGGGGCCGCGACGGTCATCTGCTCCGACAAGACGGGCACGCTCACGAAGGGCGAGATGAACGTTCGAGCGATCCTCACGGCCGGACGGACGTACGACGTTCGCGGCGAGGGCTTCGATCCGTCGGGCGATATCCTCGGAGGGGGACAGAGGATCGACCTCGCCGCGCATCCGGATCTCCGCGAGGCCCTTGTTTGCGGGATCCTGTGCAACGACGCGGCCGTGAAGCGACAGGGCGAGCGCTGGGTCGTTGAAGGCGACGCCACGGAGGGCGCCCTCGTCGTCGCGGGGATGCGCGCGGGCCTCGATGCGGACATCCTGAGGTCCGAACAGCCGCGGGTCGCGGAGATTGCGTTCACCTCGGAGCGGAAGATGATGTCCACGCTCCATGCGCCGGTCTCGGGCGATGCCCTTCGAGAGATCCTAGCGGTCTCCGAGGACCGACGCCACCTGACCCTCGCGGACATCGGGGCGAAGATACTCTACGTGAAGGGCGCCCCGGAGCGGGTCCTCGCCGTGTGCACGCATCATCTCGTGAACGGGATGCGGAAACCCCTCACGGACTTCGATCGCAAGCAGTACATGTTCAAGAATCAGGAGATGGCCACGCGTGCCCTTCGGGTCCTGGGCCTCGCAAGCCGATCGTTCCCTGCGGACGTGCCGCCGCTCACGCAGGGCGGGCTCGAATCGGGGCTCACCTTCCTCGGCCTCGTCGGGATGATGGACGCGCCCCGGCTCGACGCGATCGAGGCAATCAAGAGGTGCACGGGGGCCGGCATCAAGGTCGTCATGATCACCGGGGACCACAAGCTCACGGCGATGGCGGTCGCCCGGGAGATGGGGATCCTGTCGGAGGGCGAGAAGGCCCTCACGGGCGAAGAACTCGAGAAGATTCCGGAGGAGGACCTCGTACGCGACGTGGAGTCGATCAAGGTCTACGCTCGCGTCTCGCCGGAACACAAGATGCGCATCGTGCGGGCTTGGAAGAAGCGGGGCCACATCGTCGCGATGACGGGAGATGGGGTGAACGACGCTCCCGCACTGAAGCGCTCCGATCTGGGCGTGGCGATGGGTATTACGGGCACCGACGTCGCCAAGGAGAGCGCGGACATGGTCCTCACAGACGACAATTTCGCGTCGATCGTGGCCGCGGTCGAGGAAGGCCGCGGGATCTACGAGAACATCCGGAAGTTCGTCGCCTTCCTCCTTTCCGCGAACGCCGGGGAGGTCCTCATCATGTTCCTCGCGACCATCCTCCTCATCGCGCCGGACGGCAAGCCGTTTTTCGAGCCCGTGCAGCTCCTGTGGATCAACCTCGTGACGGACGGCCTACCCGCCCTCGCCCTCGGGGTGGACCCCTATCCCACGGACATCATGCGCCGTCCACCAAGGAATCCGAAGGAGGGTGTCCTCTCCCGAGACATCCAGTTCCTCGTCCTGCTCGTGGCGGTCATCCTGACGATTGGCACCATGGGCGTCTTCCTCTGGGAGATGCACGACGTCGGAGACGTCCGCCGGGCCCGGACCGTCGCGTTCACGACGATCGTCTTCTTCGAGCTTTTCCTCGTCTTCGCGATCCGGTCGCCGAGGCAGACGATCTTCCAGGTGGGTCTCTTGTCGAACAAGAAGCTCATCCTCGCGGTCCTCGCCTCGATGTTCCTGCAGGTCCTCGTCGTCTATGCGCCGGTCTTCGAGGGTCCCTTCGACACGGAGGCGCTGACGGTGATGGACTGGGTGCGGACGATCCTCATCTCCGTCACCGCGTTCGCTTTCGTGGAGACGCTCAAGGTCGTCCGGCAACGGCTCGCGCGGGCGAGGGCCGCATGATCGAGATCGACGGGTCGCACGGAGAGGGCGGGGGTCAGATATTGCGGATGGCCGTCGCGCTGTCCGCGATGACACGGACAGACGTGCGCATCGAGAACATCCGCGCCGGACGGCCGAATCCCGGCCTGGCGGCCCAGCACGTCGCCGCGGTCCGAACGGTCGCGGCCCTCGCCTCCGCCCGCGTCGAGGGCCTCGAAGTAGGATCGAAGGCCATCCGCTTTGAGCCCGGCGAGATCGTCGCGGGACGTCAGGCTCTGGACGTCGGCACCGCCGGGAGCGTCACCCTCGTCCTGCAGGCCTGCCTCCCCGTGGCCTTCCGGGCCCCCGGACCCGTGCAGCTGCGATTGGTTGGCGGGACCGACGTGCGATGGTCCCCGCCCACGGACTACGTCTCGCGGGTCTTCCTCCCGCTCCTGCGACGCTGCGGTGGCGAAGCGGATCTCATCCTTCATCGGCGCGGTTACTACCCGCGGGGTGGCGGGTCCATCGAGGTCCTCGTCCGGCCGGCGGCCGGATGGTCTCCCCTCACGGTGACGGACCCCGGTCCCGTCCTCGCCGTCCGAGGCATCGCCCACGTCTCGAATCTGCCCCCTGAGATCCCCAAGCGGATCAAGCACGCGGCGATGCGGCGGCTCCACGGCCATGGCGAGCCGAAGATCGAAGAGCGGGTGTACGCAGGCGACGAGGCCGTCGGGCAGGGAGGCGCGCTCGTTCTCTGGGCGGAGACCGAGCACGCGGTCTTGGGCTCGTCGTCCCTCGCCGAGAGGGGGAAGCCCTCGGAGCGCGTCGGCGAGGAGGCCGCCGCCGCGCTCGTAGCGGACCTCGACTCGGGCGCGACGGTGGACCCGCACGCGGCGGACCAGATCCTCATCTATCTCGCGCAGTCCAGAGAGCCGTCGGCGTTCCTCGTCCGGGAGGTCACGGACCATCTCCGAACGATGGCTTGGCTGATCCCGCAGTTCCTCGATTGCGACGTTTCGATCGAGACGCACAACGGCCTGTGGCGGGTGGTCGTGGACGCGAAAGCCGCCTAGCCGTACATGCTCGGGCGGACGGGCCCGCCGGGCTTCTTCGCGGCCTCTGTCTGCTGATGGATCGATTTGAGCTGCATCTCGATCCGCTCCGCCTCCTCGTACAAAGGCTTCGCGTCGAGTTCCGTGTGGAGGAGCAACTTGTCGATCGTCTCGATGACCCGCGCGGCCGCCCGGGCGTCCGGGTAGTCGGGATGGGCCTCGCTGAGGAGCGTGATTACGTCGAAGTCCCGCTTGCGGCCCTCGTTCAGGAGCACGCCCGCCACGCCCGTGATGACGCCTTCCTCGAAAACCGTGACATGGTTGTCCCGGAGGAGGTTCATCGTCTTGTCCGTCGACCCGATCCCGTACACTTCGACCTGGCGGTCCTCGTCGTCCGCCCCCTCCGTATCGACGATGAGCCCTTCCGGGCATACGAGGAGGTTGCAGCGGGCGTCTTGGGCCCAGTCGAGGACCGTCGCGGCGATCGCCTTGATCAGGTTCGGCGGCGGCTGGAACTCGGAGATGAAGACGACGACCTGGTCGTGGCCTTCGACCTTCGGGCCGGCATAAATCCGTACGGGGTTCATCGGCTGGCCGTCGCGGACGAGCGCGACCGTGGGGAAGTAGATGGAATCCATGATCCCGATCTGCGTCAGGCCAAGGGCGTTGATGAGATAGTTCGCCACGATCGAGCTCACGAGCCCCACGCTGGGGAAACCGTCGATGACCGTGGCCCCTCGAAGATCCATCCGTTTGAGCTCGTAGATCTGGATTCCTTCCATGTCCGGCGGCCCATCTCGGGTGGGTTACTTAAAGATGCTCTCCCAGTGGTCCGAGGTTGAGAACAACTCATCGCGATGGCAGGATTTCGTACGTGTTGTCCCACTGCACGCCGGCACGTCGAAGCATGATCCCGACGGAGCAGTACTTCTTCGTGGACAGATCGATGGCCCGCTTCACCGCGGACTCCCGGACGCCGTCGCCGTAGATCTTGAAGTGCAGATGGACTCTCGTCATGACCCTGGGCGCCTTCTCCGCCCGCTCCGCGTCCGCCTCGATTTCGAGCTTCATGAAGGGCTCCTTTGCTTTTCGGAGGATCCACACGATGTCCGAGGCGGTGCAACCCATCGCGGCGAGGAGAGCGGTCTGGAACGGTGAAGGGGCCTCCTTCGGTCGCCCTCTCTCCCCTGCATCCAACAGGATCGGTGGAGCATCATCGGCCTGCGCCTGGAACTTCATCCCCTCGATCTGCGTGAGATGGGCCTTCATGGTCCGTCGGCGCTTTCGACGAGGCGGTCCTAGAAGAAGGTGTCGTATCGACAAACCGACAGATTGTTATCCGGCCCGCCCCTTCGCGCATCCGTGCGACCTCGGGTGATCATCAACGCGGCCATGAGCGTCGACGGGAAGATCGCCCTTCGTGACGGCCGGGGGGTCCGTCTCAGCAACGAGGAGGACCTCCGGCGCGTCCATCGCCTCCGAGCGGAGGTGGACGCGGTCCTCGTCGGCGTAGGGACCGTGCTGAAGGACGATCCCAAGCTCACCGTGAAGCCGGAGTACGCGAGCGGCGGGAATCCTCTGCGGGTGATCGTCGACTCGGACGGCAAGACGCCGGTGACCGCAGGCGTCCTGGACGGATCCGCGCCCACTCTGATCGCGACGACGATGGACTGTGACCGCCGATTCCCACGCGCACAGGTGTTCCGCGCGGGGAAGGACGAGGTCGACCTCCGCGCCCTCCTCGACCATCTCTGGGAGCGGGGGGTCCGGACCCTCCTCGTCGAGGGGGGCAGCACGATCATCTGGTCCTTCCTCCGTGAGCGCCTCGCGGACGAACTGAAGGTCTTCGTGGGCAGCGCCGTGATCGGCGGCCAGACGACGCCGACCTTAGCGGGCGGCAACGGGGTCGAGTCGATCGAGAACGGGATCCGTCTCCGCCTGGAGCGCGTAGACCGGATCGGGGACGGCGTCCTCCTGGAGTACGCGGTGGTCCGTTGAGGGAGTCCAACGATGTCGTCACCCCAAGCGATTCCCTTCGCTCTCTCCGGGATGGACGCAGACTGTCCCCGTCGGAAATCCGGCGGCCATCGCGGGGCGTCATCGCGCTTGGCGAAAACGACTTTGCGGCGATCCAACGCCCCATTCGCTCCGACGAACTCCATGGTGACGGGTGGAATCCGGGGTTCCGGGATCCTATGTCCCTACGTGCGAAAAAGCGAGCGATCCAAGGGTTTGTGAGCGCCCCGGGGAGGGGATGGTCGTGAAGATCCTCTGCGACCACATGCTGGGCAGCCTCGCGCGGTGGCTCCGGTTCATGGGGATCGATACGGCCTATCCCGATCCCATGGGGGACCGGGACCTCATCTCGATCGCGCGCGGGGAAGGCCGCTTGCTCCTCACGCGGGACAAAGAGCTGGCCGCTCGTTTCCCGGGCGCGATTTGCATCCGCAGCGACGAGCTCGAGGAACAGATCCGCGAGGTCGCCGCGGCGATCCCGCTCCGGGTGACGGCTCCCCTCTCCCGTTGCTCCCTGTGCAACACCCCGATCGAGCCAGCGTCACTCGAGTCCGTCCGAGACCTCATACCCGAGGGCGTCCACAACCGCCAGAAGGAATTCTGGCGATGCCCCACCTGCGGCAAGGTCTACTGGCAAGGCAGCCACTGGGACAAGATGGTCGAGCGGCTCAACAGATTCGGCCTGTCAGGGAGCTAGGGATAAGTCCCTTCGAGGAACCGGGCGAAGTCGGAGCCGGCGGCCACGGCTTTGCGAAGCAGGCTGGCGACCACGAATTCCTCGACATCGTCCCGCGGGAAGCAGACGATGCCGGCTTCCTCCATCATCACGACCTCCGAGTCGGGGACCGGCTCGAGGAGGATAGCCGCCGAGGAGGCGGTCGACGTTTCGCATCGGTCGATGAATCCCCGGGCCTCACCAGCGTGAACGAACCCCAGGATCACCCCGGACCCCTCCCGCTCCGCGATGAGCACCCGACCTTCCGAGCGCACGGACCAGCCCAGCTCCCGCAGTCGACCCTCCACGGCCTGTTGGAGCATCGGCGACCGCATCCGCGTTCCGTCCCAAAAGCGCTCTGGATGGAAACGCTAATAAATGTCGTCGAAAATCGGGTCGGGGTCCAACGGATGGAAGGTTCGCTCGTCCTCGAGGACGGAACCGTCGTCGGGGGAGCGTTTTTCGGTGCGCGGCATCGGGCCTTCGGCGAGCTCGTCTTCAACACGAATATGACGGGCTACACGGAGGCCCTGACGGATCCCTCGTACCGCGGTCAAATCCTCATGATGACGTACCCGCTGATCGGCAACTACGGCGTGGACCCGCAGACGGTGGAATCGGACGGCATCCAGGTCACGGGCTTCGTCGTCAAGGAGGCTTGCGTGGCCCCGAGCCATCCGAAGAGCGCGATGAACCTCGACGCCTTTCTGGCGCAGCACAAGACGCCTGGGCTCCAAGGCGTGGACACGCGCATGCTCACGACGCGGATCCGGCGCCGTGGAACGATGAAGGCGGCCCTCGTCCCGAAGGGGACGGACTTGGACGCGGCCGTGCGGGCCGTGCGACGGCGGCCCCATCCGGACACGCGGAACCTCGTTGCGGAGGCCTCCTGCAGGTCCGCAATTCGGTACCCCGGGGCTGAGGGTCGGACCCTGGTCGTCGTAGACTGCGGGGTGAAGATGAACATTGTCCGCGAGGCCGGGCGATATGCGCACGTCGTGCGCGTGCCCTACGATGCTCCGGCGGACGAGATTCTGCGCTACAAGCCGGATGGCGTGATTCTCTCCAACGGTCCGGGAGACCCCGCGCACCCGGATCTCCTCCGGACGACCGTGCGGACGACGCGGGATCTCGTGGGGCGCGTCCCCCTCTTCGGCATCTGCCTTGGACACCAGATCCTCGCGCTCGCGTTCGGCGGACGCACGTTCAAGCTCAAGTTCGGGCACCGCGGGGGCAACCAACCGGTGAAGGACCTGCGATCCGGTCGCGTCCGCATCACCTCACAGAATCACGGCTTCGCGGTCGACGGGAAGTCCCTCCGCACCTCGGAGCTCGACGTGTCTCATGTGAACCTGAACGACGAGACCATCGAAGGCCTCGTGCACCGGGAGTTGCCGATCTTCAGCGTCCAGTATCACCCGGAAGCCCACCCGGGTCCGTGGGACAACGAGTACCTGTTCCGCGACTTCGTGTCCACGTTGCGGAGGCCGTGATCTCGGAGTGTGCCACCGGGAGGAGGTGAACGAGGTTCCGAAACGGAAGGACATCCGCAAGGCGATGGTCATCGGATCCGGCCCGATAGTCATCGGTCAAGCAGCCGAAATCGGGTGAGGCCTACCTCTCCCGACGGCAGTTCGACTATTCGGGCTCCCAGGCCTGCCGCGCCCTCCGGGAGGAGGGCGTCCGTGTCGTCCTTGTGAATAGCAACCCCGCGACGATCCAGACGGACGTCGAGACGGCGGACGCCATCTACGTGGAGCCGCTCATCTCGGAGTTCCTCGAGAAGATCATCGCGAAGGAGCGACCTCAGGGGATCCTGAGTGGGATGGGCGGACAGACCGCCCTGAATCTATGCACGGAACTCTCGGAGCAAGGCGTGCTCGAGCGCTACGGGGTCGAATTGCTCGGCACGAGGCTCGCGGCAATCACCGCCGGGGAGAACCGGGAGCGCTTCGCGGCCCTCATGCGTTCCATCGGGGAACCGATTCCGCGGAGCGCCGCGGTCTCCGACCTCGACAGCGCGAAGGAATTCGTCGAGCGAGCCGGCGGCTTTCCGGTGATCGTGAGGGCCGCGTATACCCTCGGCGGAAGCGGCAGCGGCGTCGCGGAGTCGATGGCGGATCTGGAGCGGATCGTCACCCTGGGCCTTGCGTATTCCCGGATCAAACAGGTCCTGATCGAGCAGTCGGTCCTCGGTTGGAAAGAATTCGAATACGAGGTTATGCGTGACGGCGCGGACAACTGCATCACGATCTGCAACATGGAGAACATCGACCCGATGGGTTTCCACACGGGCGAGTCGATCGTCGTCGCTCCCGCGCAGACCCTGAGCGACACGGATCATCAGACGCTCCGTTCCGCCTCGCTCCGGATCATCCGCGCGCTCCGAATCGAGGGCGGTTGCAACATCCAGTTCGCGGTGCACCCGGAGACGGGCGAATATCGTGTGATCGAGGTGAACCCGCGCGTTTCACGCTCCTCCGCTCTCGCATCGAAGGCCACGGGCTACCCGATTGCTCGGATCGCCGCGAAGATCGCGATCGGGATGACCCTCGACGAAATCCCGAACCCCGTCACCGGCAAGACCCTCGCATCGTTCGAGCCCACCCTGGACTACGTGGTCACGAAGATCCCACGCTGGCCGTTCGACAAATTTCCCACCGTGGATGCGCGCATCGGCACCTCGATGAAGAGCACGGGGGAGGTCATGGCGATCGGCCGAACGTTCGAGGAGTCCTTGATGAAGGCCGTCCGATCCCTCGAGATCGGCAAGGTTGGGCTCGAGCCGGAGCCGTGGTCGGAGGAAGCGCTCCGAGAGGAACTCCAACGTCCGACGGACAAGAGACTGTTCGCGGTCGCCGAGGCGCTCCGCCGGGGCTACAAGGTCGCGGAAATCGCGCGCCTCACTGCCTGGGACCCGTTCTTCGTTGAGAAGATGCGGAACCTCGTCGGGATGGAGTCCCGCCTCCAGGGGCGACGCCTCTCACGCCCCGCCTTGGCGCAGGCGAAGCGACTGGGATTCTCGGACGCGTACATCGCCCGCCTCGTCGGCCGTCCGGAGGAGCAGGTCTCCGGTCAACGGCCCCGGGTCGCCTACAAGATGGTCGACACCTGCGGCGGGGAGTTCGAGGCTCGCACGCCGTACTTCTACTCGACGTACGAGGCTTCGAGCGAGGTGCCGCGACTCCGGGGCCGGAAGGTCCTGATCGTCGGCGGGGGCCCGATCCGCATCGGGCAGGGCGTTGAGTTCGACAACTGCTGCGTCCACGGGATCATGGCGCTTCGGGAGGAGGGTGTCATCGCGATCATCGCGAACAACAACCCGGAGACGGTGTCGACGGATTTCGATATCTCGGACCGGCTCTACTTCGAGCCGCTCCAGCTCGAGGACATCCTCAACATCGTTGAGGAGGAACGGCCGGAGGGCGTGATTCTGCAGTTCGGCGGGCAGACCTCAATCAACCTCGCGATCCCGCTCGAGAGGGCCCTTGCGCGGAGGAAGCTGCGCACTCGGATCCTGGGGACGTCCCCCGCCTCGATCGACCTTGCGGAGGACCGTCGGAAGTTCGCGGCCCTCATGCATCGGCTGCGGATTCCGCAGCCGGAGGCGGCGTCGGGATTCAGCTTCGACGAGGTGCGCGCCCTCGCGAAGCGCATCGGCTACCCGGTCCTCGTGCGCCCCTCGTACGTGCTCGGCGGCCGGGGGATGGAGATCGTCCACGGAGAGGAGGAGCTCGCGCATTTCATGGAGACGGCGACCCGCGTTTCGAAGGACCACCCGGTCCTCGTCGACAAGTACCTCGATCATGCGACGGAGGTGGACGTCGACGTAATCTCGGACGGGCAGGATATCTTCATCGGAGGGGTCCAGGAACATGTCGAGGAGGCGGGAATCCATTCCGGCGATGCGACCCTGGTCCTACCGCCGCCGACCCTTTCGGAGGACGTCCTCCAGCAGATTCGGTCCCTCACGCGGCGGATCTGCAAGGCCCTCCGCATCGTCGGGCTGATGAACCTCCAGCTCGCCGTGAAGGACGGGGTCGTCCACGTCCTCGAGGCGAATCCGCGGGCCAGCCGCACGGTGCCTTACGTCTCGAAGGCGATCGGGGTCCCTCTCGCGAAGGTCGCGACGAAGGTCATGCTCGGCCATCGCCTGCGGGATCTGGGGCTGGTGCGCGAGCCTCGGACCCGGCACGTTGCGGTGAAGGCCTCCGTCTTCCCGTTCCAGCGTCTTCCGGGCGTGGACGCGATCCTCGGGCCGGAGATGAAGAGCACCGGCGAGGTGATGGGGATCGATCGGACGCTGGCCCGCGCGTTCTACAAGGCGATGGTCGCCGCGGGGAATGCCCTCCCGACCGAGGGAGCCATCTATGTGACGGTCCGCGATGAGGACAAATCCGCCCTCGTGCCAATCGCCCGTCGGTTCGCCGAGCTCGGGCTGCGAATCTATGCCACGAGGGGAACTGCGCAGTTCCTCCGCGAACGGGGCGTCGAGGCGACCACCGCATATCGGATCAGCGAGAATCAGTCGCCGGACGCGCTGGGTCTCATGCGGCGGGGGGAGATCCAGCTCGTGATCAACACGCCGACGAATTCGAGCGGCGCTCGACGGGACGGATACATGATGCGCCGGCTGGCCGTCGATCTCAACATCCCGTTCGTCACGACGATGCAGGCGGCGGTTGCGGCGTCCCAGGCAATCGCGGAGATTCGCCAGGGCGTCCCGGAGGTCCGCTCCCTCCAGGCCTATGCTCGGGACGCACGACGGTCGTCGGCAAGGCTTTAGGCACGGAAGGGAATCGGCGGCGCATGCGGGCGATGCGGCTCCTCGGGCCGGCGCTTTTCGTCGCGGGCGTCGCCGCGATCGCGATCGCATTGGCCCGGGGAGAGGCCACCCTGAGCCTCGTCCTCATCTTCCCGGTCCTCACCGCGGACGGTGCCTGGGCAGTCCTCGGAATCGCCTTGGTCGTCGCAGCCTTTTTCGCCACGTTCCTTACTTGGACCGCGCCCGTCGAGGCCGCGCCGGAGCCGATCCCGCCCCCTCCGACGATGCCCGCGCAACCGCAGCCATCGCCGCAGCGGCGCTGGGGCGGAGTCGTCTTCCTGGGCCCGATCCCCATCGTCTTCGGATCCGACGCCCGCGTCACCCGATGGATGCTCTTCCTCGGCGTCCTCCTGTTCGTCGCCCTCCTGCTCCTCACTCTGTATCTCGGGTGGGCCATCTGACTTTTATGCGGAGGCGTCCATCCCGCCGTCGATCTCCATGAGGATTCTAGTCACGGACGGCCTCGAAGCGGAGGCGATTGCGGCCCTTCGGAAGCATCATGAGGTGACCGTCGCCGAGCCCGACCCGAAGCAGCTTCTGGAACAAATCCCCGGGTACCACGCCCTCATTGTCCGGAGCCGGACCAAGGTGACGAAGGAGGTCCTCGCACGAGCGGACTCCCTGAAGGTAGTCGGCCGCGCCGGGGTCGGCGTAGACAACATCGACGTCGCAGAGGCCACCGCGCGCGGCGTCGCCGTCGTGAATGCACCCACCGCGAGCACGGTGAGCGTCGCGGAGCTGGCGATCGGCCACATGATCTCGCTCCTCCGCCACCTCGCGGACGCGGACCGGAGCGTGAAGGAGGGCAAGTGGGAAAAGAAGAAGTTCGAAGGTCACGAGCTCTTCGGCAAGGTGTTAGGTCTCATCGGCTCGGGCCGCATTGGCGCGGAGGTCGCAAAGCGTGCGGCCGCATTCGGGATGCGTGCGATTGCCTATGACCCGTATGTCAAGCCCGAGATGGCTCGGGAGTCGGGCATCGAACTCCTCGACTTGACCAGTGTCCTGCAGGACGCAGATGTAGTCAGCATTCACGCGGTCCTCACGCCGGAGACGCGCGGCATGATTGGGGCCAAGGAGCTTTCAATGATGAAGCGGACCGCCGTCCTCGTGAACTGCGCGCGCGGGGGGATCGTTCAAGAAGCGGCTCTCGCAGAGGCCCTGCGGGCCGGAACGATCGCGGGTGCCGCGCTGGACGTCTTCGAGAAGGAGCCTCCGGCCGAGAGTCCGCTCCTCGCGGCACCGAACGTCGTCTTCACCCCGCACCTCGGGGCTTCGACGCACGAGGCCCAGGCCCGCGCGGGCGCGATCATCGCGGACCAGGTCGAGAAGGCCCTGTCCGGACGGCCCCCGGATTTCCTTGTGAACCGGGAGGTCAGCGTGCGTTGAGGAGTGCCCGCGCCGCCCCTCGGAGGTCCATCCGCCTTGCCCGCGCAAGCTCGCGCACGTCCGCGATGATGGCGAGATAGTCCGCGTAGTCGCCTCCATGACGGCGCACGACGCGGCCGAGGGCCCGTTCGAACGGTTCCTCATGTCGGAGGGACAGAGCTTCCCGCAGGACTGTCTCCCGTGAGCGGTGGAGGGCCACGGTCGCAGAGGGCCCACGGCGGGATAAAAGGTCATCGACCGGATCATTCAGGCCCGTGCTTCGCACTCGCGCAGGAAGTTGCGGAAGATGTCGTACCCATGCTGGGTGTTCTCGACCTCCGGATGGAACTGGAGGCCGAAGAGGGGACGGTCGAGGCTTCGCATCGCTTGCACCTGGCAGTTCGGCGAACTCGCGAGGATCATGAACCGATCCGGGAGGACGGAGACCTCGTCGTTGTGGGACTCCCAGACCTCGAACGTGGACGGAAGGCCCATGAAGAGGACGTCCGGCTCATGGACCGTGAGGACCGACTTCCCGAATTCCGGGATCTTCGCGGGAGCCGCGTCGCCCCCGAAGTGTTTCGCCATGAACTGGTGGCCCGCGCAGATGCCCAGGATGGGACAGTCCAGGCGGTCGAGGTACTCCCCGTTCTTGCCCATCTTCTCGGGGTCGAGGCCTACCCGAGGCGCCCCCCCGGAGAGGACGAGGCCGTCAACGTCCTTCAGGTCGGCGGCCGGCGTGTCGTTCGGGACGATCTTCGTCTCGGCGCCGAGGTACTTCAGGACCCGCCATTCACGGTGGGTCCACTGGCCGCCATTGTCGACGACGTGGACGCGCATCGCCTGAGTAAATGGGCGGGCCCAATAAAGGTTCTCATGGGTCGATACAGACCCTTCCTGGGATTTATTACGGACCGGGTGCCTGTGCACTGCGAGGAGGGATGGCGAGTGCATGCAACCCCGCGCCGAACCATCCTCGGCGTCGACTGCCTCTTCTGGGCCTTGGTCCTGGACCTCGCCCTCGTCCTCGCGACCTTTGTGGCCTCTGTGGCGGTCATTCCGGGGTTCTTCATGGCCCTTGGCGCGGGTCAGGATCCCGCGAGCTTGACGCCCCACCTGCCCTGCATGGTCGTCTATCTCAGTCTGTCGATCCTCTTCGGTCTCTCCACGATCATCCTCTTCTTCGCGGGGTTCCTCGACCTCTATGCGGGCCGGCGGGAATTCGGTCGGACGCAGGAGCGCCACCTCTTCCGGGCCCGCGCCTTCCTCGCGGTGACGATCGCCCTGTCCATTGCGTTCGCGCTCCTGCCGCGGCAGCCCGGGATGGCCGTCGGGGTCCCCGAGGAAATCCTCGCGTCCTCGGACTGGGCTGCGGCCGCGCGGGTCGTGCTGGCCGCGCTGATCGCTCTCTTCATGGGCCTCACGCTCGCGAACAGCGTGTACGGCCTCATGGACCAGATGCAGCGCTCCCGAATCCGGATCGCGGTGGGGCTCGGCGTCGTGGCCGCCCTCACGGGGTCCGTCTTCGGCGTCATCGGGATCACATCGGGGAATCTCCACCTCATCATCGTTTCGATCGTCGCCGGCGCGATTGCCGGGGACGGGGTCGCCGCAATCTCCCTCATCCTGTTCCTCTACGTGTTCCGTGAGATCCGACGGGGGCTGCGACGAGGCTGGGCGTTGGCCCCGCCGGGTCCGTAGCGGGGGTACTCACTCCCACTCGATCGTCGCGGGGGGCTTGTTCGAGACGTCGTAGACGACGCGGTTCACGCCCTTGATCTCGTTCGTGATGCGAACCGAGATTCGATCCAGGACCTCGTGCGGGATCTTCGAATACGAGGCGGACATCCCGTCCACGGACTCCACCGCGCGCACCGCGATCGTGTGTCCGTAGACTCGCACGTCGCCGTGAACCCCGACGCTCGCGACGGGAAGGAGCACGGCGAAGTACTGCCAAGGCAAGGTCATGAGCCCCTTTCGCGCGGCGGCTTCGAGCTCCTCCTCGACGATCGCGCACGCCTCTCGGACGACCTCGACCCGATCCGGCGTGACCTCGCCGAGGATGCGGACCGCGAGCGCGGGCCCTGGGAAAGGTTGTCGCTCCGCGACGCGGACGCCGAGGGCCCGAGCCACGGCGCGGACCTCGTCCTTGTACAGGTCCCTCAACGGCTCGACGAGCCGGAGCTTCATGTCCGCCGGGAGCCCAGCGACGTTGTGGTGAGACTTGATCCGGTCTCGCAGCTGGCCGCCGCTCTCGATCCAATCCGGGGCGATGGTGCCTTGGACGAGGGCCTCCGCGCCGAATCCCCGCGCTTCGCGCTCAAAGAGTTCGATGAACTTGTTCCCGATGATGACCCGCTTGCGCTCCGGATCCGTGACCCCTTTCAGGGCCGCGAAGTACTCGTCCGCCGCGTGCACGATTCGGTGGTTCACCCCGAGCTCCTTCAGGGTGAGCTCGACGTCCCGGGTCTCACCCTTCCGCATGAGCCCGGTGTCCACATAGACCGCGAGGAGTCGCTCGCCCAAGGCGCGGCTCGCGAGGACGGCCGCCGTCGTGCTGTCGACGCCTCCGGAACAGGCGATGATGGCCTTCCCCTTCACGTCGCCTCGGAGGGCCGCGACTTGCTCCTCGATGAAGCCCTTCGGGTCGAACATCACTCACCCAGGGTCCGGGAGTCTTCGAGGACCCACTTCTTCATCGCCTCTCGGTGTTCCTTCAACTTGTCGGCGAGGCGTTCGTCGCGAAGCGCGAGCATCTGGACGGCGAGGATCGCTGCGTTCTCCCCGCGATCGAGCCCGACGGAGGCCACGGGCACCCCGGGCGGCATCTGGGAGACGCTGAGGATCGAATCGAGGTTGAGCTTCCCGCTGACGGGGACGCCGATCACGGGCTTCGTCGTGTGGGCCGCGATCGTGCCTGGCAGGGCGGCGGAGAGGCCCGCGACGGCAATGTACACTTTCGCGGTAGAGTTCCGCACGAGGTCGCGCAGCAGATCGGGGGTTCGGTGGGCCGAAGCGACGACCATCTCATGCTCCACCCCGAATTCCGTCAGGATCGAGGCCGCCTTTTTCCCGACCTCCGAATCGCTCTTGCTGCCGAGGACGATGAGCACGTCGGCGGGCATCCTATTGGGCAAGGAGGGCGCGGAAGATAAAGGCTTCTTAGAGGGTCCGCGCCCGAGTGGACTGTCCGTCTAGCTCTTCATGATTGCCAGCAGGAACAGGCCGATGGCTGCGGCGGCGCCGATGATCGCCGCGAGAATCACCCCGATGGACTGCAGGATGATCGTCCCGAGCTCCACGTCATTGCTGATGTACGTGTACGGTCCGACGCCGAGGGCCCATATGATCCCGACCACGAGTCCACCCACAAGCAGGCCCGCGCCGATCTTTCGGCTCTTCCCGCTGCCGAAGTAGGCCGTGAACGCCCCGGTGATGAGCAGGAACAAGCCAAACGTCAGCAGCAGGATCGTCACGAACGTCATCACGTCGAACGCATCAAACGCCATCGTATCGCTCCTCAGAACTTGATCCCCGTGAGGGTCTTCGTGTCGATGACCCCGGGGATGGACCGGATTTTGTCGACAACAACCTGCCCGAGGATGTTGAAGTCCTCCGCCTCGATCTTCGCGATCAGGTCGTACTCACCGAACAGCGGGTGGAGCTCCACGATCTCCTTCACCTTCAGGAGCTCATTGTACACCTCGTGCTCCTTCGCAGGCGCCGTGCTAATGAGCACGAACCCGATAGCCATCCCTGGTCACCGCGCCGAGAACCTACTGTCACAATATAACCCTTTCTGTGAAAGCGCATTCATCCGTCGCGATCCGACTAGAACGATGCGTGTCTTCGTGCTCGTCGCACGACGTCGGGCCATCGCGGAAGGTTCGTCTGCGTCCCTTTCGTTTCGACGACGAAGCTTGCGACCGCGGAGGCGAGGATTCCACAGCGGCGGAGGTCGTAGCCTCTTGCGAGCCCCGCGTAGAACCCTGCGCGATACGCGTCGCCCGCGCCCGTGACGTCGACGACGCGGTCCGGACGCACGCGCGGGACGCGGATTCGACCCGCCCTCGTGACGATCAGGCTTCCCTTGGATCCGAGGGTCGCGATGACCGTGTCGACATGGCGGAGGAGGCCTTCGGCGGACGTTACGCGGGCGAAGCGCTTTGCCTGCGCGACCTCCGCTTCGTTCCCAAAGAAATAGGTGGCGCGGCGCAGGATGTCGCGAAACGTTGACGCGCTGTAGACGTAGTGGATTTCTTGCGACGGGTCGAACGAAATCGGCCGCTCAAGTTGCTCCGCAAGATCCGCGACTCTCACGTAGTATTTGGGCGGGCCCGTGCCGATGTGGACGAGTTCCGCATCGCGGACACTGTGCCTCAGGACCCTCCGCCGTGCCACGGACTGCATGGGCCCCTGGTCCACGATCGCCATCTGGTTTCCCCGTCGGTCGGAGAACACCCACGCCGTGGGGGTCCGCGCGCCTCGGACGACACACAGGTCCGTGAGGTCGACGCCTTCCCGGCGCAGTGCCTCGTGATAGTCCTTCGGGAAATCGTCGCCTACGAACGATGCGAGGGAGGTCCTCACACCAAGCCGTGCCGCCGCGCGGGAGAGGTTCCCCGCAGTCCCTCCGAAATATCGTCGGCGATCGAGGATCTGGATCGACGTGTTCGGACGTGGTAAACGGGGAACGGCGACGATGTGGTCGAGGACCACATGCCCGAATGCGCCGAGAAAATTCCTCAGGACCACGCCTCAAGCCTCCGCTGCACGTCGGAGAAGTCCTCAAAAGCGATGAAGTCGATGGACTCCTCTCGGCACAGATCCGCGAGCTCGTGTTTCGCAAACACGAGATCCGCTTCGACCGCGGGGCAGAGATCCGAGTGGCCATCGCCCACGTACGCCACCCGGTACCCTTGGGTCCTCAGTTGGAACAATCGACCAAGCTTGCAGGTCCCGCAGAGATCGCAGGTGGGATCCGCCCAAGGGTACGAGATGCGGATTCGCCCGTCGTCGAACGTCGTGCGATTCGTCTTCAACGGCACGTCAAGGTTCCACTTTCGCAGGAGATGCCAGGCATAGAAATCCAGGCCTTCGCTGACAATCTCGAGGAGGATGTCCTCTCGGGAGCAGAAGGCCACGAAATCGCGGAAGGTTTCGTCCAGGGCCGCGTAACGGTCGACGAACTCGAGCAGGTCCGACTCCTTCGCGCGGACGAGAGCGAACTGACGGATCATCGTCTCTCTCGTGCCGATCCTCCGCTCGCGGTGAAGCTCCTCGATTTCCCACCACTCCGGCGGTGCGAACTCCTCGAGGATCAGCTCCGCAACGTCCTCGCGGGTAATCGTGCCGTCGAAGTCCGTGAGGACGGCTCGCTTCATGGCCCACCCGTGCGCTCCACGAGTTCAGGTGCCTTCGCTCCACGACGTCAGGTACCGCCGCTGGTCCTCCGTGAGCGTGTCGACGTGAAGCCCCATCGTGCGAAGCTTGAGTCGAGCGACCTTCTCGTCGAGCGCCTTGGGAACCGGGTAGACCTTCGGCGCAAGACCCTTTGCATGTTTCGCGAGATGCGCCGCCGAGACGGCTTGGATGGAGAAACTCATGTCCATGATCTCAACCGGGTGGCCCTGCCCCGCGGCGAGGTTCACGAGGCGCCCTTCCGCGAGCAGGTACGCCCGCTTGCCTCCGGCCAGCATGTACTCGTCGACGAACTCGCGTACCCGTCGGATCGATTTCGCGGCCTTGTCAAGATCCGCTTTCGAGATTTCGTTGTCGAAATGGCCCGCATTCGCGAGGACGACGCCGTCCTTCAGCATGGGAAAGTGCTTTCGCGTGACCACGTCCTTGCACCCCGTGGCAGAGACGATGAAGTCCGCAACCCGAGCGGCCTGGGCCATCGGGAGTACCTCGAATCCGTCCATCGAGGCCTCGATCGCCTTGACGGGATCGACCTCTGTCACGATCACCCGCGCGCCGAACCCTCTCGCGCGCATCGCGATCCCGCGGCCGCACCAACCATATCCCGCGATGACGAACACCTTGCTCGCCACGAGAAGATTCGTCGCGGTCATGATGCCGTCGAATGTGCTCTGCCCAGTCCCGTAGCGGTTGTCGAAGAGGTGTTTCATCGCTGCGTCGTTGACGTCGATCACGGGGAAGCGGAGCTTGCCCGCCTTCTCCATCGCTCTCAGGCGGATCACGCCCGTCGTCGTCTCCTCGTTGCCGCCGCGGACGTCGCTGAGCAACTCGCGTCGCTTTCCGTGGAGCAGGAAGATTAGATCCGCTCCGTCGTCGATGACGAGGTCGGGCCTGAAGTCGAGGACCCGGTTGAGATTCTCGTAATATTCGTCCCGGGTCTGCCACTTCCTGGCGTATACGTCGATTCCGTGGACTTCCGCAAGGGCGGCCACGACGCTGTCGTCCGTGGAGAGGGGATTACAGGACGCGAGGCGGATCTTCGCGCCGGCGTCGCGGAGGGTCAGAGCAAGGACCCCCGTCTTCGCTTCCGTGTGGAGGGCCATGCCGATCCGCAGGCCTCGGAGCGCCTTCGCCCGCTTCAGTTCGTCGCCGATTGCCGCGAGAACGGGCATATGGCCCCGGGCCCACTCCAGGCGACGCACCCCACGCTCCGCCAGATCCGACATGATGCGACGATGCCCGCAAGGCGATTTCAGCCTTCCGGTATCGGGCCACGCCTCCTGGTGAACGTCCGCGTGCACCGAAAGGCCGCCCAAGGCCGAGCCGCCCCGTCACTCGCCGCCGTTCATCTTCCCCGGCTGCTCAATCGTGCGGCCGTGCCAGCGCGCGAGGGCCGTTGGACGCTCCGTCCGCAGGACGAGGCGAAGGCCGATGGGCGTCATCAGCGTGGTGGCCACCCCCACCAGGACGAGGATAGTGAACAGCGAAGGGTCGACCAGGCCAAGCTCCAAGCCGATCGTCGCAACGACGAGCTCCATCGCCCCGCGGCCGTTCATCGCGATGCCCGTGGCGATACGGTACCTCCTCGGCAGCTTGGACCACCAGGCCCCCAGGTACCCTCCCAGGAACTTCGCCGCGATTGCGGTCGTGAGGATCGCCGCCACGAGGCCGTAGTCCGTCAGGCTCGAGGCCACGAAGGTCAGCCCAATGAACGCGAAGAATACGGGGCCGAGGAACCCGTTCGTGATCGCAGACGTGGCCTTGCGCACCTCATCCACCCGTCGATCGCCGATCACGTGCTCCGAGACGAGGAGGGTCCCGAAGAACGCCCCTACGACGAAATGCAGGCCCAGGAGGTCGGCATACAGGGAGAAGCCCAGCGCGACGAGGAACGGGAGCGCGAAGGCCGCGCCTTTTGTCGTGAATTGTGCCGTCTTCCGGAGGATCCAGCTACCGAGCGCCCCTTGCCGATAACGGAAGATCCGGTCCACAGAGACCATCGTCATCACGAATAGGATGAACTTGAGAGCGGTCGCCGCGGCAGCGGTCACGTCGAACGAGGCCGACGGGCCCAGGTTGATGAGGACGCCGATGAGCGCGAGGCCTGCGACGTCGCAGAGCAGGCCTGCAGCCACGATGCTTCGACCGAAGTGTGTGTCGAGGAGCCCGATGTCGGAGAGGATCCGGATGCTCACAGGAAGCGCGGTGAAGGCGAGGGCGATACCGAGGAAGATCGCGGTGGTCGCCGCCATTCCGAAGGCGCTGCCGACGGCGGTCCCCGCGAGGGCGGGAATCGTGAACGCGCCGAGGGCGATGTACACCCCGCTGTCCCGGATGGATCGCTTCATGTCCTCGAGGGTGAGTTCGAGGGCCGCCAGGTACACGATGAAGAAGATCCCCAGGTTCGCCAGGATGGTCATGCCCGTGTCCGGCGAGAGGATCCCGAGGAGCGCGGGACCGAGGAGAATCCCTGCGAGGATTTCGCCGACGAGGGCCGGCGACTTCACCCGCTCGGCGAGTTCGCCGAAGATTCGCGCGACGACGAGGAGAAGGAGCAGGCTAAGCAGGATGTCCATCGGCCCTCGGGCGACGCGTGCGGTGGAGCCATAAGGAGCGCGGCCCGGATATCGGGCCTGATTCCCCGCCCTGATAACGCCGGCACGCCGCCGTAACCAAGGTCTTTTGACTAAGGGACCCTTAGGGATGCGGGACCCGAGGGCTCCGCAGAGATTGCATGTCGCTGAAAGAGAAGCTCCGGATCGGGTGCAGTGGCTGGGGCTACGACGATTGGCTCGGCGGGTTCTACCCTCCCGGCACGTCGAAGTCCGACTACCTCAAGGTCTACTCCCGCGTCTTCGATTGCGTAGAGGTCGACTCGTCCTTCTATCGGAATCCGGGGCCCGCGATGACGAAGTCGTGGTATAGGGCCACCCCGGAAGGCTTCCTCTTCTCGATGAAGCTGCCGAGGCGGATCACCCACGAGAAGAAGCTCAAGGACGTCGGTCAGGAACTGGGCTGGTTCTACGTGTCCGCAAAGGAGCTCCGGGAGAAGTGCGGGCCCCTCGTCGTCCAGCTCCCGCCATCCATCAAGTTCGACAGCCATTGGACCGTGATGCAGTCGTTCGTAAAGTCATTGGAGACGGTCAAGTACCCGCATGCGATCGAGTTCCGGCACAAGTCGTGGTTCCGGGACGACGTGTACCGCCTTCTGCGGGACCGGAACATCGCGATGGTCTGGACAGAGAACCAGTACCTACGAAGCCCCACGGACGTGACGGCGGACTTCATCTATCTGCGGATGGTCGGGGACCGCGAGCTCACGGAGTTCAAGGAGACCCAGAGGGACAAGATCGCGGAAATGCGCGCCTGGTACAAGGAACTCGACAAGGCCGCGGATTCCGTGAAGGGCGCCATGGTCTTCTTCAACAACCACTACGCCGGTTTCGGACCGGGGAGCGTGAACGAGTTCCGCCGACTCGCGGGCCTCATGGAATACGAGTTCCCTGCGAACGCGGGCGCCCCCGCAGGGCAGAAGAGCCTGGGAGACTTCGCGTAGCGATCGCGCTAGGTCTTTAGGCCGCCTGGGACATGGGATTCCGTGGCTCGCGTGATTTTTCACGTCGATATGGACGCCTTCTATGTGAGCGTCGAGCGCCGCGAGGATCCGAGCCTCGCCGGCAAGCCGGTGATCGTCGGGGCCGACCCCAAAGAGGGGAAGGGCCGCGGCGTCGTCATGGCCTGCAGCTACGAGGCCCGAGAACTCGGAATTCACAGCGGGATGCCGATCAGCCTGGCCTGGAAGAAAGCCCCCGAGGCCGTCTACCTCCTGCCGAACTACGACCTGTACGGCTCCGTTTCGGAAAGCGTGATGAACGTGCTTCGGGAGTTCGCGGACATCTTGGAGCACCTGAGCATAGACGAGGCCTTCCTCGACGTTTCGTCGAAGGTCTGCGGCTTCGAGGACGCCGCGGAGCATGCGAGGCGCGTGAAGGCCGCAGTGCGAGAGAGGGAAGGCCTCCCGTGCACGGTCGGCGTGGCCCCGAACAAGTCCATCGCGAAGATCGCCTCGGACCTCGCGAAGCCGGATGGCCTCCGGGTCGTGCGGCCCGAGGAGGTCGTCACGTTCCTCAGGCCGCTACCCGTCACGAAGATCAGCGGCGTGGGGACGAAGACCGCTGCAACCCTTGAGCGGGTGGGCGTGCGGACCATCGGGGACCTCGCCCGCTTCCCCGGCTCCGAACTCAAGAAGCTCCTCGGAAGGAACGCCGTGTGGCTCTGGGGCATCGCCCGTGGCCTCGAGGAGATGCCCGTCGAGGAGCGTCCCGATCCCAAATCAATCAGCGTCGAGCGCACGTTCGACACGGACGTGGCCACGTGGTCCGTGGTCCTCGAGACCTTGGACGACATCGCTCACAATGCGTTCCTCCGGGCGAAGGCCCAGGGCGCGTGGTTCCGCACGATCGGCATCAAGATCCGATTCGAGGGATTCCAGACCCACCTCCGCGAGCGGACCCTCTCCTCGCACGTGCAGGACGAGGTGGTCTTGGTCCAAGTCGCGCGGGAGCTCATCGCCGAATTCGCGGAATCCGGACGCAAGGTCCGACTGCTGGGCGCGCGGGTCGCGCATCTCGAACGTCCGAAGACGAAGCAACCTCGGCTCTCGAGCTTCGACGAGCCCCCCTCCTGAGCCGGTCCGGCCTACGCCTTGGGCATGGGGACGGGGGCCTTTCGGCCGACGCCCTCCTTCTCAAGTACGGCGCCAAGGGTCGCGATTCCCGTCCGGATGTCCTCCTCGCTCGGGAAGGAGAAGTTCAGCCGCATATGGTTCACCCTCGGTCGTCCCGCGAAGAATCCGTGGCCGGGCACGTAGATGACGCCCCGCTCCGCGGCCTTCGGAAGGAGGGCTTTCGTGTCCATGCCGCGCGGCGCGGTAATCCAGAGGAAGATCCCGCCTTTCGGCTGCGTCCACTCCACGCCCTCCGGGAAGTTCTCCTCCATCGCCTCGAGCATGACGTCCCTCTTCCGCCGGTACAGCGCGCGGACGCGAGGCAGATGTCGATCGAGCATCCCGAGGCCCAAGTATCGCTCCGCGACACGCTGTCCGAAGGCGTTCGTGAACAGGTCGACGCCCTGCTTCGCGAGGGCCATCTTGTTGATGACCTCCAGCGGGCCAGCTGCCCACCCCACGCGGAACCCCGGGACGAGGATCTTGCTGAAGCTGCCCAGGTGGATGACCCAACCCTCCCTGTCGGACGAGGCGACTGGCGCTTCCGGCTCGCCCTCGAACCTTAGGTCGGAGTAGGGATCATCCTCAACCACGGGGACCTTGTATCCGGCCGCAAGTTCCGCGAGCCGCCGCCGACGGCGTCCGGACATCGTGATCCCCGTGGGGTTGTGGAAGGTCGGCACGACGTAGATGAACTTCGGTCGGATGCCGTCCATCGTCAGTGCGTTGAGGTCTTCCTCGAGCACGTCCGTGAGGATCCCCTCCTCGTCCATCGGCACACCATGATACGTCGGCCGATACGTCGCGAGGGCCGTGAAGATCCCTAGGTACGTGGGCTGCGTGACGATCGCGATGTCCCCGGTCTCCAGGAGGATACGGCCGAGCAGCTCGAGGGATTGCTGCGCTCCGTGGGTCACGATGATCCGAGCGGGGTCCGCTCGGATTCCCCGGCCCTTCAGCCGCGCGGCCAGGGCCTCGCGCAGTCTCGGGTCTCCCTGAGTCGGCCCATACTGGAACGCGGGCGCGCCCTCTTCGTGGAGGAGCTCCTCGAAGATGACCTTCAGGTCCTCCAAGGGGAACGCATCCGGACTCGGCAAGCCTCCGCCGAAGCTGATCACCCGCGGGTCCTGCGCGTACTTCAGCAGCTCGCGCACGTCCGACGCCTTCATCCACTTCGTTCGCTCGGTGAAAAGCGATTCCATGGTGGGCGTGCTCGTCACCGGGGTGCGAATAGCCTCGGCGCGCCCTCAAACAGCCGCATATGCTGTATGTTTGATAACGAATGGCACGTGGCCCCACACCGGACCCATCATCGCTCCATGCGGCCGCGGAATTTCGGGAGGAACCGTCCGGTCCTCGTCATGTACGCGTCGTACTCCGTCCCGAACGCCTCCGGCGAGCGGAGGAGGTCCTCTTCGAGCAAGGCCCGGTGACGTGCCGTGAGTGCCAGAAGCAGTGCGAAGGCCCACAGGGCGGGATGCAGGAAGGCGAGCCCGAGGCCCACCGCCATCGTGACGTCCGCCGTGTACGTCGGATGCCGGATGCTACGGTACGGTCCTTCCCGGACGAGTCGGTGGCTCTCCTCGAAGCGGATTTCGGGGACCATGAATCGCCCGAGGGTCCTCCCCGCCCAGATGACGAGGAATCCTCCGACGGCCCATACCGCAATTCCCGCAAACTGCAGCGCGTGGTCCCAGGGGAGCGGCAGGGGCCCGGGCCACGCGTAGAACCACGCGGGCGCAACGAGCACCCCGACGGCCCAGACCTGGATCGCGATCGTCCCGATGGGCCAGACGGCCTCGGCCCACGCAGCGGGCTTCCGCCTCGCGCGGACCGCGTTCCTTGCCCGGTTTTTCGATACGGAACGGACGAATGCGATGCCTCCGGCGAGGGTGCCGAGGAGCACGATTGCGGCGAGGATCTGTCCCGTGAAGACGTCGGACATCCGCGGGACTGACGCATCCCCGATTGATGGGATTTTGCACCGTCAGTTGAGGGGCGTCTCGGACCGGGATTCGTGGACCACGCGGAGTCCCGCCCGGGCCATGAGGCGGAGGGTCTCCGACGGATCCAGGCACTCTGCCGAGATGACGCCTCGTTGCGGTATCTGTCCGCGAGCGAACTGGGTCGCGAAGATTGCGGCTCCCGTGCCGACGAGGTATCCCGTCGCCGTCGCTTGGTACCTCGTCGCGGCCTCCTCGTGACTCAGGCCGGTGTAGAGACGGTGCGTCACCGGCCGTCCGTCCTTCGTCCCCAATACCTCGACGAGGATCATCGCTGTGCCTCGTACCTTCCCGATGAGCTCCGTCGGCCGTGGCAGGAGGCGCAGGAGGACTCCCCGCGGAGACACCGCTCGTCCCTCCACCGGGACCGGCGCCTCCGCCAGGAGGCCGAGCTGCCGGAGCATCGTAAGGGTCCTGAACAACCGATCGTCGATCGCAAGCTTCAGATCCACATACCGGAGGCCCTTTCCAATGAACTTTCCGAGGGTCTCCGGCTCTTCATGGTCCATCAGGTACACCGGCTGCGGCCCGACGGGCTCCGGGAACGGGAAGATTTCCCGGCCGCTCCATGGCGGGACCCGCACGATCTCCCCGTCCTCGTAGTACACTCCCGGAGCGAAGACCTCGACGAGGAACGTTTCGGGGGACCAGACGACCGGCAGGGGGGTGGCGTCGGAGGTCGCGGTGTCCCCGTCGCGGATGCGAATCGACTCGACCGTATCGAGCCGATCCACGGCCGCTCGCGCGAGGACGTTGCCCAGGCCGGGATCCTCCCCGCCTCCGAGAAGGGCCGTGAGGTCTGCTTTGCGGAACTTCGCATCGTACGGGAACTGCTTCGAAGGGACTGACGAGAGGTCCATGTAGTGCGCGCCCGCGTCGAGGCACGCCTCCATCAGCTCGAGGTCGAGGGAAGCGTGGGCGGCGTTGATCGCGAGGTCGGAGCCCTCCACGAGTTTCGCGAGGTCCGCGGCCGTCGTCCCGGGGACGGGGACCGCCCGCGCCTTCCTGCTCCGCAGCTTCGTCTCGAGGACCTTCGCCCGTTCGTGGATGAGGTCCGCGAGGACGATTCCGTCGATCTCCTTCTCGCGCACGAGGTGGTTCGCGGCCACGGATCCTGTGGCCCCTACTCCAATGAGGGCGACTCGAATGCTTTCACGTCCGGCGGACCGCGACGTCGGGAACCCACGTAAAGACTTCGCCTCAACCGGGGGCGGGGTCTTTGTACCCGTGGAAGAAGGCCCAGAACGTCAGGACGCCGACCGCGTACAGGCCCGTCGTCACGAAGAAGGGCAGGTCCACGTTCACGGTCAGAAGGTACCCGCCGAGGGTCGTCGATATCGCGAAGGGGAGGCGGAACGCGGCCCCCGTGACCGCGGAGGCCGCGGCCCGCTCCGACTCGTCCACGGCGGACATGAGGAACGAGGAGGCGACCGGCCAGCTCATGTTCATCAAGAGGTTCCTCGCGACATACAGGATTCCGACGATGTAGATGTTCAGGACGAGAGGGATAAAGAAGAGGGTCGCCGTCGCGAGGGCCTGGACCTCGACAATGGACCGGACCATCCCCCTCCGCCGCGCGAGGAGGGGCGCCGCGAGGTAGGAGAGGGCCATGAACACGCTCGCGACGGACAGGAGCGGCCCTGTCGTCGTCTCCGCGAGCCCGAACTTGAGGTAGAACCACAGGGTGAAGAGGGGGATGATCAGCCCGGCACCGAGGCCAATGATGAAGTTCGACGCGAAGAACCTCGTCAGGATGTGCACGGACCTCCTGGGCAGGAGGCTCTGTCCCTGGGGCGCTCGCGTGCCGCCCAGGCGGACGAGGAGGAGGGAGAGGGGGGAGACGATCGAGAGGCCGGCCGCGATCGCGAACGCGGGGCGGTACGCCCCTGACGGGTCCGCCGGGTTTGCTGCGTACAGGACGTCGGGGAGGACCCCCAGAAGGTTCCCTGCCGCGAAGCAGATGCTGTTGAAGAAGAAGCTCATCCCGAACACGGCGGTTCGGACCTCGGGGTCTGTGGCCTCCGCGAGGAGCGCGTTGAACGTCGAGAATCCGAGGGCCTCCGCCAGCCCCAGCAGGGCCCCTGCGAGCAGGAACATCCCGTAGGAATCCGCGAGCACGATGATCCCGACGGCGGCCACCATGAGGACCGTCCCGAGGAGCGTCATCCTCCGCCGGCCGTACCGATCCGCGAGGATCCCGAACGGAATCACGAGGCTCACCGACGTCAGGCCCGTGGTCGTGAAGAAGGTCCCCGCATGGACCGAGGTGAGCCCGAGCCGTTGCATGTACACGGAGAGGGAGACGTTCAGTAGGCCGATCGAGAGTCCCGTGATGCTGAATGAAACCAGGAGAAGCTTCGCGTCTCGGGTGAGGCCCCGCGGGGCCGCCCGGAGGAACCCGATCCCGGACGACATGCCCCCTCGGGACTCGCATCGCCGCTTAACGTTTTCTCCGGGGTCTGCGGGGGCGGGCGGGGGGCGTCCGCACGCCCACGTGCCTCGCGAGCCGTCGGACCTCCTTGTCCGACATCCAGAAGACCTTGAGGTATTCGAAGAGCTCTCGGTCGTTCATCCCGAGTCTCCGTCCCTCCGCGATGCACGTCTTGTAAGCCTCGATCTCCGTCGGCAAGTCCGGGTACTCATACCCGTCCTCGAATAGCTCCTTCCCCTCCCGGAACTGGCGGACGTGGACGAGCTCGTGGATGATATCCAGGTAGATGTCCCGCGGATTTCCGGTCCGGAGGTAGTACGTGGAGACCATCAGATGGCCGTCCTCGTCGCTCACGCCCATGAAGCCCCACTTCGAGGAGAAGAACTCCACCTTCAGGGAACGCAGGACCGCCTTCGCGCGACGGCCGAACAGCGCGCGGACGGAGGGCAAGTTCTCGAAGCCCTTGAATCGCTCCGTGAATCGCTCGTACGTGAGCGGGATTTTCCGGGGGATCGTCACGTCAGGGAGGCTAGCGGGGTTCCGACTCATCGACGTCCTCCTGTCAGAGCGTCGAGGACCCGAAGCGCTTCGTGGCTATGCCGTTTCGGGTCGAGACGCCGGAACGCGTCGATGATGCGGCCGTCGGGGCCGATGACGTACGTCACGCGCTTTGCCACTCCGAGGATGCCGAGCGTGTTGTATGCCCGAGTGATCTTCTTCTCCGGATCCGCGAGGAGCGGGAAGTTGAGTCCGTATCGGTCCCGGAACGCGCGGTGGGAGGCCGCGTCCTGCGTGCTCACCCCCAGGACAACGGCGCCGCGTGCGGCGAAATCGCCAAGGGAGTCGCGGAACGCGCAGGCCTCCCGCGTGCATCCCGGCGTGTCGTCCTCCGGATAGAAGTAGAGGACCACGGGTCGGCCCGCGAAGTCCCGGAGCCGGACAGGCCTGCCGTCCTGGTCTGTGGACTCGAAGTCGGGAGCCACGGCCCCGCTCGGCAAGAGACCGGCCATGCGTTTCGGCGGACCGAATCCTCCGTCGGACTTGAAGGATTGCTTGTCGGAGGCCGATTGTCTACTTGGTGAAATCCGGCCAAAGGGATTGGTCTATCACTTTATTTCCGACAATATTGAGAGCAATAAGTTAAGATACTCAGGCCACATTCGACATAGCTCGTGTCCTCGGAGACGACCGCTCCCGTAGATCTCCTGCGTGCCTCATACCGGCTCGTGCGCGAGCCCCAGATGCGGCGTGTGCTCAAGGTTCAGGCGACTCTCTGCGCCGCAATCCGAGAGTACCTGAACGGGGCGGGTTTCACGGAACTCCTCCCGCCGATCATCGGGCCGGTGACGGACCCTGGCGTCCGTGGGGCGAAGCAGGCGACCATCGATTTCTACGGCCGCGAATACAAGGTGATGTCGAGCGCGATCCTCTACAAGCAGATGATGGCGGCGTCCCTCGGCCGGGTGTACTTCTTCTCGCCGAACATCCGCCTGGAACCCTTGGAGACCGTGGCCACGGGGAGGCATCTCGTCGAGTTCGTCCAAGTGGACGTCGAGGAGGCCGGGGCGACCTACGTTGACGCAATGCGACGCGCCGAGGAACTCGTCTCGCACGTGACGGACGCCGCGAAACGACGTCTGGGGGATGAGCTGGCTGCGTCGGGACGGAGGACCCTCAACGGATCGGGGCGTCCTTTTCAGCGGATCACGTACGACCGCGCCTTGGCGATGCTCGCGGACCACGGCCGCGCCATCCCGTATGGAGTGGAGATCCCCTGGGACCACGAGGAGTTCCTCTCTTCGCAGTTCACGGAGCCGTTCTTCATCTACGACTATCCGCGCGGCTCGCGGGGGTTCTACGACCGTGAGGATCCGGACCGGCCCGGGATCCTGCGGGACTTCGACCTCCTCTACCCGGAAGGATACGGCGAGGCAATCTCCGGTGCGGAGCGGGAGCATGAATACGCTCGGGTCATCGCTCGGCTCCGCGAGACAGGGGAGAACCCATCCAAGTACGAATGGTACTTGGACATGCTCCGGGAGGGAATCCCTCCGTCGTCGGGCTTTGGGATCGGGGTGGAGCGACTCACCCGCTACATCTGTGGCCTCCGGGCCGTGTGGGAAGCGCGTCCCTATCCGAAGGTCGCAGGAGTCTTCTCGCCCTAGGCGGTCCCTCCCATGAGCGAGCCGCTGACGAAGCTCTTCATGAAAGTCGCCTCCGTGAAATCGGCGGCGGCCGCGGGGCGAACGTTCCTCGAGTCGTATCCGGTTGACGAGATTCTCTTCAAGGCGAAGCACGGTCGTGACGCCCTCTACCCATTCTCCGATCTCGACGAGTACGGTCGAGCGCTCCTCGGCGCGGACATCGGCCTGAAACAGGCGACGCGTCTCAGCACCTTGGATCAGCTCGTCCTGCTGCCGCCCATCTTCACGCCGAAGCGGCTCGAGAAGCTCGCGGAACTTCAGCGGGAGCCGTTCTTCAGCGATGTCGAACTCGACACGACGATCGGCGGCTTTCGCTCGCGCTTGCCGATTACGATGGCGTCCATGGGCTCCACGGAGGTCGCCCATGCGGCCGGCGCCCAGCTCGGAAAGGGGGCCGCGGAGGCGGGGATCCCGATGGGCCTGGGCGAGAACATCGCGACCGTCTGGGGCTACGCGAAGCGGACGAAACCGTCGATGCCCTCCTTCAAGCACCGGCTCTTCGCGTACCTCGACGGCCTGGACGGCGGCTTCGGCGGCGTCGTGATCCAGCAGAGCGTGGAGGACGCCTTCGACGAGCTATGGAACAAGGTGTACACCGACCCTGACGTCGAGCCGTTCATCCGAAAGGGGCTCGTGGGCTTCGAGGTGAAGCTCGGACAGGGAGCAAAGCCCGGGCTCGGCGGAGAGACGAAAGTGACGAAAGAGGTCGCCCGCTCGCTCAAGGGGAAATACTACTTCCCTGAGGACCCCGATGCGGTCGAGCGCGAGTGGTACGAGCGGCACAGTGCTCCGGGCACCCATACGGAGGACATCCTGCGCGCACAGTTCCGCTCGCTCCGGAACAACTTCCCGCGCGTGCGGGTTTGGGTCAAGACGGGCCCCTTCCGGGACCTCCTACCCTTGTTCCGCGTGGCGGCGCAGGAGCGGATCGATGCGGTCCTCGTCGATGGGAAGGAGGGTGGCACGGGAATGAGTCCGGTGATTGCTCTGAAGGACCTCGGGCTCCCGACCCTGGCCTGCCTGAAACGAATCAACGACGCCCGGCTTGAGGGGCTCTCGACCCCATTCGTGCTTTCAGGCCGACTCTACGATGGCGGGCACGTCGTGAAGGCGCTTGCCCTCGGGGCGACCGCCTGCGCGTTCGGCCGTCCGTTCATCCTCGCGGTCCAGGCAGGCGGCGCGAAGGGAGTGCGGAACTACCTCGAGGCGACCGAGGTCGAGATGCGCATGCTCATCTCGAGCGTAGGGAAGTACCGGATCGCGGACGTGAACCACGAGGACGTCGGATCGCTCGATCGGCATCTCGCGGACGCGCTGAACGTCCCGTTCGTCTACGGATAGGCGGTCCGTCACCGGACACGTTCAAGTACGGTCCCGGGCATGATAGCACCATGGCGACGTTCGTCCGGTACGGGCCCACGCCCCGGTATGGCATTCCGGACGCCGGCTTCTGCGCGTCGTCCTTCGTCCTCGTCAGACAGGGGCCAACCGTCCTCGCTGGGATTCCTAAGGAACATCCGCGTTGGACGAAGGAGTGGGCGCCCAACTTCCTCGTGTACGGTCGCGCGGACCTCGCGGACGAGTTCCGTTCCTGGCGGCTCCCCGCCTCATATCTTTACGAGGGGGAGCATCCGGCGGACGCCGCGCACCGCGTCCTCGAAGACCAGCTTCGCATCCGCGTGAGGCCCCTTGGCGCCGTCTCGGTCTATTCGTTCTACGATCCAAGCAGCTGGTACCCCGGGCGGATGCACTACGACCTCTGTTTCGTGTACCAGATCCGCGGCGGACGACCGACGCGGGTCCCACCTTGGTGGCGGCGCCTCGAGTTCTGGCGGCTCCGTGACCTCCGGAAGGAGGAGCTGGGCAGCGCGATGAGCGACCTCGTCCGCGTGCTGAGGCTCGGACCCTAGCGGCGCCTCCGCAGGTCCCGGAGGATCTCACGGGCGGCGTTGTATCCGGGCGCGCCCGTGACTCCCCCGCCCGGATGCGAGCCCGAACCGCAGAGGTAGAGCCCCGCGACGGGGGTCCGATAGCGCCCCCACCCTGCGGCGGGTCGCAGGAGGAACTGCTGGTCGAGCGTCATCTCGCCATGGTAGATATGTCCGCCGCTCGTCCCGAACCGCCGCTCGAGGTCCAACGGCGTGAGGACTCGTCGCGCGAGGGCCGATCGGCGCAAGCCGGGGATGCGCTCCTCGAGCACATCGACGACGAGGTCCCCGAGGGCGTCCCGCGGCTCGTCCCAGGTTCCGCGGTGGAGGCGATAGGGGGTGTACTGGACGAGGACGGACATCACGTGCTTGCCGGCAGGGGCGAGGCCGGGGTCCACGGCGGATGGGATCGTCACGTCGAGCATCGGCGCCGTGCTCCATCGACCGTACTTCGCATCGTCGAATGCCCGCTCGAGGTACTCCAGCGAAGGCGCGATCCGGATGCGGGCCGGCACGGTCCCGTTTACCGCGCCTGGAATCGGTGGGAGCGAATCCAGCGCGAGGTTCACCCTGGACACGACGCCCATCGCACGGTAGTTCCGGATCTTGAGGAGGAAGTCCGGGTCGAGTTCCGCAGGGTCGACGAGCCCGAGGAAGGTTCGCTTCGGGTCCGCGTTCGACGCGACCACGGCCGCCCGGATGGTCTCGCCGGACGCGAGCTCGACCCCGATCGCGCGGCCCTCCGAGGTGAGGACGCGCCGTACGTCCGCATCCGTGCGGATTGCGACCCCGTACCTCTGGGCCGCCGCGGCGAGCGCGCTCGCGAGGCTCCCTGTCCCGCCTCGGACGAACGACCACATCCCGCCGTGGGCCTCGGCGAGATAATGACGGACGAGCCCGAATGCGGTCCCCGGGGACATGGGCCCGCGGTGCATCCCGAGGAGCCCGTCGACCGCGATCGTCGCCTTCAGGAGGTCCGTCTCGAACCACTCGCCGAGGAAGTCCGCGAGGCTCATCGGGATCATGCGCACGGCTCGATACAAGGCGTCTCGGCCTAGCTTCCGGGCCTTCATCGCTCGGCGGAGGAAGAACCATTGCTCGGCCAGGCCCGCAGAGGTTACGTCCGGTGGGGTCCGGACGAGCAGCGGGTCGACGATGCTGCCGATCTGGACCATCGCCGCGTGGAACCTCGGGAAGGCTTCCGCATCCTTCCGGGAGTACGCGCCCAGCTCCTCCATCGTGCGCCAATCCTCCCGCCACACCCGCAGAGCCCGGCCGTCCTCGGCGAGGGCGACGACGCTCGGATCGAAGGGCAGGAACGACAGCCCGAACCGCACGAGGTCGAGGTCGTAGAGGACCTCGGAGCGGAAGAGGCCGACGAGGGACGCGCCGGTGGGCGCGCGGAACCCCGGCGCGATCTCCTCCGTAGCGACGGCGCCGCCCACGAACGGGCGCCTCTCGAGGACGACGACCCGGAGTCCCGCGCGGGCCAGGTACGCGGCTGTCACGAGGCCATTGTGGCCTCCACCGATGATGATGGCGTCGTACCCGTCAGCGATGGTCACACCTTCCGGAAGGACCAGTCCCGCAGGAGTTCCCGCGCGGCGTTGTGCCCGGGCGCCCCCATCACGCCACCGCCCGGATGCGCCCCCGAGCCGCACAGGTAGAGGTTGCGGATGGGCGTCCGGTATTGGGCCCAACCGGGCACGGGCCGGAGGAAGAACAGCTGGCTGGGCCAGAGCTCCCCCTGAAAGATGTTCCCGCCGGTCAGGCCGAACTCTCGCTCAAGGTCGAGCGGCGTGAGGACCTGCCGGTGGAGGACGGTCTTCCGCAGGTTCGGAGCGTACTCCGCGAGGGTCTCGACCACGGTGTCGCCCAGTTCCTCCCGGCGCTCGTCCCACGTCCCCTTCCGCAACCGATACGGTGCGTACTGCACGAAGATCGACAGGATGTGCTTCCCGGGCGGAGCGAGGGTCGGGTCGATCATCGATGGCACCATGACGTCGAGGTAGGGCCGCTTCGAGAAATCGCCGTACTTCGCGTCGTCGTACGCCCGCTCGACATAGTCCACGCCCGGGCTGATGGAGATCGCCCCCTTGAGGTGCATGCCGTCTCCGGGCAACGCGGTGAAGTTCGGCGGCGCGCTGAGCGCGAGGTTCACTTTTGCGGAGGATCCCTCGGTCCGGTAGTTCTCGACGGCCTTCACGAAGTCCTGCGGGAGTTCCGATCGCTCGAGGAACTGCAGGAACGTGCGCTTCGGGTCCGCGCTCGATGCGACGGTCCGCGCGTGGATTCGCTCCCCGTTGCCGAGTTCGACCCCGTAAGCCTTCCCATCCCTCACGAGGATGCGGCGGACCTCCGTATTCGTCCGAATCTCCACGCCATAGGATTGGGCGGCGCCCGCGATCGACTGACTCACCATCCCCATGCCGCCACGCACGAAGCCCCAGGCGCGGAACGCCCCGTCGACCTCCCCCATGTAGTGATGCATCAGGACGTACGCGGTGCCGGGCGAACGAGGCCCGAGGAAGGTCCCGATGATGCCGCTCGCGGACATCGTGCCCTTCAGCACGTCCGTCTCGAACCACTCGTCCAGGTAGTCCGCCGCGCTCATCGTCATCAGCCGCGCGAATGTATACAGCGTGTCCTCGTCCGCCCCGAGGAAGAGGTTCCGCAGCTCCCATAGCTTCGAGAGGTTCGAGGGGCTCATCGACGAGATGTCCGGCGGCGTGAGGGAAAGCTGGGGTTTCACGAGGCGCGCGATCTTGACCATGACCTGTCCGAACCTTGGATACGCTTCCGCGTCCCTCTTCGAGAACTTGGAGATTTCCCGCCGGTTCTCCTCGGGATCTCCTCCTCGGAAGAGGTACTTCCCGTTCGGCATCGGCGAGAAGGTCGACTCCACGGGAATGATCTGGTACCCGTGGGCAGGCAGATCGAGATCCCGGATGATCTCCGGTCGGAGGAGGCTGCACACGTACGAGCACACGGTGTACTTGAACCCGGGAAACACCTCCTCCGTCACGGCGGCCCCGCCGAGCACATGGCGGCGTTCGAGGACGAGGACCCGTTTCCCCGCGCGACCGAGGTATGCGGCGGTCACGAGGCCGTTATGACCGCCTCCGATGACGATCGCATCGTACGCCTTCCCGTCGCCCATCGTCCCCTCGTCGCGCCACTGCGTCGGAACGGCCGTGTATCGTGGGTTCGTTCTTAACCCTTTCACGTTCGCGAGCTGCGATCCGGGATCACGGGCGACGATACGCGGGGGATCGTCCGAAGGTTTAAACCGGAATTCCCAAATGCGGTGCGCGCTCGGCCCGATTGAGATCGGGGAAGCGGAGGAGGCATGCGTGCCCCGGGGAACCCCTTTCCACTCCAGGACCTCCGCCCTGTGCGAGAGCTATGGCTGGCGGAACTGGTCCGGATACCTCGTCGCGAGTTCCTACGAGCTCGTCCCGGAAATGGAATACCACGCGGTTCGGAACTCTGCGGCGGTCATCGATGTCTCCCCCCTATACAAGTACACGATTCGAGGGGAGGACGCATTCCGTCTCGTGAACCGAGTCGTGACCCGGGATCTCGCGAAATGCGCGGCCGGGCAGATTGTGTATACGCCGTGGTGCGACGATGCGGGCAAGGCCGTGGACGACGGGACCGTCTGGAACCTTGGCGACGGAGCGTACCGGTTGACCTCCGCGGAGCCGAACCTCAAGTGGCTCGAGGATAGCGGGATGGGCCTCGACGCCGAGGTCGAGGACGTCTCCGAGGACATTGCAGCCCTCGCCCTCCAAGGGCCGACGTCACGCGCGATCCTGAAGGACCTCTTAGGAGGATCGATCGAGAAGTTGCGGTACTATCGCTTCATGCAAGGCCGCATCGACGGGATCTCCGCGACGGTCTCCCGAACCGGCTACACGGGCGACCTCGGCTTCGAGATCTGGATTCCCGCGGACCGCGCGGAGCCCTTATGGGACGCCGTGATGGCCGCCGGGAAGCCCCACGGAATCACGCCTGCGGGGATGCTCGCCCTCGATATGGCGCGAATCGAAGCGGGCCTCCTCCTCGCCGAGGTCGACTACGTCCCGTCGCGGAGGGCCGTGATCGAGGCGCAACGGTATTCCCCCTTCGAGATGAGCCTGGACTGGACGGTCGCGCTGAGCAAGGGGCCGTTCACCGGACGGCCGGCGCTGGTGGAGGAGGCCCGGCGGGGGCCTCCAAGAAGGATCGTGGGACTCCAGGTCGATTGGGCGGTCGCTGCGCGACTCTACGAAGAGAGGGGCCTCCCGCCTGAGCCGCCGCGCGTCGCTTGGCGATCGAACGTCCCCGTCTATTACGGAGTGCGGCAGGTCGGCCGCGCAACGAGCGGGTGCTGGTCTCCGACCCTCAAGCGATACATCGTCCTCGCGACCATCGCGTCTCCGTACGCGGCCCTCGGGACCGCCCTGGAGATGGAGGTCACCGTGGAAGGGGAGCGGAAGCGGGCCCCGGTCACGGTGGTCCCGAAGCCCTTCTACGACCCGCCCAGGAAGAAAGCGTAGGCCGGCGACTCGCCAAAGGATGTTTATCGTCGCGCTGCGCTCCGCGTCCGGATGGCCCGTGCGAAGGGATCGAGCTTGGAGGATCTGAACGCGGCAATCGTGGGATGTCGTCGTTGTCCGCGGCTCGTCGCCTATCGCGAGCGCGTGGCGCGAGAGAAGCGTGCGGCGTATCGTTCCTGGGACTACTGGGGCCGTCCCGTATCAGGCTGGGGCGATCCGAACGCACGCCTCCTCATCGTCGGCTTAGCGCCGGCGGCCCACGGTGGCAACCGCACGGGCCGGATGTTCACGGGCGATCGGAGCGGGGACTGGCTCTACCGTGCGCTGCACCGAGCGGGATTCGCGAGCCAGGCGGAATCGGTCTCTCGCGAGGACGGACTCCGGCTCTCCGATTGCTATATCACGGCAGCGGTCCGGTGTGCGCCGCCCGCCAACCGCCCGACGCGAAGGGAGTTCGATCGGTGCCGTGGATATCTCGCGCAGGAACTCGAGATCCTTGGGAACGTCCGCGCGGTGGTCGTTTTGGGACGAATGGCTCTCGATGCGTTCCTGCATGCCACTCGGGTCGTCGGTTACCCAGTGCCAGCTCCTCGACCCAAGTTCCGCCATGCAGCCTCGGTGGCGGTCCCACCTTGGACTCTCGTGATGTCCTACCATCCGAGCCAGCGGAACACCTCCACCGGGAGGCTGACGGAGGTCATGTTCGACGAAGTCTTCCGTCGAGCCCGCGCGGCCCTCGACGAACCGTCTTCACGCGGCTCGCGTCGCGACGCCGAAGGCCGCGCCTCGTCCGCATAACCGATTTATCCCTCGTCCGGGTTCGCGGCCGCAAGATGGCTCCCGTCGACGCAATCATCGTCGGAGGCGGTCACAACGGCCTCGTCGCCGCTGCCTACTTGGCGAAAGCGGGTCTGCGTGTGCTCGTCCTGGAGCGCCGTCCCATCGTCGGCGGGGCCAGCGTCACCGAGGAGATCCATCCGGGCTTTCGTGTGAGCACGCTCGCGTATACATGCGGGCTACTCAGGCCGGAGATCAAAAGGGATCTCGATCTCGCGCGGTTCGGGCTCGAGGAGCATCCGAACGATCCCTCCTCGTTCCTTCCGTTTCCGGACGGTCGATTCATCCTCTACCGGCACGATCCGGCCTGGAACCATGGACAGGTCGCAAAGTTCTCTCGCGCGGATGCGCGAGCCCTCCCGAGATACGAACGGTTCTGGGCGGATTTTGCGGAGCTCGTCGAGCCGACGTTGCTCGCGCCACCGGTGTCCCTCGCGGACCTCGCTGCGCTTGTCTCCACGCCGGAGGCGGAGGACTTCCTCCGTCGGACGATGCTCATGTCCATCGCGGACCTGCTGGACGACTTCTTCGAGTCCGAGGAGGTCAAGGTGTCGCTGGCCACGGGCGCGGTGGCCGGGACCCTCGCCGGACCCCGGACGCCTGGAACCGCCTTCGTCCTGGGCCACCACACGCTCGGGAGCATCGAAGGGGTGAAGGGCGCATGGGGGTGGGCCCGCGGCGGCATGGGAGCAATCCCGGAGGCGCTCGCCCGGGCGGCTCGCGCGTTCGGCGCAGCGATTCGGACGGGCGTACCTGTGCGACGGATCCGCATCCGCGAGGGCCGCGCCGTGGGCGTGGAGCTCGCGGACGGCACGGAGCTCGAGGCGAAGGTTGTCCTGAGCAACGCGGATCCTCGCCGGACCTTCCTCGAGCTCGTGGGACCGGAGTTCCTCCCTGCGGAGTTCGTCCGGTCCATCCTCCGGCTTCGCATGGAGTCCTCCTCCTTCAAGCTGAATCTCGCGCTTCGCGAGCTTCCCGATTTCACGGCCTCGCGCGGGTCGATCGTCCAGCCGCACCATCGTGCGGTCCTCGATATCGCGCCTTCCCTCGACTATCTCGAGCGAGCATATGACGACGCAAAGCGTGGCCGTCCGTCCCGGGATCCGTTCCTCGAGTTCGTGATCCAGTCCGCCAACGACCCTTCCGTCGCGCCACCGGGGATGCACACCTTGACGGTTTCCGCGAAGTTCGCGCCCTTCGATCTCGCGAATGGGACCTGGGACTCCGAGGGCGAAGCCTTCGCGGACCGGATCATCGATACCCTCGACGCCTACGCGCCGAACCTGCTGCGGTCGATCATCGCGAAGCATTGGGTCACGCCCCTCGACATGGAGCGCGAGTACGGGCTCACACGGGGGGACGTGTTCCATGGGGCGATCCTCCCGTACCAGATGTTCACCTTCCGGCCCGTGCCGGGATGGTCCAACTACCGGACCCCCGTCGAAGCGTTGTACCTGTGCGGCGCGGGCACCCATCCCGGCGGCGGCGTGATCGGCGCGCCGGGCCACAATGCGGCAATGGCGGCGCTAGAGGATTGGCCGAAGCTCAGGAGTGGTCGCTAATCAGCGCTCGTGGACTTGCGCGCCGTAGGGATCCATGAAACCCGCATCGCCGCCCTCGACGAAGTTGCGTAGGTTCATGAGGAGCTCCGACCATCGGCCCCGGTCTCGAAGGACCGCCGCAGCCTCATGTTCGCCGTAGCCCGTCGAGACCAGGTACACCGCGGTCCCGCTCGCTTTCGGCTCCAAGTCGAGCGTGACTCGGAGTCCGCCGGTTTTCGTGGGCCAGCGCAGCGCGAGTCGGCGCGTCGGATCGAACTCCAGGATCCGATCCGGGCCTCCGGCCCAACCCATAGAGAACACGCCTCCCGCGCGCGGTTCCACGATCGCGTTCGATTCCGGGACGCCGCCGGTGGCCCAGCGCCCCACCTGTGCCGGGTCCGTCAGGGCCCCGAAGACTCGCTCCTGCGATGCCTCGATGAGGAGGGCCAGCCGTAGCTCTTTCGATGGAACGGGCGAGTGGTCGGGCCGCGGGCCGTCGCTGCGTCCCTCGGAAATCGCTTTTAGGTTGCCGAGACAGGTTCGCCAAGCATCTTGGATGGACCCGCACGTGCTGTCCCGGATCGGGACTCCCGTGTGGCGGGCCCTCAGGATCGTGGCGGAACCTTCGGCGTCCTCGAGCTCGTAGGAGACCCGCGTCGAGGCTCCGCGAATGGACCAGGCGAATGCGAAACGCCGGAGTGTCTCGCCCTCGTCGATGGTCGTCTCCCAGCCGCGACCCTCGGGCAGGAGGATGCAGGTCTCGCCTCCGAACTTGAACGATCCGCCGACCCTCGGCTCGATGCGCGCCCATCCGCAGAACCAGCGCGCGAGATGTTCGATCCGCAGGAGTCGTTCGAACACCGTCGGCCTCGGGGCTTGGATCCGAATGCGGAAGTCGTAGTCGAATGCCATCGGCCACGCCATAGACGCCTGCCCCAAATGAACCTACACTCGCGAGAGAACCTATTTCTCGTCGGAGCCCGTCCCGCCTCTGCGTTCGCTTCGATTCGGGCGCGGGTGGTAGGATGGGCTACGCGTACGCGGTCCTCGGCGCCGGTCGGCAAGGAACGGCGGCGGCCTACGACATGGCGAAGTTCGGCGAGGCGGATGAGGTCATCCTGGCCGACGTCTCGTCCCGTATCGCACGGAAGGCCGCAGCCCGCGTGAACCGGCTCGTCGGCGGGCGGATCGCGCGTGCGGTCGTCGCCGACGTGCGGAAGCGTTCGACCGTCCTCCGGGCTCTCGAGGGAGCTGACGTCTTCCTCAGCGCGGTGCCCTACTTCTTCAACCTCGACCTCGCCCGTCTCGCGCTGCAGGCGAAGGTCTCCATGGTCGATCTTGGGGGGAACACGACGATCGTCCGGAAGCAGCTCGGTCTCTCCCGCCGAGCGGAGGAAGCCGGCCTCACGATCATCCCGGACTGTGGCATGGGACCGGGGTTCAATATCACCCTGTCCGTCTATGCGATGAGACTCCTGGATGCCGCCGAGCACGTCTACATCTATGAGGGAGGCCTCCCCCTGAACCCGAAGCCTCCCTGGGTGTACGAGCTCACGTTCAGCATCGAGGGCCTGACGAACGAGTACCACGGGAAGGCGACGTTCATCCGGGAAGGCAAGCTCGTCGAGGTCCCCGCGTTGTCGGAAATCGAGGAGATTGACGTTCCCTCCGTCGGCCGGCTCGAGGCGGCCGTGACTGCGGGTGCGCTGTCCACGGCGCCGTGGTCCTTTCTGGGCAAGCTGGCCACGTACCAGAACAAGACCCTGCGCTACCCGGGTCACTGGGCCTCGATGAAGGCGTTCCGCGATCTCGGCCTCTTCGAGACGCAGCCGATCAAGGTCGACGGCGCGGAGGTCGTGCCCCGGCACGTCTTCCATGCGCTCTTCGAGCCTCAGGTGACCCCGAAGCGGATTCGCGACATCTGTGTGGAGCGCGTTCGGGTCCTCGGGCAACGCAATGGGAGGTCTGCAGAGGCCGTCGTGGACCTGATCGACCGCTACGACGAGACGACGGGCTTCACGTCGATGGAACGGTTGACCGGATGGCATGCAGCAATCGTCGCGGAAATGATCGCGATGGGACGCATCCCTCCCGGAGCCCATCCCGTCGAACTCGGCGTGCCTGCAGGCCCGTTCGTGGCGGAGGCGCGACGGCGTGGAATCCGCATCGACGAGCGCGTGACGTCGCCGGGATAGGACTCACACCCTCCCCGCGACGTCCTCGAGCGACTCCAACTCGCGGGTTTCCAGGTCGGCAATCTTGAAGCCATAATGCTTCTCGAGGAGCTGGCGTACGCCGTCGATACGGCTCATGTCGCCATTCCAATCGCGAAGGACGTGACCGAAACGCTTCTCGGTCTCCCGGACGGCCTCGTTCGCCTGGTTCTGGATATGACCGGCGGCTCGGCCCCGATATAGGACGACGAGCAGGATGGATTCCCCGCGGGCCAGCGCCACGCGATGGTCCGCCATCTCAATGCTCTTCACATCCCCGACGCCCATGGAGTGGAAGGATTCGTTCATGAAGCTCTGGATCGCGGTGAACATCGACGCGACGAGGTCGGGGTCCTTGTCCGTCGCGACGGAACGTGAGAGGTGGACGAGAGGGATGCCGCTCGCGTAGATCAGGAACACGTGCTCGACCACGGTCCGGAGGAGACGGACGACAAAGAAGGCGATTGCAATCGCAGCGATGACCAAGATCCATGGCAGGAGGGCCATGAGGAGATTCGGACCGCGGATGCGTACCTGTAGATCGACACTGCTGCTCGCGCCCCACGGATCCGTCACCGTGAGATTGACGACATCCTCACGGACGTTGGCAGGGTACGAGAAGCGGAGCCAGAACCCATTGATCTCAACGTTGCCGTTGGACGTACCGATGGTGAGCGTGGAATTCGGATTGTCGACATCATCCACGTAGTCTCGGACATTGAAGAAGAAATTCAGTCCATCGGATTCCACAATCGGGAGGGCCTTGAAGAATGGCGCGTCGTTCAAGGGCCGCACCGTCACCTGCGTAGTCTGCTCCGCATACGCACCCTGGTCGTCCATCGCGCGGAACGTGACGAATTCGAAGCCATACCAGTTCTCGGCCGCGGTGAAGTCCACCTTGTGGTCCGCCTTGATGACGACGACCACGTTCACCTGCCCCGACGAATAGAAGATCGTGGAGCTGTCCGTGTCTTCGAAGTGGTCATCCAGATTCACGGTGTCGCGAAGCCACGTGTCCTCGTCGAACAGGACCGGTTCCAGATCCGTGGATGGCCGGGGCGGGTAGTCCGAGCCCACCGTCACGAACGTACGGACATAGGCCTCGTCGATCGTGTCGTTCGCGTAGATGTCGAGGTCGACGGTGTACGGGACCGGCGTGCCGTTGTAGACCCTCGGGAACAGCATCCTGAGCACCATCCCCTCGACGGTGACGTATCCTGGCAAGGACGTCCGGACCAGGATCTGGCTCAGCGGGGTGTCCGAATCACTGACATACGGGGCCAGACTGAAGTTGTAAGCGGCATCGTAGTGGACGACGAACGGAGGGAAGGCCGCGATTCGCGGTGGGTCGTTCACCGGGAGGACCGTCACGTTGATCATGTCCTCCGCAATCGCGCCTGTGGGGTCCCACGCGCGGAAGGTCCCGGTCTCGACCCCATACCAGTCGCCGAGGGCAGCGAAGTCCACGCTGTGGTTCCCCTTGATTGTGATGTTCACATTCACGAAGCCCTCCGTGTAGAAGAGGAGGTCCGCGTCGGGATCGACGAAGTACTCGTCGAGATCGAAGACATCCTGTCTCACTTGCCCCTCGATTAGCACGACATCTGGGAGACCTCGGATACGCTGCGGGGGAGCGTCGAACGTGAGGCGGACTGCGATTGCCTGGGCCGCCTCGCGCTCGCCATCGCTGACGGTCAGCACGACGAAGGCCCAGACATCGCAGGGGCTTGCAGGATAGGAGAAGGTGACCGTGAGATCGAAGTCGGAGACGATCGCCTGCGTCGGATCGTCGCTCCGGAGCCGAATGGCGGACAACGGCGTGTCGACGTCCGTCACATACGGAGCGAAGTCGAATGCGTACGGTACCCCGCACTTCGCGTACAGCGTCGCCGGCGGTGTGAATACGGGTCCATCGTTCACGGGCGTGATGTTGATCCATAGCACTTGCGACGCATAGCGACCTCCCTCGTCGAACAGATAGAGGGTCACTCGGTTGTTGCCGAAGGCGTCCGGCCGCGGTTGGAAGTAGAGGATGTGGTTGCCCGTGACGTTGCCTCCGCTGACATCGTAGAGGCCCGTGTCGACACCGGCAAGATCCCAGCGGGTCTGGCTCAACGGTGTATCCGGATCGAAGGCGTAGCCGATCAGATTGAGCTGCCACATTGGACTATCTTCCGGCTTGACCTGATTCGGCACAACGGAGACGATGCGGGGGCTCGCGTTCTCTTGATATTCGATCTCAAGCATCGCGACGAACGCCGGATCTCCTTCTCGGCTCGAGAGAATCGCGAGGCCGGTTTCGGCCCTACTCCGAATCAAGAATCCTTCGTTGGGCGCGACGTTTCCTACCCACGCCTGCACGATGGACGTGACGTTCCACGCGACCCAGGTATCTGCTGCCGGGACGACGGCGGAATCGATGACCGTCGCATCGAAGTCGCCGCCCGGGCTTGCCCATAGCCGGCTGCCGTCGCTCGTCCGCCAGGTGACTCCCGTCCCACCGGTGGACTGGACGGGTCCCAGCGCGGCCTGAAGAAGCGCCACACCGTCCGGTGAGTTCCCGTCGAGGAACCGTCCCGTGAGGTTGTAGTTGTACCCGCCGGTCCGGAAGTCGTGGCCGAGGCTCCCTGTCGACAGCGCATACGTCGTCGTCCTGGAACTGAACACGATTTCCATCGTGCCGTCGCCGTCGAGGTCCGCCACGATCGGCGTCGCAGTCACCGGATCCGGCGTCGTGAAGTTCGCGATTCGGTCGCCATTTGAGTTGACCACGTAGAGTCCCGGGATTGCCGGGCCGAGCGGATCCCCAGCGGGGATCAGGATGTCCTCGACTCCGTCAAGGTCTATGTCCGCTGCGGCCGGGACAGCCCACGTGACGTCGCCGAGGGCCGTCGTCCACGGGATGAATCCGTTGTATCGGACCAGGCCGAGAGCCCCTCGTCGGGTCATCGCGAACGCGGTCTCGTAGAATCCGTCGTCCTCGAAGTCGACGACGATCTGCCCGCCGAACTGGTCGGAGCCGGTGCCCACGACCCAGATGTTCTGCCCGTCGATGCCTCGGAATGCAAACATGTTCCCGTTCATCCCGTTGTCGCCTGCGACGATGTCGAGAGCCCCGTCTCGGTCGATGTCCGCGATGCTGCCCGTCACCTGGGTCGTCCTTGGCGTCGGGCTCGCGGGGGAAGGCCAGGCGGGCGCCCCGTCCTTCGTGAGTAAGTAGAACTCCCCGGTGCCAACGGTATACAGGACCTCGGGGGCCGCGTCGCCCGTGAGGTCCGCCACGACGCCCGCGTACCCCCAGGCGGACCCTGGGAGCGGGTATCTCCATCGCAGCGTCCCGTTGTTTCCATAGAAGGCATAGAGGTATCGATCCGAAGCCCCAACGAAGAGCGTCCTAACTCCGTTTCCATCGACGTCCGCGATCGCGATCGGAGCGTACGTCGCGCCGGTCGGGTAGAGATTCGTGTTCCATTCCTCGGTGCCGTCGAGGGTGGAGATCGCGTGGATCCTCGTATCGACACCCCCGTCCGTCGCGTAGACGAGCTCCAGCGCCCCGTCGCCGTCAACGTCGACGACGGTGGAGAAGTAGTCGACGACGTCCGACGCCGCGTGTCTCCAGAGCAAGCTCCCGTTCCACTGGAGCGCGTAGATGGACCCGTCGTGGGAGCCCACGATTACCTCGAGGCGACCGTCGTTGTTCAGGTCCACGGCCGTCAGGGACGCATAGTTCGATCCCGCCGCGTAGGTCCAGAGCGGGTTCCCGAGCGTCTTCGTCCTGAAGGACGGTACGAGCGGGATGCGGCTGCCGAAGTACAGGGTAAACTGACGGCTCTCGCGGGGCCCCATGGTCGCGGCGAAGACCACGTGGACGCGCGTGACATTCGGGCCGGAGTAAACCGCGCCGTATACCTGGCTCGGGACTTCCTGACCGGTCGCGTCGTATATCCGGAAATCCGCGTTCACGACGGTGGAGAACGGGGTCGGGACGTCCACCGTGAGGTCGATCGGCTCGCGGATTCGAGCGACGCCAGCGGTTTCGGTGACCGTCACGTTCCTGAAGAACCGAAACGGGCCCCCGTCGCCCTCCGTCCAGGGAAGTCGGACGGAGTGCACATCGAGAGTCTCTCCCCCAGTCGCCTGCAGGACTCGAGCGCGGAGGGTCGCGTTCACGATCGTGGCGATCCTCGGGATCGAGGTCAAGTCGTATTCCACGAGCCCACGGAATGCGCTACCGTTCGATGGGTTGCCGCCGACGACGATGCCTGCGCCTGCACCGTAGTTCCGATCCGGGAATGCGCGGTCGACGAAGGAATCGCGAATCGGCAGGAACTGTTGGACAACGAGCCTCGGGCTGGGCGGGTTGCCCATGGCTGTGCCCGCAACGACCGCACCGGCCCCCCCGGACTCCGGGTTCTCTACGGAGGGCGGCACGAGTCCAGAGAGGAGGGCTGTGAGCACCAGGGCTACCGCGAGTCGGTCGCTTCGCTTCATGCGATTCCGGCTTCACCCTCGGACCGCGGAGGGTGCAGGAGAGGGTTCGCACGATGGACTAAAGCCCTTAGGAGGCGGTTATCCGGTCTGATACGGTGCTAATGGAAGTCAGAGGAGCCGCACGCAGTCGCATTGGGAGTTGATAATCACGCCTGCTAATGATACCCGCCGACGATGATTCAAGTACTCCGCGGCCGCATATCTCCCGTCTGCCATGAAGGCAACACTCAGGCGCATCGGGACTTGGATCCTGATGCACCCTAGGCTCGTGTCCGCCGTGGCGTTCGTCGCCTTGGCCGTCGTCACCTTCCTCGTGACGTCGGATGCCAGCGAGGCGGCGCGGAGACGCAAGCCATAGGATCCGAGACTATTCTTCCGGTCAGCCGTCGGTCGAGGCGGCCCGCGGTCTCGAGGATTCAGCGGCTACTAACGCGGCCAGTTTAGGTTCCTTCCTTCTCGTTTCCGGGCTCGTTGGTTTTCGCCTCCCCCGGGGACTCATCCCGCTCTCGCAAAGCTTCCTCGGGGGACGGCCCCTTCTCGGACCGGATGCGTCGCCGGAAGCGGTCCCACCGGGACCGCAGGCGGCGGCGAACGTCCGGATGGCGGTCGAGGTAGAAGTCGATCGTCGCCAGAAGGATCGGTGTCCCGAACAACAGGACCAGCGAGACATCGAGAGCTGCCCAGCTGTTCGCGGGAGCCCCGCGGACCGGATCCGTGGAACCCCACGCCTCGCAGCATCCGCTCTGCTGCGGGAACAAGGTGAGTTTGAGGAGACCGAACCATGGGATCTCGCCGCGGGCCCGACCGAGGATGGTGGGGAGAGGGACGACCCACAGATCGGACTTCGTGAGCGTCGTGTAAGCGTTGTTGTCCCCCATCGTGAGGAAGCCGTCCTCGCTCGCTCGAACGAGGATTCGGTTGAGGTCGAAGGCGATGCTCAGGTCCTGCTTCCACCCCGCGCGGTGCAGGACAAACGCGGAGAGCCCGAACGGATTCGTCGTCGGCCTGCCGGCGGCGTCCAGGGCGCTCCAATCCGTCGAAGGCAGAAGGGCGAGATCGGGGACATCGTACCCGCCGGCGGATGCGTTCCAGTGGACGAACGCGATGGGACGGTGGATGATGGGCACCGGTGATTCCGGCTCGTCCGGATCTCGAAACACGATCACATCGCCGAAGTCCCCGTAGGTGGCATAGGCGGTCGCGCGCCCCTCCACATACGTCGTGATGTCCGCGCGGCTCGAGACGGCCTGTACGAGGATGAGGTCTCCTGTGTCGATCACGCCGATCGAGCTTTCCACCCCGTGCTGCATGCTCGAGCTGTCGATCACGACCATCGGGGGCCAGGTCCTGGTGTAGCTGAACAACCCACCGAGCAGGATCCCGAAGAGGATCGCGACGATGAGTAGATCGCGTCCGAGGCGCCGCCACTCCTGTCGGCGCTTTTCCTCATCGTCCGTCTCGGATTCCAAAGCCAAGGCTATTCGCCCTTCTCCTAGACCTATTCATATCTCTCGTGTCCGTTATCACTGGCACGACCGCCTCCAGGGGCCGCCGCGAACGGGCTCCGCGGAGGAAGTGCTAATTAGGGTGCCCGACTCCGGACCGTCGGGGCACCGACTTGAAGGTTTCGCCGGGCACACTGGTCGCGGTCCACTACCGAGGCATGCTGGAGGACGGCGTGGAGTTCGATTCGAGCGAGGGACGCGACCCCCTCGATCTCGTCGTCGGCGGTAGGCCGCTCCTTCGCGGGTTCGTATTCGCCCTCCCTGGGCGAGGAGAAGACATTCACGTTGAGACCCGAGGAGGCGTACGGTCGGCGGGATCCCAGGACAATCGTCGAGGCGCCTAATCGGGCGCTCGCGGGGAAGAGCCTCACGTTTTTCGTCCGCGTCGTGTCCGTGGCGTAGCCCGCTCCTTCCGGGTCCCGCTGCGCGGCCCCGTCGGCAGACGTCGGCGGAAAAGCCGCTCCATGTAGTACTTGTCCAGATCGTGCACGAGCGGTTCCTGGGAGCTGAACCGACCCCCTTTCCACGACCGCGACCTCACTCCGAGCTGTGTGCGCTCGCAGATCTCCCAGTCCTGCCGATTAATCTCATCCCACATGTCCACGGCATCGCTCGGGTCGAAATCCTCGCGCCCCATCGCGTCGGGATCGAAGTACCATTCGCACTCGATCCGCGTGCGGGTCGGGCTCTGTGGCCAGTCGCGATGGATCATGAGATAGTCGGGATGGAGGCTGAAGAAGAGGTTCGGAAACACGACGTAGTAATAGATCCGCTTTCGGTCCTCGCTCGTCATCCCTTTCAGCGGGGGGCGGTTCGTGTACCCGGTCACCGTCATCGAGTTGTAGTCGCCGCTGAACGTCATGTACCCGCCCGATACCAAGGAGCGCGCCTTCCCCCTCGCCATCCAGGCGTCGTTCTCGCCGGTGAGGTAATGTGTGACCCGGTTCAGGCCGGGATGGATCGGCGCACAATGATAGCACTCGGAATAGTTCTCCGCGATGATCTTCCAGTTCGCGTTGACGTCGTAGACCTTTCTCCCGCCGAGCCGGAGTCCCTCGAGGCCGAATCGGTCGAACCGCGCAAGGAAGGCCCCAAGTTCGCGTCGGAGGCTCGGCGCTCTCTCGTTCAAGTTCGCCCACAGGAAGCCTCCCCAGGTCTCCGTGCTCACCGGATAAAGTCCGAAATGCCCCTTGTCGAAATCCAAGAGCTCATCCGTGTGCGGAGCTCCAACGAGCTTGCCCTCCGTGGAATAGGACCACGCGTGGTAGGGACACACAATGGAACCCAGCTTCTCGCCCCGCTCCTCCGTGACGAGCCGGGTCCCGCGGTGGCGGCAGACGTTGGCGAATCCTCGGACGACGCGGTCCATCCCCCGGATGAATAGGACGCTCTCGTCCCCGACCGCGCGGGTGAAGAAGTCTCCGGGTTTCGGGACCTCGCTGAGGTGGCCCACGTTGAGCCAGCTGCGCGCGAAGAGCTCGCTCATCTCCCTCCGGAAGATCCCCTCGTCATGGTAGACGGCGCCCGGTGGGGTGCCAGCGACGAGGTGTTCTTCTCCCGGTCGTGCGCGAGGATTCTCCATCAGCTGCAACTTCGTCATGGACTCCTTACCTGGAGGGCGGATGTAAAATTAAGAACTTTCGGTCGTCCGAAACTGTCCTTGTCCTGTCTTCGTTGCGACGTCCCGCAGAAAGGATTGGCGGATGCGGCTATGGCTTTCGGTGTTCACGACCTCGTCTCCCCTTCCGCCCGCCGTGACGAAACCGCTTCTCCCTCGGCCTCGCGTCCTTTGGCGGACGCTCCTTCCGCCTCATTCAACCAACCCTTGCGGTGCTACGACTTGGGGATATCCTTCTGCGGATCGACGAACGGTTTGCGAACCACGGTAGCCTTGCGCTTCCCTCGAAGGGTCTGAACATACAGCGTCGTCCCGAGTTTCGCGAGACCGATCGGGACCATCGCATATCCGATGTTCTTCTCGAGTCGAGGGGAGTAGGTCATCACGGTGAGCTTCCCCACCGGCTCGCCATCGTCCAAGACCGGCCAGTATTCCGGCAGCCAGTATCCGAGGCGAGGGCCATAGATCTCGACCCCGACGAGTTTCTTCCTCACGCCGCTCGCCCGAATCCGCTTGAGCGCTGCCTTCCCCACAAATTCCTCCTTCTTGTCCAGATCGACGAGCCAACCGAGCCCGACCTCGAACGGATTGTCCGCGAGGGTCATGTCCGACCCGTAGTTCAGGATGCCCGCCTCAATGCGCCGGATTTCGTTAGGCGCGATGGGCCGTATTGCGTACGGCTTGCCCGCGGCCATGATCCGCTCCCACAGCTCGATGCCTCGGCTGCCGTCGCACAGGTAGATCTCGTATCCGATCTCCGCGGTCCATCCCGTGCGCGTGACGACGACCGGGATGCCATCGAGCTCCTTCTTGAGAAAATGGTAGTACGCGAGCGCAAGGACGTCCTTTCCGAAGAGAGCCTTCATAACCTCCCGAGACTTCGGTCCTTGCACCTGCACGGGAGAGACGTCCGGCTCCGTGATGTCCACGTCAAACCCGGCACGGACCGCCACGCCCTTCGCCCACAGCAGGACGTCGCTGTTCGCGAGGGAAAGCCAGAAACGGTTTTTCCCGAGTCGCATGAGCACGGGGTCATTGATGATGCCGCCGCGATCGTCCGTGAGCACGACGTATTTCCCTTCGCCGACGGTGCATGTCCGGAGATCCCTCGGGACGATGTAGTTCGCGAAAGCGAATCCGTCCCGCCCGGAGATTTCCACCTGGCGTTCCACGCCGACGTCCCAAAGGGTCACGTGTTTCAGGAGGTGCCAGTATTCCTCGACGATGTCGGCGTAGTAACCGGGAAGGTACATGTGGTTGTAGATGTCGTATGCCTTCGCGCCGTACCGCTGCGTCGCCTCAAAGAACGGCGATTTCCGATACCACGGCCCGAAGTATAGCGTGGTCGCCCCCACGTCGGCGGGCATGTCCATCTCCGATGGGGGAATGCGTTTCATCCGGATATAATGCGTTTAGGCGACCCGAACAGGGAATTTGAAATCAGCGGGGTCTTCCTTCCCCGTAGCCCGTTGAACGGGCGAGGAACCGGCGCATCGACGCCGCGTAGTGGTAGGCCTGTGTCAGCCGGGCCGCGCGATTCGGCCGAATTCCCGCGGCGAGCAACTCTTGGCGGAACGTACGCTCCGCGCGCGCTGCCTTGGTGTGAGGAACCAGAGGTAGGCGCCGCACGGGCGAAGGAGCAGCGTAGGCGCGATCGCCCCACCGTATTTCGCCGCGGCTCGCTTTCCGTGCGGGACATCCGTCAGGCCGTTTTCAGCAGCGCCGGAATCTTTTCCGACGCGGCATCAATCACTTTCTTGACCTCCTCCACGTCCTATTCCGTTGGCAGCATGTCACCGCCATATTGGCGATCCTCGCTCGGCTGGCTAGAGCATATCGATGAACCGGGCGGTTGTGGCCATGTGGCCATGGCGGCCTACGAGGGGAGCCGGACGCCGTGACGCGGGAGGCTCAGATCGCGCCCCAGACCTAGGACGCACGAACAGCGGCGAGGACCTCCCTCGCCGCCCGTTCGCCGGAGCTCAAGGCCCCGTGGATCGTCGCATACTCCCCGCGGGCATGGGTTGCCTCCCCGGCGAAGAACAGGACGCCATCGAGGGGTTCCGCAAGCACGAGCCGCTGGGCGAGGCCCCCGCTCACCCGGGGGTAGGAGTAGCCGCCGCGGGAATAGGGATCCGACGTCCAGTCCACGAACCTCGCGGCCTTCAGGTGGGCCTCCAGGTCCACGCCCGGGACCATGCGGGCGAGGTCCGCGAGGACCGCATCGATCGTTTCCTCCTGGGATTTCCCGGCGAGGGCGCGGGCCTTGCGTCCTGCAAGGAAGCCCTCGAGGACGAGGGGCGCATCCTTCCGTCCGTGGTAAGGAAGGAAGTACCACGTGCCGTCCGTGGATGCGATGGACGAGGCCTTCCCAAGGACCGTTTTCTTCAAGGCATCGTCGAAGACGAGGAGGACCTTGTTCGCGTCCCCGTAGCCGAGGGCCTCGATGGCCTGGCGCTTCGCCTCGGGGAGGTCCGGCTCGAAGGCAATACCGCGGGCTTTGAGGACCCCGAGGGGGACCGTGACGACCGCCGCGGCCGCCTCGTGGATCTGCGGTCCTTCCGGACCTGTCGCATGAGTGCGGACGCCGTCCTGGGACCACTCGATACGATCCACTCGCGTGCGCAGCTGGACGGCGTCGCCGAGCTCCCGCGCCCGGCGCCGTGCGAGCTCCTCGAAGCCCTCGAGGATCTGGTAGTTTGCCCAGGGCAGGCCCAGGGAGGATGCGTTCGCCTCCTCCGCGAGGCCGCGGACGCTCACCTCGCCGGGATCCGCTGCGTTCACGCTGCCATACATCACCCCGACGAACCGCGTAGCGGTCGGGAGGGCGCGGCGCTCCGCGAGGAACCGGTCCAAGGTCACGTCCGGGCCGTCGTAGCGGGCGACGGCCCTCGGGAGGGACCAGAGGGTCTGGAGGGACGAGAGGAGGGGCTCGACGCCGCTCAGGAGGATGCCCCACGGGCTCCTCAGCTTCCCCTTTACGAAGAAGCGCGCGCCGCGAAAAGCGGGGACCCTGCGCAGCGTGAGGCCGAGTTCCCAAATCCATGCGTGCAGGCGGACGTCCCGTCCATGGACCATCATGGCCCCCGCCTCGATGGGCCGTCCGGGCACCAGGTCGACGTCCGTCCGCACGCGGCCGCCGACGCGGTCCCGGGCCTCGAGGACGACGACGGACAGGCCGGCCTTGCGGAGGGACGATGCGCACGCCAGGCCCGCGAGGCCCGCCCCCACAATGACCACGTTCCTGCCTGGAGCGGCCAAGGGATCCCTCGCCGCCCTGGGAAGACGCGGGAGCGTATTACCTCTCCTGTTGGCTCCATGCACCGCCCCGAGGGGTCGCGTCGCGGTTCGTCTACCATCTCGGACAAGAAAATCTGTACGGATCGCCACCTGCCACAGTCCTAACGTCGGACTACGGAAGCTTCTCGACGCGAATCTCAGCCGAAAGTTCGCGGAACCTGCGGTCGGTAGCGAGTAAGGTCTGCCCGCGAGCCTTGGCCATGCCAGCGATCTGGAGGTCGACGGTCCCCATCATCCTCCCGGATCGGGAGAGCCGGCCGGACAAGAGGCCCGCTTCCCGAGCATCGCTGTCCCCGAAGGGAAGAAGATCGTGGCCCGCCGCGAAGTCCAGCACCTTCGCCGCCTCGGCTCGCAGGCGCTCGGAACGGGCAACGCCCTCCCATAGCTCATAGAGGACGGGCGTGGGAATGTAGATCGGCTCCCCGCGCGCGTCGATCTGTCGCGCCTTCGCGACGGCATCGGGCTTCCCATCCCACAGGTCAAGAATGAAACTCGTGTCCAGAATCATCCTTGGACATCCAGCCTTCGACGGTCGCGTCGGGCCTCTTCAATCGCTTCCCGGATGGCCTTTACAGAGGATTTGCTCAGCATCCCCGCGTATTCGGCAAGGGGCCTCCGTTCGGTCAGGCGCAAGATGACGTCGGTAAAACTCTCGTTCGGTCCTTTTCGGGATCGGAGGCGATCATAGGCTTCCTTGGTGATGGAGATTGTCTTGGTTACCATGTACGTGTACACATGCAAACAGACACCATAAACTTTCCTTGGTGGCAGTGAAACTGTGCCAAGTCTCATCGATCCTTTTCGTGTGTAGTGATACGATCGAAAACTAGCAAGCGACAATATGCCTGGATTTGCTACGGTTGAACGAAGAGATGCTTCCGAATGGGTTCTGCGCCGGACTCTGTGGTTGGCTCCGCCATGGTACCGTGATGAGCATAGCGTCGGATGTATCGCTCTGATTCACCTATGGGGTATACAGCCTCGGCGAGCGATGCCGTCTAGTACTTGCATCCCCAAGGACGACTCCGGTGGCTGGGCGGGATCACGGCGGAGAAGGGCTGGTCAGTCGCGTTGAGTATCGTAGATCGAGTCATGTATGGGCGGGATCCGGTTATCGTGCGGATGCCGTCTGTCGATCCAACGCCATCGAGGCGGGTTGGATGTGCCAATCTGAGGGGCTGGCCCCTTCGCAGACTCTGGTGCGCGACAGTCGCAACATGGGCACGGGGTCTCTGCCGACGCTCGCTTTGTCCTTGCCCCGGTAGGGCTGGCGAGCGGATGCCCACCTCGTCAGCCCACTCCACAACGTCCCATTCACGCAACCCTCCTTCCACGAATAACGATACGGGGCATCGCCGTCTGCGCAAGAAGGGTCAGGGCCCAGGGCCCGAAGCCTTCCTAAACCACCCCGGCCTCGCCCTCCCTATGGCCCGCTTCCCCGAGGCCGAGCGCCGCAGGCTGCATAAGATGATCTGCATGAATCACCCTACGCGATTTGAAGAAGAGACGATCCCGTCTTTCCGCGCGCCGGTGGCGATTCCCATAGCAAGTCATAGGCTTGAAATGTCAAGAATAGACGGAAGCCGGATGGTCCCTGTCCGCGCCTCGGCAAGTCGTAGAACGGGAGTTCGATTTCCGCCTTCGGCCTAGATGAAGCGAATGCAAAGCCTCGGACAAGAGGGCACAACGTGCCGAAGTCGTCCGCGAGGCCCAGGGTGACGATTTCAGGAGTGACGACCGTGACCCCGCCGTTGACCGTCTCATTCGGACCCCCGTTTTCAAGTCTTGCAAGAGAGGCCCGCCCGTTCCCGATTAGTTACCAGGGCGGATACGCACGATCTGGCCAGACGTATCCTCAGGGCTCGCGGACCTCGACCTCGGTGACCGCGGACCGAGGAAGGAACAATGGGAGGGGGGATTTCGAATATTGCCGAACTTCAACAGTGAGCGCGTGTTCTTCGCACCAAGACTTGAAGGCCACGAGTGCACGTTCTCTACATGCGCTAGAGGCCCACAGACTAATCCCTCTCGCTCCGCTTCTCTCCTTAAGATGAATGCCGTAATGGAAAGCGTAGAGGAATCTGACGCGTTCGAAGGGGTAGGAGGCCCGCTTCGCCCTTGACCGAGTTCCCACTCGACCGATAACCTCGAGGCGGTCGTGGAACACCCCGATCTTCCCGACTCTACGACGGTTCTTCCACTCGTAAACGAATGCTAGGGCCAGCGGAAATGCCACGATTAGGAGGGCGAGAACTGCAAATCCAGCGGCGCCGATCCGCCGTGGGTCCAGCGGAAAGATCCCTTCCGGGGGCGGAACGATGACAAGGTACAACAATAGAGCCACGATAAATGATAGGCCGAGCAACTTTCCCACGGCCCATGCGATGTAAGGGGACGGTTCTGGCTGAAACCATTCGCCTTCTTCGGCCGCGCCTGTCATCCATGCCTCGGTTTCGTTAATTCAATTTTCGTTAATTCAATATGTCTAGGGCCCTCAGGGAGAAGACTATTGCGAGCCCTGCGGCGATGAACGCCATTGCCGCGATCCCGACATACTTGACGCCAGTCGGGTCTATAAAGGACCTGACAAGACCCAGAACAACCGCGGCAATGTCTAAGATTGCAACCATTACCAGTGTCACTCCGATAATCCACTCCACAGGGCCCCTCTGATCCGCAGGAACGGACTCAAAGAGGCGGGCGGAAATAAGCGCGGCCCAGATGCTGAACGTGAGACCGACTATTAGGACGCCGACTCCCGTCGGGTCGCTGTTTCCAACAAGAAAGATGAAGGTGAGGGCCGTGGCTAGGATGTCGAAAGCCTCCGCGACTGGGTTCCACACTTCCGCCAAATGGGAGCCCATGCCCCGAGCGGCCTCGACCTGGTCAACGTACTCCCGGGCTGCAAGCAAGAGTCCGTCGGGAGATAGGGCGGACACCGCAGGTGGCACCAACGGGGGAGCTTGGAGCGAAAAATCTCCGCCTGTAATGGCACTCAGAATCGCGAGGATGGCCAGGATTGCGATGGCGGATACGAGGAAAGCGAGGGGGAGAAGCGCCGCTCCGACAATCGCGGCGGTCACAACGAGAGCAGCGCTGAGGGCTCCCAATGGGAGTAAGAGCGCGGGCGAGAAGAGGGAATTGGAAAAGCCCGATGCGGATTGGTCCGAGACGCTACCGCTGGTCTGGAAGTCGTTCCAAACGGCGGCAGCGGCGTTTCGTGCCCCAGACACGGCCTCATCCAGGGCGGCCTTCATCGCATCCACGAGGCCTCCGAGGCTCGAAACCAAAAGGTCGACCGCCCAATCGACGAGCCACACCAATAAACTCTCGAAGGCTTCGCCAACCTTTTCCACCGCCTCCGCCACCGCGCCCAGGAATCCTTGGATCGCGCCGATCACCGCCATCCCGAGTTCCACGAGGAACGCCCCGGCCTGCTGGAAGAACTGGGCGATCGCCGTCCCGATCAGCACAAGGCCTTGAACGACGAACCTCGCCGCGCCCACGAAGGCGTCGACGAAGTCGCCCAGCAGGTCCCCGGGGCCCTTGTCCGTCGCGTCGAACCGCACGCCGCCGAAGGGGATTGCGTTGACCAGGTCGTCCGCGAGGCCCAAGGTGACGAGCGCATCGGCGACGACGGTGGCCGCGCCGTTCACCGCACGGTCTTGGTCCCTTGTCAGGTCGTCGAGCAGGGCGAACGCCTGGTCCCCCGTCAGGGTGCCCTGGAGGACACCCGCGATCGCGTTCGTCGTCTCGCTCGAGGCATCGTCGAAGGCCGTGAACGTGAGGGCCTTGAGGTGGTCCGGCAGGAGGCCCGCGTCCGTCGTCGTCCGCAGGGTGTGGTTCGCAGACGAGTTGAGGAACTGGACACGGGGCACGATGACCGCGTTCAGGCCGACGACGAAGGGCGCCCTCGGGGTCGTCGCCTCGATCCATGCGACGTAGAACACCTGGTCCCCGAGGTACCGCAGATCTCCGGTTTCCGTGGCCACGAGGTCGTCCACGTCGAGGGAATCCACGAAGACCGTGTTGATCCGCGGCTGTCGGACCGGGACGATTTGGAAGCTGAGGAAGGCGTCCCGGCACGCGTTCGCATCCGGCGTGAGGCCGCCGCAGGATCCCTCGTCCCCGTCCGTCCCGGCCCCTGAGGGGAACCCGTCGAAGGGCGCCAGGATATCGAAGGTCACGGCATGGTCCAAGCTCTCCGTCGGGCTCAGGTCCCACTGCTTGTCCGCGACGATGTCGTCGTCCCAGGCCTGGAGGGTGAGGGAAGTGAACCGGCTGTCGTCGAGGACGTCGAGGGTGTAGACCTTGTCGAAGGTAACGAAGGACGTGGTCGGGTCCGCGTGAGGCGTGTAGAACGTCTTCCCGAAGTACACCACCCCGACGAAGGGCTCGGGGGTCCGAGGGTCTCCAACGCATGCGATGGAGTCGTCGCAGTCGGGATCGGGATCCAGGGCGATGTACGTGCCGATTGTGAGCTGAGCCATCAAATCGTGGAGGGGGTCGAGGTCGCCTCCGTCTGGGAAGCCGTCCCGGTCCGTATCGGCCCGGATCGGGTCCGTGCGGAAGCCATCGGAAGCGGCTATGAAAGCGCCACCCACTTTCTTCCAGCCAGATGCCTCGAGGTCGTCTTCGATGCCGTCTCCGTCTGTGTCGGGGGTCCAGACATCCGTGAGCCATCCGTCGGCGCCGAGAGTGATCTCCTCTTGATCGCCGAGACCGTCTCCGTCCGTGTCGGGGCTCGTGGCGTCGATCCGGACGACGATGTGGACCTCGAAGTACTCCAGGAAGCCGCGGTCCGCACCGAAGTTCTCGACCGTGAGGATCCAGGTTCGAGGCGTGACGAGCTCCGCGGCGCCCAACCCGAGGTCGGTGAGGTTGAAGGAATCGAAGGCATTGGGCGTGTCGCCGCCCTCCAGGTCTCGGACGACCTGCGTGTGCGAGCCGACGGAGATCGTTAAGCGCAATTCTCCCGAACGCGGATGCGTGATCCCGATCCGGGCATCCACGCTCTCGATCACTTCCTTCGGGGCGCGCGTGAAGACGTTGGCCAGGGAGATGGACCGCGTGGACGCTTCGGCATCGCCTTTCCCCTCGATCGCGAACCGTTGGGTCGTCTTGAAGCCGATTGTCGTGAGTTCGCCGCCATCCGTGAGGCCATCCCCGTCCGTGTCCGCGACGCTCGGGTTCGTGATCCAGCCCTTGATCCCGAAGACTTCCTGCCAGTCCGTCAGCCCGTCGAAGTCATTGTCCGCGGCGAGGGGGTTCGTCTCCGCCTCGAAGATGTCCTCGCTGAACACCTCGAAGAAGTCGAGGAGGTTGTCGGCATCCGTGTCGTCGTTGAAGGGGTCGGTCTCCGAGATCTCGCGTTCGTACTGGTCCGGCAGGCCGTCGAGGTCCGAATCGAGGACGACGTTGACGACCGTGGTGTCCGACGTCGAGCCGCCGGCGTGGTCGGTGACCGTCAGCGTGACGCTGAAGCTTCCGAAAGCGAGGAAGGCGTGGGTCACGGTCGTGCCGAGGCCCGTCGTGCCGTCCCCGAAATCCCACGCGAAACGCAAGGAGTCCGCATCGGACGGGGTGTCAAAGCCGAAACCCTCAAAGGTGAACTCCGCGGTCGGATCGTACAGGAGAAGCTGCGAGGGCGCCAGGTGGGCGATCGGAAGGGGGTCGGCCGCCACCAAGGTCCTCTCGACGGAATCTTCGGCTCCCTCCGAATCCGTGACCGTGAGCCCCACGCGGTACGCCCCGCTTGGTGCGTAGGTGTGCACCGGCCGGATGCCCGCTCCCACGGCGCCTTCGCCGAAGTCCCATGTGTATCGGAGGGTGGCCAGATCTGTCGGGGTGTCCGAGGATCCCGACGCATCGAAGAGGAACGCGATGTCTTCCAGCGCGGAGAGGTCCTCGGGAAGGATGGCCTGGGGCACGACGTCCTGGATACGAATTGAACCGCGGAACGTGGAGGTCGCACCGTTGTCGTCCTGTACGGACAGCCCGTAGCCGAATTCCCCGCTCACCGGGAAGGTGCGACCAAAGGTCGCCCCCGTCCCCAAGAGGCCGTCGCTGAAGGACCAGTAGAACCGGAGGGATGCCCGATCCGAAGGCGTATCCTCCGTGGGCGTGGCATCGAACACGATCGCTTCATCCTCGACGGCCTGTCCTGGCGCGAAGGCCGCGGCAATGGGTGGGCGGTTGAGGACGACGATCGTGATCGAGTCCACGGAAGTCTCCCCAAGGGGATCCGACACGGCGAGCGTGGCCAGGTACGTGCCGGTAAGGGCGTACCCATGGGCGGCGCTTGCCCCCGTGGCGGTGGCTCCGTCCCCGAAGCTCCAAAGGAACGACAAGGAGGGTTCATGTGAAGCGGTATCCCGAGCCGCAGAGACGAGCGAGGTCGCTTCATCCTCGAGGACGGTCAGGGTGCCGCCGAGCCGCGGCAGAGGAGCCACATTGTCGATCGTCAAGCGTCCGGAGGTCTGGATGACCACGGCTGTGTCCGATCCCGAGGCTCCGTCATCGTCTCGGGCCGTGAATCGAACCGTGAAGGTCCCCGTCGGGAACGTGTGGATGACCTCGTGGAGGATGCGCCTGGGGAATGAGCCGTCGCTCGGGGAGGTGAAGCCCACTCCAGCGCCGTCTCCGAAATCCCAGGAGCCGACAAGGTCGTCCGCGCCGGGATCATGAATCCAGCCTTCGAGGTGGACGGGATGGCCCACGAGGTTCGCGGAGAAGTCGAGCTCCCAGATCCACGTGTCCGTCTGCTGGGCGTTGAAGTTGTGGAAGAAGGAATCGACGTCGCCGTCCTCGAAGGTCAGGTTCAGGAAACCGGGATTGTCGCCCGAGACGTTTCCGTTGACGGGGTCGTCCGAGGGGGTGTATTCGAACCTCGCCGTGATGACTTCCGCGATGTTCAGGCGCACATCGTTGAGGAAGACGGTCTGCTCCTTCGGGCTGCCCGGAAGGCGGAACGCGGCCGTCTGTCCGATGATCCTCGAGCCCTCGAAGACCGTCAGGGTGACGTCGTGCCATCGCTCGCCGGAGATCGTGAAGGCGAAGTCGGCCACCACGAAGGCGCCGACGATGGAGACCTCCGGCGCGACGTTGGACACCGTAATTACCTGAAAGGCGAGGTCCGTCGCGCGGTCATCGTCTCGAGCCTCAACGGACGCCACGTAAGTCGTATCGTCCGATCGCAGGTTCGTGGCCTCGGATCCGAACGCATCTGAGCGACCGTCCCCGTCGAAGTCCCATGTGAAGTTGAGCAGCGAAAGGTCCGTCGCGTTGTCCATGGTTGCCGAGGCATCGAAGAGACCCGTGGATCCTTCCGGCACCGCTGTCGGACCGTTGAGCACGGCCCGGGGTGGAGCGTTGAGCACCCGGACCTCGGCTGAGACGGAATCGGATTCCCCCTCGTCATCAGTTACGGTCAGGGACAAGACGTACGTCCCCGATCGCCCGTAGGCATGGACGGGGCTTGGCGCCGTGGAGGAGGAGCCGTCCCCGAAGCTCCAGAGGTACCGCAATGTGGCCAAATCCGATGACGTATCGAACGTGCCTTGGGAGAACGCTGTGAAGGGCTGGTCCTCGAACACTTCGGGCGGCAGGACGAAGCCCGCCCTGGGCGCCACGTTCCGCACGTCCACGAGGATCCTGTCCATGTCGATCGCGGTCTTCCCGTCGCGGACGGTCAGGGTCACCAGATAGGTCCCCGAGCGGGCGAAGGCATGCTCCCGGACGGGTCCAAAGGCGACGTCCGAGCCATCGCCGAAGTCCCATTCGTAGGACAAGGTGGCGAGGTCGTTCGGCGTATCGAGGCTCGATCCCCCATCGAATCGGACAATTTCGTCTTCCTCCACGACAATCGTCCCATCGAGGATCGTCTTGTCCGTCGCGATGACCGCCGTGGGGCGAAGATTCTTCACCGTCACGACGCGCGTGTCGACCGCGCGCCGGCCGAGTCCGTCGTAGACGTGCAGGATCGTCTCGTACACGCCCTCCTGCGAATATCGGAAGTCGGCCTCTGTCCGCCTCACGAAGACGGGCAGGCCGCCCGCCGTGGAATCCCCGTTGCCGAGGAACCAGAACGCCCGAAGGGGATCGACCCCGGTGACCTGCCCCCGGAACTCCACGAGGTCTCCGACGTCGACGAGGACATCCGGACCCGCATCCACGGTCAGGGGCGTGAAGGAGTCCATCCGGGCGGCGAGAACGGTTGCGACGGCCAACGTCAGTACGGCACTCACAGCAAACGCACGTTTGCCAAGAGTCGAGCCGACCACGGCGGCATCCCAAAACACCAAGGGTGAGCCATCGGGGTACTCGTACCGCCGCGCGCAGATTATCCGAAATGACAATTGTTCGGCTCTGCAACTACTGATAATTGGCCTGCGGGTCAAAGGGGTCAGGTTATGGGAGCTTGCGATCTCGAAATCAACCCTGCCCATGGGAACCAAGATGGGACATCCTGACTTCTTGGTAAGGCGCGATGGTGGTTGTTCAGCCGCCTTCGAGCAATCGCGATTTCACATCCGCAATACTCCCCGCGACGGATGATGATACGGAGTTATTGTCGCCTCCGGAAAAAGACGTCGGACCCCGGACCGGGGTGTTGTTAACTTAGCATAAAGGAAGTCCCTCCCCCTCCGATTCGTGTTTGGGATGACACTTGTCAGAAGAGGATGGGACGGGAGGCCTCATCGGCCTCCTGAGGGAAAAGGGTGTCGTGCGCCGG
>Ga0209172_10000473_pt1 | contig 110850 bp, 103 predicted proteins | sample LarsenN4metaG_FD_184113 | JGI IMG/M metagenome (GOLD analysis project Ga0209172, IMG submission 184113) | Hot spring sediment bacterial and archeal communities from British Columbia, Canada, to study Microbial Dark Matter (Phase II) - Larsen... ... | reverse complement strand
GTTTGCGTGGCTCGGTCATGTTCGGCGCCTGGTGGTGCGGTATGAGCGGCTGATTCTCACCGATACCGGCTTCTTTCATCTGGCCTGTGCCCTCCTCACGTTACGGAGGGTTTTGAAATGAGTTCTAAGAGACGGTGCGGCAAACCGTGACGCACACCCATTGTAGGCTGAGCGCTAGAAACCCCTCAGAAGGTGTGCTATACTGCCGCGAGTTTTTTCCAGCTCGGCAGTCGCTAATTGGCGGGAACTATTAAGAAATTTCATGGCCATGGATATCGGATTGGTGAAACGTTCGTTCCGCCTCCAGGGGGGCGGCGAGCGCCAGATCACCTACTTGATCGAGGGGCTTCGGGCGCAGGGTCACCGTGTGCAGCTCTTCTGCGAGGAACCTCCGACGCGGCCGTCCGACGACCGTTTGGTGTATCAGCTCGTCCCTCGCTTCCCATTGCCTCGGGCGCTGCGCCCTTTGGGCTTTGCCGTCAGCGTCCGCGCTGCCCTCCGGCGGGCCAATCTGCCGCTGGTGCAAAGCTTCGATCGCACGCTCGGTCAGCACATCTACCGAGCTGGCGAGGGCGTACACCGCGAGTGGCTGAGGCGGAAACGCTCGGCGCTCGGGCCTTTTGCGCGTGGCTGGTCCTACCTCAATGCTTTCGACCGCGTGATGATGGCCCTCGAACGCCAGGTCTTCTGCGAAACTCCGTGCATCATTGCGAATGCACAGCGAGGCTGCGAGGAGATCATACAGCACTATGACGTCTCCGCCACACGCCTCACCACCATCTATAACGGTGTCGATCCTGAGCGCTTCCATCCCGGCGTACGAAGCCGCTGGCGTGGGATACAACGTGCGGCCTGGGGGGCGGCACCCGATGATCTCGTCTTACTCTTCGTGGGATCGGGATTTCGTCGTAAAGGGTTGGGCGTGCTGATCGCGGCTCTTGCCGCTTTGCGTGCCCGTGGCGTTTCAAAGCTGCGCCTGGTAATCGTCGGGAAAGGGCGGATCACCCCGTATCAGCGACTGGCCCAGAAGGGATCGGTGGCCGACTGGTTGCGGTTTGAGGGACAACAACCCGACGTGGCGCGCTATTATGCGGGTGCCGACCTATTCGTCCTGCCGACGCTCTATGATCCTTTTGCTAATGCCTGCTTGGAAGCGATGGCATGCGGCCTGCCAGTTGTGACCAGCCAGGCGAACGGGGCGTCGGAACTGATCAAGGACGGCGTCAACGGCTGCGTGGTCGCCGATGCGCTCGACATCCAAGCTCTCGCCGATGCGTTGCAGGGCTTGTTGTCGCGGGACCGTCGTCAGGCCATGGGCGAGGCTGCAGCGAAAACTGCCAGCGAGTACCCGCTGTCGCGTGCTCTTAACCAAACGCTGTGCCTCTACGATGCGGTGCTCAACCATGCCCGCTGATATCCCAGCGCTCAACATCGTCCAAGTCAATCGTCACAGCCCCGGCGGCGGCGGATCGGAGCAGGCGTTTCATTTGGCCGTGGCCTTGCAACGCCGCGGACATCGAGTGCTGTTCATCACCGCTCCCGATGAGCGCTGGCGCAAGCGCTGTGATACGGTGGGAATGCCGGTGGCCTTCCTGCCCATGCATGGTCGCTTTAACCTAGCGATGGCCGCCAAGCTAGCAGCCCTGATCAAACAACACCGTACACACGTCGTTCATGCCCATAAAGGGCGCGAGCAGGCGCTGATGTTTTGGGCGTCGTTCTTCTCTCGCATCCCGGCCTTAGTGGCGAATCGCGGCGTCAGCTTCCCCGTCGGGCGGTTGCGGGCGCTGAAGTATCGCTTCCGCACCGATGCCGTCGTCGCCGTGTCGGAATCGATTCGGCGGGAACTCCTGGCCTCAGGCGTGCCGGCTTCGAAAGTCGTCACCATCTATGGCGGCGTGGATATCCAGCGCTTCCATCCCAGTGTCGATGGTGACGGGGTACGCGAGGAGTTTCGCATCCCGCACGATGCACTATTGATCGTCAAGGTGGCTCATGTGCGCGAATGGAAGGGCTACGAGGTTTTTCTCCCGGCAGCGGCGGCGGTCGCCCGCGCCGAACCACGGGCGTTTTTCCTGTGCGCCGGCAAAGGGACAGGAGAGTCTCCCGACCTCGACGCGCTGAGCCGCAACCTTGGTTTGGAACATCGGCTGCGCTGGGCGGGATTCCGCGAGGATCTGCCGCAGACTCTGGCGGCCGCGGACATCTGCGTGCATGCCGCTACCGCCGGTGAAGGCGTGACAGGTGTGGTGCGGGAGGCGCTAGCTATGGCGAAACCGGTCGTCGTCACCGATGTCGGCGGCAATCGCGAACTGGTGCTCGATCACGAAACCGGGTTGCTTGTGCCGCCCCGCGACCCGGATGCGTTGGCGCAGGGAATGCTGGCGCTGATGCGCGCGCCCGCCCAAGCGGCGGCCTTGGGGCGGGCTGGGCGTCGCCTGGTTGAGCAGCGCTTTTCGCATGAGGTCAAGGCTGAGCGTGTGGAACGACTCTACCTCGACATCCTCCATCGCAAGGGGTTTCTCTCCACATGAGAGCCTACCGTCGCCTGCTGAGTTATGCCAAGCCGTATTGGGGACGCATCGCTATCGCCCTGCTCCTCGCCCTGATAATCTCTGGGCTCGAGGGGGCCACAGCGTGGCTCGTCAAGCCACTGTTGGACGACGTCTTTTTGCGCAAAGACCTCGTCATGTTACAGGTCTTGCCGTTCGCGCTCATCGGCGTATTTTTTCTCAAGGAGGCCTCGCGGTATATCCAGTCCTGCCTGATGGCGCAGGTGGGACAACGCATCGTCATGCGCTTGCGGGAACAGGTGTATGAGCATTTGCTGGGCATGTCCCTTGGCTTCTTCAACAGCCGGGCCACCGGCGAATTGATGTCCCGCCTCACCAACGACGTGAACCGCCTCGCCAGGATCTCTTCCCAGGCGCCGGCCCTCGCCATCCGCCAGGTCTTCACCTTCGTGGTGCTGTTGGGAGTGGTCTTCACGCGCGAGTGGCGTTTGGCATCGATCGCCGTCCTGGTCTTCCCCTTGATCGGTTGGCTCCTGGTGCGCATTGGCAAGCGGCTGCAGGCCATCAACAAGAGCGGGCAGGAGAAGATCGCCGAATTGAACGTCGTCATCCAGGAGACGTTCACCGGCACGAAGATCGTCAAAGCGTTTGGACGGGAGGAACATGAACGCGAGCGCTTCCGGCGCGCCAGCCGTCGGTTGTATGACCTGCTCATGCGCGACGTCCGGGTCGATGAGATCACCTCGCCGCTGATGGAGTTCATCGGCGCCCTTGGCATCGGCGCCGCCCTGTGGTACGGCGGCTACCGCGTCATTCAGGGGGAAACGACGCCGGGGACGTTTTTCTCCTTTCTCGCCGGGCTGATGATGCTGTATGGGCCGATCCGCAAGCTCAGCAACGTCAGCAATCAAATCCAGCAAGCGCTGCCGGCGGCCGATCGTGTCTTCGAGCTGTTGGACCTCAAGCAGACCGTCGCCGATCGGCCAGATGCACGGCCGCTGCCTGAGCTGCGGGAGACCATCGCGTTCGAAAATGTGACGTTCCAGTATGACGATGCCCTGGAACCGGTGCTGCAGAACGTATCGCTGACGGTGCGGCGGGGGGAGATGATCGCCCTCGTCGGCCTCAGCGGCGCCGGCAAATCGACGTTGGCCGACCTGCTCCCTCGCTTTCACGACGTCACCGGCGGTCGCATCGCCATCGACGGTGTCGACATCAGGGCCTATACCCAGGCGTCGCTGCGCGCGCACATCGGCATCGTGACCCAGGAAACGATCCTATTCAATGAGACCATCGCCAATAATATCGCCTACGGTCGCCCCGGCGCCAGTTTCGCTGAAGTGGTGCAGGCGGCGCAATTGGCCTATGCCGATGAGTTCATCCACGACCTGCCACAGGGCTACGATACCGTCATCGGCGAGCGCGGCGTTCGGCTCTCGGGCGGACAGCGCCAGCGCATCGCCATCGCCCGCGCCTTGCTCAAAGATCCACCCATCCTGATCCTCGATGAAGCAACCTCGGAGCTCGACGCCGAATCAGAGTTCATGCTGCAAAAGGCCCTCGCCAACCTGATCAAGGGGCGCACGGTGTTCGTCATCGCCCACCGGCTGTCGACGGTCATGAACGCGGACCGGATCGTCGTGGTCGATGAGGGACATATCGCTGAAGTGGGGACCCACGAGGAATTGCTGGCACAGAAAGGCCTTTATCATCGCCTGCACAGGCTGCAGATGTACGGCGGCGAACCAGCATTCATAAGGAGTGCTGAGTGCTGAGTCGCTTCTGCTCAGGCCTCAGCACTTTGCTTGAACGTCGACGCATACAGGCCAGCCGCCGCCAGAAACACACCCAATCCGAGGCCATACATCAGCCCCAGTCCTAACCACACACCCAGGGCATAACCTAGCAGGGGCCCGCACGCCGACCCCAGGTCGTGAAAGGTCGTATAACGCCCGATGACACGCGCTTGCTGGCCGGGGCGGGCGAGGTCTCCTAAGGAGGCGTCTAAGGCGGCCGACAAGGCCGTGCCCGCGGCGAAGATAGCAACTGTCGCCACGGTCAATGGGAGCAGGGAGCCAACGCTGGCAAAGACGGCGAGGGCCAGGGTGCCGATGAGGAAGGCCGCCAAAATCACCCGGTGACGCCCGAGGCGGTCGGAGAGATGCCCGAGATACGGGCCTAGGCCGAAATCGATCAGCCAGCGCGACGACAGCAGCAGGCCGGTGATGGTGGCGATGCCGACCGACAGGCTTCCGACCGCGATGGCGGAACCGTAGAGGGTTTTCAGCAATAACCCCAGGGTGGCTGTGATGACCCCCGACATCACGAAGCCGTGGGCGTACCCACAGGCATACACAGCCCACAGGCGACGGCTTACGTCGACGCTCGCTGCCTCGATCCTTGGCGAGGCCGGCGGGGGATCGTCGTCGGGGCGTTGGGTGATCCCTCTCGTGACCCCCTCTTTGGATCGGGGCGGGGTCCGTCCCCCAGTCGGTGCCGAAATGGCCGCGGCCATGGCGCTCAGAGCGGCGAAGAGGAAGAGGGTCGGACGATAGCCGATGGCATCCGTCAGGAAACCTCCGAGGGCCACCGCCACCAAGCTGCCCAGGCGCGAGATCCCCAGGAAAAAGCCCATCAGGAGGCCGCGATCCTGCGGCGTGGCGTGATCGAGGACCGTTCCCAGACCGCCGACGCGTAAGAACGACCACGAGACCCCCCACAGCACCCGAGCGACAAATAGCGCCCAAAACCCATAGGCCAGGCCGTAGACGGCCGTCGTCGCCGCGCCTAACAGCAGCGCCGCGGTGAACGGCCGTGCGTAGCCGAGGCGAGCGCACACGCTGCCGGCCCAGGTATTGGACAGCAGGCGAATGAAGCGGTTGACGCTGAGCAAGACACCCACCAGCCCGATCGGTACGCCGATGGCTTCGGCCTCTGTCGGCAGCACCGCATACAACAACGAGTCGCCCAGTAACGACAAAGCGACAGCTGCCGACACCAGCGCCACCGGGCGCGGCACCATCTGTTGCAGACTAGATCTCGTCAAGTAGCTTCTCCCCGATGATGGTATCGACGCAGCGACCCTCTACCAGTCCCTGTTCGTGGTAGACGCCGACGGTGGGAAACCGAATTTTTCATATAGCCGCATGCCGGCCTGGTTGAACGGAAAGGCCGACAGCACGATCTTGTGGTAGCCCAAGGTCTGGGCGCGCCGAACGATGTTCTGCAGGAGCACGCTGCCGATGCCCTGGCCCCGCCATTCACGCTCGATGTAGACCGACAGGTCGGCGACGAACTGGTAAGCCGCCCGCGGCGAGAATGGGTTGAGGGAGACCCAGCCGATGACCTCGCCGTCGACCTCGGCCACCACCACCGGGTCGCGCGGCCAGTAGCGCTGGAACCACTCGCGCTGCTCGTCCAGGGTGTGGGGTTCGCTATCCAGCGTCGCCACACGATCCTCGATGCCTTGATGGTGAATGTCGCGAATCCTCGGCACGTCGGCCGCGCTGGCCTCACGCAGGGTCATTCCCGCCATGGTATGCTCCTCTTGGCTTCGAACCGATCCGTACCTGCAGGAATGCCGATTATAGATCCGCGTTCTCTTGTGAACAAACGATTTTTCCCAGATGAGGGGAGAGAGGAACGCAGCGCAAGAGTCCTGAGTCTCAAGGCCGGACGGGTGGCTGCCTGGTATCTATTTCGGTGATGGTATCCATATGGGTATCCATCTGACGCATCGCCTGGGCGAGAGCGCCCACGTCGATGGTATGGTACCGCTTGATGACTAGCATGGTCTTATGGCCGCTGATGGCCATGATGCGGAAGTAATCGATGCCGGCGCGACGGGCATTGGTGGCGAAGGTGTGGCGCAAGTCATGGAACCGCGCGTTGGGGACGCCTGCCTTATCTCAACCCAAGCAGCCTCAGGGGTATTCGCGCCCGTTGAAGGTATGGAATCCGACTCTCCACAGGCCTTTGGCAAGATCTGGATCTTTGGGTGTAGCAGCTCCACACCCAAATGGTGGGTTTCCTCTTCTCAAATTAGGCTGGCTGGCCAATGGCCCCAACCTTTGGTAGATCCAGAGCCTCTAGACCTTGCCGATATCCAAAGAGCCGCAGAGGATCAAGATCATCGAGCCTTTGCCCAATTGGCCAGAGCTATACAATGGGAGAAGCGTCCGCCGAATGACCTGATACGGACCGTCAATTTGGCATTATCTCTTGAGATGCTCCGACTAGCGAGGGACCTCGTAGGACACGGTCGCAAGTTGTTCCCAAACGAGAAACGGCTTCAACGGCTCGCTGTGGTGCTTGCCCCCCCTGTGATCTTGGGGACACGCCAGAGTCAACCCGCCGGACTTGTGTCGTCTCAGCGCTGGCTCAAAGAGCACGCCTCGGAGTACAGGAATCAATGGATCGCCGTGCAAGATGGCAGACTCTTAGGCGCTGCTCCCACACTCAGAGAACTGCACCAGAAAATTGGCCCAGCAGGGAAAGCGGTAAGTACAATCATCGTGAAGGTTCTGCCTGATGGGGCGATATGACTCGGCTCTGTTCAGCTGTGGATTTGCCATTGGGTCGACGTATTACCAGGATCATTATTCAAATGATCGTGATCGACGTAATCCCCGTATTGTCGTGACCGTCGCGACCGAAAGGAACGGCGCGATCGAACAAACGACTCAAATGATCGTTGATACAGGGGCAACATGGGGGACAGCCATGATGCCGGGCATTGACTCCCCCGCAGCGACGCGTGCATACGCATGTCGTGGGACAGTTTTGAGATCATGGGTCACCAGCACCCGTTGCAATACCGCGGCTTCTTGCAGGAGCAGTGGGTCTTGCAGTCCTTGCATGGCCGTGTCCTGGACGATCACCACATCCAGCAATGGAACGCGCAGCCGCAGCCCGCACAGGATGCGTTGATTGAAGTTTGCGTCGATGAGCAAGCGTAGCATCCCTCCGTTTACCCTCGCATCCGCTGCTGCCGCCGGGCACGCAACCGCTCCCGCAGGATGCGATTCCCTGGCTGGCTGTCCACCCATGCACGCGTGTCCGCCGCCGCTTGCTGTTGCTCACGCATGTAGGCGTCAACGGCATCTGTGTGCTGCAGGTAATAGTAAATCGCCCCATAGATATCTTTCAGAGAGGCTGCCGGAAAACTGTCGTGAATCTGCTCTGCCGTCGCACCAAGGATAAATTGCGTGACGATCACATCGAGCGTGACGCGTGTGCCGGTAATTCTGATCGTGCCGTCTTCGCCTTGGGTCAACGGCACCTGTTGGGAGACCGCAAGTTGCATGCGAGTGCCTCCTACGTTGTGGCACGCAACATCACATTGTATACCCCTGACAGCGCCCAGGCACGCATCGCCCGTCCCTCCCCGGAGGCCCCCGCTCCATTCGAGCCCGCTGGGGCCGTCCATCTCCGGCCCGAAGTGATCGTTCCCACCATCACCTGTGACGACGCCGCGGCCCTGTCCACACCCGCCCCTGGGACGGTGCATCTGATCTGTGTCGATCCCCCCTATTACAACAACGTCCAGTACGCCGAGCTGTCCAACTTCTTCTATGTGTGGCTCAAACGCGCGCTGCGCGACTGCCCGAGGCTGGCCCATCTCTGCCGCGAGCCGTTAGCCGAAACCAACCGCGAAGCGGTGGCTAACGCCGCCCGCTGGCAGAAAGAGGCCGACGCCGCTCTGGCCGCCTGGCAAGCGCGCTACGACGCCGCCTACCAGGCGCTGCGTGGTCAGAAGGTCAAGGTCGCCGCAGCCAAGGTCAAGGCCCTGGCGGCCGCTGGCCCCCGCCCGGCAACCGCCGAGGAGCGCGCCGACCGCTTCTACGAAGACAAAATGGCGACGATCTTCCGCCGTTCGCGACAGCTGCTCCATCCGGCGGGCCGCATGGTGGTGATGTTCAATCACAAACAGACACACGCCTGGCGCGCCCTCGGCATGGCCCTGATTCGCGCCGGGTTCGACATCCGCAGCTCGGTGCCCATCCACACCGAGGCCGAGTCCAGCCTCAACATCCGCGGCCTCGATGCCGCCCGCAGCACGGTGCTGCTCCTCTGCCAACCTCGCGAGGAAACGGAGCAGCCCGTCGGCAATTGGGGCACGGTCCAACGTCGGGTGGCGATGATCGCCCGTGGTGCGGCCGAGCGCTTCCAGAAGCAAGGCTTGTCTGGCACCGACCTCTACCTGTCGGCCCTGGGCCCGGCGCTGGGCGAGGTGGCGCGGCACTGGCCGGTGACGGATTTGGCGGGGCGATCCATCGACCTCGCGGATGCCCTGGACGAGGCGTACAAGGCGGTGGCGCGTTGGCGTCTGGAGCAGATCTTCGCCGAGTTGACGCTGGTGGCCGACCTCCAGGACGTGGCCGAAGGCTTCAGCGTCGACGCCGTCGACCGCGACACCCAAACCCTGTGGCTCTGGCTCGACACCTTCCAGGGCGACATCGCCCACAGCGACGACGTCCGCAAGCTCGCCAAATCCCTCAATGTCGACCCAGATAACTTCAAGCGCCTCGGCCTGCTGAAGACGGAGAAAGAGACCTTCGTGCTGCGCGATCCCCTGGCGGTGGACTTGCGGTTGCTGTCACGCCGCTTGCACGGGGAAGACGGCTTGCGGGGGGCTGCCGCACGGGCGGCGGACGCCTGGGAGGAGCGGGTATTCCCGCGCTTTATAGGGGCGGCCGTGTGGAATGCGATCGCGGTGATGGCCGGGACGGACGGCGGAACCATGATTAATCAAGGCTCCACGCGTGGTCCCGAGGCCCTGCGGCGTTGGCTGCAGGAGTCGGGCTACGGCAGCAACCGCGAATTCCGCGGCGCCTTCGCCGTGACGCTGCACCTACTGGAAGCCGCCTTCCGACAGCGCCGTGAGGGGGATCCCTGGCATGACGCGACTCGGCAGGCTCGCCGCGCCTGGGATCTGGTCCTGCAGTCGTGGCGGTTCTGAGCCCCATGGGCTTCCGCGATCTCGCCGGCCTGCGTCGGCACTATGCCGGCCAGGCCAGCCAGCTCGTCAACGAGTTTTATGTCCCCGTCCTCAGCCAGGCCGTCCGCTACGACCGCCAGGCCGGCTATTTCGATTCGGCGAGTCTGGTACAGTTGGCCGCGGGGCTGGCAGCCTTCATCCGCCGGGCGCGGGAGGCCCCTTGGTCGCAGCCGCGGATGCGTGTCATCACGGGTGCCACCTGGAGCCCCGAGGATCGCGCCGCCTATCAGCGCGGTGTGGCGGCCCTGCAGGAGAGCCTGAATCGCACCCTTGTGCGCCACTTCACGCCCACCGACGAGGACTGCATCCGCCTCGGCCTGCCGCCGGGTTGGCGCCCGCACGAGGACGACATCGCCCGCCATCGGCTCGGCACCCTGGCCTGGCTGGTAGCAGCCGGGTTGCTGGAGGTGCGGATCGCCCTGCCGCTCGATCATGCCGGCCGCCCATACTATCCCGGACGCCACGGGGCGCTCTATCATCCTAAAGCCGGGATCTTCTACGACGCCGATGGTGAGATCATCGCCTTTCAGGGGTCGGTGAACGAGACCGGCGCTGCCTGGGCGCGCAATCGCGAGAAGTTCGAGGTCAAACGCTCCTGGTACTCAGCGCAGGATGCCGAGGACATCCGTGTGGAGATCGAGGAGTTCGAGCAGATCTGGAGCGGCCGTGATCCTGGCTTGCTGGTGCTGCCGTTGCCGCAAGCGGTGCGAGAGCACCTGCGGGCCTTTGAGCCTGCTGACGGCCCGCCAGACTATGATCCGCTGGAAATTGCGCCGACGCGACGCCTGCCTTCGCTCAGAGATCGCATCGCCGCGCAGTGGCTGCTAGACGCGCCCAAACGGCCGGGTGGGGAACGCCTCATCCTCGACCCTCTCTGGGCCGATGGCCAACCACTCACACCGTTCCCGCATCAGACGCAGGTGTTCCGGCGCGTCGTCAGGGATTTCCCGCAATCCTTCCTGTTCTGTGACGAGGTCGGCCTGGGCAAGACGATCGAGGCCGGGCTGGCCCTGCGCGCCCTCATCTTGAAAGGCGAGGTACGGCGGGCGCTGATCATCGCGCCGCGCAGCCTGATCCAGCAGTGGATGGAGGAGCTGCGGGAGAAATTCGCCCTCACCGCCTGGTTCTTCGACGGGCAATGCATGCAAGATGTCGGGGGGCGGGTGCGACGGACGGAGCATCCCTGGGAGGAAGACGGCATCGTCATCGCCTCGCGCCATTTGGTCGCCCGGAATGAGCGCATCCCCGACGTGATCGGGGCGGCTCGTGCGTGGGACGTGGTGATCGTAGACGAAGCCCATGCGGCGCGGCGGCGGGTCTTCGGCGATGCCGGTGCCAATCTTCTGCTGACCCTGCTGCGACAGCTGCAGGCGCACCGCCGCTTCCGCAGCCTTTGGCTGCTGACAGCGACGCCGATGCAGCTGGAGGCCCATGAAGTGCACGACCTGCTGCTCTTGTGCGGCCTGGATCAGCCCTCCTGGCAGCGGTGGCGCGACCTTCAGGGTTTCCAGGGTTTTTTCGAGCGACTTCAGGTGTTCCCCAGCGATCGGCAGGCGCGCAGCGAAGTCATCGCCATGACGCGCCTGGCCGTCAGCCATGGCGCGCCGGAGCTGGATGAGGCGCAGGTGCCGCAGCACTGGACGCCGTTCGCCTGGAAGGGGTTCGTCGCCAAAGTGAGAGGCACGACCCCTGGCCTCACCCTGGCGTTGCAGCAGATGCCGGGCCACCAGGCCGAAGCCATGACGCCCTATCTGGCCCGGCAGTCGCCCCTGGCGGTGTATATGTTTCGATCCACGCGAGCGACCCTGCGGGTTTATCGAGAGCGCGGGTTGGTCCGGGGATTGGCGGGCCGCCATCCGGAAGACGTGCCGGTCGCGTTCCGGACGGAGTTGGAGCGTGCCCTGTATCACCGCATCGATGAGCTCTGCAGTCGCTTCTACCGGTTGGCCGATCTCTCACCCGACGAGCGCAGCGGTGTCGGGTTTCTCATGGCGGTGTTCCGCAAGCGCTTGGCCAGCTCTTTTGCCGCCTTTCAGAAAAGCCTCGAACGCCGGCGCGATCTCATCGCCGCCATCCAACACGACCTCGTCGATCTCGACGAGCGCCTGCAGGAGCAGCAGAAAATGTTCGAAGAGGATGACGAGGAGGACGACGAGACCGATGTCGGCCTCGTCATCGACCGGGAGCGGCAACGTCTGCTGCGGTGGTACCATGACCCTCTGCGACGCGGGGCGCTGGAACAGGAGCGACTCTACCTGCAGGATTACATCACCGCCCTCGCTCAGATCGCCGTGGACAGCAAGTTCGAGGCCTTCCAGGAGCGGTTGCAGCGCGTGGTGGCTGACGGGCACCGTGTGATCGTCTTCACCCAGTACCTCGATACGCTCGACTTCATCCGAGACCGCCTGGTGGCCCGCTATGGAGATCGCCTCGCCTGCTATTCCGGCCGGGGCGGCGAGGTCTGGGATGCGGCTTTGAACCGCTGGCGCGTGGTGGAGAAGGCCGAGGTGAAAGCCCGATCGCAGCGCGATCATCCGCAGGCCATCGCCATTTTGCTCGGCACCGATGCCGCCTCGGAAGGACTCAACTTGCAGCAGTTCTCGGCCCTCATCAATTATGACCTGCCGTGGAACCCCATGCGGGTGGAGCAGCGCATCGGCCGCATCGACCGTATTGGCCAGGAGGCGCCCGCCGTGAACCTCCTCAACCTCTACATGCAGGGCACCATCGAAGAGGACACCTACGACACCCTCAAACGCCGCATCGGGCTCTTCGAGGAAGTGGTGGGGCCGCTGCAGCCCATTCTGGCCGAGATGCCGCGCATTTTTCGCCGGCTGGCGCGGGGCGAGATCGAGTTAGAAGATGCACGTCGTCTCCTCGACGACGCGGCTCGGGAGAAGCCACGCGTCGCCATTGCGGCGCTCGAAGCGTGTGTGCGCCAGGACTTGGGTCATGCCGTCGTAGAGATGGCCGATCGTGCCCCGGTGACGCAGGAGCAGCTCGCCGCCTGGTGCCTGGCGCATCCGGCGCCGGGGATGCGGATTCTCTGTGTGCCCGAGCCTGGCATGGAGGCGGTCAGGCAGAGTGGCACACAGGGATGCCTAGCGATCACCTGGGCGTATGCCCCGCCGCACCTGGGGATCGAGGCCACTGAAGAGATTCTGGCCACGTTTAATGGTGCGCTAGCCGATCGCCACCCTCCGACGGCGCTCGTCGAAGGGGACCAAACCCAAGGTCTCCAGGGGACGGAAGGTGTTCGCTTACTGACGTGGGGTGATCCGTATCTCACCGCTTGGCTCGAAGCCATTCGCGGCGAGCCGCTGACTGAAGGGGATTACCGGGAAGCGGGTTTGCAGGCTGGGGAGAAACCTCTATAAATCCTTCATGAGCGGATAAGCTGGCTCTAAAAGGCTTCTCAAGTGAACAGGTACTCCTATTCTAAGTGATGGAGGTTCATCGCGGGGAGGTGATGGAGCATCGCGATGATAGGGCGCGGCAAAATCGTCTGAAAGCTCTTATTTGCTAAAGGGGGGAATGTCAACTGGAAGACCGACTCTCATGAAGAAGCGCGCGAATGCCTGTGAGAGATGCTCCCGATAAGGAGGCAGAAGTCGTAGGCGTTTTCCACTTTTCGCGGCGAAGTTCTTCACAAAGCTATATGGAAGGCTATAAACGGATCGGAAATCGACAACACATATGCCTCGCCTTGCTTCGCTCAAGTCGCATGGAGCGAGCAGGTGATAACCCGGCACATTCCCGCGGCGAAGTTGTTCCTTTCCTCTGGAAGATTTCAAGAAATCGTTATCGGCAGCAAGCTGTTCTAATGGCCAATGTGGGCAGACTAATACGAGGTCAAGTTTTTCCTGTTCGAGGTCACAGGACTGGCTCATAACAACGACATCATACGGCCTTAGCCCTACTTTGATCTCAGCTGGTTCCCCCGACTTAGGAATCTGAAGGTCATCGGGTGGGATAAGAATTGGGCACTGATCCAAGAAATCACCTTGCAGCAAACCGGGGCCTTCAACTAATGAGTACCAGGGGTAATCATTCGCTCCAGGGAGGGCCGTCAAAGCATCACCCCTCGTCCTCGATGAAATCCAGTACTAGCCTAGGTGTGGCAGGGCCGAGGTTGACCACGGTGGCGCTAAGCCACTTCGTCTCGGGCATGGGCATTTGCAAAACTCTTGGCTCTTCAATGTCGATTTCGAGACCTGTTGCCGGAGACCTAGAGGTTACAGCCGCCCCCTCCAGAAAACGTGCCAGCATTTTCAGAAAGGCAGTTTCAAATAACCGCGACTGAGTGTGGAAACCTGGCCAATCGGCCAATTCGACTTCCTGCCCCTCGCGCTTGATTACGATCTCGGCCTTCGGGGGCAGAAAAGAAAAGACTACACTCGAAGAAGGCGTTGACACGGTCCAGGAAGTATGTGGTGGTGATTCCAGCCACTGATCCTCTGTCAATGGCCTTTTCGCTATCGCTACTCCCGTACTCATAGCGGCTCCTCCCCAAAGATTTCTTTATGTGTTTTCTCAGTGAAGGATGCATCGAAGGCTTCCTCCACTCGAGTATGCGCCCTATCGATCCATTCGCCCGCCATATCAATGGGAGGGGAACCGTCGGCAAAGACATAAAAATCTAAGTCAAGCATGAATGCGAGGTTTCCAGAGGTTTCAGCAGGAGCTGTTCCAAATATGAGCCGCAGGCGACCGGAAGGGTCGTTATAGGGAACCTCAATCTGCAGCAAAAAGGATTGCAAGTCCTGCGGGATGGAGCGTGGGACCTGAGGCAAGGTCTGGAAGTACTCGTCCAACTGGATCTTTTCGTTTGGAATTTCGATTCTGTTGATATACCGGAGCCCAATACGTTTCAGCGTCTTAGGCTCTGCGATCTCCCGATAGACTCTCATGTTCTCAAGAATCATAAGTTTGAATGTCAGCCATGATGGGTATGGGCGGAGCTGGTTTATGGCCAAGAGATCCGGTCCTACTTGGATTAGTGCTGACTCATCATCCCGAAGGAATTGCATCTTCGGGACGCCGGCCTTCATTTGCTGAAGAATCTTGTCCTGGCCGGGCTGTATCGCAATCTCGAGAATGTTTTCCTGTCGTTTCTTCGGGAACTGTTCACGTATCTTCTCATACACGAGGCCGGGGACTGTCCAGTCCCATGGTTGGCTTCCTTCAAAACGGAATTCGCAAAGGGCCTCGATGATGGGTGGCTTTTTGTACCTTCTCGGCATGGAGATTTCACTCCGGCCATTGGAAACGTTGTCCCCACTCCTTAGACGATTTCATGCATATCAAGCCATTTTACCAGGAATATCGGCATTGCGGGGCGAAAATTTTAGGCATCGCTATCTTGTATGTCTTATCAAGACTTCTGAAGAGTGCCGGTGAGAAATTTTTCGGCGCATACCCCGATGGATGGCAACTTCGACGGATAGGATCTGGTGCATTGTATCCTCTCAGCCACGGCTATTCATAAGAGAGAGCAGGATGAGCTCGGACAGGCTGTCCACCGGATGAAATATGCGATTCTGGGCCGTGATACCCATGGGCGACCGTTTTACACGGTCGGGAAAGTCCTCAGGGGCCCCACTGGGCGATTCTCCTTCTATATCACAGCCCATCAAGCCGATGGAGATGCATAGGAGATGTGCGATGAACACACGAGAGTTGGTTGGATTTCCCTGCCCGGAGTGTGGGCACGGGACGGTGCGGAGTACCCGCATCCTCAACTATAAGACCAAGATCAAAGGCTATCCCTTTGTTGTTGATGAGGCCGTCATTGGGGTGTGCGATCGATGTGGGAGCGAATCGTTTGCCCCCGAAGAAACGAAGCGGTGGGAAGAGCTGTTCTATCGCTCACTCGAAGCACGCCACGCGTTACTCTCACCGCAGGAGATGCTGGAACTGCGCACCTCATTGGAGTTGTCGATGGAGGATTTTGCACGATTGATCGGCTGCACGCTGCAATCTATCTTGGCGTGGGAGAGACCTGATCGGTCTGCTCCTCCTTCACGGATGGCGGATCTCCTGATGAAGCTCCTACGCGAGTCGCTTCGCGTGGGAGCCATCGATGTGCTTCCCTTCTTGCTCAACGAAGCGAAGAAGTGGGGGGTGGTCATCGAGCTGCGACGTCCCTCCATGAACTCAGCGGGCGACGCAGCAATGCCTCAAGATCAGCGGGCCTAACGATGACAGATCTTCCCAGCCTGAGGTAGCTCAGACGCCCCGTCCATAACAACTCCCGGACACCATGCCCTAAGACGCAGAAGCCTTGCGCCGCCGCGGCAAAGGGAAGCGGCCCATAGTGCGTTCGGAAGCCCTTGTCAGGGGTCGATATTATCTCGTATGATGCATGAAAAAAGGTCACATAGATATCACGCTGTCCCATTCACTTCCAGTCCTTCATCCCTTGCAGGCTTTCGAGGAATGATGCGCCAGATAAGCTTCACGCGCGCTGCTGACGCATTGGCTGAAGCATACCGCGCCATCTGCCACCAAGTGCCGTCACCTCGGCGTCATCTCGGCCTGCCACGGTTTCGATAGGGCAAGCGGTACGCCACGGGTCAGGGAAGGGTAGACGCATGAGTCGGAACGTAGTTATCACTCGGGCGCAGGGCAGGAGGGCGATCCTAGTTGTATCGATGTTGATGGGTTGGCTGACGAGCGCCGCTTTTGGAGCCGGTGGCCTCGATCCCCACGAGGTGACCAACGCCCAATACGCCCGCTTCCTCGCCGCTACGGGTCGTGAGCCACCTCCGTATTGGTCGGATGGCCTGCCGCCTCCCGGCCACGAGGACGAGCCGGTGGTCATGGTCACCTGGTATGATGCAGCGGCGTACTGTGCCTGGGACGGCCACAAGCGCCTGCCGACGGTGGCGGAATGGCAAGCGGCCTGTCAGGCCGGTGGTCTCCCCAAGCGAGGCAACGTCTGGGAGTGGACCATGAGCGTCGCGGCTGGCACGCATGATGGCAAGATCCTCTGTGGGCCTCAAGGGACATGCGCGTGTGGGCATGTCTATGATCCCTCCTGGCGTAACATAGTGAAAGGCTTTCGCTGTATGGGGTCACAGCCGCTCGCCTGGCGTGCTCCGCAACCATGATGCCCGTGCTGCCCTGGAAAGGGGGCGCGTCAGCGTCTTGCGTGGACGTGCCAGGGCGCGCATCTCGCCCCCTCTCCTACTGGGAGAGGGCTGGGGTGAGGGGAGCCCAGACGCCCGGACATGCCCAGCTGCCCTCACCCTGACGCTCTCCCGCTGGGGGAGGGCATCGGCGCAGAGACGGCGTCGCAGCACCCTGACGCGCACCCTCTGGCAAGCCGTCTATTGACCGAGCTGGCGGGGGTATAGTATGGTATCTGGACACCTGTACCCTTGGGTGTTTGCAGGTCTCGCGTCGCTGCGACGGATGTGGGCGAGGGTCGAGATCCCGTGATCGATGAGCATGAGAGGACATGCGCGCTCGATATGACGACGACAGCAAAAACCAAACACTGGGCCGATCTCCTGGCCGAGGATATCATCCGACAACGCGGGCGATTCCATGTGGTCAACACCGGCATCACGCCCTCGGGGGAGATCCACATCGGCAACATGCGCGAGGTGGTCACCGCCGATGCCATCCACCGCGTGCTGCAAGAGCAGGGTGGGACGTCGCGGTTCCTGTACATCGCCGATTCGTATGATCCGCTGCGCCACGTCTACCCATTTCTCGACCCGCAGCGATACCGCGACAAGGTCGGCAAACCCCTCAGCGAAATCCCTTGCCCCTGCGAGGGACACCCTAGCTACGCCGAGCATTTCCTGGCCCCCTTTCTGCAGTCGCTCGAACACTTGGGCATCGCGCCGACGGTGCATCGCGCCGACCAGCTCTACAAGAGCGGGGCTTACACGGAAACGATCGTCATCGCCCTGCAGCAGCGCGAGCAGATCCGCACCATCCTGAAAGAGGAGACCGGACGCGCCACCCCGGAGGATTGGAGCCCCTTCAACCCGATCTGCCAGGCTTGTGGCAGACTGACGCAGACGAAGGTCGTCGGCTTCTCAGCCGAGGCGCACACCGTCGACTACGAATGCGGCTGCGGTCAGCGCGGCACGGTGTCCATGGCCGGTGGCGGCAAGCTGACCTGGCGCGTGGATTGGCCGGCGCGCTGGCGAATCTTCGGCGTGACGGTCGAGCCCTTCGGCAAGGATCACGCCTCCAAGGGGGGCTCCTACGATACGGGGGTCCGCATCGCTCGGGAGATCTACGGCATCGAGCCCCCCTATCCCATTCCCTACGAGTGGATCAGCTTGGCCGGCAAAGGCGATATGTCCTCCAGCAAAGGCAATGTGCTGTCCATCCACGCCATGCTCGAGGTGGTGCCGCCGGAGGTCTTGCGCTATTTGATTTTGCGGGTGCCGCCGCAACGCAGCATCAGGCTCGACCCTGGCCTGCCGCTGCTGCAGCTCATCGATGAATACGACGACGTCGAGGCTAAGAGCCGGGACTCACGGGCCCTTGAATTGTCGGCGATTTCCGGCGTCAAACCGGTCGGGGTGCCCTATCGCCATATGGTCACGGTGGTCCAGGTGGCGCAGGGCAACCTCGACGCCTGTGTGCAGATTTTGCAGCGCAGCGGCTACACCGTGGAGAATCTCCCAGGGCTACGCCAGCGCGCCGCCTATGCCCAGCGCTGGCTCGAGACCTTCGCGCCCGAGGAGATGAAGTTCCGCGTCCAGGAGCGCCTGCCGCCGGCGGCCAGCGAGCTCACGGCCGAGCAGCGGCAAGCGCTCCTGCGCCTGGGCGAACGGTTGCAGCCGGGCATGAGCGGAGAGCAGATCCATCAGCTGATTTATGCCGTAAAAGATGAGCTGGGGCTCAAGCCGGACCAACTCTTCAAGGCGATTTACTGGGCCTTGCTGGGGAAACCTCAAGGGCCGCGAGCGGGATGGTTTCTCTCCACCCTCGATCCCGCCTTTGTCAAGCAGCGGTTCGCCGAGGCTGCCGCCGCTGGGGTGAACGCATCGTGCCCCTGAGCTTTGCAGATGCACTGAGCTACCTCGACGGGTTCATCAATTACGAGCGCCAGCCAGGGGTGTCGTACAATCGCGACACCTTCAATCTGGAAGAGTTCGAGCGCTTCCTGGAGCGTCTGCAATCGCCGCAGCGACGGCTGAAGACGGTGGTGGTGGCGGGAACCAAGGGCAAGGGTTCGACGGCGGCGATGATCGCCGCCATCGCCCAGGCCTCTGGTTTACGGGTCGGGCTGTACACCTCACCACACTTGTGCTCGATCCGCGAGCGCATTCGCGTCGATGGGGCGATGATCGCTGAGGACGACTTCGCCGCTTTGGTCGCCGAGCTGATGCCGCATATCGAAGCGGCTGGCATGGCGGGCGTGCGACGGTTTCGCACCTTCTTTGAGATCCTCACGGCCATGGCCTTGCAACACTTCCTCCGTCTCGGGGTGGACCTCGCCGTGCTCGAGGTCGGCCTGGGTGGTCGGCTGGACGCCACCAATGTCGCCACGCCGTTGGTATCGGTCATCACACCGATCAGTTTCGACCACACCGAAGTGCTGGGCGACACCATCCCGAAGATCGCGCGCGAGAAAGCGGGCATCATTAAACCGCACGGCCTCGCCGTGGTGGCGCCGCAGCGTCCGGAAGCCTTGGCGGTGATCCAGGAAGTCTGTGTGCAACAAGGCGCCCGCCTGTTCGACGTCGCACGCGACGTACGTTGGCAGCCGCTGCAGTGCGACTGGACCGGCAGCCGATTCGACTTGCAGAGCGCAGTGCGGACCTATCCCGCTCTGGAAACGCCACTGGCGGGCCCGCATCAGATCCTTAACGCAGCCACGGCCATCGCCACGGTGGAACAACTCCAGGCCCAAGGCCTAGCACTATCGGTGGAGGGCATCCGGCAAGGTGTGCAGCAGGTTCAATGGGAGGGACGCCTGGAGACCGTCAGCCGACAGCCGTGGGTCGTCCTCGATGGCGCCCATAACCGCGACTCCGCCCGCTGCATCCGCGACGCCCTGACCACCTGTTTTCAATATCGACGCTTGATCCTGGTCTTGGGGATCTCAGCCAATAAAAATCTCGCCGGGATCGTCGAAGAACTGGCCCCGCTGGCGGCGGTGACGATCGCCACGCGCGCCATGGTCCCGAGGGCGGCCCCGCCGCAGCAGGTAGCCGAGCTCGCCGCCAAATGGTGTGGGCGTATTCTCGTGGAGGAAGAACCGCAAAGGGGCCTCACCATGGCGATCGCCGAGGCGCGTGCGGATGATTTAGTCCTGGTGACGGGCTCGCTCTACTTGGTTGGGGATGCCAAGCGCTTGCTCCCCGCGTTGTTGACCCCATCGGCCTCAACTCCCACAGAACAGGTGAGCCGATGAGGCTGTCGCCGCGCGTCGAGGTCCATCTGATGGCTGGGGAGGAGGGATGCGATTGGGCACGGGCGCACCGGGCTGTGGCGGTGGTCGTGGATGCCCTGCGTGCCAGCGCCACCATCACGATGCTCCTGCAGCGAGGGGCGTCGGGCGTGATCGTGGTGAAGGAAGTCGACGAAGCCTACGCCTATCGCGAGGCCCATCCCAACGCCGTGTTGGTCGGCGAGCGGGGCGGGCTCAAGGTGTCGGGTTTCGATTTTGGCAATAGCCCGACCGAGATTCAGACCGCCGAGGTGCAGGGCAGGTTGGTCGTTTTTACGTCGACCACCGGCGCGCAACGTCTGGTCGATTGTCTGGGCGCCTCGGCGATCCTAGTGGGAACACCGATCAACGCCACCGCGGTGGCGCGTCATGCAGTGGCGCTGGCGCAGTCGGCCGATGCCCCCATCGTCATCATTCCGGCCGGCCTGGCGACAGACCCTGCCATCGTGGCTGAGGAGGATTGGCTGGGGGCCGTAGAGTTGGCGGCCCACATGCCGGACGTACCCCTCAGCGACGCGGCTGCACCGTCTTTCCAGCGGTATCGACGGATCATCCGCACAGCGGGCCTGTTGGCGGGGTTTCTCGCGTCAGCCCACGGGCGGAAGCTGGTACAACTCGGCTTTACCGATGACATTCGCGTGTGTGCACAGGTCGATCTGATCGCCGACGTTGTGCCCATCTTGACGGCCGTTGTCCCCTTGCCCGGTGGCGGCCAAGGCGTGCATGTACAACGAGGGAACAGGGAGTATGTTACGTCTTTATAACACGTTGACGCGGCGCAAAGAGGCATTTCACCCCCTCTATCCGGGCGAGGTCCGGATGTATACCTGTGGGCCTACGGTGTACGATTACGCCCACATCGGCAACTTTCGTACTTTCGTGTTTGAGGATATTCTGCGCCGCTATCTGATCTACAAAGGTTATCGCGTCACCCAAGTGATGAATCTGACGGATGTCGATGATAAAACCATTCGCGGCGCGCGGCAGGCGAAAATCTCGCTGTCGGAGTACGTCCAGTTCTACGCCCAGGCCTTCTTCGAGGATCTGCAGAGCCTGAACATCCAGCGCGCCGAGCACTATCCCGCGGCCACGCAGCATATCCCCGAGATGGTCGAGCTCATCAAACGCCTCCTCGAACGCGGCTATGCCTACCAAGCTGGCGGCTCGGTGTATTTCAAAGTGGATGCCTTCCCCGCTTACGGCCGATTGTCGCATCTGGAGGAGCGTCAGCTCCAGGCTGGGGCCAGTGGACGTGTGGATGCCGACGAATATGAAAAAGAAGATGTCCGCGACTTCGCCCTCTGGAAGGCTTGGACGGAGGACGACGGCGATGTCTACTGGGAGACCGAACTGGGCAAGGGACGCCCTGGCTGGCATATCGAATGCTCGGCGATGTCGATGCAATACCTCGGCACTCCCATCGACATCCATGCCGGCGGAGTCGACTTGATCTTCCCTCACCATGAAAACGAGATCGCGCAGTCGGAGGCGGCCACGGGGCAACAGTTCGTCAAGCATTGGGTGCACTGCCAGCATTTGTTGGTGAATAATCAGAAGATGTCGAAGTCGCTCGGCAACTTCTATACCCTGCGCGACCTGCTCTCGCAGGGCCATAAAGCCAAGGCCATTCGCTACAGTCTGCTGTCGACGCATTATCGTCAGGCGCAAAATTTTACGCTGGAGGGCCTGACCGCCGCGGATGCGGCCGTGCAGCGGCTGGAGGATTTTATGGCCAACCTCATGACGGCGGATGGCCCAGGTGCGCCAGTGGGGCAGATCATCTCCAGGGCTAAGCAGCAGTTCGAAGCCGGTATGGACGACGACCTGAATATCTCGCTGGGACTGGCGGCGATCTTCGAGTTCGTGCGCGACGTGAACCGACTCCTGGCCGAGCATCAACTCAGTCAGGCGGATGCACAACTGGCCATGGCGGCCATGCGCGATTTCGACCGCGTTCTCGGCCTCCTTGAGGAGGCGGAGGCAACGATCGACCCCGCGGTCGAGCAGTTAGTCCAGGAGCGCGAGCAGGCACGCAAGCGACGAGACTTCGCCACCGCCGACCGGCTGCGGGCGCAGATCACGGCTCTAGGCCATATCGTTGAGGACACACCGCACGGGCCACGACTCAAGCGTCGATAGCCGATACGCTGGCGTTGACGACCCGATGAGGTCTGCGATGAGCACGGGGGGCGCTGACAAACGGCCGACCGGCAAAGCGTTGACGCGACGTTTCGCGCTCCTGAGCTGCATCGTCATCGGCCTTATCACCATTGTCCTCTCATTCGTGATCTCGTACTATCTCCGTAAGGACCTCCTGGATCGTGAGTGGGGGATCACGGCGGATTATATTCGCTCCGTTGCCCTCTATCATTTGACTCCTGCCGATTTTGCCGTCCCCCAGAGGCAGATCGCTCAAGAGCACTTCCAGGCGTTTTACCGCCAGACGGTCATGATGCCGGAAATCGTTCGCGTGAAGATCTACGATGCCACCATGAGGGTGGTATGGTCTGATGAGCCGCGCCTGGTGGGCGAGCGATTTCCCGATAACCCTCACCTGATTGGCGCCGTCGCCGGCCGCACCATGGTCAATATCGAGACCCACCAGAGGAAGGGCGAGAACGTCTATGAAGGGCAGGAGTTTCCGGTGTTGGTGGAGCTCTATGTGCCGCTGGTGTTCCCAGGCACGGCCGACGTCGTGGGCGTCGTTGAGACCTATAAAGTGCCGGCTGCAGTTCTGGCCAATATCCGACAGGGGTGGTATACCGTGGCAGGCACGGCGTTGGGAGGGAGCGCCCTGCTGTATCTGTCTCTCTTCTGGATCGTGCAGCGGGCAGGCCGTCGGATCGACGAACAGCACCAGGCCCTGGAAAACCGGAGTCGCGAGTTGAGCACCGCAAACCAGGAATTGCAAACCATGCAAGCCCAGCTGCTGGGTGCCGAGCGCATGGCGGCCATCGGGGAGGTGGTCGCGGCCGTCGCCCACGGTATCCGCAATCCGCTGGCGAACATCCGCGCCGCGGCGCAGGTGGCCGCTCTCGATTGCCGGGAATGCGGGCAGTCCTCCCTGGCGGCCAAGCATTTGACCAATATCATGGCTGAGGTAGACCGCCTAGAGGGCCGCCTCAAAGAGCTATTGCAATTCGTGCGGCCTACCGAGCGTCACAATGCTTCCCTCGACCTCAACACGCTCCTGCGTGGCACCGTGCCGATGATGGCCGAGCGTCTTGCTCAGGCAGGCATCGTGGTGCTGGAGCAACTGCCGCCGAGGTTGCCACCGATCATGGGCGACGCGATGCTGATCGAGCAAGTGATATTGAGCCTGCTCGGCAATGCCATCGAGGCCATTCCAGCAGGCGGTGGGACCATTACGTTGGCCACAGGCATCGAGCCGGACGAGCGAGGTATGCCTTGCGTGTTCGTCGAGGTACGCGACACCGGGGTGGGAATTGCCGCGGAAGAGATCCCCAAGATTTTCACACCGTTCTATACCACCAAGGCCCAAGGGACTGGATTGGGCTTAGCCATCGCGAAGAAATTCACCGAAGCCCATGGCGGCACTATGACGGTCTGGAGCCGTCCGGGCGAAGGCGCCTGCTTCCGGGCCGCATTTCCCGCCCTTATAAAGGCATGAACGATGCCTCCCCTCGTCCTTGTCGTCGAAGATGAAACCATTCTGGCGGAGGCTATTGCCACCTACCTGGAGCGCCATGGCTATGCCACCGCTATGGCCCCTTCCGGCGAGGAAGGGGTGCGGTTCACCGAGGAAACCAGCCCCGATGTTGCAGTCGTCGACATCAGGCTGCCTGGCATCGATGGCTTGGAGGTATTGCGCCGCATACGCGACGTGTCGCCGAGCACGGAAGTGATCATGATGACGGCCCACGCCTCCGTAGCCTCGGCCGTCGAGGCCATGCGCCGTGGGGCCCTCGACTACCTCAACAAACCCCTCGACCTCGAGGAACTCCGTGTGGTCGTGGACAAGGCCCTGGCCCATCAACGCATCCAACGAGAGCTTTCGTACCTGAAGCGTCGAGATGCGGCGGTCGGACACCTCTCGGGGATCATCGGCGATTCCGCGCCGATCCGCACCCTGCGGCACCAGATCGAGCAGATCGCCGCGCTCGATTCCCCGGAAGGCGGTCCTGGCCCGACGGTGTTGATCCTCGGCGAGACCGGCGTCGGTAAGGAGTTGGTCGCGCGCGCTCTGCACCACTTGAGCCCCAGATCTGCTGGGCCATTTGTGGAGATTAACTGCGCGGCCATCCCCGCCACGCTCCTGGAAGCGGAACTCTTCGGCTACGAGCGTGGCGCCTACACTGATGCGCGGAATGCCAAGCCCGGTCTCTTCGAGGCAGCTGAAGGCGGGACGCTGTTCCTGGACGAGATCGGCCACATGGATCTCGCCCTGCAGGTGAAGCTGCTCAAGGTCATCGAAGAGAAGTCCGTACGCCGGATAGGTGGCCTGCGTCCGAAGACCATCAATGCCCGGATCATCGGGGCGACCAACCGAGATCTGGAGGCTGCCATCCGCGAGGGCGCCTTCCGTGCTGACCTCTACTATCGCATCAAGGTCCTGACCCTCGAAGTGCCCCCGCTTCGGGCTCGAGGCGCCGATATCACCCTCCTCGCCCGGCATTTCCTCGATCGCTTCGGCCGGCAATATGCGCGGCCCCCCAAGGAACTCACCCCCGACGCCGAGGCGCTCCTCCTGCGGTATCCATGGCCCGGCAACGTTCGCGAGCTCGCTCACGTCATGGAGCGCATCGCGCTTTTGCACCCAAGCCCCTTCGTCAAGGCTGAGGATCTTGGCCTCTCCGGCGGCAAAGCCGCCATGCCGGTTATCGTGGACGCGGCCGGCACGGTCGTGGTCGATTTTACGACCGGAGGGATCGTCCTCGATGAAGTCGAACGCCAGCTTATCGAAGCCGCCCTTGAGGCTTCGGGATGGAACCGGACGGTGGCGGCTCAGCGATTGGGGATGTCGAAGGAAACGCTGCGGTATCGCATGGAAAAATATCGGCTCCGTCCGCCCGGCTAACTCGCCTCCGACGGCGGGTCCGCCCGAGTGACAGCCCCCGTTCGTATGCTCTAGAGGCCGCAGCTTATGGTTTCCGTTCGAAAACTCCGTCCAGGAAATCAACATCGAGGCTTCGATTGCCCGAATCTTTCACGACCGTAGCGGTGACCACATCGCCGGCCTCGACATTCGGGATCCCCACTTGGACGTCTACGGCTCCGAGGTCGATGTCGCATCGTCCCTTGCGTTGCCGCCGGAGCGCGCGGCTTTTGACCTGCAACTCCTCGACATCGACCTTGTACTGCGCGCGATTGGCGTCGTCATCGCTGCCATCGTCGTCAGTGTTGTTATCGAAGGCCAGAAAGCACTCGGCATAGGGTGTGCCGTTGCGGCTCAGAATGGCACGGACGTCGGCCGACGCGGCTTGCTCAGGCGTCGTGATCCCCAGTCCCGCACTTGGGATGGGGATTTCAACTGAGATTTTGAATCGATCGCGCTCCGGAATAGTATCCGCGTTGCGGTCCCGAATCTTACGCTCACCTTGTCCTTCGGCCTGTGGCGCCGGGGTTCCACAGCAGGGCTCCAATCTGGTTTGCAATTCAAGATCCTGGGCCATGGTTATATCGGCAACGGCGCAGAGAGATAAGACGCTCCATCCAGCCATAATGACGAACGTTCGTACCCGCATCGATACTCTTCTCCTCGATTTTCGACCTCTGTCAACCCAGGGAGCCCTCCGGCAACGGGGCTAGTTACCTCGCCGGCAGATCGAGCCGTGCCGCTCGCTCACGCCATCGGCGCTCTGGATTAGCGGTCATTGACGTAGATGTAGCCCACCATAGGCCCTTCGGTTTGCGGGTTGTGGTGCAGCGTGCAGCGGAGCTCGAAGACGCCGGCTTTATCCGCGACAAAGGTGAGCACCTGCTCCTGACCGCGGGCGATGGGTGTCGGCGGCACGCCGAGATCAGGGATCTCCACGACGTGCTGGCTGCCTTTCAGCGTGTGGATCCTCAAGGCGACCGTGTCCCCCTTGTTGACCACCAGGACACCGGGGTCGAAGGTATAGCGTTCGATCTCCGACACTGGCCCGCGATCGCGGTCCGCGACCGCCGCCTCTCCCGGCTTCGCTTTCCATGACCACTCACCGGTCACGATCAAAAACTCCCGGGAGGCCGCCGAGGCCGTCATCGTACCGCCGCTGACGGCCACTATGCAGCCTATAACTCCTGCCATCATCAGACATATCGCTGCACTCGTGTGCATGGTCGACCTCCTTACAGCCGATGCTCGCTGCGCCCAGATCCCCCTGAGCTATGGATAACCTCGCTAGGGAAACAATGACTTCAATACTTGGCTGATCTGGCAAGGGTCGTGCCGCTGAAGAACGAAGCAGGGATCGAGCCATGGGCAGGCGATGTCTTGGTGGCTGTGGGGGCAACGGGCAGCGGTTTGGCACTGTCCTCGGATCAAGGAGCTAGATGCTGTTCAAGCGGATGCCATACGGGCATATGCCGGTGGGCAAATGCCCACGTGGGGATTTGCCCACCGTGTCATCCCTGCAGCGGCCGCTTTTTCCGTTTGACTCTCGCCCCACGTCGCCTCTATATTCAGCACCGTAGAAGTCATGGGGAAATGGTCGATGCAGAGTGGGGCTAGCGGCCGTTGTTACGAGCTTGAGGGTGGCCAGGTCCATTCAAAACGTTCATGACAGGGCCCTTCATATATATGGAAACGACGCGCATCATCCTCGTACGACATGGTGAAACCGATTGGAATGCCTCGGGGCGCATTCAGGGACATAGCGATACGCCGCTGAATGCAAAGGGCCGCATACAGGCCCAGCGTGTAGCCCAACGGCTTGCCGGCGAGCCTATCCGAGCGTTGTACTCCAGCGATCTGGCGCGCGCCTTTGAAACAGCCACCATCATCGGCCATACGTTGGGGATACCGGTTACGATATCGCCGCAGTTACGCGAACGGCAGTATGGCGTCTGGGAAGGACTGACGCCGGCTGAAATTGAGGCCCGCTACCCCAAGCAGTACGCCGCCTGGCGTAACCGTTCCCCGGACTTCGCACCGCCGCAGGGAGAAACCAGGCTTCAACTCCTGAGCCGGGCCCTCACCGAATTACAGACGATTGCCCATCGCCATGTGGGAGAAAGGGTGGTGGTGGTGACCCATGGGGGCTTGTGCTATGTCCTCATCAATCACCTCCTCGGCGAAGTTGATGGCGATCGACGTGAGTTCACTTTCGGGAATGCCTCGCTGCACACCTTGGAGATGACGGGGCATCGATGGTCCGTGCTTGCCATCAATGAGACGGCCCACTTGCAGGTTGCAGAAAGCTGAGGTCAAGGCACGCCTTTGCCTCGCTCCACATGTTGAGTGGCCGCCTGACATTGCCACTAAGGCTGACGCGGTCGGGAAGCTGTACGATTTGCGCTTGGGTGATACGAGGGACACGCACCCGCCGATTGTGACCCCCGTCACTTTTGCATTTGACTCTCCTTAGGTCCCTCTCTATATTCAGCACCGGAAAGCATGGGAGCGCCCAGGCTACTCTCGCCGACTACGATGGAAGGGAACGCCCGGCCTCCAGGGAGAGAAGTCGTTGCAATGGACGCATTCGCCGATCGCCTCATCGAAGCTATCGACCGCAAAGGCTGCCCCATCGTCGTCGGCCTCGATCCTCGCCTTGACTTGATGCCGCCGGGGCTTGTGCACGCGTCGTTCGGCCGTCTCGGCCAGACTCACCGGGCAGCTAGCCAGGCGATTCGGGAGTTTACCCTGCGCCTGTTGGACGGGGTCGCACCTCTCGTGCCCGCGGTGAAGGTGCAGGTGGCATTCTATGAAGCCTTCGGCCCACCGGGCATGGAGGTGTTCGCCGAGACGCTGTCGGAAGCGCGCCAGCGTGGACTCATCGTCATCGCCGATGTGAAGCGTGGTGACATCGAGCTGACGGCGGAGGCATATGCGGCCGCCTATTTGGCGAGCAGTCTTCCGGGGGTGAATCTGACGCCGGGGTTTGAGGCCGACGCCATTACGGTGAACCCCTACGTTGGGGGCGATGGCGTGCAACCCTTCGTCCGGGCCGCACGGTCCCGAGGTAAGGGGCTGTTCATTCTGGTTAAAACGTCAAATCCCTCGTCAGGTGATGTGCAAGACTTGATCGTCGATGGCCAGCCACTCTACGAGCGCATTGCAGCCCTCGTGCAGCAATGGGGCAAGGGGACCGAGGGCCAGAGGGGGTATCAAGCGGTCGGCGCCGTGGTTGGGGCGACGTATCCGGCGGAGGCCGCTCGGTTGCGGAGCCTGATGCCTTACACGTATTTTCTGGTACCCGGCTATGGCGCGCAGGGGGGGCGTGCGGCGGATGTTCAGGCGTGCTTCAACCGCGACGGCTATGGGGCGATCGTCAACTCGTCCCGGGGGATTCTCTATGCTTACCGGCAGGAGGTCTATCGCTCCTTCGGCGAAGCGCGGTTTCCCGAGGCGGCCGCAGCGGCGGTGACGGCGATGCGGCAGGAATTAGCCTCGGCACTGAGGCAGTCGCGATGAGCCAACCCCTACGCTTGGCCGTGCTCCTGTCGGGGAGCGGAACCACGCTGCAAAATCTCATCGATCACATCGAAGCTCAGAAACTCAACGCCACCATTGCGGTCGTCGTCGGAAGTCGTCCCGAGGCCTATGGCCTCGAACGTGCCAGAAGGCATGGCCTGGAAACCCTCTGCCTCCCGCGGGCGACCGCCTGCGACGGGGAGGCGTACGACGAGAAACTGAACCAAGTCCTCGATCGCTACCACCCGGAGCTGGTCGTTCTCGCTGGCTATCTGCACCTCTTCCGCTTCGCGCCGCACTACCGCGGGCGCGTCATGAACATCCATCCATCGCTTATTCCCGCCTTCTGCGGCAAGGGCTTCTACGGCATGCGCGTGCATCGGGCGGTGTTGGCATATGGCGTCAAGCTCACGGGCTGCACCGTGCATTTCGCCGACGAGCAGTATGATCATGGCCCGATCATTCTCCAGCGTGCCGTGCCTGTTCTTGAGCACGATACGCCGGACAGTTTGGCGCAGCGCGTAGCTTTAGAAGAACGGCGGGCCTATCCCGAGGCCATCCAATTGTTTGCAGAGGGCCGCCTCAAGATCGAAGGACGAAAGGTGCGAATTCTCGGGGTGTCCGAGCCTTACCCCACGTCTTCCACGGTGGAAAAACGTGGGGAAGGTCTGGTACCCTAAGCGTCAGCAGGATGGTTGCACGTCAGGGACGCAAGCGGATCTCGTCATTCCCATGGATAGCCAAGAAGAAGATCATGTTGTCAGCCCGTTGCAGTGTACTGGCAGCGCCACAGACGGGTATACGGCCAGGGTCCTGCAGACGCCTTATCTGATCGCTTCCCGCAAGCCTTTCCCCGGCTTGAATTTGGGCGTCTTACTGGCCGGGATGAAGATCTCGCGACCGGTTTGGGGATTGCGTCCCTTCCGCGCCGCACGCGACATCACGGAAAAGGTGCCAAAGCCCACGAGCGTGACGCTGTCCCCCTTGCTCAATGCTTCCTGGACGCCATCGACCAGTGCGTTTATGGCTCTTTCCGCCTGCTTCTTGGTGATCTCCGCGTCCTTCGCAATCTTCGTAACGAGATCCGCTCTGTTCATCGCAGCCTCCCTCCCTTGTCAGAAGTGCCGCTCAACACAGCGCCATGCGCAAGAATGGTTTCGTGCATGGCAGGGGGTGATGCTACACGACGCTTGCGGGTATCTGCTTAAGGCCGAAAATTGCCGGATTCCACCGACCTCCAAGATATATATGAACGGGAATCGGCGAATGTCAACCATTTTTTCGTGACCATAACGGTGTCAGCCCCCGCTATTTGTGAGCTGTCTCATTAAGCGCATATGCATCGCCAACGATCACAAGGGCTTACGCGAGGGTCAGCGCGAAGAAAGCCCGCAACGCAGGGGTCCGAAGGCTAACTCAGGGCAGGCGAATGGCCCTTGTCGGGGGGAGAGACAGGGCGATGCAGAAGTCGCTCGGTGGCGAGACCGGAGCCATCCTACTCCATCGCGTACTGCTGTGGTTGACTCCCCTCGCCGCCATGGGGCTAGGCGTCGAGGCTGTCGTATCTGTCCCGCCCTGGGTAGAGCGAGCCCTGGCCTATGGGTACATCGCGCTGGTGGGGATCTTTGTCTCAGCGCTGTTGGCCGATCTTTACCAGGCGTCGAGCAAGCAGGCATTCCTCCGCCGCCGTTTCATCGACGTGCTCCTCCCCCTGCCGTTGGCGCTGGGGATGGATGGCGTGCACCTGAGCGTTGGCTTTATCGTGGTGCGCGAGGCCCTGGTAGCGGTCCAGATCTTCGCTCCCCTCTCGGCCACCGAACGGACGAGGCGAGTGCTCCGCTTCACGCCGGCACGGGTGGTGGCGTCGAGCTTTGCCGGCACGATTCTGGTCGGCACCATTCTACTGATGCTCCCCCTGGCGACGCAAAACAATCAGGGCACGGCATGGGTTGACGCCCTCTTTACTGCGACCTCGGCAGTCTGCGTCACAGGGCTGATCGTCCTGGATACGCCCGTGCATTTCTCCATCTTTGGCCAGGTGGTCATCATGCTCCTGATGCAGCTGGGAGGATTGGGCATCATGACCTTCTCGACCTTTCTGGCCCTAGCCCTGCGGCAGCGGATCGGCATGCAGGACCGTGTCATCCTGCACGATCTCTTTGAAGAGTCGAACATCGAGACCCTCAAGCTCATGATCATCGGTATCTTAAAAATGACGGTCATATTTGAAGTGGTCGGGGCGCTGATACTCACCTGGGCCTGGTACGGCCAGGCCGAAACCCTGCGGTATGCCCTCTACTTGGGCATCTTCCATAGCATTGCAGCTTTTAATAACGCAGGGTTCGCCCTGTTCTCCGATAACCTCATGCAGTACCGTGGCGACCTCCTGATCAATCTGACTATTACGTCGCTCATCATTGTGGGGGGCTTAGGCTTCACGGTCATTGCCGGCTTGGTGGACGTACGTCTGTGGAGGAAGGCGAGCGGGCCACGGGTCTCCTGCCACAGCAAACTGGTGCTGATGACCACCGGCATTCTCATCGGTGCCGGGACATTGCTGTTTTTCCTGGCCGAGTTTTCACACACCATGGTCGATTTCTCTTGGCGTGAGCGCTTGCTAGCAGCATACTTCCTCGCGGTGACACCACGAACCGCCGGCTTTAACACCGTCGATACAGCAGCGTTGACAGACCTTAGCCTGTTTATTACCATTATCCTCATGTTTGTCGGGGCTTCGCCCGGAGGCACGGGCGGTGGCGTCAAAACGAGCACCCTCGCTCTCTTTGTGTTAAGCATTCGATCGATCCTCCGGAAGCGGGATGAAGTGGAGGTGTTCTATCGTACCATCCCGCGGGAGACGGTGCATAAGGCGCTTGTCATCATTACGTTTTCATTCAGTCTCATCAATCTGTTTACGATCCTCCTCCTGTTAACGGAGGCAGCACCGTTCTTGCCCACGATGTTCGAAGTCGTTTCAGCCTTCGGCACCGTCGGACTGTCGATGGGACTCACGCCGCAGCTCACGACAGCCGGGAAGATCGTCATCCTGACGGTGATGTTCATCGGGCGTATTGGCCCCTTAACCATGGCGTTAGCGCTGGGGGAGCGCCAGGACCGAGCCCGTTTCGCCTACCCCACCGAGCGCGTGATGGTCGGATAAAGGAGCGATCACGCTATGCTGTTTGCCGTCATTGGCCTTGGCCGCTTTGGGTTTAAATTGGCCATCACCTTGGCAGAAAAGGGTGCTGAGGTCATCGCCATCGATATCGATCGCGAACTCGTCGAGGAAATCAAAGACCTCGTGTCCCAAGCCGTGTGCTTGGACAGCACCGATGAGAAGGCCTTGCGCGCCGTCGGTGTCCAGGATGTGGATGCCGCCGTGGTGGCCATCGGCGTGAACATCGAGGCGAGTATTTTGACGACGGCGATTTTGCGACGCCTCGGCGTCGGGAAGATCATCGCCCGTGCCATGACGAAGCTCCAAGGGCAGATTCTGCAGGAGGTGGGCGCCAGAAAGGTGATCTATCTCGAGGATCAAATGGGGGAGGAAGTGGCGCGCAGCCTGATCGCCCCCCATGTTCGGGAGCACATCACGCTGGGGACAGGCCACAGTCTGGTGGAACTGGTGCCGCGCAAGGCGTTCATCGGCCGCACCATCGCCGAGATCGACTTCCGGGCCAAATATGGCGTCAACATCATCGCCATCGAAAAGCGCATTCCCCGCGTCACCGAGCGCGGCGAGAGCACCTATGAAGTGAAAGTCAATGATCTACCATCGCCCCACGACCGAATCGAAGAAGGGGATATCCTCGTCGTCGTTGGCAGCAACGAAAAAATCGAGGAACTGATGGAGAAGGGAAGCGACTAAGGGGGTATATGACGCATGCGGTTATCGTTGGGGGCAAAGGTCCAGCTGGGGTTTTTCAGCGCTGTCGCGTTGGTCGTCGTCATTGGGGTGATGGCCTTTATCTACCTAGGACGCCTAAACCACGAAGTGCAGGATGTCTTGCAGAAGGACATCCTCTTTGCCCGCGCCGGAGAGGCCATCAAGATTTTCTTTTTGGAGACGCGTCGGGCGGAGAAAAACTACTTGGTCTTCGGGCAGGATCGCGACATCCGCGAGTATGAGTTCTTCCTCGCCAAGCTGAAGGAGGCGTTGCAGGAGGGTAAAGAGGCGGCACGCAAGGACGAGACCCGCGGGAAATATCGCGCCATCGAACAGCATTTGCAGCAATATGAACAGACGTTCTCCCGCCTGCTCACCGTCCCACCTGAGGCCCGGGACGAAATCCGCCGGGTGTCGCAGGAGCTCGGCGACATCGGGCAGCGTATCGCCACCCTGGCTGACGAAATCGCCGATACCCGATGGGCCGAACTCGAGATGCATGCCCAGGATGCCGACCGCATCGAAACCGTCGCCAAACGCAACATGGGCATTATCTTGGCCTTTACCGGCATCAGTAGCCTATTGCTGGGGCTGTACTTGCCACGGAAGATCGTCGTGCCCATCCGGCGGTTGACCGACCTTATCAGGCGCGCGCAGGAGGAGGAGTTCCGCGTCAATATCGACGTGACGAGCAACGATGAGATCGGTGAGCTAGGACGCTTTATCAACCGCATGATGGATCAAATTCGCGTTTTCGACGACCTCAAGGTGCGGAAAATCACCGAGGAGCGTCGTCGGCTGGAAGTCCTCGCCAATCTCCTGCACGAGGGGGTGATTTTGGTCGGTGACGACGGCCGTGTGTGCTATATCAATCCTGCCGCCCTCGAATTTTTAGGCCTGAACCTCTCCGATGTCGAGGGCCGACCGCTGAAAGAGGTACCCCTCGACGAACCTCTGCGGCAGGCCTTGCTCCGCAGTATCGATGCCCATGAGCGGTTCCACGACAACATCCTCAGCCTGTTGGCCGCCGAGCGCGGCACCCGGGTCCGCAAAATCGCCCTCTCCACAGGCTTCGTCCGCGACGAGAACGGCGAGATCATGAGCATCGTCTGCGTGTTCCGGGAAGTGACAAACGAGAACGGTAAGGTCGGCGCCGAGGATGAAGTCGTGAAGGAAGTGGTGGAGGAGTTGGCCATGCGCCTGCGCGCCGCACTCCAGGCGAAGGAGCCCAAAGAGGACAAGGAGGTCGGATGAGCGAGCCGTTACGTATTGTAGAGATTTCCGATTATCTCTGACCGTGGTGTTACCCCGCAGCCGTGCGGCTGCGGACGATCGAAGAGCGCTTCGGCGACCGGGTGGTGATCGAGCGGCGAAGTTTTGCCTTGCGTCCATCACCGGATCTGACCGCTAAATTCCGCGGCACCTATCGCGAGCAAGGCTGGCAGCGCGCCGCGCGGTTGGCTGCGCCCGATGGCATCACCTTCAAGATGTGGCAGCGCGATGACTTCCCCACCTGGAGCCTGCCCGCGTTGGCGGCGGCGAAATGTGCCGCCTTCCAGGGCAAGGAGCAGTATGATCGGATGCACTATGGCCTCTTTGAGGCCTTCTTCACTCAAGGAAAGAACATCGCCAATCGCGACGAAATCCTCGACGTCGCCCGCGCATGCGGCATCGACATGGATCGTTTCATCGCCGACTATGAGAGTCATGAAGGGCATAAGCTCGCCGTTGAAGAATACGAGGATGCCGTCAATCGCTTGATGGTGACGGCGGTGCCAACGGTGTTCTTCGGCGATGTGCGCGTGGTCGGTGCCGTTCCCCTGCAGGAGTACTTCCAGGTCTTGGAAACCTTCGGTATTCGTTGACCTCAGAAAGGGCAGACCCATGGCGTTGACGAAGGAGGAGTATCGACGCCTCATCGGATGCTTTGCCACAGGCGTCACGGTGATCACCGCCGCACGCGGAGAAGAAGTACGAGGGATGACAGCCAACGCGGTCACCTCCCTGTCTTTGGAGCCTCTTTTACTGCTCGTCTGCGTCGATAAACGCACCATCACCCATCAGTTCCTCGAGGAGGCACAGCATTTCGCGGTCAACATCCTGGCGGAAGATCAGGAGCAAGTGTCGCGCGCCCTCGCCAGTCGTGACTCCGAGGATGCGCGTCGCCTCATTGGCTATCGTTACCGGCCCGGACAAACAGGCGCCCCCATTCTGGAGGATTGCCTGGCCTATGTGGAATGCCGGATTACCGAGGTCATTTCCGGGGGCGATCACTCGATCTTCATCGGGCAGGTCGAAAGTGGTGAGATCATGCGCGATGTGCCGCCGCTGTTATTCTTCCGAGGCAAATACAGCCGGTTGACCTCGTGACGGGCATACACGTCGCGAGCGGCGATAAGGCGCTCATGTGGTCGGATAATGGTCGCAGGTTGTGGGCAGGAGTGACCATCAATGGCGAGCCGAAGGTCAGAAGCAGCCTTATGACACCGGCCTTCGGCTGGCACACGTTCAATGGCGCTGCATCTCGTCACCGCCGATGGTGTCAGTTCGAATCTTCACCTCATCCCCTTCCACCACGACCTCATAGGTGCGTACGAATACGCCCGGCACCGAATAGCATTCGCCGGTCTTGATATCGAAACGCCAGGCGTGGCCGATACACCACACCGTGTGATCGAACACCGGACTCATCCCGAGCGGATAATCCTGGTGTGGACAGCGATTATCCAGCGCGTAAAACGTCCCCTGTATGTTGAACAACGCGATGGCCTGCCCCTGTACGGTAACCACCGTCCCGGTGCCGGGCGGTACCGCGCTAGCGTGTGCCACCGTCGCATATTCCGCCATAAGATCGTCCCCGTTGAAATGCCCGCGTCGATTCGCTCCTGGTGAGAGGCCCGCTGTCGCTCCAGCACGCTACTTACCATGCCAGACGGGCACTGGTCAACCGCCTTGTCGGGAGGCCTCATGCCGGTAATCCCCAGCGCTTGACCCCATCCGCCCTGTGTGATACAAGAGAGGCGTCGAGCTGCCCGCAAGCAACGCTCAGGCATCGAAGGATGGGCAAGCGGGAGAGGGGGGTGAGCCGACCGTCGAGGTCTCGCCCCGTGTGTGCCGCAGGCTGATGCCTGATCCTGAAGGCTGACGTGCCTATGGAACACACATGCATCCTAACTTCTTTACGGGGCTGGAAGCCCCGCTGACCATCCAGCACGATTGCACGACGGAGAACCTCGGGAATGGAATGGCTCAGCGTGAAACTCGAGACGCCGGACGAGATCAATCTCATCCTTGGCCAAGCGCATTTCATCAAGACGGTTGAAGACCTGCATGAAGCGCTCGTGAACTGTGTGGGGGGCATCAAGTTCGGGCTCGCCTTCTGCGAAGCCTCAGGGCCGTGCTTGGTGCGGTCCAGTGGCACTGATCCAGAACTCGTCGAGCTGGCTCAGCGCCAGGCGTTCCAGCTAGCGGCCGGTCATATCTTCGTCATTCTGCTGCGCAATGCCTTTCCAATCAACGTCCTGAACGCCGTGAAACAGGTGCCAGAAGTATGCCGGATCTTCTGCGCCACCGCCAATCCTGTCGAGGTGGTGCTCGCCGAAACCGACCAAGGCCGCGGCGTCATGGGGGTGATCGACGGCTTCAAATCGAAAGGGATCGAAACGGAGAACGATGTCGAGGCACGCAAAACGTTGTTGCGCCGCTTTGGATATAAGCTCTAGAGCCAGAAGGGCGAATGTCTGAGCTGACCCAGGCATGCGCCGCACAATAGGCCTCCAGGAGACGGCCGATGGCAGAGCAACGTGAGGTGGAACAGGCGATTCGCGAGTGGTTTCAAACCTTGGAACGGTGTGTGCGGCAGGTAGATTATCAGACGGCGCGGCAGACTTTCGCCCCCGATGTCCTCTCGTTTGGCACGCGTGCTGATGTCGTCGCGGGCCTGGATGCGCTGGTGGCCAATCAATGGAGCGGCATCTGGCCAAATATCCGTGATTTTACGATCAACTTGGACCAACTTAACTGGGGAACGTCGGCCGATCTAGCATGGGGCATCGTGACCTGGGACTCGACGGGATTCCATCGAGATGGCACCTCATTCCCACGGCCAGGCCGGGCGACGGTGATTTTCGAGCGACGTCATGGCCGATGGCTCGCCATCCATACCCATTTTTCACTATTTCCAGGAACGCCGCCCAGCACACACGGGGCTACAGGACAGCGCGGGTGATCATAAGCACCAAGTTACCACAGGTTTCATCGTCAGTGGCGGGCGAACAGTCCGACATCACCTGGGGGAATGGGTCTTTTCAACCTCTGCAAGCATCCACCCTGGTCAGGTTTGCGAGAGAGGACATGCAAAATCGATCTTGACTTGGACTGAGGTCTTGGATTATTTTTTGTATTTGTTCACAGTGCGCGCTGATTCTCAGCACGCTCGATCTTCAGCTACCACATCCGGGGCGGGACTAGCTCAGTTGGTAGAGCGTCGCCTTGCCAAGGCGAAGGTCGCGGGTTCGAGACCCGTGTCCCGCTCCAAGAGACCCACCCAAAAAGGATTAGCATTATCCTCTTCTGCCTGCTCAGCGTTCTGTCGTCGTAAGAGGCAGGGGCTTCCCCAGGCTAGGACTTTTCTGCAGCCTCCTTTTCGCGCATACTGGCATACTGTTGGATGTATGAGCTTTGTCATTGGACAAGCCGGCTAAGTCATACGCGTACGTCGGAGTACTGCGACGTATGGGCCATCCCGATCTATCAACGATGGGAACGGGAGCAGTCAGGAATGGACGCTGCCGATGAAATCGTCGTCATCGTCGATGCGCAGAATAACGTGGTCGGCGCCATGCCACGATGGGAAATGCGCGCTAAGAGGCTGCCACACCGCAGCACTTATATTCTGGTGTTCGATTCCAAGGGCGACCTCTATGTCCAGAAACGCACCATGACGAAGGATGTGTTTCCCGGCTACTATGACATCGCGGCGGGCGGAGTGGTGCTGGCAGGAGAGACCTACGAACAAGGTGCGGAACGGGAGCTCAACGAAGAGATGGGCATCCGCGGCGTGCCCTTGACGTCACTGTTTGACTTTTACTTCGAAAATGAGCACACCTGCTTGTGGGGACGGGCATTTTCCTGCACTTATGATGGCGAGATTGTCCTGCAGCCCGAGGAAGTGGAGAGCGGGGCCTTTGTGTCCATCCAGGACATCTTGCGTCGCGCCGAGACAGAGCCGTTCACTCCAGATGGACTTTATGTGCTGCGCCGCTACCTGGCGGGGCGCTGACGCAAGTCCGCCGCCTACCTTAAGATCATGTCTGCTGAGGGGTGCGAAGATGCGTGTCATGCAACGGACCTCAGGGCCGGTGCCGATCGCCTACGACATCGCTGGAAATGGCCCCTTGGTTGTGTTTCTGCACGGCATCGGTGGAAACCGCGGCAACTGGGATGGACAAATCGAGTACTTTGCAAAGCGATTCTGCGCCGTGGCTTGGGATGCGCGTGGGTACGGCGCCAGCAGCGATCCACCGCAACTGCTGACGTTCAGCGATTACGCCGAAGACTTGCGACGGCTGCTCGATCACCTCAAGGCTGAGCGAGCCCACCTCGTCGGTCTGTCGATGGGTGGGATGATCCTGCAGGATTTCTATGACCGTCATGCCGAGCGCGTGGCCACGCTATCGCTGGTCGACACGTCAGCCGGCTTCGGCAGTGCCAGCGAGGAGGTGCGGCGGGATTTTCTTGCCCGCCGTCTCGAGCCATTGGAACGTGGGCTCACGCCAGCAGATATCGCCCCTGGAGTCGTTGACGTGTTGGTGGCAAAAGGCGCCCCCGCGGCGGTGCGCACTAAGATGCGAGCCTCCATCGAGGCGTTGCGCGTCGAGCCCTATAAGCAGGCCCTACGTGCCATCGTCACCACCGACTTCCGCGCGGTGTTGTCGCGTATCAGCGTGCCGACATTGGTCATCGTCGGCGAGGAGGATATCGTGACGCCACCGGCAAACGCCGAATTTCTGGCCAAGCACATCCGCGGGGCGCAATTGGTCAAGATCCCTGGAGCTGGCCATCTGACGAATCTTGAACAGCCGGAGGCATTTAACGCTGCCCTCGAAGCGTTCCTCAGTCTACATGCCCATTTGGCTTCTGTCGTATCCGGAGTGTGAGCGCCAGCAGGCGATCGACACATTGCCGCGCCGATCATCCGTTCCTAAGCTGTTGATCTTGCTCACGAGGCTGCACGAGTCTTGCCAAGCGCGTGCAGAGTTTTTATGATTAGAAAAATTTTTGACCGTGCATTCCATCATTCACAGGGAGGAGAGATCGCTATGGCAGCCGAAACGGTTGAGCCGATCGTTTTAGGGAAGCGCTGGGTCGAGCAAACCTTCCAGCGCCTCGCCGGGGAAATGAATGTTCCGGTGGAGGGATTGGAATGGCGTGATGATTTTCCTGGACCATATATCAGCAGTCTCTACGTCAACGTGCGGAACATGAGCCAGAAACCGATGATCGAGTTTCGCATGCGCCAACTCGAAGATTGTCGTAATCCCGCCAATCGTCCGGTCCGCACTGCAGTCGAAGAGCAGATCCGCACCAACCTGGAGGAGATACGTCAGAAACTGGCATAGTTCCATACTAGAAGCCTACCCCACCAAGTCGGAAAGCGGCGTGACGGACACGCAGCGCTCTTCTCGTGGGTGGGGCAGGCACATCTTATACTGGTCAATTAATGCGCTTCTCGTATCCCTGCCACTCCTGCTCGCGGAGGACGTACTTCTGAATCTTTCCCGTGGCCGTTTTGGGGAGGTCGCCGAACGCGACATAGCGCGGGCATTTGAAATGGGCGATGCGTTCGCGGCAGAATTGGATGATGTCCTCTGCCGTCACCTGCATCCCAGGGCGCTGTACGACAAAGGCCTTGGGCACCTCGCCCCAACGTTGATCTGGCACACCGACGACACAAACTTCCAGCACCGCCGGATGTTCCATGATCACCTTTTCCACCTCCTGGGTGGAGATGTTCTCGCCGCCGGAGATGATGATATCTTTGGCGCGGTCCTTCAGTTCGATGTAACCATCAGCATGCCAGACCGCCAAGTCACCGGAGTGAAACCACCCACCCTCAAAGGCTTTCTCGGTAGCATCGGGCTGTCGATAGTATCCCGACATGACGTTGTTGCCGCGCATCACCACCTCGCCCATGGTCTGCCCATCACGGGGTACGTCGTGCATGTCTTTATCGACGACGCGCAGACCTGTCCCGGCCACGATGTAGGGTACGCCTTGACGCGCCTTGACCTTGGCGCGTTCGTCCAGTGGCAAATCATCCCAGCCGGGCTGGAAAGCGCAGACTGTGTGCGGACCATACGTCTCCGTGAGGCCATAGACGTGATGGATCGTCGCCCCTAGGCCCTCCATGGTGCGGATGACCTGTGGCGCCGGCGGCGCACCGGCGGTGACGATGGTCAGGCCCGTGAGGTCCTGACCGTGCGCCGCAGGAGCGGAAGACATGGCGATGAGGACGGTCGGGGCGCCGCACAGGTGTGTGACGCCTTCGCCGCGAATGAGCCGGAAGATCTCGGCCGGCTCGACGCGGCGTAGACAGACATGAGTGGCTCCCATCGCTGTGACTCCCCAGGTGAAGCACCACCCGTTGCAGTGAAACATCGGCAGCGTCCAGAGGTACACGCTTTTGTAGTTGATCCCCACTTCGAGGACCTCGCCCAGCGCATTGAGATAGGCGCCGCGGGCATGGTATTGTACCCCCTTCGGCATGCCGGTCGTGCCAGATGTGTAATTGATGCAGATCGTGTCCCTCTCTGAGTCGAGCTCGGTGCGATGGTTGCCCGGCGGGGCGGCGTTCAAAAAGGCTTCATAATCGGGACCGGGGATATCATCGGCTTTGGGCACGGCATCCACGACCTGCACAAAAGTGCTGACGCCGGGCACGTCAGCCTGGATGACGCGCACGGTAGGGGCCAGCTCGGAGTCAAACACCAGCACTTTGGCGCCCGAATGATTCAAGATGTACGCCACCTCACGCGGCGAGAGGCGGATGTTGATCGCCACCAAAATGGCGCCCAACCGCAGCGGACCATAATGTCCCTCCAACATCGCCGGCAAGTTCGGCACGAGGAACGCGACGCGGTCGCCTTTTTGCACACCCGCCTGCTTAAGGGCACCCGCCAAACGATTAACCCGGTCGTAAAACTCGGCGTAGGTATACCGCGTGTGGTTATACACGACCGCTGTTTTATTGGGATAGACGAAGGCACTGCGCTCGAGCAGGTTGAGCGGGTTCAAGTCCTCATACCAAACATGTTCAAACATCACCGTTGCCTCCTGGTGTGTGCTGCAAATAGCATAGGCTCTGGAGCTATGGCGACCCATTCTACTGGATGAGGTCGCCCTCGCAAAGGAGAAAGTGCCGCCAGGCGGCATGGATCATCCATCTCGCGGAGGACATCGTAATGCTAACACCAGCCGAGCGGCAAGCGATGATCGCCAAGATCCGGGCCCTGCCGGCCGCTGTCGAGGCTGCAGTCCTCGACTTACAGGAAGGGCAATTGGATACGCCCTACCGAGAAGGTGGCTGGACAGTGCGACAGGTGGTCCATCATCTGGCCGATTCGCACCTCAATGGATTCATCCGCATCAAGCTGATTTTGACCGAAGAACGGCCCACGCTCAAACCCTACGATCAGGAGGCCTGGGCCAAAACGTCCGAGGCGGCAGAGGCCCCAATTTTCAGCTCGTTGGCCATCCTCAGGGGGCTGCATGACCGTATGAGTCTGCTTCTCGACGGCCTCCCGGAATCCAGCTTCTCCCGGTCTGCCTTCCATCCCGAGATCGGCGAGGTGACGCTCGATGCTTGGCTGGCAACGCTTGTCCGTCACGGCGACAATCATCTCCACCATATTCTGACGTTGCGGTCTGCAAGGGGATGGTGACCCCATGGTCTTCAGTCCATCACTCTGGAAGTGATGACATTCGTCTTGACGGAGTCTGCTCCGTCGGGTCCGCGCTGGATGACGGCCTGGATGGAAATCGTTTGCCCAAGCGAAGCCGTCGCGGAAATGGCATAGGTCAAGGTCGCCGTGCCAGAGTCGTCTGCGGTCGCTTCGCCGAACGCTGCAGGGTCGAGGAGGTCGACGCACAGGCCTCCAAGCTGCGGTGAGCAGGGGCCCTCACCCTCGCCGCTTAGGCTGGACAGGAACGACACGGTCTCGCCGGGGTGGGCGCCAGCGACCAAGAACTGCGCAGTCTGGCCGCGCGCCAGAGCATCTTGCATCAGGATCGGCGTCTGACTCACTGTCAGTGGTGCCACCCTGCTCACTTCATCCGAGAGACGGCTCTCGTTCCCCATGCTGTCGTAGGCAGTCACGGCGAAGAAGTAAGTGCGCCCCGGTATCAGCCCAGCGATCGCAGCCGAGGTTTGATTGCCGACGATTTTGGTAAACGCATAGGTTCGGCTGCGTTGACCGTAGTGAATTTTATAGCCAGCGATATCGGTGAGGGGACTGCCGTCGGCTTTGGTGGTAGGGGGATTCCACGACAATTGGATTTGGGCAGGCGGCTCTGCCGGCAGTCTCGCCATCTGGTGGTCAGTGGCGGGTTTCATACAGCCATGGAGCTGCCAAGTGAGCATCCAAACGGCTAGTATGGCGAAGGCGATGCGTCGCGGTCCTCGCCGATGAGCACCAATCCTTTTACTGTGCTGACGACTGTCTCTCATAAGGCGACCCTTTGTGGATCGAGCGCATTCGATCGATGTCGCGCTGGGCGTGTGTCGGCCTTTTGCCGTGCTGTTTGTTCGGCGAAAGATGCCCTGACTGCGATTGCCTGCGCTGTGGAAGAGGGGGCTGCCAGCCCACCTCATCAATGCTGTCGCAACCGTTCTCGGAAAGCATTGGTCACATCGATGAGCTTTGCCGCGATGCCCGGCTCTGTGGCCGAGTGGCCGGCGTCGGGTATCATGTAAAATTCGGCTTCCGGCCAGGCGCGGTGTAAATCCCAGGCTGAGCGGGCGGGGCAGACGATGTCGTACCGTCCCTGCACGATGACCCCCGGCAGATGGCGGATCTTATGGGCATCCCGCAGTAATTGATCGGGCTCCAGGAAGCTATCGTGGACGAAATAGTGACATTCAATGCGCGCGAAGGCGATGGCGAAGTCGGGCTGCTCGAAGCGCTCGAGCAACTCTTGACTGATGAAGAGCTTCGACGTCCCAGCCTCCCAAGTACTCCAGGCTCTGGCGGCCCTCAGGCGCACCTCCGGATCCTCGCTGGTCAGCCGGCGATAATAGGCTCCGACCAAGTCGTGGCGTTCGTTTTCGGGAATCGGTGCCAGGTAATGCTCCCACAAATCGGGGAAGATGTGGTGCGCCCCGCTCTGATAAAACCATTGAATCTCCGACGGGCGACACAGGAAGATGCCGCGTAAAATGAGGCCGGTCACGCGCTCGGGATGGGCTTCAGCATAGGCCAGCCCCAGCGTTGACCCCCAGGAGCCCCCGAACACCAGCCAGCGTTCGATGCCTAGATGCTGCCGTAGGCGCTCGATGTCGGCGATGAGGTGTGGCGTCGTGTTATCGGTAAGCTCGGCCACTGGCTGGGAACGCCCTGCCCCGCGCTGATCGAAGAGGATGATCCGGTAAGCATGGGGGTCGAAAAAGCGCCGATGCTGAGGTTCGCAGCCTCCGCCCGGTCCACCATGGACGAACAGGACCGGCAACCCCTGCGGATTGCCACACTGTTCGTAATACAATCGGTGCAAGGGCGATACCTGCAGATAGTCGGATTGAAAGGGTTCGATGGCTGGATAGAGAATGGGATCGAGGGCATTCATCGTCAAGCTCCATAGGATCGAGGCGCGTGTTGGCAAATGGTTACCAGATGAGGGTGGCCTGTCACAAGCATGCAGCGCTTCGATGCGACCAGCGCTCTAGCCACATCGGGACAATCGCTGATGAGGATATCGCGATGCCCAAGTTGACGACGCGTTGTGCCGAATACCGATGATAATCCAGCGAGGTCAGCAGGCGGGCCAAGTTAGGGACGACCATGGGAGCCGTCTCTTACTTGTACAGGCTGGCGAACTCCTTTAAAATCTCGTTCCCCTTGGCTACGGCATCATCCAAGCCCTGTTTGACGCCTTTCTTGCCCGCTAAGATATGCTCGAGCTCGCCTTCGATGGCATCGCGCACGGCGACGAAGTCGCCCAGCCGAATGCCCTGGGTATTGGAGGTATCGTTGCCGCTGGTGAGTTGCGCGAAGGCGGTCCACTGATGGGGGTTGTTGAGGAAGTGGTTGGTTTGCGCCAAATATTTGAGGGAAGCATTGGTGATCGTGACATAGCCCGTAGCTCGGTGCCACCACGCCTGCTGCTCAGGTTCGGCCAAGAATTTGAGAAATTGGGCCACCCCCTTGTACTCAGGCGCTGGCAACCCCTTCATGACCCACAACGTGGCGCCACCGGGGATGGAGGTACCTTTCTTATAGGGCTCGCCCCAGTGCGGCAATTGGCCGGTGCCCCACTTGAACCGAACCGAGCGCGTAAAACCCCCGATGAGCGCTGACGATTGCAGATACATGGCGCATTCGCCGTTGACGAATTTGGGATCTGCGGCGCCCATACGGCCACCGTAGCTGTAAATGTGCATGCCTTGCCAAGCGACGAGCTGGCCGATGAGCGTGGAGTGCAGCTCGCCGTTGATCAACAATTGCGCGTCGAGCCCACCGAAGCCATTGTGGAGGGTGGCGAAGGCCACGTCATGCCAGGCCGCCATGTTCTCGAATAGAATCCAGGACGGCCAACCGGTGCTGAAACCACATTTAGCGGCGCCGGACGCGATCAGCTTCCTAGCAAACTCCCCGACTTCTCTCCAGGTGGCCGGCGGTCTGTCGGGGTTGAGCCCGGCTTTCTGGAAGGCATCTTTGTTGTAATAGAGGATCGGTGTTGAAGAATTGAAGGGCATCGAATACAGGCGGCCATCTTTCGAGTAATACGACTGCACCGGCTGGATAAAGTCGCTCCAGTCAATGAGGATGCGATGCTCCTTCATGAGCTCAAACACCGGCACCACCGCCCCTGACATCAGCATGGTCTGGGTTCCGACCTCAAACACCTGGACGATGTGCGGCGGTGTCTTGGAACGATAGGCGGCGATGGCGGCCGTCAAGGTCTCTGGATAGGTTCCCTTGCGCAGCGGTTTGACCTCGTAGTCCCCCTGCCGGTCGTTGAATCGCTTGACCAGTGCCTCCACCGCCTCGCCGCGATGCCCGCTCATAGCATGCCAGAAATGGATGGCGGTTTTGGCCTGCGCTGACCGAGCAGTCCCTGCTACGGTGAGGAAACACCCGAGCATGGCCGTAAGCCAGAGATGGCGACCGAGCCTCGGCTGCATTCGTGTCCTCCCAGGCGGATCTCGCTTGATGTTAAAGAAACGCTCTGTGCGGGCGGCATTCTCCGCGGTGGTTTTTCGGTTGGCCTCGGCATGGTCCCGTCTACTGGTAGCCATGATAGTGCGAAAGATCACCACAGAAGGCCGGTGATCCACTGGACCAGTCTGTCACCAAAAGGTTGCTCGGTTGTCTTGGCCAGGGTATGCCCGTGTAAATTGTCAATCGAAGTGCGCCAACTATAGCACAGGGAATTTCCGCCTGACAAGGTACAGCAAGGCCTTAGGACCATTGAAGCGGGACGTGACCGGCCGTTGCGCGGAAATCCACTTGCATAGGAGCTGTGGACCGTGTATGAGCACCTTGAGGCATGGTGTCAATACCGTAGCCTATCGCCATGGTGGTAGAGAGGTAATGACAGTTCAGTGAGGGAGTCGCAGAGATGTTGAACCGGCGCATGCTCCTGAAAGGGATGCTGGCCATGCCGATCGCGGCAGTAATCGCTGGCCGCAAGACGAGTCGAGGAGAGCCACCCTTCACCGCCGATTATGGCGTCGCCTCGGGCGACCCCAAGCCCTCTAGCGTGGTGCTGTGGACACGCGTGCCAGAGGCCGCACAGCCATTAGGAGGCGGCACGATTGGCGTGCAGTACCAAGTGGCCGGGTCGTCCTCCTTCGAGCCGGGTAGCATCGTCATCCAGGGAGAAGTCGCCACCGATGCCGCCAACGATTACACCGTGAAGGTCCTCGTTGAAGGCCTAGAGCCCGCCACGCGGTACTTCTATCGCTTCGTAACAGCCAGCGGTTATCAGAGCGTCGTCGGGCGTACGAAAACCGCCCCAGCACCGGACGCCCAGCCGGACACCGTCAGCTTTGCCTTCGTTTCATGCCAACAATTTATCGATGGGTATTACTCAGTATTCGCCAGATTGGCCTTGGAGGATGTTGATTTCTGTGCCCACCTCGGTGACGCCATCTATGAGGGGGGAAACCCCTTCGTCGCGCGTCCCTTCCGAGAGGATCCTGTCGGCGAGGCAAGGACCCTGACCGCCTACCGGCAGAAGTATCAGCTGTACCTCTCGGATCCTGTTTACAGGGAAGTGCGTCGGCGATTTCCCTGGGTGGTGGTTTGGGACGACCACGAGCTCGTCAACAACTATGCCGGCTCGGTAATTGCCGAGCAGGATCCGCAACGGCAGCGCGATGCGTACACGGCCTTCTTGGAATATACCCCCATCCAGCCGGTGATGCCGCTCAGCCCCGATGGCCTGCCCTCGGTGCAAATCTACCGCCAGCTCTCCTTTGGTACGCTGCTGGAGATCTTTGCGCTCGATGCACGCCAATATCGGGATGGGGTCGTCTGTGAGCGAGATATCCTGGTCAAAGGCTGCCCGGAACTCGACAATGCCGCCCGTACGATGCTTGGACAGGCACAGAGGGACTGGTTGCACACAGCCTTAGCTGCGTCACGGGCACGCTGGCGATGTGTGCTCAATCAAATGATGATGATGCGTCTGGCCGTGGCCAGCGCTTCCGGCACCAAGGCTGAAGGCCTGCCACTGGCGGCTTTGCGGCAGCCTGTCCAGATTGACCAAGATGTTTATGTAAACCTCGATGCTTGGGATGGTTATCCCCACGAGCGCGCCACGCTCCTCCAGTGGATCGCCGACCAGGGCATCGCCAATGTGGTGGTCTGCAGCGGTGATTTTCACAATTGTTACGCCGGTGTTCTAAAACCGGACTTTACAAATCCTGAAAGCCCAGCCGTGGCGGTGGAAGTCCTCGGCGGTTCCGTCACTTCGTACGGGGCCACCGAGTATTTCGGGCGCGATCTCACCGCCCAAGCCCGCCAGATCATCCCTCGGGTCAACCCGCATATCGCCTACCTCGATCTGAAATACCATGTCTACACCAAGGTCGACGTCACGCCGGGACACATGGAGGTAAGCTACATCGCCGCGCGAACGGTGGCGCAGCCTATATCGCAGACCTTTCTGTTACAACGGCTGACGATTCCCGACGGTGAACCCCGCCTCATTGTCTCATAAAGTCATGTCTGGGAAACGCCCCCGCTGACCGCCATCTATCGTTTTTCGAACACGCCACGCATCCGCTGCTCGCCGCGCGGGCCATGCATGACCCCGTCGATCGTCAAGGTCTTGCCATCTGGGGAGAGGCTCCAGACTCCCCGAGTTTCCACCGCGATGTCTTTGACCAGCATGGAGACCTTGCGGGTGGATTGCACGACGAGCGTCTTGCCTTCCCAATGGGCCTTGGTGACCACTGACTCACCGCGCAGGCCGGTATTCGTCGTTTCGGTGCCATCGGTCTTGTAAGTATGGGTCTCTTTTTGCTCCTCACGGTCGATTTTAATATGACGTGTGACGCGTAATGTCTGACCTTGGTGCTCGACGATCATGGTCAGGCTAGCGTCCCTGTCCTCTTCCAAGTTTCTGAACTGTGGAAGATCACTCTTGGCCCGATTGAGCAGCCAGGTGCCGGAGAAATTCACCTCGCTCTGCGCTGCAGTGACGCAGACGATGCCCACCAACAGAACGACTCCGCACAACGCCTTGATGAACGACGGCATAAACGCTCTCCTGGGGAACGGATGTGGCGTGGACACAGTGTACAAGTCACCAATGCCCTTTTCGCTTGACACCATTGGCGTTACGGTTTTAGGTTAAGATTCGGTCGTAATGCCCGGATCGGGCTAGCCAGCCCTCTGTAGTTTACGAGTCAGCGCAGGCTCTCGGTGTCGCAAGGAGTGCACGCATGTCAGACTACAACCCTCTCGCGAGGCCCGCAAGTGCGATGAATCGGCGTGTGTTCTTGCACTCGCTCGGCCTCACAGCCGGCAGCATGGTCATCGCCTCTCATGGGCGGTCCCCCCGAGCCCGCGCCGCTTCATCCCCAGGACCGGATTTCCAACTCAAGGCGCCGGAACCGCATCCGAAATATGGCGGGACGCTGCGCTATGGTGTGCACAGTGCACCAGCACACTTCGATGTGCATCAATCCGGGACCGTCGCCAACATGGCCGCTCAGGGGCCGATGTACGACAATCTCATCCGCCGTGATCCCCGCGACGGTCAGACGATCATCCCCGATTTAGCATACAAATGGGAGATCACCCCCGACGGCAAAACCTATACGTTTTACTTGCGGCAGGGGGTAAAATTCCACGATGGTGCCCACTTCACAGCTGAGGATGTGCATGCCACCTTCTCCCGCATCGTCTGGCCGCCCAAAGGGGTCAGCATCCCGCGTACGCCGCTCTTCTCCGCGGTCAGCGACATCGTCATCCTCGATCCTCACACCATCCAGTTTCGGCTGAGTGAACCTCGGCCGCAGGCCTTTATGCTGGGGGCCTTTGCCGCCGGCTGGAACATCATCGTGCGCAAGAAGACGTTGGAAGAACACGACTACAACCTCCGCAATGTTTTCGACTATCCGGGCACCGGTCCATTCAAGCATGTCCGGCGCGTCGATAAAGAAGTGTGGGTCATGGAGCGCAACCCCGACTACTGGAATAAGGGCTTACCCTACCTGGATCGTCTTGAAATCTATCATTTGCCACCGTTTTCGCCGGAGCTCGGGCAAGCTCTGCTAGCGGGGAAAGTGGACTACGCACGGCTGTTGGATCCGGTCAGCGCCAAGAAGGTCAAGGAAACGGCCGGGATGACGGCCACCGACTTCTATCAAAGCGTCATTCAGGCGGTGTGGGTGAATAACGACAAGAAACCATTCAACGATTCAAGAGTACGCCGTGCCATGCATCTGGTACTCGATCGCCCGGTGCTCGTCGATGTGGTCAAAGATGTGGCTCCGATGTTGGTGGGAGGGTTCATCTATCCCTTCTCAGAGTGGGCGACGCCGTCGGAGGAAATGTCCACGCGGCCGGGTTATCAGAGAGACACCAAGGCCTCGATTCAGGAGGCCCGGCGTTTGATGGCCGAGGCCGGCTATGCTAAGGGACTCAAGGACGTGGATTTCCTGGTCCGGGAAATCGCCACGTTCAAGCTATGGGCCGTGGCCATTCAAGCCATGCTGAAAGAGGCTCTGAACATCGAGACGAAACTGCGCACCGTGCAGGCCTCGGTGTGGTTCGATGAGGCCCAGGCCGGAAATTTCGACATCGCCATTAGCGCCATCGTCTCGACGCTCATGGATCCGTCGGATTACTTCAACGCCTGGTACGGCAAGGATGGGCCCCAGAATTATTCCCGCTGGTATAACAAAGAATTCCAAGCGTTGGTCAAACAAATCGATCGCGAACTGGACCACGACAAACGCAAGGCCTTGGTGCGTCAGGCTGAGTTGATCATGGAACACGACCCACCGTTGTTACCGGTTTCCTGGGAGAAGATCAATGATGGCTGGTACACCTATGTCAAAGGCGTGAATCCCTACCATATCTTCGGGATCTACGACGTCGTCCGCTGGGACACCGCGTGGTTGGATAAATCGTGAGGCTGCCGTTGAAGCGGCGGGCTCCTCCCCTCAACGCCTCTTTAAAGCGCGGGCATCAACGGTGGATGAGAGATCCTGTGTCCGATTTCAACGCTACTCACCTCAGCTGATCCCAGGATCTCCGCCGTCGAGGCTCAATGACGTGCAGGGCTCCCAGGTCCTGGTCAGGGAGTAATGGCGGTGCAGAAATACCTTCTCAGGCGCTTGATGTACGGTGTACTGACCGTCTTTGGCGTATCGGTGATCATTTTCATCGTCATGCGGATTCTGCCCGGCGACCCGCTCGTCGCCATGTTCGGCATGGAAGGCTTCATGAAATTATCCGAGGCTGACCGCGCCCGCATTATGGAGGAATTGGGGTTAAGCGATCCCTTGATCGTGCAATATGGTCGTTGGATGAAAGCTATCGCCAGCGGCAGCCTCGGCAAGTCCTTTTTCCGCGGCGAAAGCGTGGCAGAGATTATCTTGCATCGGGGTCCCCTGAGCGCGCAGATCGGCATCTTCTCGGTGATCATCTCATGGATCGTCGGTCTTCCCGTCGGCATCATTAGCGCCTTTCGTCCCAACAGCCTTCTCGACCATGTGGCACGTTCCCTGTCCATCTTGTTCTTGGCGATCCCTGGCTTCTGGCTTGGGATGCTCATAGTGTTGGCCCTGCTTTTTTGGTTTAACTACAAGGCGCCCCTGCTCGTCGTGCATCTGTGGCAGGATCCGTGGACCAATTTTCAACTGGTGATCGGTCCCGCCATCGTCTTAGGGCTGGGTCAAGGGGCGTATATCGCCCGGATGTCCCGCTCGTGCCTGCTCGAAGTTATTCGCGAAGATTACGTGCGAACGGCCCGTGCCAAAGGGCTTGTCGAAGGCCTGGTGGTCTTTCGCCATGCCCTGCCGAATGCGTTGCTGCCGGTGATCACCTTATCCGGTATTCTCATGGGCTTCGTGTTAGGAGGTTCGGTGGCTATCGAGCAGGCATTCGGCGTCCCTGGCCTGGGGCGGACGTTGGTGACTGCGGTGATCGAACGCGACATCATCGTCGTGCAGAATCTGGTGTTTCTCTATGGGATGATCTTTGTGCTCATCAATGTCCTGGTTGATCTCAGTTACGCCTGGTTAGATCCGCGGATTCGTTATCATTGAGCGCACTGCCGCCTCTGGCGTGGGCTTGTGCAGCGTGGTGATGGCGTTGTCTTCGCATTTCCCCTGGAGAGCACAGGGGCGTTGCTGCTAGTGACGAGGGTCATGTGGAACAGCGAGGGAATCTTCAGACCATTCAGGCCGTCGAGTCGTCCACCCCAGCCCTGATGGAGGTCGGTCCGCGGCGCTGGGGCTGGCGCGACTGGGGGATCTTTGCCCGGCGCAACCCAACCGCGGTGGCCGGCGGCATCGTTGGCCTCCTCATTATCTTCATGGCGATCGCCGCCCCGCTCATCGCCCCCTATGATCCACTGAAGGCCGATTTTCGGAGGATGGCGAAACCACCAGACGCGCATAACTACTTTGGCACCGACCAAATCGGTCGGGATACGATGAGCCGCGTGATCCATGGGGCGCGTTCCTCGATCACCGTGGCGTTTGCGGCGGTGCTGCTCGGCACAACGATGGGGTCTCTCTGGGGGTTGGCGAGCGGATATCTTGGGGGGAAATTCGATCTCGTTAGCCAGCGCATCATGGAGATTTTGCAATCGTTTCCGGATTTGATCCTGGCTATGGCGATTTCGATGGCCATCGGTACGGGGATGCATGCCGTCATCGTCGCCATCGCCATCACCAGAATTCCCTTCGGCGGCCGCGTCATTCGCTCGGTGGCCCTGACGGTAAAGGAACTGGCCTACGTCGAGGCGGGGCGGTCCATCGGAGCCAGTCAGCTCAGGATCATGGGCTTACATATCCTACCGCAATGCCTCGCCCCCTATTTGGTGCTTGCCACCACGCACCTCGGTGTCGCCATCATCATTGAGGCAGCCCTTGGGTTTCTTGGCGTCGGGATTCCACCGCCGACCCCGACCTGGGGCAACATGCTGGCCGACTCCTTGACTTCGCTCGTGCCACACTGGTGGCTAGTCTTTTTCCCAGGATTGGCGATTACGGTAACCGTGCTGGCGTTTAACCTGCTCGGCGATGGCATCCGCGATACGCTGGACCCACGATTGCGGGGGAGTCGGGAGTAGAGGACCGCCAACGAAGCGGCTAGACCGTGCGGATGCAGCGGCCATAGAAAGCTGAGGGGGTATACCCGGCGAAGGCGCTGATGCCAAGGCTCAGCGTCTCTGCCGGGCATTGCAGGCAGGGATTACAGAGGGGGCCGAAGCGATATGGGATCGCGCTCCCCATTTAATAAGCCGTAGGCTTTCAGTTTGCGGTAGAAGCTTGCCCGTGACAGACCCACCAATTGCGCGGCCTTGTTCCGATTACCCTGTGCCTGGCGCAAAGCCCGCTCCAGCGTCTTGCGTTCAGCCTCCGCCACCACGGAGCCTAAATGAAAGAGGGGAAAACGGCGAACACGCCCGATGCTTTCCGCTTGCACCGATGCCGGCAAATCCGAGGGCTCGATCACCGGCTTCGTGCTGCTAACGAGCAACCGCTCCACGACGTTGACCAATTCGCGCACATTCCCAGGCCAGGGATAACTTTCCATGACGCGCAACGCCTCGGCCGATAATTGTGCCATACGACCTAACTCTCGACTCTTACGTTCCCAATAATGAGCCACCAACAACGGAATATCCTCGGGTCGTTCCCGCAACGGCGGGACTTCGATGCGAATGACGTCTAGGCGATACAACAGGTCGCGTCTAAAGCGTCCCTGCGCTGCTAACGCCTCTAGGTCGCGATTCGTCGCGGCGATCACCGCGCATGTCACCGGCTGCGGCTGCACCCCACCGACGCGGATGAGTTGTCGCTCTTGGAGCACCCGCAACAACTTGGCCTGCATTTCCAACGGCATCTCACCGATCTCGTCGAGAAAGATCGTGCCAGCGTTCGCCAACTCAAACTTGCCAGCCTTGCCCTCCCGCGAGGCTCCCGTGAAGGCGCCGGGGGCGTATCCGAACAATTCGGACTCTAACAACTCACGAGGGATAGCCGAACAATCGACAGGGACGAAAGGACGACGATGGCGCGGACCTGCAGCATGAATGGCATGGGCAAACAATTCCTTACCGGTGCCGCTTTCGCCCACTACTAAGACCGAGGAGCCCCCTTGCGCCGCCTGCCGCGCGAGTTCTCGGGCCTGGACCAAGGCTGGGCTGTGACCGATGATGTCAGCGAACGTGTAGCGCGCCGGCCATGGTGATTCATGGCCACCAGAGTTGAGCACCCGCCGCCGTGACTCCTCGCCAAGGGATTCACCCTGGGGACGTATTGGGCTGACCACGACGACCACTCCTCGAAGACGCGCTCCTTCCCACAGGGGCACAATCGTTTCCTGATGGATACGGCGGTCATCGGGAATCCCTCGTTCGGCAGGAAGGACCCCCGTCCGTAATAACTCCCGTACCCGCCGGCGGCGATCGAGCGTCTCCACGGGCTGACCGAGCAGCGTCCCTGGGGCCAGAGAACGCAACCGCGCATACGCTCGGTTGTAATAGACAATCCGCCCGCTGGGAGCGAGGACGAGCAGGCCTAAATCCAAGGCATCCATGGCTTGCTGGAGCAGGCTGCCAAGCTCAGGTCCTCCCCACAAACGCGCCGGGCTGGCATCCCAGACGACCCCCTCGACCTCGCTCCGCCATTGCCCGCCTACCCAGTCTAATGCGTGTTCAACCATTACGTCTCCTTAAATAGATACTTACTGAAACTGACTTCGCCACCGCATGAGCGCTCACCGCATTCTTTTTGAGCTGCACGATCCAGGGAAATTCAGCCTCATCCTCTCGAAATATTTACCGCTCCTCCCTCACACTGGGCGTCAGACGATCAGCTCATTGATTATCATGATAAAATATGACAAAGTGATATGGTATAAAGCTAGATGTTGCAAAAGGTACCCAAGAACGGTCGTGTCTGTCAAGAAAAATTTTCCTCAATCCTGTCAGATCCCCCGGTTGGCCTAGAGATCCTAAGCAAGAGGCTGGTGATATGGGTTCAGCGCACCTACATCCGTTTGTATCTGCAGTCATCGGGCTAGAACTGCGCAGGCCATCTACAATTCTTCGATCTGCCCACATTATCGGCCAGTGACGTGAGAACTTCATGACGCCAGCATGGATCCCCTGGCTTGCGGTAGCACACGATCCTCTGGAGTAGAATTAGATTGTCGAGCGACAATTTTGTAGATGCCATTCACTTCCTTCGTTACAATATCGCCACTTTCCGGTAGACTCAATATCCGGAGAAGGGTCTGTGTGAAGGTATGTGGGGCACCTCCATCTGCCCACCACAGTGGTATGAGGTTTTGGTTCACAGCGGTGCCCTGGAGTGAATGAAATTCAGCATTCGGCGATGACGACGTATATCCTCGCTCTCGATCAGGGTACGACCAGCTCTCGGGCGATTTTATTCGATGCCACAGGGCGTGCATGCGCGCATGCTAGCCAAGAGCTTCGTCAATGGTATCCACGGCCAGGTTGGGTCGAGCACGACCCCATGGAAATCTGGCGCTCGCAACGAGCAGTGGCAGAGCAAGTCCTGTGCCACCGTGGCGTCAGCCCACATCAAGTCAGGGCTATCGGCCTTGCTAACCAACGTGAGACTACGGTGGTCTGGGATCGAACCTCTGGACAACCCGTCTGCAACGCCATCGTCTGGCAGTGCCGCCGCAGCGCGCCCCTGTGCGAGCGGTTGCGCGAACAGGGATTGGCGGCAGAGGTTCGCGCCCGTACGGGGTTGGTCATCGATGCGTATTTTTCGGCGACCAAGCTCCAGTGGCTGTTCGAGCATCACCCCGAGCTACGTCAGCGCGCTGCCAATGGGGACTTATGTTTTGGCACGGTGGACAGCTGGTTAGTCTATCAGTTGACCGGCGGCCAGCTCCACATCACCGACCCTTCAAATGCCGCACGGACGATGCTGTTTAATATCCATCATCGGACCTGGGATCCAACGCTCTTGGAAATGTTCGAGATCCCAGGCGCCATGCTTCCCGAGGTGCATTCATCGAGTCAGGTTTACGGGTATACGGATCCAGCGGCCTTTTTGGATGCATCGATACCGATCGCTGCTATCGCCGGGGATCAACAAGCCGCCTTGTACGGACAGGCGTGCTTCTCGCCGGGAATGGCCAAGCAAACCTATGGTACCGGCGCCTTCCTGCTCATGTATACCGGCCCTACCGCCATCCCCTCCCCCACCGGCTTACTGACCACGGTGGCATGGGATCGAGATAGCCAGATGACGTATGCGTTGGAAGGGAGCATCTTCGTGGCCGGTGCCGTGATCCAATGGCTACGCGATGGTCTGGGGCTGATACCGTCAGCGGAGGCGAGCGAGAGCGTCGCCGCCGAGGTCGTTGATGCGAACGGCGTATACATAGTGCCCGCCTTCGTGGGTTTGGGGGCGCCGCACTGGGACCCATACGCACGCGGGACGGTGGTCGGCTTGACTCGCGGTGTGACACGGGCTCATCTGGTGCGCGCAGCATTGGAGGCCATCGCCTATCAGACACGCGATGTACTGGAAGCCATGCAGCGGGATGCCGGCCTGCAAGTCCCGGAGCTACGAGTCGATGGTGGAGCAGCCGCGAATAATCTGTTGATGCAGTTTCAAGCAGATATTTTGGGAATCCCGCTTGTGCGCTCCCGCGGAACCGAGACCACAGCACGAGGGGCGGCGTATCTCGCTGGGCTCGCCGTTGGGCTGTGGCGTGACGAGGCCGAGATTGCGGCCCAGTGGCAGGAAGAAATCCGCTTTATGCCGAGGATGTCGGCAGAGCGTCGTGCGTACCTATATGACGGTTGGCGCCGTGCCGTGGAGCGTGCCCGAGGCTGGGCGCCTAGCGATACCCGGTGGGAATGAGGTTGGGTCGAACGCCATCATGCAAACCCATCGCCTACGCCAATTACTCGACGATCTCCATCAACAACGGATCAGCCCCGATGAGGGGATGGAGCTGTTGCGTCATTTTCCATACGAAGACCTAGGGTTTGCTCAGATCGATCACCATCGCGGTCTGCGGCAAGGCTTTCCCGAGGTAGTCTTTTGCCAAGGGAAGACGGTAGACCAGGTTTGTCAGATCGTTCAGCGCCTCCGTGCCACGGGGAGCGATGTGCTCGCGACGCGCGCCAATCAGGATGTCTTTACCGCGGTATCTTCTCGATTCCCCCAGGCGATCTACCATGAACAGGCTCGCGTGATCGTCCTGCAGTCTATGCCGCGCGACCGCACTAAGGGCATCGTATTGGTCGTGAGCGCTGGCACCTCAGATATCCCGGTCGCCGAAGAGGCTGCCGTCACGGCGGAGGCGCTGGGAAGCACGACCGATCGACTCTACGATGTGGGAGTGGCCGGCATCCATCGACTGCTGGACCGTCGTGATCGGCTCTTCCGCGCCCGTGTCCTCGTCGTCGTTGCAGGCATGGAGGGGGCCCTGGCAAGTGTCGTCGGGGGTCTCGTCGATAAACCTGTCATCGCTGTCCCGACCAGCATCGGCTATGGCGCCAGTCTCGGCGGGATCGCCGCCTTGCTCACCATGCTGAATAGCTGTGCGGCCGGGGTGGCTACGGTCAACATCGATAATGGTTTTGGGGCCGGATACATGGCCCATATGATCAATCTGTTAGGGGAGTGAAACACCCCAGAGGCTGCCATGCGAATCGCCTACTTCGATTGTTTTTCCGGCATCAGCGGTGATATGGCCATCGGCGCCCTCCTCGATGCTGGCTTGAGCTTTGAGGCGCTGCGCACTCAGCTCGCCGCCCTGAATATTTCGGGGTATGCACTCGCGGCCGAGAAAGTCAAGAAACACGGCATCGCAGGCACGAAGTTCCATGTCGATGTCCATGATCCTGGGCCGCACCATCGACGGCTGCGCGACATCGACGCCATCTTGCGTGCCAGTCGCCTAGAGAGTCAGATCCAGGAGCGTGCTTTGGCGGTATTTGCCCGCTTAGCGGAGGCCGAAGCGATCATTCATCAGACCGCCGTTGACGATGTGCACTTCCATGAGGTCGGCGCCATTGATTCCATCGTGGACATCACCGGCACCGTCATCGGTCTGCACGTGCTTGGGGTGCAGCGGGTCATGGCTTCACCTGTCAACGTCGGGGCTGGCTTTGTCCGTGCCGCGCACGGCGTGCTGCCGGTTCCCCCACCGGCCACTGCGGAGTTGCTGAAGGGGGCTCCGACCTACGCGCGGGGTCAAGACGGCGAACTCACCACCCCCACGGGGGCGGCGCTGCTGGCAACGCTGGCCGAGGCGTTCGGCCCACTCCCGGCACTCTGTGTCGAGCAGATCGGCTATGGGGCAGGAACCAAGGATTTGCCCCACGCCCCCAATCTCCTGCGCGTCTTCATCGGCGAGGATAACACCCGCGGCGATGCCGACCTGATCACGGTTCTCGAGGCTAATCTGGATGATATGAATCCTGAGTGGTTCGAGTATGCTCAAGAGCAATTATTTGCACAGGGGGCGCTCGACGTCTTCTATACCCCCATCTTCATGAAAAAGAATCGGCCAGCCACGAAGCTCACGGTGCTCTGCGAGGTCGGCAAAGTGGATGTGCTCGCCGATGTGCTCTTTCGCGACACCTCCACCTTCGGCGTGCGCACCTACGAGGTGCGGCGGCAGAAACTCCAGCGCTTCTCGCAGGTGGTGGACACCCGCTATGGTCCCATCGCCGTCAAGATCGGCCAGTGGCGCGGCCAGGTCGTGCAAGTCTCCCCGGAATACGAATCATGCCGCCAGGCGGCGCGCCGCGGCGGCGTGCCCTTGAAGGACGTATACCAGGCGGCCGAGGCGCAGGCGCGCGGCATGCTCACAGGTCAAGGCTAGTCGTTTTCGTCATCCCACCATGGTCAGGCCGCCGCTGACGCTGATCACTTGGCCGGTGATGAAGGCTGCCGCATCGGAGGCGAGGAACACCACCATCGGCGCGATATCCTCGGGTGTCCCCAGGCGCCCCATCGGCACATATTGTGCCATGCGGCCGAGGATCTTGCTGCCGAACTCCTGCTGCTGCATCTCTTCGACCAACGGCGTATGGGTAGGACCCGGACACACCACATTGAAGCGGATGTGATCACGGGCGTGTTCGCGGGCCAATGTGCGGGAAAAGGCAATGATGGCTGCTTTGGCTCCCGAGTACACAGCCTCTCCAAGACTGCCCACCCGGCCGGCGTCCGACGACACGCTAACCACCGCCCCTGCCCTGCGCGCCACCATGTGCGGCAGTACGGCGTAACAGGTATTGAGCACGCCTTTGAAGTTGACGGCGATGATCTTGTCCCAGAAGGCGGGCGTCGTCTGCAAGAACGGCCTCAACTCATCCCAGCCGGCGTTATTGATCAGGGCATCGATCTGCCCGAACTTCTCTAAGACGCGTTCGGTCGTCGCCCGGACATCGCCGAGATCGGCGACATCGGTTTTGACGGCGATGACCTGTGCTCCCGTTGCCTTTGCGACTTCTGATGCCGTCTGTTCGGCGACATCGGCGCGTAGATCTGCGATAGCAACGTTCGCTCCCGCTCGCGCCAGCGCGACCACGATGCCACGCCCAATGCCGCGGGCCCCACCGGTAACAAGGGCCGTTTTCCCCTGCATCTCAACGAGTGCCATCCTTGCTCTCCTCAGAGGATGCCATGCATCTCGGTCAATCGATGCTGCCGTAAAAGCTCGCCCCCAGTATAGAGTTTCAAGGCGGGGGCGACAAGCTGTTGAGTGGGCCTCTCAAGGCTTCGAGCGCTCAACTGCGCTCCGCGCTGTGCTTGACAATTTGTTGCAAAATGCTATGCTACGATCGATTTTTGGCTTTCATCGCACCTCGCCCCAAGGGTCCGGCCTTCCGGGGAGCGGATTCACCCACGGTGTCCCTGCGGTGGGGAAGAAGGGGGTTACCGATGGCGTCACGCAGCGACACGTCGTCCAAACGCACCATCGCCATTGAGAGCACCGCTGACGCTTACCTCGAGCTCCTCCGCGATCGCGGCATCGCCTATTTGTTCGGCAATGGCGGCACCGATTTCGCCCCGCTCGTTGAAGCGTTCGCTAAGTGCGCCGCCGGTGGACAGACCACTCCCAAGCCGATCACTGTCCCCCATGAGTACGTCGCGGTGAGCATGGCCGATGGTTTTTACCGAGTCACCGGCCGGCCGCAGGCGGTGATGGTCCATGTGATCGTCGGCACTGCCAATGCGGCAGGTGCGATCATGAATGCGTCGCGCGCCAACGTGCCTATCCTGTTCACCGCCGGCCGTACCCCACTCACCGAGGAGGGCCTAAAGGGAGCGCGCAACGTCTATATTCATTGGGCCCAGGAGTCGTTCGATCAAGGCGGTTTGGTGCGGGAATTCGTCAAATGGGATTACGAGTTGCGCAACTTCACCCAGGTTGAGACAGTGGTCGATCGCGCCCTAGAGATCGCTATGGCCGAGCCGCGTGGGCCGGTGTATTTAACGCTTCCACGCGAGATTTTGGCCGAGGAACAGCGCGAATTTACCTATACATCGCCCGGCCGGCATCACGTCGACTCGCCGCGGGTTCCCGCTCCTGAGCGCCTCAAAGAGGCAGCGCAGGCACTGGCCAATGCCCGAGCCCCGCTCATCGTGACCCAACGCGTCGGCGCCAATCCGAATGCGGTGAAGGCCCTGGTCGAACTCGCCGAAAGCTTCGCCATTCCGGTCGTTGTCCCCGCCGGCATGTACATGAACTTTCCGAGCCATCATCCACTGCACCTTGGCTATGTGGCCGAGCCGCTGGTGCAGGAAGCCGATGTCATTCTGGTGATCGACGCCGATGTGCCGTGGTTTCCTGCTGTAGCAAAGCCGTCGGACGCGGCTACCATCATCCATCTCGGCATCGATCCCTTCTTCAGCCGTTATCCGGTGCGCGGCTATCCGTGCGATATCCCGCTTGTCGCCGACTCGCAGGTAGCGATCCCGTTGCTGACTCACGAGTTGAGCCCATTCAAGGCGAAAGCGGCGCGCCTCATCGACGAACGCTTCGCGCGTGTGCAGGCGCAACACGAAGCCCAGCAGCGCGCAGCGCGAGAGCGCCTTGCCCAAGTAGAGCACGACCGGCCGATCGATTTCGAATGGGTATCGCACTGCATCTCCCAGGTAAAGGACGATGAGACGATCCTCGTCAATGAGTACGATCTCAACCTCACGCAGGTTCAACTGACTATACCGGGATCTTATTTCGCAGCATCGCCGGCCGCGGGGCTGGGTTGGGGCACGGGGGCGGCGTTGGGGATCAAACTCGCGGCCCCCGAGAAAACGGTCATCGCCACCCTCGGCGAGGGGGCGTATATGTTCGGTTGTCCCACGGCGGCGCATTTTGTATCGCGGGCCTACGATTTGCCGGTGTTGTTCGTCATCTTCAACAATCAGTGCTGGAACGCGGTCAAGCGAGCTACGCAGGGGATTTATCCCAATGGCTGGGCGGCGAAGACCGATTATTGGCCGTTCACCGAGCTGACACCCTCCCCCGCCTACGAGCGCATTGCCGACGTGCATGGGGGCTATGGTGAGTTGGTGGAGGATCCTGCCGAGGTTGTACCGGCGCTCCGACGGGCGCTCAAGGTGGTGCGGGAAGAGAAACGGCAGGCCATTCTCAACGTGTTCTGTAAGCACCCGTGAGCTGTGTTGCCGATGAATTTTATCTTCTCACGTTTGGCTTTGGGAAGTGTTTGGGATGCACGTACCGAGCCTCCGGTTGATGCCATTCTAAATCTCAGCGAATTCCACTATCCCACGAATCGGGTCTACCGCAGCCTGTATTTCCCGGATGGCGTGTACATCCACCCATTGGCGCTAATCGGTGAATGTACAGAATTCATTCGGGATCAACTGCGCCAAGGGCACCGCGTCCTGGTGCATTGCGCCGAAGGGATCAGCCGTTCGTGCGTGATCGGGGCCGCCTACCTGTACGAATGCGGCATGTCGCTCGACGAGGCCCTTGCCCTCATCCGCGAGAAACGACCCATCGTTAACCCGGCTCCGCCGTTGATCCGCGCTGTACGTGACTATTACGGCATCATTGACTAGCAGAGGTCAGGGTCACGAGATGGCTCGACGTTCGGTACCAACAACTTTCGGCGACGAAACCTTGGCGCAAAAACGTGCCCGCACCCAGGAGATCATCGCCCGGCTCAAAGCCACCTACCCCGACGCCCGCTGTTCGCTGAATTTCAGCAATGCGTTGGAATTACTCGTGGCCACTGTGCTCTCCGCCCAATGCACCGATGAACGGGTCAACAGCGTCACCACATCGTTGTTCCAAAAATATCGCACCGCGCAGGACTATGCCGAAGCACCACCAGGCGAACTAGAAGAAGATATCCGCTCGACGGGGTTCTATCGCAATAAAGCCAAGGCTATACGGGCTTGCTGTGCGGAATTAGTGCGGCGTTTCGGTGGCGAGGTGCCGGCTGAGATGGATGTCCTGGTGCAACTGCCCGGTATCGGCCGCAAGACCGCTAATGTCATCCTGGGCAATGCCTATAACATCGCCTCGGGGATCGTCGTCGATACCCATGTCCGGCGGCTGGCCGGGCGGTTAGGCTTATCGTCACACACGGATCCGGATAAGATCGAGCAGGACTTGCTGGCCGTGGTCCCACGCGAGGATTGGATCATATTCGCGCATTTGCTCATTTTGCATGGCCGTAAGATCTGTGTCGCACGTGCCCCGAAGTGTCCGGTCTGTCCCCTCAACGATCTCTGTCCTTCCGCCAAACCGGCGGCGGTGCAGTGAAGGCAAGCCGATAGCATTGCCAGGCCATGAGGCACACTGCAGCGTCTCTTCTCCCGCTACGTAAAGGTCTCGATCTCCGCCTGAAAGGCCCGTTTGGCGAAGGCCGCCGCGATGTTTTCCTTCGCCCGCAGCATGATGCGAGCATTGGCCCAGGCCTGCTGAAAGCCTCGCACATAGTCCGGGTAGCCGCGCTGTCGGTAATGAATGCCGAGGCGGACGCTGACGAGACGTCGTTCGACATCCAGATGCGACACGACGAAGGTCAACATCCATGCATCACGGCGCAGGCGACGATTCGCTGCGTCGACATGATAATGCACCACACGCTCGGCATCGTCGAGCGAGGCGATCTTGCGCGGCAACGGCGGGAACATCCTATAGCGCAGAACAACCCCAAGAACGATCAAAGCGATGATGACCGCCGCCGATAGCGCGGTTAGCACACTGCTGCCCCCACACCCGAGCTCGCCTGTTGATAGGCTTAGGAACGACATCCGAGCCTCGTCCCTGGAGACAGTTTCACAGGGGTAGGTTTCTTCCGGAGACGATGCTGACCGTTGAGATAGTCCTCATCGCTCACGCCATGATATCTTCGCCGCCATCGACCCCAATCACCGTACCGGTGATCCAGTGTGTCCCCTCCTGGCACAAGGTCGCGATGGCAGCAGCAACATCCGCAGGCGTGGTCATGCGCCCCATGGGATTGCGCATCGTTGCCAGTTCAGCCATCTTTTCATACCCAGGAATCTGCCGTGCAGCTGGCGTATTAGTTACCCCAGCGCGAATCGCATTGATCGTGATCCCCAACGGGGCGAGTTCGTATGCCAATTGCCGGATGTGCGATTCCAATGCCGCTTTGGCCGCGGATACAGCTCCGTAGCTCGGGAAGATGCGCGTGCTTCCTGCGCTGGTCATGGCGTAAATGCGTCCGCCGCGTCCCATCAGCTTGCGCCAGACCAAGTCTTGCACCCAATAGACGAGGCTGTGAGCCATGACATCGAGGGTCATGTCCATCTGGGCTTTGCTAATGCTTTCCTCAGGCTTGTCAGCGACAAAGGGCTTGAGGGTCCCAAACGCTAAAGAGTGCAGCATGACGCGAAGCCGAGCCTGATCGTCGCCCTGTAATACGTGCTCAGCGCGATCCAGCATCTCCTTGCGTTTTTCGGCATCGGCGGCATTCATATTGAAAAACTCTGCCCGGCGTCCCATGGCCTCGATTTCGCCGACGATACGCTGCGCATTGGGAAGCGTTGCCCTACGATCGAGGTGCACGCCGAATATATTGAACCCGGTCCTGGCCAGCGCCAGACTCGTCGCTTCGCCAAATCCGCTTGAAGCCCCCAGAATCAAAGCCCAATCCGCCATCGCTCCTCCCTCTGTGGCAGCGTTTGGCCATCCCACCCTTTGCCTGTTTCTCCCTCCGTACGATGCCTAACCCTCTCCCAAACGCGACAGCATGGTGAGCCCATGGCCCGCTCAGGCAAGCCTGTCACTGTTGGGCCTCACATGGAGGGATTTTCAGGCTGAGGGCGACCACCTAGGTCCTGCATCACCCGTTCGTATAGCTCACGCACTGCAGCAGTGTGGCTGTGCACGTCCAGCAAGAACGCCTCCTCTGCCCTCAAGTTCCCCTCGTCGCGGTAGCCTAAACGACGGGCCAAACGTCGCTGATCTGCGGAGTCCTCGGGGATCGTATTGATCGACCGGTCATCGACGATGCGCAGGGCACTTTCCACTCGCCGCAAAAACCGATAGGCCCGGCGCAAGACCTCAACATCCCCCGCTGGGAGGAAGCCCTCGCGCTCGAGGACTTCCAAGACCTCCCATGTGGAGATACGGCGCAGGGACGTCACGGTGGCTCCATAGAGCAGTTGAAACACCTGCGCCAAAAACTCGATATCGGTTAGACCACCGACCCCCACTTTGATATCCCAGCGTTCCTTGCCCTCTTCCGTCCGCTCCTGTTCGATGCGGCGGCGCATGGCGGTAACTTTCTGCACCACATCGGGCGTGATCGGTGTTTCGTAGGCGAACGACTCCAGTTCGCGCATCAACCGCTGTGCCAGATTGGCGTCCCCGGCCACGGGTCTGGCCCGCAAAAGGGCCTGACGCTCCCACAGCTGCCCACGATGCTGATAGTAGTCTTGCAAGCCGCTAAGGCTGATTACAAGCGGACCTTTATGCCCCTCGGGCCGTAGCCCCAGATCGATCCGAAAGACCGTGCCATAGCGACTCATGCCGCCGATGGCCTGCACGAGTTTCTGGGCAATTTTATTGTAGGCAAACTGACGCGGCACGGCGCCTTCATCGCCCAGATCATCGTTGACGAAGATCAAGTCGAGATCCGAGGCAAAATCCAACTCCATGCTCCCCAACTTCCCGAGAGCGATGATGACAAAACCCTCTCTCCCCGGTGTTGTCGATAACCCAAACGACCCTGCCCACTCCTGCCAGACGAGCCGGAACACCGCTTCAAGATACACATCGGCCAGACTCGACAGCTCACGCATCGTGGTCAGAATATCCGCCTCTCCGGCGATCTCTTGCAGGCCAATGCGAAACTCCTCCGCCCGTTTGAAGCGACGAACGACATCGAGACGTTCGTCATACCGATCCGCTTTGGCGAGCACCGCCGTCAGCTCCTCGCGCAATTGCTCTTTGGTTTTGGAACGCGTAAGGGAGGCGGGATTGAGGAGCGTGTCAAGCAGATCAGGCTGCTGGATCAGCCGCTTGGAGAGGAACACGCTATTCCCGAACAGCGACAGCACGACACGCAGCATGGCTTCATTATCGAGCCAGAGCCGGAAGAGCGATTCCCGAGCGGGTGTGCTGGCCACGAACTGCTCCAGGTTATTGATGGCCAAGTCAGGATCGGGCTGTTCGCTCGCGACCCGTAGGAGGGTGCCACAGAGCTGACGGAACAATTGTTGACTCTTCGCCGTCGGGTGGCTCGATGGAGGGCCATCGTGGAGTTGCATGAGATTGCGATAGGTCTTCTCAGGGTCGGCGAATTGCAACCGCCTGAGGAGCGGTTGCGCCGCCTTCATACCGCCGGCCAGGGCATACCATTCGGGTGAGGCATCTTCATCGGCGTCGAGAAAATCGCCGTAGAAGAGTTTATCATACACTTTGCGCACCCTGGCGGTGTGTTCGCGATATCGTTGCATGAGTACACTCGCCAACACCTCGGGATTATCCCCGCGTAACCCCATTTTGCGCGCCAGCGTGGCCAGCTCCTCGACGTCTGCCGGCAGCTCATGCGTCTGGCGGCCATGGGCCATTTGGAGACGATGCTCCAACTCTCGGAAGAAGATGTACGCCTTCGCCAAGTGAGAATATTCCTCATAGGTCAGGTAGCCGCGTTCAGAGATGCGATGCAGGGCCCGTAGGGTGTGGCGCTCCTGCAGCCAGGTATCTTGTCCACCGAAGACCAGTTGGAAGGATTGAGCGACAAACTCGATCTCGCGGATGCCACCCCAGCCGAGTTTGATGTTGATCCCGCGTGAGCGCTGTTGGGCAAGACTTTGGTCGATCTGCTCTTTGATTTGTTTGATCTCTTGCAGGGCGCCGGCATCGAGGTATTTGCGGAAGATAAATGGCCGCATCAGCTGTAAAAACTCGCGTCCGAGTCGTTCGCTGCCAGCCACGGGGCGGGCCTTGAGGAGCATCTGCCGTTCCCACGTTTTCCCCCAGGATTCGTAATACACCTCCAGCACCCGCAGAGAATTGACAATCGGTCCCCCACGCCCGTCCGGGCGAAGCCGCAGGTCGACTCGATAGACATTGCCGTCACTGGTGATGTCGTGGATGGCCTTCAGCAACAGGCGCGCCAAGCGCGTGAAAAATTCATGACTGGTGATTGCCTGGGTGGTGGTCGCGCCGGACGTCCCATGGGGGACGGTCTCGCCGTCATGGGAGTAGAGAAATATCAAATCGATGTCAGAGCTGAAGTTGAGCTCCTGTCCTCCCAGCTTGCCGAGCCCGAGGATGACGAACTCGCACGGCACGCTCTTACCCGCATCGATGGGCCCCATTGGTGTGCCATACCGACTGGTAAGCTCTGCGAAACACACATTATAGGCACCCTGCAGGCAAACATCGGCAAGGTTAGACAGATCCTCCGTCGTTTCCACCAGATCGGCGACGCGCATCAGATCGCGCAGGCCAATGCGCACCATTTCGCGCTTTCTGAAGCGCCGCAGGATGCGAAAGCGGTCTTCTAACGAAGCGCTCCGCTCCAGCCAATCGGCCAGATCAGCCATCATGGCCTCTTTGGGACGCGAGGTGAAAAGCCGTCCGTCAGTGTCGAGCCACTCCACGATGGCGGGCTCTTGCAGGATCATATCGGTGAGATATTGGCTACTGCCGAAGAGGGTAGTCAGCGCCGTAGATAGGCGCGACGAGGTCTCGATCAGTGGCAGGGCGTCATGGGGGTTAGCATAGGCACGGAAGAACCGTTCCCAGTTATTGAGCGCGCGGTCGGGATCGCAGGCGCTCTGTACCTGCTTGGCCAGCCAGATGAGCCAACGCGCGGCCTGAGCGCTATCAGGCAACATGGCGGCGATCGACTGCAGCGTCACCAGCCCTTGGTCGGGATCGCGCAAGTAGGAAAGCTGGATGCAGGTCGCGAGGGCCGTCTCTAGAGCCTCGGGTAATCCCTGGCGTATATCGATGTATTTCCCCGTGTGCTGAGTCGCCATCGCATGGCATCCCACGCGCGGTCGATGATTTCCTCTATCGCCGCGTTCATCGTGTGTCCCGCATCCGTCCACGTAAGGCGTCGAGAAACTGTTCCACGGTGTTGGCCTGGGCGAAGAGCGCTTCGTGTTCGGCTTTGGTGCTTCGAAGCGGATTTAACAACAGTATCCTGCCATCTGCACTGACCCCCTCTTGACGACCATGGAGGCGGAACGACAGACGCTCCCAATTCACCGCCCACACCGATGGGGCGTATGCACGCAGGCACATGGCGCGTGTGTACGCCCGTGTATCCTCGGGTGCATAGCTGACAAAGTGCTCGATAACCGTGGGATCGAGCAGATGCTCAACCTGTCCTGACTCCTGCAGCAGATAGAACAGGCTGCGTCCGCGCTCGACCGCGTGGTATTGGATATCGAGTTGGCGTAGGCGGGGAGATGTCCAGTCCAAACCCCGGCGGGAGATCTGCTGTTCGAGGAGCCACTTCTTGATGACCCAGTCGATCTCGCGCCGCAACTCCATGGGTTCTTCGCGCAGCAGGCCGAGAGTACGCTCCCACCGTGCCAGCACGTCATGTTCCACAGGCGTTAGGGTATGGGTAGAGCCGTAGGCTTGGGCCATCTCGAGATACTCGCTTTGAATCTCGATAGCGCTCAACTTGCGCCCATCACGCAGCTTCACGCGGGCCTTACAGGTAGGATCGAGCGAAATATCGCGCACGGCCTGCACTGGGGCTTCGAGCGGGACGCTTTTGGTGATCGCCTGATCCTCGATCATGCGCAGGACGAGCTGAGTGGTGCCCACCTTCAGGTAGGTTGAGATCTCGCTCATGTTGGCGTCGCCGAGGATAATATGCAAGCGCCGAAAGCGTTTACGGTCGGCGTGGGGTTCATCACGCGTATTCACGAGCGGGCGACCGGACATGGTTTTGACGCTGAACACGCTCTCGCAGAAATCGGCGCGCTGGGAGATTTGATAGCCAGCGCATGGGGTGGCACAGTTTTCTTGCCCGACCTTACCGGCTCCGCAAAAGATCTGACGGGAGACCAGAAAGGGCACCAATTCACGCAGGCCAGGCTCGCGAAATAGCCGCTGGTACGTCCGGGCGTCTACGAGGTAGTTTTCATGGCAGCCGTAGGAGTTGCCCTTGTGATCGCTGTTGTTTTTATAGAGGTGGATCTCGTGGATGCCGTGCAACGCTTCATTGGCGCGTTGGCAACTCACCTCCGCGATGCGTTCGCCGGCCTTGTCGCAGGCGATGACGTCGCGGGCGGTGAGGCATTCTGGCGTCGAATACTCAGGATGGGCATGATCGACGTAAAAGCGGGCGCCATTGGTCAGAATGTTATTGGTGAGCGCGTTTTCCGCCTCCGAAATGCGCACGCTGCTGCGGTCCAAGCGCCGATGCAGCGCGCTTTTGAAGGGGGTCTCACAGCCATAATCCCACAAGCCCGTGTGCGTCCGCTCACACTGGTTCACTACCAAAAAAGCGGCTTGGATCTGGCTGAGTGGCTCGGCCCCGGCCTGAGATTTCACCGCGATCCCGTACTCTTGCTCGAGGCCCACCACCTTGGGAACGCTCACGCCGGCTCCTTCATCGCGAACTCTCCGGCGGGGCCATCAAGCGTGAGCGTCTCCAATCGGCCCTCGATGATGGCTTCGCGGATCATTTGGATGACATCCATATAGTAATGCAAATTATGGATCGTATTGAGGCGCGGCGCCAGGATCTCATCGGCGACGAAGAGATGGCGTAGGTAGGCACGTGAGTAATGTTGACAGGTATAGCACCGACAGTCAGGATCGATAGGGCGGGGATCGCGGGCGTATCGCGCGTTCTTGATGATGAGCCTGCCTTGCCGCGTGAAGAGACAGCCATTGCGGGCATTGCGAGTGGGCATCACGCAGTCGAACATATCGACGCCCAGCTTCACACACTGCACGAGATCCGCTGGGGTGCCCACCCCCATCAGATACCGCGGTTTCTCCTTGGGCAGGCCCGCAGCGGTCTGGCCGATGAGGTCGTACATCAGCCGTTTCGTCTCCCCAACGCTGAAGCCACCCAGGGCGTAGCCCTGGAAGTCGAGTTCGACCAATTCGCGGACGCTCTTCTCCCGCAGATCGGCATACATGCCCCCCTGCACGATGCCGAAGAGCGCCTGGTCGCTACGTCGATGTGCCATCTTCGCTCGCCGTGCCCAACGCGTGGTCAACTCCTGAGAAGTGAGGGCGTAGTCGTAGGTGGCTGGATAGGGGACACATTCGTCCAGGACCATGGCGATGTCCGAGCCGAGGGCTTCTTGGATCTCAACGGCTTTCTCTGGCGTCAAGAGGTGTCGGCTGCCATCCAGATGGGACTGAAATTGCACCCCTTCCTCGGTGAGTCTGCGCAAGCCGGACAAACTATATACCTGGAACCCCCCGCTATCGGTGAGAATCGGCCGCGGCCAGGCCATAAACTGATGCAGTCCCCCCAACTCCTGAATGAGCGTATGACTGGGCCGCAGGTAGAGATGGTAGGTGTTCGCCAGGACGATCTCGATTCGACAGGCCATCAACTCCTCGGGCGTGACCGTCTTCACCGCGGCCTGCGTGCCAACCGGCATGAACACCGGCGTGGTGATCTCGCCGTGTGGAGTCGTGATGCGCCCAATACGAGCCTGTGTACGTATGTCGCGCGCAAGAATGTCAAAGCGAAAGGCCATCGGTCGATATCCAGCAGCTTTCGATCATGTCAAATCCGTCCGAATGACGGCGGTCGGTCCTGGCCTCGAATACCCGTAGCAAGTCCTCGACCCTTTCTAAACCAGAATGATACACAGGAGGAGGATGGTGTGACAAGGAAGCGATCCACCGCCCCGCGTTGGCAAAGGCAACCCTTTGTTGGGGGAAGTGCGAGCAAGGGGATATTCCATGGCTCTTAGAAAGGCTCTCGACGCTTTTCTAGGGTCTCGAATCGAGCGTATTCTTTGAGGAAGGCCAGATCGATCTCGCCGGTCGGCCCATTGCGTTGCTTGCCGACGATGATCTTCGCGATGCCCTTGTCTTTGGTCTCTTTATTGTAAACTTCGTCCCGATAGATGAAGACGATCAGGTCCGCATCTTGCTCGATGGCTCCCGACTCGCGCAAATCCGCCAATTGCGGGATGCGGTCGCCGCGCTGCTCGACGGCGCGACTCAATTGCGAGAGGGCCATGACCGGCACTTTAAGCTCCTTGGCCAGAGCTTTCAGCGAGCGGCTGATCTCCGAGATCTCCTGTTGGCGATTTTCGACGCGGCCACGTCCGCGGAGCAGTTGTAGATAATCGATGATGATGAGACTCAATCCATGCTCGGCCTGTAGGCGTCGCGCCTTGGCACGAATATCGAGCACCGAGAGACCGGGGCTATCGTCGATGAAAATGGGCACCTCGGAGAGGTCGTTGGCGGCGTTCACCAAGCGGCCCCACTCGTTCTTATCCAGATAGCCCCGGCGCAGCCGGCTTGAATCGATACGAGCCTCAGCGCACAACATGCGCATGGCCAACTGCTCTTTGGACATTTCCAGGCTGAAAACTGCCACGGCATCGCGCGGTTCGCGAATTTTGATGCCAACATTACGGGCGATGTTCAGCGCGAAGGAGGTTTTCCCCATCCCCGGCCTGGCAGCGATGATGATCAGATCGGAAGGCTGTAAGCCCGCGGTCAATTGATCGAAGTCGCGGAATCCCGTCGGCAGGCCGGTGATCAGCTCATGGCGTTCGTAGAGCTGCTCGGTATAGCGGATGCTGTCTTTAAGCAGCTCTTTGAGATTGGCGAAGGCGGCATTCACTCGCTGCTCTGAGATCTCGAAGATCATGCGCTCGGCGCGATCGAGCAGGTCTTCTACGTCCTCAGTGTGCTCGTACGATTCGGCGATGATCTCGGTGGCGACGTTGATCAAACTGCGCAAAATGGCTTTTTCTCGCACAAGGCGAGCATAGTGCCGGATATTCGCCGAGGTGGGGACGATTTCGAGCAGCGTGGCCAGGTAGGTCGAGCCGCCAACCTCCTCCAGCTGGTTGCGCCGACGCAGGACTTCGCTGACGGTGAGAAGATCGATGGGCTCATTCCGCTCGAACAGATCCAGGACAGCCTCATAGATTTTGGCATGGGCCGGGCGGTAGAAATTCACGCGCGCGTCCTCAGGCCTTAAGATTTCAAGGGCTTTCGCCAACGCCTCATTGTCGAGCAAGATGGCACCCAGGACGAACTGCTCGGCTTCGATATGCTGGGGCGGTAGCTTGTGAAGCGCCAGATCGGACGTCTGCACGCCCATCCCTCCCATGGAGCGACGCCTAACTAGAGCTCTTCTCTGGTGACGGCGACCTCGACCTCGGCCACGATCTCTGGATGCAATCGGATGGGAACTTTGTGACTGCCCAGCGTTTTCAACGGCGAGTCAAGCACGATCTTACGTCGGTCCAGTGTGAAGCCCTTGTCTTTTAACAAATTGGCGATGTCCATCGAGGTGACCGAGCCGTACAGACGGTCCCCCTCTCCTGTCTTTTTCGCGATGCGTAGCGACAAGCTCTGCAGTTGCGCCGCGAGCGCCTCGGCTTCTGCTTTGTTTCTCGCTTCCCGGGCCAGCCGGGCTTTCTGTCGTTGTTCGAGGCTGCGCTCGTTGCCAGGCGTCGCCAGGACAGCCAAGCCGCGCGGCAGTAGGTAGTTACGTCCATAGCCATTGGCCACTTCAACGGTCTGGCCAGCCTTCCCCACATGGGGGAGGTCGGTCGTCAGAATGACCCTCATCGCGCATCCTCCCGTTTGTTGCGTAGACGTCGAAAATCGAACCACAGATCGAACAGCCCAAAGGTGGCGATTCCCAGCAAGAGCAAGGGCTGGATCACCAGCAGCAGATAAGCGATCCAGCGAAAGATCGGGGACACTGAGGCCTTATTCAGATAGAAGAACAGGATCGCTAAGCCTTGGGCGAGATACACAAGGCCGCATAAGAGCAGGGCATTAAGCCCCACGCTTTGTAAGAGAGGGATGGGGAGAAATGAAGCGACTCCACTGGCGATCAACACCCAGACGCATGTCTCTGGGGCTGTCCATTGAGCGAACGACAGATCGGGAAACCAAGGCGGGCCTTGCAGCCGACGCCACAGCAGGCGAACGACGCCGTAGTTGAGAATGGCGCCCGCAGCGGTGCTGATGACGAAGAGGGCGGGGAGCAGACGGATGACATGGCCCATTGCCTCCTGGACATAGGCTCGCACCTCTTCTTCAGTAGCGCGATCACCCTCCATCAAGTATGGCTGGAGCGCCTGGCTTAAATTGTCTTCGAAGTGCTTCCTGATGGCGCCGAGGTCGAGGTCGGCGGCGGGTAGTAAGGAGAGCATGACGAGACCGCTCACCAAGAACGGCGCCAGAGTGGCCGCGCCCAGGGTCTTCTCGACCGACCAGCGGAGACGAATGGCGCCAGCCATCACAACAGCCATGACGCCGTATTCGGCCACGAAGATGAGGCTTTGAAAGATCCCGAAGAACAGGGCCAGACACAGGCCTGCCAGACCGAGTGCCAGGCATCCCATGCGCAGGCCGTGACGAAGTGCCACCAGCACGAGCGGTGTAGGCGCCAGAAGGCTGACGAGAACCCCCAGGATCGGCACATATCCGGCTGCTGCGAACAACACAACCGTGAAGGCCGCCAGAACTAACGCCTCGATACTCGCCCGGCTCCCGGAACCCGAGCCTTCCATCTGTCCATCCCTCTGAAACATCGCTTCTGAGTATTAAGATCGTCACTACCGCCGCAGGGAGGGTCAACGGTGCAACGCAGGCAAGCCGGTGGAGGAAGCGCTGCCGTCTGGATGCGATTGAAGCTCAGCGCTCGCCGGTGAAAGGCATGAGGGCGATGCTGCGGGCGCGCTTGATGGCTGTGCCGAGTTGGCGCTGGTGTCGGGCGCAATTCCCGGAGATACGTCGTGGAATGATTTTCCCGCGCTCGGTGATCAGATTGCGCAAGCGCTTGATATCTTTGTAGTCGATGTCAGCCACCTTGTCGGCGCAGAAACGGCAGATTTTCTTGCGCGGAAATCGCTTTTTGGTCGCCACTGTCGATCAGCCTCCTTTCCCGTGCGATATGGGCCATCCTCCTAGGTCATGCGCTCGGGGGACACCGGCGTCAGAACGGGATATCATCGTCGTCCATCGACTCGCCTTCTTCGAATTCGCCGGGCATCCCACCACCCCCTGGAGCGCGGCCGCCCTTGGGCATAAATTGGACCCGAAATGCCGTCACCTCATGCTTGCTGCGCTTCTGTCCATCCTGCCCCTCCCAGGTGCGATAGCGAAGGCGGCCTTCGACGAGAACCGGTTGCCCTTTACTCAGATACTCCCCACAGCTTTCAGCTTGCTTGCCGAAGACCACGATATCGATAAAACAAGGATCGTCTTTCCACTCATCGCCCTGTTTTACCCGGTTGTTCACCGCCAACCCTAACGTTGCTACAGGGGTCCCCGACGGTGTGTAGCGCACTTCTGGATCCCGCGTCAAATTGCCCAGGAGTACGACATGATTCAAACTGGCCATCAACGGCCCTCCTCATCCTCCTCGTCCTCCCGTAGCGCGCGCTCTTCCTCCTCACCGTGCCTTTCGGAAGACACCATGACTGGATCTTCCTTAGGTTCCGCCTTGAGACCGATGACCATGGAGCGGATAATCCCCTCGGTGAGACGGTAATGTCGCTCTAACTCGGGTATGATGGCCGAATCCCCCCGGAGTCGAAGGAGTACATAATACCCATAGCGTTGTTTGTTGATCTCATAGGCAAGGCGTTTCTTGCCCCAACGCTCGGCCTTCAGAATCTCACCGCCCAAGCGGGTGATCAGGTTCTCAACCCGTTTGATGTGTTCCTCGGCGTCCTCTTCGCTCAACTCTGGCTGAATGATGAAGATCGTTTCGTACAACCGCATCTGTTCGGTACCCCCTATGCCCTTTTCCCCGTCCCCTCAGCCCGCCTTCCGCGAAAACGTAGCATAGGCACGATGTAAAATCAAGCCTCACGGGGTTAAAGCTGAGCGACGCAGACAAAGCCGAACACGTGCGTCAAGATGCGTGTGCGAAGGCGCAAGCCGACGTTTCACACTCCCGGCACCTCATGACGTGACATGGAAACGGATATACAAGATGTCACCGTCTTGCACCACGTAGTCTCGACCTTCAGCGCGCAGGGCGCCTCTCTCACGGGCGGCAGCTAGAGAGCCAATGGCGCAGAAATCATCGACGGTGATGACCTCAGCGCGGATGAAGCCCCGTTCCATGTCGGAGTGGATCTTCCCAGCGGCCTGGGGCGCTTTCGTCCCTCGCGGGATCGCCCAAGCCCGGAGTTCTGTGCCGACCACGGTGTAAAACGTGATGAGGCCGAGCAATCGATAACCGACGCGGATCACTTGAGGCATGCCACGCTCGGTTAATCCCATCAGGACCGCGAATTCGTCGGCCTCCGCCGGCGACATCGCGGCCAACTCAGCCTCGAGTTTGGCGCACAAGGGGACCACCGCAGTCCCTTCATCGGCTGCCACCCTTCGCACCTCATCCAGCCAGGGGGAGCCGTGCTGAATGCCTTCCTCGTCGATATTGGCGATGTAGAAGAGCGGTTTGGCGGTGAGGAGGTGTAAGGACTCGATGATAGGCTTGGCGGCTGGAGGGAGGTCAGCGCGTCGCAAGGGCTCACCCCGACTGAGCGCGGCATGGATTTGTCTGAGGAGACCAATGTCCTCCTGCGCCGTTTTGTCACCGACTTTCGCGCGGCGCTCTAGCCGTTCCAACGCGCGCTCCACACCCTCGAGATCGGCCAGCAGCAGTTCGGCGTTCACCACCTCGATATCGAGGCGCGGCCCTACGCTCCCATGCACGTGGGCCACATTGGGGTCGGCGAAACAGCGCACCACGTGCGCGATGGCCTCGACTTCGCGAATGTACGCCAAGAATTGGTTGCCGAGCCCCTCTCCCTGATGCGCCCCTCTGACGAGACCGGCGATGTCCACAAACTCCATGGTTGTGGGCGTGACCTTGGGCATGCGCAGAAGCGCCTGGAGCCTGTCGAGGCGTTCGTCAGGCACAGGAACGCGCCCGACGTTGGGATCAATGGTGCAGAAGGGGTAGTTTTCGGCAGGAGCCTGGGAAGCGGTCAACGCGTTGAACACCGTAGACTTGCCGACGTTTGGCAGGCCCACGATGCCGCAACGAAAGCCCATCACTCTTCCCCGAGGAACGGCCCAATGTCAAGCGCCCAGGACTGCGGAATATTTTCTTCCGCAGTCCTCGACACTGAGTCCTGTTCGTTGAACGGCGTGCGACGCTCATAGGCGCCAGCGGGCTATCCTTAGCGCAGCAATGGCGCCAAGACCAAAGAGACTACAGACATCAGCTTGATTAAAATGTTCATTGAGGGGCCAGAGGTATCCTTAAAGGGATCGCCGACGGTGTCACCCACCACCGCGGCCTTGTGGGCCTCAGAGCCTTTCCCTCCGAGATGGCCTTGCTCGATATGTTTTTTGGCGTTGTCCCAGGCGCCGCCAGCGTTAGCCATCAATAGGGCCAGCAAAACGCCGGAGAGGGTTGCCCCAGCCAACATACCACCGAGCGCCTCTTTGCCTAGGATCAAACCGACCACTGGAGGAGCCAAGACAGCGGTGAGACCGGGCGCGATCATCTCCTTCAACGCCGCCGTGGTGCTGATGGCCACACAACGGGCCGAGTCGGGCTTGGCCTTACCTTCCATCAAACCGGGGATCTCGCGGAATTGGCGGCGAATTTCGTTGACCATGGCATACGCCGCCTTGCCGACCGAGGTCATCGTCAAGGCACCGATGAAAAACGGGATAACGCCGCCAAGGAACATTCCGGCGACGACGTGCGCTTCCGTCAGGTCGATGAGCCGCAGCCCGACCGCTTGCGTGTAGGCGGTATAAAGCGCCAGCGCCGTTAAGGCCGCTGAGCCGATGGCAAAGCCTTTGCCCATTGCCGCAGTCGTATTTCCCAGGGCATCCAGCCCATCGGTGATGCGTCGGGTGTCCTCTCCCAGTCCGGCCATCTCGGAAATGCCGCCGGCGTTATCGGCCACTGGTCCATAGGCGTCGACGGACATCGTAATGCCCACCGTTGCCAACATGCCGACGGCAGCGATGCCGATGCCGTAGACCCCCGCCACCTTAGAAGCGATGAGGATGGCGGCGGCGATGGCGATGATGGGTAAGACGGTGCTCTCCAGCCCCACGGCGAAGCCAGTAATGATGTTGGTGGCCGGACCGGTCTGGGAGGATTCGGCGATGCGAAGGATGGGCCCTGAACTGGTGTAATACTCTGTAAAGAGCCCGATGAGAATACCGACCAGCGTGCCGGAGAGGATGGCCCAGAAGACGTCAAGGCCGCTCACAGCCTTGCCGCCGGCCGTCGCCCCTTCCAACCCCATGTTGGAGCAGATGACCAACGCCGCGACAATGAACAGCCCGGCGGCGATGAAGGTCGAATAGCGCAATGCCGCTTGCGGCGACAGGCGCTGCAATACCTGGATGGAAAAGATCCCGATCACCGAGGCGACCAGACCGGCCATGGCGATGATGAGCGGTAACGCCATCCAGGGAAGCGGTGTTGTCGCCGCCATCGTCGCAGTAGCGCCGATGGCGATGGTGGCGATCACCGAGCCCACATACGATTCAAATATGTCGGCGCCCATGCCTGCCACGTCGCCGACATTATCCCCGACGTTATCGGCGATGACGCCGGGATTCCGTGGATCATCCTCGGGGATGCCCGCCTCGACTTTGCCGACGAGATCGCTGCCGACATCGGCGCTTTTGGTGTAAATGCCGCCGCCGACGCGGGCAAACAGGGCGATCGAGCTAGCCCCCATGGCAAAACCACTGATGATGGAGGCATCGACTGCAGCGAACAGGAGGAAGAAGACGCCGACGCCGAGGAGGCCAAGGCTGGCGACCGACAGGCCCATTACGGCGCCGCCCGAGAACGCCAGCATGAGGGCCCGGCTTTGGCCGTATTGATTGGCGGCTTGGGCTGTACGCACATTGGCACGCGTCGCTGCTTCCATCCCGAACAAGCCAGCCAGCATCGAGCAAGCGGCCCCACTCAGGAAGGCGATGGCCGTCGCGCCATTGATGAAGAGGCCCAGAAGGGCGAAGACCACCAAGACGAAGACTCCCAGGATCTGGTATTCACGCCGCAAGAACACCATGGCCCCCTCATGGATGGCGGCGGCGATCTCGCGCATCAGGGGGGTACCATCGGGTTGGCGCACAATGTAGAGATAGAGCCCAGCAGCGATGATGAGGCCAAGGCCGCCCAGAATCGGCGTCCACATCATAAAAGTCCAGAGTTGATCGGTCACGGGTACACGCTCCTTCCCATCACGCCTTCAGGTCTATCGCAAGAGATCTTCGACGATGGCCGTTGCCTTGCGTATCGCATCTTCGACCAAAGGGAGCTCATCAGGCGTGAACGGGCTCAACACAAAGTCTACGACTTCCTCTTTCGTGGCGGGTCGTCCGATGCCCACGCGAATACGGGTGAAGTCTCCTGTGCCGAGAAAGTCGATCACTGAGCGCACACCGTAATGCCCGGCATCGCCCCCCTTCGTTTTCAATTTCACACGGCTGAGGACGAGATCGAGATCGTCGTGGATGACGATCACATCACTGGGAGGGATCGAGAAGTATGTACAAAGGCCAGCCACAGCCTTGCCGCTCGCATTCATATACGTAAGCGGTTTGGCGAGCACAACCTGATGAGCTCCGATCGTCCCTTCTCCGTACTGAGCGACGGGAAGCCGCCCGTCCCATGCAATACGATGAGTCGCCGCTAGCGCCTCGACGACGAGGACGCCGACGTTGTGGCGTGTGGCGGAGTAGCGCGGTCCCGGATTGCCTAACCCCACGATCAGCTTCACGTCTGTCCACCGTCAGGCGACCCTCTTACGCCTCTTCCGACTTGGCTTCGGCCGCGGAGGCTTGGGCCTCGGCAGACGGGGCAGCCGCTGCCTCTTCAGCGCCCTGTACGCTCACCGACGCCACGACCGCGTCGGCGTCCGTTAACACGCGAATCCCCGCCGGAACCTGTAGGTCTCGCACATGCAGAACATCGCCGATGTCGAGATGCGACACATCGATCTTCAATTCATGAGGGATGAGGCCTGGAAGGCACTGAATCTCGACCTCGTCGAGCAGTTGGTTGACGAGGCCACCGGCGTCGCTCACGGCCCGAGATTCCCCCTCGAGGACGATGGGAACGGAGACCGTCACCTCGACATCCATGGAAATCTTATAGAGATCAGCATGGAGCAGCGTATTTTTGATGGGATCCCGTTGGAGGTCGCGCACGATGGCTTTACGGTCCACGCCGGCTTCGCCATCGAGATCGAGCTGGAAGATGGTATTCTCCCCAGCGCTCAGTATCTTGAGCAACTCCTGTGGTTGCAGCGACAACGAGATGTTCTCGCCACCACCGTAGAACACCGCCGGAATCAGGCCCTTGGCGCGAAGCTTTCGGGCGACGCCTTTCCCCGAGCGATCCCGCCGCCATGCCCGTAACACCGGAGCTTCCATCGCTATTCTCCTACCTCGCTTATTCGAATAAAGAACTCACGGACTCGTCATTATGGATACGCCGTATGGCTTCCCCGAGGAGTCCCGACACCGAGAGCACGGTAATCTTCTCGCAGTTCACGGCGTCCTCACGCAAGGGGATCGTATCCGTGACGATCACTTCGCGCAGGGGTGCATTGATGAGGCGGTCGATGGCGGGGCCGGAGAACACCGGATGCGTGCAGCACGCCATGACGCTTCGCGCGCCATTTTTCATGAGCGCTTCCGCCGCATTGGCGATCGTCCCCGCGGTGTCGATCATATCGTCGGGCAACAGCACATCGCGGTCTGTCACGTCGCCAATAATGTTGAGCACCTGCGCGACGTTTTTGCTCTCGCGGCGTTTGTCGATGATCCCCAGGGGGACGTCGAGCCAGCGCGCAAACGCACGGGCGCGGGCTAGCCCTCCTGTATCCGGCGAGACCACCATTAGGTCGAGGTCACGCCGCTGCTTGATATACTGCAGCAAGACGGGGCTGGCGAATAGGTTATCCACCGGAATATCGAAAAAGCCCTGCAATTGTGCCGTATGTAAATCCATCGCCAGCACACGGTCGGCCCCCGCCGCATCGATGAGATCGGCCACTAACTTCGCCGTAATGGGGACGCGCGGGGCATCCTTTTTGTCTTGGCGCGCATAGCCATAGTACGGGATGACTGCGGTGATGCGTCGCGCTGAAGAACGCTTCAGAGCATCGATGATGATGAGCAACTCCATAAGATTTTCATTGACCGGGGGGCATGTCGACTGGATGACGAACACATCGCGGCCGCGGACGTTTTCTTTGATCTGGACGTAGATCTCGCCGTCGCTGAAGTTCGAGACTTCGATCGAGCCGGGCTGTACTCCGACATAGAGACAAACTTTCGTGGCCAGCGCCAAATTTGCACGCCCCGAGAAGATGGCCAATCCCTGTGGCATGCCCTACTCCTCCAGTTCCATCGATCCGGAACTATGCACTTAGGTCTGAGAGGTGCTGTGGGTGCCGGCATCCTCAGGACACCCATTCGCCCCCGCATGCATCAACTCTATAACGTTCCCTGCTCCTACACAAGTTCAAACTCTGATCCCACGCAACGCAGTGTGGACGAGCATACACTCCCTCATAGGACCTAGCTTGGAGAGGAGAGCTGGGGCCGCTCTCGTTGCCCCGACAGGTAGCAGGCTTGAGAGCAACATGTATAGAGCCGCCCAACAGCGTGTTCGAGGAAAGTAACGGTGGCTGGGGAGGGAGGATTCGAACCTCCGAATGCGTGGTCCAAAGCCACGTGCCTTACCACTTGGCGACTCCCCAACGGCTGAGTGCCAACACCTCTTCCCACCCCTGGAGGCATGGGTAGGATAAACCGATCGTGTTGACATGTCAACCCTGTAATTCAGGGTGGGGGCGGTGTGAGAGCGTCGAGACAGGGACGATCACCCATTCTTGCTGGCGCGATAATGCGACAACGGCCGTCTGCACGGAGGCGGAGTCGGCAAAGAAGCCACACACACTCGGTCCACTTCCCGACATGAACGTGACGAGGGCTCCGGCTGCCTGTAACGCCTCTTGCATCTGCCGAATCACGGGATGAACGGCGACTACCCCCGGTTCGAGATCATTAATGAGGAGGTTGGCCAGTAGGGACAGATCCTGGGCGTGCAACGCCTGTACGATGGCGACCATGCTCGAGTCGGTGGCCCTTGACCGTCCAGAGAAGCGTCCATAGGCCCAGCTGGCGGTAACGCCGAAGCCAGGGTTCACCAAGATTCCCTGCAGCGGTGGCGGGGAAGGGACTGGCGAGAGGATCTCTCCACGCCCCGTGGCCATGGCTGTCGGTCCATTCAGGAAGAAGGGCACATCGCTGCCCAATTGTGCGGCTAGCTGGCGCAACGTTGCGGGAGGGAGATGGAGTTTCCACAGCTGGTTGAGAGCGAGCAACGTGGTGGCCGCATTGCTGCTCCCCCCTCCCAAGCCAGCCGCAAGGGGGATATGCTTCTCTAAGACGATATTCGCCCCGTCATGCGCGTTTCCCATTTGTTGCAGCATTCTTGCCGCTTGAACCACGAGGTTTGTCTCATCGGTGGGCAGAATTGGCGGATGACACACCAAGCGAATAGTCCCCTCGTGGTGCGTCTCGATGGTCAGCCGATCGCAGAGGTCAAGCATCTGGAAAACCGTTTCGATGGCATGATAGCCATCGGCACGCTTTCCTAGAATCCGCAAGCCGAAGTTGACTTTCGCCGGGGAGGCAAAGCCTTTTGCCGCCTGGCCATCCTCCATGACCTCGCTCCTACTCCAGCGGGACCACTTGTACGCCCTCTGGGGGTGATACCTCAAACACCCTGGGCAGCAGATCTGGATTCAAGTCCACGGAGAGAAATTGCAGGCGAAGCTCTGTCTCAACGCGGGGCAACCAGATGACGACCTGAAAGGGGAACGGGAAGTCCTCCGTCAATGCTTGGAAGTCCAGATACGTGACATCGACGGTCGGCACGGCCTGCTCAGCATACCGAACGACACGGCTCGGCAGCCCCTCATAGGGGTCGATCCAGACGTCTTGTCGCAGGTTCCCTGCCCGATCAAGAAAGCGTACGAGATAGGCGCCCTGGTCAACCTGCACAACGATGTTCGCCGGTGATTGCCGAGAGCCGGAACGCACGTAGCCGGTGAGGAAATGCGCCACATCTTGCGCCGCAAGGGGGAGGCCGATGAACCGTCTCAGATTCGCAGCGGTCGCCGGACCTTGGAAGAAGACTCCCTGCTGGGGGTAATAGATGCTGACCTGTTGCTCATCCGCAACCAGGATCATCGTGGGCTGTCCCAAGATGGCGATGGTCTCAAGACGCAGTTGAGACGGACGCTGCCACAGAAACGTCTGCCTGGTGCTGTAGCGCCCTTGAGGTGACGTGACGACGACGCGGGCCATGGCTCGCAAGGCATGGACTGATTGCCAACGGCGATCGAGCGGTAACAACAACGATTCCGGAGAGCGGCTGGGCAAAATCGCCCCAGTCGGAGCCGGCAATGGTGGCGGTGCCGCGCAACCCACCAGGCTCAGAAAGGCCACAAGAGCCAACGCTCCAGAGCGAACAAGGCTCATTGCTGGCTTCGCATGCGCTGCTCGAGCATGCCCTGCACGTTCTTGAGCTTACCGGCCACGGTGTCATTATCAGGTTGCAATTGCAGAGAGCGTTCCCACGCCTCTTGAGCCTCGCGGAACATTTTGAGCTCATAGTAGACATCGCCCAGATGTTCCACGATGACCGGGTCATCTGGCACCAATGCCACGGCTCGCTTTAACTCGTGCAATGCCTCATCCAATCGGCCCTTCTTGAAAAAAGCCCAGCCCAAGCTATCGATGTAATACCCGTTCTCGGGGTCGATCTCCAGGGCTCGTTTGACTAGGGCGATCGATTCGTCCAGGTTGATCCCACGGTCGGCATACATATAGCCCAGATAATTCAGAGCGTTGGCCCCTTGCGGATTGAGCTCGATCGACCGGCGCAGGGCGGCCACAGCGTTGTCGAAGTCGCCGATGCGCTCATAGGCCGCACCCAGGTTGAAATAGTAACGATCGTTAGTCTGATCGAGGGCCACGGCGCGTTGCAAGGCGACGATGGCTTCGGCATAACGCTTGGCACTCGATTGGAGTAGCCCGATGGAAAAATTGACCCGCGCATTATCCGGTTCGAGTGTCTGGGCACGCTCCAGGAGGGGTAACGTATAGGCCGATTGTTCCAAACGCTCATAAAGCTGGGCGGTGCGGATCAAGAGGTCTGCATCGGTGGGCTCCGCCTCGCGGATGCGGTCCAGCATCGCCAGCGCGGGCTCGCGTTGACCCAGCTCGGCATGGGCCAAGGCCAGGTAGAAGCGGATCATCAGGTCATTCGGCTGCGCGGCCAAGGCATCCTCGAATTCAGCGAGCGCGCGCTGTGGCTGCTGTTGCTCCAGGAGGATGAGGCCGATGCGGGTTCGCAGCCAGAGATTATGGGGATCATCTCGGCGCATGACCTCATACTGCTGCAACGCTGCCTGCAGATTATCTTGCTTGATAAAGAGTTGGCCCAAACGCAAACGCAATTCGCCGCTGTTGGGATTCGTTTTGAGGGCTTCCTGATAGAGTTTCACGGCCTCTGTATCTTTACCCTGCACCTCATACACACCACCTAGGGCGATCCAAGCGCGATCGAAATCGGGATTGAGCGACAGCACCCGTTGCAGCATGCCCTCAGCCTTCGCATAGTCTTTCAGCTCGGCATTGATCCGACCCAGATGGAAATATCCCAGGTAGGATTGGGGATGCTGCGCGAGCAGCGCCTCGAGCACCGTTTGGGCCGCCGCATAGTCGCGCTCCTCGGCGTGCAGGGCAGCCAGGGAGAGATAGACCTCCTCAACGGAGGGATCAAGTCGAAGCGCGTCTTGCAGGTGCGCAATGGCAGCTTGACGCTCACTGAGACTGCTGTACAGGTCGCCGAGCAGACGATGCAAGGAGGCGACATGCGGGTGCTTTTTAAGGGCGTCCTCCACCAACGCAATCGCACCCTGCACCTCGCCATTTTTGCCCATGGCCGCAGCCAAACTGCTGATCAAGCTCGGCGAGTCGGGGTCGTATTCGAGAGCCTGACGATAGAACACAATCGCCTCCGCCAAGCGTTGGTGAAGTTCCTGATAATACCCCACCATGAAGAGGAAGTAGGCTGCGGGGTGAGTTTGAGCTCGGAGGGCATGCTGTTTCCCCTCACCGGATTGGGGAGTGGCTGTGAAGGTGAATTCCTCCGACGTTGCCGCAAAGGCGGTGACGCCAGCCAACCCGATGGCGAGCAGGACCGCTATGCATACCCATCGCCTCCGCCCCATCGTTGCCCTTTGTCCTGCATGCCCACACATCATCTTCCTTCCTTCTCTCTTGCCCCTACCGCCGTCACAATCGGGGGCGTGCTTGTAACAAACGACGTCGTAATCCTTTCAGGGCCTCGCGTAGTTGTGGATCTCGCACGCCAGCGACCTCACGGTCCAAAACTTCCTCTTGCTGCGGGTCAAGCGGCGGATCAACGACTGCGGGAGAGCTTTCCGCATTCGACTGCACCGTCGGCGTGGTCGACGTGCGGGCCAGTTGGATGAAGAGACGACGGATCAGGGGTTCCCCGAGCGCCGCATTGAGCCGTTCGATGAGCTCCCGCTCCTGAAATTTTAGCTCCTGCAGCCACAGATGATCGACCACATCGATGAAGAGTGTGCCGTTGCGAACTGGCCCGGGACAGGCGATCTTGGCGATGGTAGGGCCGACGAGCTGGGTCCACAATGCGGAAACCTGTTCCGCCTTCAAGCGTTTATCGAGGCCGAGATCTCGCAACGTCCGGTCGATTGCCGTTTTCAGGCGGGGAATTTCGCTAGCCATCGGTCCTCCTCACCGCGTAATCGGGCGATGCTGCGCATGACCGTGTGTACGATCGCTTCCGCCGTAGCCTTCGTATCGTCAGCTCGGTAGAAGCGGTCAAGGTCCAGGGCAGGGCCAAAGCGTACCTCTAAGTTCGAGAATAGCCGTGGCACAATCCGACCTTTGGCCAACAGCTGATCGGTGCCCAGAATCGCCGTCGGGATGACCACGGGGCGGGCTCGGTAGATCAGTTTGCCCACCGCACGATTGCCGCGTCCCATCCATCCGTCCAAGCTGCGCGTTCCCTCCGGGAATAACATCACTTTCTCACGGTGCATCAGGTCGATGAGCCGCCGCATCGCCCGGATGTCACGACCGCTGCGGTACACCGGGAAGGCCCCCCAGCTGCTGATGATACGATTGAGCAAGGGGATCTCGAACAATTCCGCCTTCGCTGGGGCCCACACCACCTCCATGCCTACTTTGGCGATGTTCACCCAGGGGATCAACAGGGTATCGAAAATCGACAGATGATTGGCGGCGAACAAGACGCCACCGCCGCGCGGGACATGCTCTGCTCCCATGACCTTGAGGCGGTTCAGGCCGGCCAAAAAGCCGCCTAACACCAGCCAGGAAAAGCGAAACCAAGCGCGTCTGCCCAGCCCCATGGGGGCTTGGGCGGTCGTGGCGACAGGTCCTCGCCGCCCATCGCCCGGCGCCTGCCACGCCTGGCCACGGTCTTTTGCCGGCATCATGACAGCAACATCACCTCGTATTGTTCTTCATGGAGATCATAGTCGCCCTTGATGACAATCTGCTTTTGGAATTGTTCCTCGAGAGTCTCTAGGTATCCCCTTTCCTCTTCCAACAGAATATCTGCCACGACGGGATGCAATTGCACAACAATCTTACGGCGTCGTTGCGAGGTACTGGCTGCCCGGCGAATCTCGCGCAGGATCTCATAGCAGATGGTTGCCGCAGATTTAATCGCACCGCTGCCATCGCAATAGGGGCATGGCCGGCAAAGGACGCGGCCGAGGCTTTCGCGCACGCGTTTGCGCGTCATCTCCACCAGACCTAATTCCGAAATCTTCGTGATCCTGGTGCGGGAACGATCGCTCCGCAAGGCGTTCAGCAGGGCATTGTAGACCTTCTCGCGACTTTCCTCGTGTTCCATATCGATGAAATCGATGATGATGATGCCGCCGATATTGCGGAGCCTGAGTTGGTAGACGATTTCTTTGACCGCCTCGAGATTGGTTTGTAAGATGGTCTCTTCCGGGTTGCGTCGCCCGACGAAACGGCCGGTGTTCACATCGATGGCGACGAGGGCTTCGGTTTGATCGATGACGATATAGCCCCCTGATTTCAACCAGATCTTGCGCCCGAGGGCACGCTCGATTTCCAGCTCCACGCCGTAAGCCTCAAAGAGCGGCTCCTTCCCAGGGTATAGCTGGATCTTCGCCTCGAGATGTGGCAAATAGGAACGGACGAAGTCCAGACAGGTTTCGTAATCTTGCGGGCTATCGAGGATCAACCGATCAACGTCACTGGTAAACAGGTCACGGACAGTACGAAGGAGAATATTCAGATCCGGATGCACGAGGTTGGGAGCGGGGATGGCCATAGCCCGTTTCTGAATATCTTCCCACAAACGCGTCAAAAACGCCATGTCGGAATGAATTTCCTGCCGGTCGACGCCTTCGCTGACGGTGCGGACGATGAAGCCAACACCTGGTGCTTTGGCTTCGCGCACGATGTCCTTGAGGCGTTGGCGTTCTTCCTCATTGGCAATGCGACGCGACACGCCGACGTGATCGACCATGGGCATAAACACGAGATAGCGGCCCGGTAAGGTGATGTATGAGGTCACACGGGCGCCTTTCGTGCCGATCGGCTCTTTAGAGACTTGGACGAGGATGTCTTGGCCTTGTTGCAGCAACTCCTCGATGGGATAATCGACAGCGCGCCGTCCGAGACGTCGTCGTTCCGCCAGCAGTTTGTCGTCATCGATGGATTCCTCGTCGACAAGCTTTTCCAACGAATCGCCGCCCTCTACGGATTCCACATCGGCGACGTACAAAAAACCCGCCCGTCGTAGCCCTAAATCCACAAAGGCCGCCTGCATGCCCGGCAGAATCTTGGTCACCAGACCTTTATAGATATTGCCGACAATGCCTTTGTCTCGCTCTCGCTCCACATACAGTTCAGCCACCGACCCGTTCTCAAGGAGCGCAACTCTGGTCTCGTGGGAGGTGGTATCGATCAGAATTTCACTCCCCATAGAGATCCTCCTCATTCCACCATACGCAATACGTCAGAGCCGTACTGCTGCTCCCTCAACACGGGGGTAGTCGCTCGCCCTTGGCCGCGATGAGGAACCTCCCAGCGTGAGGATCAGAGCCTCCCACCGGCAGGCGTCTCCTTGGTGTACAGAAAACGCCGCATTTGGATGTTGAGCAGCAGACCAATGGCGACCATGGTCGCCAACATTGACGAGCCTCCGTAACTAAACAACGGCAGGGGCAATCCCACGACTGGTGCCAAGCCGACCGTCATGCCGATGTTAAAGAGGATGTACACGCTGAGCGTGGCGACGACACCAGTGGCGATTAAACTCCCTAAGCGGTCTTTCGTGCTATATGCGATGCTAAGACCGCGTAAGATGAGTGCCATATACAACACCAGCAACCCGGCCGCCCCAATAAAGCCCCATTCTTCGGCGAAGACGGCAAAGATAAAGTCCGTATGTTTCTCCGGGATGAAATTGAGACCGCTTTGGGTGCCAGACAACAATCCCTTCCCCCAAAAGCCCCCAGAGCCGATGGCGATTTTCGACTGCCAGCTATGATAACCAGCCCCCAAGGGATCGAAATCAGGATTCAGCAGCGTGATCACACGTATCTTTTGATAGTCTTTCAAAAAATTCCACCCAATGGGTATGCTGACCAACCCTATCCCAGCTATGATCAACAACGGCTTGAGGGGAAATCCTGCGGCAAAGACAAGAATACCGCCCACAAAGAGCAATACTAGCGCCGTACCAAGGTCGGGTTGTTTAGCGATGAGCGTAAACGGAATGATGACCATGACCAGGGGGATGAGCAGATCCCGAAAACGCAGCTTCCCGCCTCGGCACCTATCCGTAAAATAGCGCGCGAAGCTCAGCACAAGAAAAATCTTTATGAGCTCGGACGGTTGGAAAGATAACGAACCGAGTATGAGCCAGCGTCGCGCGCCAGAGACCACGCGGCCGAATAGCAACACGACGATCAGTAACACAACCCCTAGGACGAAGAAGGCGTAGGCGCTCCGACTGAGGTGTTGATAATCGACGAGGGTGGTCATGACCATGAGCACAAGGCCAGCACCCAACCAATATATCTGTTTCACATAAAGATCATCGAGGTGAGTTTCCAGTCGGCCATGCGTGGCGCTATAGACGGTCACCAGTCCCCATGCGCTGAGCATGAGAACCAGGATTACTAACAGCCAATCGATATTGAGAAGCATACGCCGATCAATCATCGTTCACCATGCCCATGATGTGCGCTCATTGGGCGGTAACCGGCTGGGACACCAGATTCGTTGCGGCGACGGATGGCCGCGTCACCGGGCGCTGCACCACTGCCGGAGTTTGTGGCGATGGTGTGGGCGGCAATTTAAAGTAATGGGCGACGATCTTACGAGCGATGGGCGCATAGGTTGAGCCCCCACGGCCTCCATGTTCACCCAGGATGGCGATCGCCAGTTGCGGATCATCATAGGGTGCATACGCCACGAACCAGCCATGATCGCGAAAGCGCTCGGGGAGCTTGTCACCTTTGGGGGAATTGGAAATCACCTGGACCGTTCCCGTCTTCCCGGCCATCCCCACCTGTTCGAGGCGAGCCCGCCAGGCCGTGCCCCGGGGCTCATTGACCACGCCCCACAGGGCTTGTTGGACGATGCGCAGCGTCTCGCCTCGGGCCGGGACCTCCCCCAGTCGCTCCGGACCGAACTGCTGAATGACTCTGCCGTCTGGGGTTTCGAGACGCTTGACAAGACGCGGTTTGTAGAGCACCCCGCCGTTTGCCACCGCACTAATGACGTTGACCAACTGGATCGGCGTCACCAAATTATACCCCTGACCGATCGCGGCCGAGATGGTTTCCCCAGGATACCATGGCTCGCCCCGGGCTTTTCGTTTCCACGCTGTTGAGGGTACCAACCCCGGCTTCTCGTGAATCGGATCGAGTCCCGTCGGGCTCCCGAGTCCGAAGCCTTTCGCATACCGAGCGATGGTGTCGATGCCTAGGCGGTGACCCAGGGTATAGAAAAAGACATCGCACGATTGCACGAGAGCTGAGTGCACGTTAACGGGGCCGTGTCCGCCTCTCTTCCAGTCACGAAATACGCGGTTACCAAAGGGAAAGAGCCCATTACAATGCACGGTAGTTTTGGGGGTGATCACCCCCTCTTCCAGGCCAGCGATAGCCATGACGATCTTATACGTCGAACCCGGCGGATATTGCGCCTGGATCGTTCGGTTCTGCAGGGGCTTACGCGGATCCTTCAGCAGACGCATCCAGTCGGCGTGGGAAATTCCCGTCACGAATAAGTTGGGATCATAGGCCGGTTTGCTGACCATCGCCAGGATCTCGCCATTGCGTGGGTCGATGACGACAATGGAGCCAGCTTGTCCGGCCATTTCCTCCTCGACCAATTGTTGCAGGTCGAGGTCGAGCGTCAGCACTAGATTCATGCCAGGTCCAGGTTCGCGCTCTTGGACCAATTGCAACTCGCGGCCAAGGGCATCGACCTCTACTTCACGTGCCCCCTTCTCGCCGCGCAGGGCGCGTTCGAATTGTTTCTCGACGCCGGCCTGGCCGATATAATCACCCATCCGGTAACCATGCGACCGAGCCTCCTTGAGCTGGTCTTCATTGATCTCACCGATATAGCCAAAAATATGGGCGGCGAGTTCGCCATACTTATAGTACCGCACATGCTCGACGTCTAGAAAAACCCCCGGCAAATCCCACCGGCGTTCAGCGACGTAGGCCACTTGCTCCCGCGTCAGATCCTTAGCCAGTTGGATGGTCCGGTAGGCATGGGCCCATTTCAATCGGGATTCTACCTCCTCCCAACGGATGGGGAGCTGATCTTTAAGCCGGGGGACCAAGAGCTCCAGTTTTGGAGTCTCCTCGGGGAGCACCGATAACGTGAAGGAAGGACGGTTATCTACCAGGACCTTGCCATGTCGGTCGAGGATGCGACCGCGAATATCGCGTTGCGGGATCGCTCGGATGCGGTTGTTCTCGGAGAGCGTCGCGTAGCGCTCCCCTTCGATCACCTGCAAGTACCACAGACGTAGCAGCAAAACGACGAAGCCCAATACCAGCCCCGCTGTGAGCGCGATCAGCCGCCGTCGCGTCTCCTCACTCGGGTTCGAACGTGATCGCTGAGTCATTGCGTCTCCAGCCAAAACGCTTGGGGCGCTTCAGCTTGCGATGGAGGGCCATAAACAGCATCAGCACCAATGGCCCTAGGACAAGGTTGGACAGCAGCTGTCGTCCGAGCAGAGGGAAAAAGGTATCCCATCCAGGATGATGCCGGGAGAACAAGATCGATGCCCCGAAAAAGGTGGCGCCATCTACAGTCGTCAGGAGGGCGAGTAAGGGGAGTTGTGAGAGTGCAGTCTCGCTCACGATCTGCCGCCAGAGGCGAGCCCACAGGAGCCCTGTCAACCCTTTTGAAAGGGCTCCGACCCCCAGCAAGCCGCCGGTGAGTGTATCCTGCAGCAATCCGGCTCCGAACCCCAGCGCTGTGGCGGGCCACGGGGTATACACCACCCCCCCGAAGAGCGCCACCATGAGGGCGATATCGGGGGCGAACTCCCCCGGAAGCCGGCTCAAGGGGGCGTATATCTGGTTGAACATGACGGCGAAGAGCAGTAGGATCGGTAGCATAGCTGTCGACAGCACTCACGGCTTAAGAAGGACGAGCACCTCTTCGAGGTGTGAAAAGTCGACGCTTGGTTGAATCTCGACATGCTGGGATTGTCGCCCGTTGCGCTGAATATCTTTGACCTCACCAATGATGAGCCCCTTCGGGAAGACGCCCCCCATTCCAGATGAGATGAGGCGGTCGCCAGGTTGCACGTCCGCACCGACGGGGAGAAACTTGAGCTCGGCCATGTGGCGTCCACGTCCTGTCACCACACCGCTGGCCCGTGAGCGCTGTATGAGCGCGTCGACGCCGCTGCGAAAATCGGTGAGCAACATAACCTGTGACAGGGCGGGAGCAGCGTGGATCACCTGACCGACCAGCCCCTCATGGGTGATGACAGGGAGGCCCTTCACCACTCTATCGCGCGTACCCCGATTGATGTAGATGATTTCCGTCCAGCTGTTGGAGTTGCGCCCGATGACTTGCGCGGCAACGACGTCGAGCGATATCTGCTCGCGAAAATTGAGCAGGCGCTGGAGGCGTTGATATTGGAGGTAGGCTTCGAGGTACCGATGGTTTTCCTGACGCAACCATCTGATCTCCTCGCGCAGACGGTTGTTGTCCTGCTGGACATGCACGAGGTAGACGTAATTCTGCCATATCCCCTGCATGCCGCGCGTCGCCCAAGTGACCGCCTGCTGCAATGGCCGGGTCATGCTCAGCACGGCATTTTCGAAGACGGTCACAGGGACACGACCCTTGACCTTCCATGTCAGGATCGTGAGACACACGAGCGCCAGCAAGATGAAGCACGCGATACCTAACCAGGGAACCGCTGAGCGCCGAGACGACTTGAGGGGACTTCGCAAGGGAGATGCTGGCTCGATCCGGGTACGCGAACGACCGTTCACTGTTTGCCCTCAGATCTCAGGTGCCAGGGAGGCTGTGTCATACCTTTCGCGCACTCCCGTAAGGCAGTCCCATTCTATCGAAACTGGTTAGGGAGGCGCAACAGAAATTTGTCCGGGGTTTGGTGCATTCATGGTTGCTGTCTTCAAGGGCTCTTGTCTTTCCTTAGCGCTGCTCCTAAAATGAGACATGGCCGCGCTGGCTCCCCGGCTTCACAGGGTAGGGCTGGAGCAGATCCTTACCGCATGCCTAACGCCGTCGGGCGTGGCAGCACCCTACTGGCTAGTGCGTCTTTTCTATCCTGTCGATGCATCGTAAGGGAGTATGGTAGCTATGTTGGACACCATTCGCCGTGCACAACCTGCCGTGATCAAAGGCGTGTTGGGAGCTGTCGTCATCGCGTTTGTCGCGACCATTTTCCTGGAGTGGGGATGGCGGCGCCCCGGGCCAGGCGATACATCTCTCGCCAAAGTGGGGACTGAGGTTATCTCGGTACGAGAATATCAATTCGCCTATAATAATTTGACTGATTTCTATCGACGTCTGTATCAAGATCGCTTCACCGAAGAGTTTGCGCGCACATTGAATCTGAAACAGCAAGCGCTTGACACACTTATCCAGCGAAAGATCCTGCTCAATGAAGCCAAACGTCAGGGCTTGACGGTTACGGATGCAGAGTTGATCGAGAAGGTGCAGAGCTATCCCGCGTTCCAGGTCGATGGCGGGTTCGATCGTGATCGCTACATCCAAGTGTTGCGGCTTAATCGATTCACACCAAGCGATTTTGAACAAAGCCAACGCGAAGAATTGTTACTGGTGAAATTGGAGAATTTTATTAAAGATGGCGTCCATGTGACAGAAAGCGAAGTGAGGGATGCTTTTTGGCGCGAAAAGGAACAGGTCAATGTGGATTATGTGCGCATCGATCCGGCGCGATTCGCAGGCCAAATTGAGGTCAATGATACTGACCTGACCACGTTTTATCAAGGGCACCAGGAGCGCTTCCGGAAACCTGAGCAGGTGCGTGTAGCGTATGTTGTGATCGATCCGGATGCCTTACTGGAACAGGTCACCGTGACGGACGAACAGCTTGCGCAATATTATGAGGCCCATAAAGAAGAGTTCCGCCAGGAAGCGCAGGTGCGAGCGCGGCATATCCTACGAAAATTAGCGCCTGAGGTGGGTCCTGACGAGGAGGTCAAGGTGCGCTCGGTGATGGAGTCCGTGCAGCAGCGCCTCCGGGCCGGGGAAGATTTCGCGGCGCTAGCCCGTGAGTTCTCGGAAGATCCAGCCTCCGCCGAGCAGGGAGGGGACCTCGGCTTCTTCAAGCGCGGTGAAATGGTCAAACCCTTCGAGGATGTGGCTTTCGCTCTGCAACCAGGCCAGGTGAGCGACATCATCCGCACGGATTTCGGTTACCACCTCATTCGGGTCGAAGAGGTCCAGCAGGCTGGATATCGCCCGTTGGAGGACGTCCGCTCCTCACTTAGGGAACGTCTCACCCAGGAGGAGGTCAAGCGGTTGGCCGAGGCGAAGGCTCAGACACTCTATGAGGCTCTGACGGCGCCCGGGGCGCAGTGGAAGGACGTCGTACAGGAGGCGGGTATATCCTCCTTGGAAACTCCCCTCATCGCTCGCGGCCAAGCCGTCGAGGGGATTGACAATGCGTTTCTGTTCACGCAGACCGCCTTCGGGCTGCAGACCGATGAAATCAGTGCCCCCACGCTCATTGGCACGCGGTATGTGATCATGAGGCTACTCGAGCGGAAGGAATCATATGTTCCGCCTTTTGAGGAGGTGCGGGAGCGGGTCCGCGAGGCACTAGTGCAGGAACGTTCTCGAGAATTAGCGCAGAAGAAAGCCACGGAGCTGCTCAGCGAATTACAGGCGGGCAGAACGCTCGAAGAGGTGGCGCAGCGTCTCCAAACCGAAGTTGAGCACACTGGTCTCTTTGCTCGGAGCACAACGCTTCCCAAGCTGGGTCGCCCCACAGAGTTTATCAAAGAAACTTTTGGCATGGCCGTGGGCGAGGCGCGTCTCATCGGTTTGCAAGAACAACCAGTCATCGCCGTAGTGACTGAGCGTACAGCCTTCGATAATGAGGCTTACGAGAAGGAACAGGCCCAGATCCGGCAGCGCGTGTTGCGGCAAAAACGGGATCACATGTTCACCCAATGGATCAACGATGTGCGCCGGCATATGGAAGACCGGCGTGAGGTCTCTATCAATCAGGACTTGTTCGTGATCCTGTAGATCGCTTTGCCCCTGACTTAATCCCTTGATCGGCCGCTATGCCTCCGCTCCCTCCAAGAGAGGGTGGAGTGCGGCCGAAGAAAGGCCGAGAGAAGACTGACAGCGCTACCCCCTCCTGACGCTAACCTGCAGACTGCTCTAACACAACAGTGGGCGATCCACGTGTTGGCTTGTGGGTGCGTTTCACGCCGTAAGCTAACGAAAGGAGCCTGCCCATTCGGGGATCTGTGCTGACGCTATTCCTCTTGATGATATGGCATGCGGATGATGGCCTAGCCTCTGTCATGCTGCGTGGAGCGGAGTATGGCGGCCCTTCCTCAGGTCGGAATTCTTTGCCGACTTAGAGCGACCACGCTAGGCGTTCATGCGGATTGGGCATGATTGAACGGGAGCCGTCGGCGAGGTCACGCCGCCAATAAGGCAGGAGCGTTTTTGGCGAGGCCTGAAACAGGACGACGAGGAGTCAGGAGAGTTCGTGGAACAGGGTTATCACTCGATTCCCGAGGGTGCCCTCATGTCCACGGAAGAAGTGATCGACGCCAGAGAGGCTGACAAGCCGTTTCGGTTCGGGGAGGCCATCGACCCACTGGGTCAGAACCTCGGGCGGGGTATAGGGATCCTCATCACCGCTGATGAACAGTTTCGGCCCACGAAATGCCGCCAGCGTCGGCCACTCCCCCCGTAGCATGGGGGGAGCGACGGCAATGAATCCCCGGACTCGGGGATCGACGGCGGCGACAGCGAGGGTTACCCGCGCGCCAAAGGAATATCCGGCCAGCCACAACCTGTCAGCGTTCACTCCAGATTGCGCCGCCAGCCAAGTCAACGCCCCCTTGGCATCCGCTTGCTCCCCGACGCCTTCTCCGTAACTGCCAGAGCTCTTTCCTACCCCACGAAAATTAAACCGCAACACTGCACAGCCGCTGGCGACGAAGGCCTCGGCCAACGCGCTTACAACGTTGTTCCGCATGTCACCGCCATAGAGTGGATGGGGATGACAGATGACGAGGCCGGCTCCGCTCGGGTTATGTTCCGGCACGGCGAAGAGACCTTCTAAGGTCAGTCCGTCGGACGTGAAACAGATCGCTTGACTGTGCATCTTGCAGCAGCTTTCCCCTGGAGTTTACAGGAGATATCCATACTTGAAGTTGGTCTTCTCCAGGCGACGCTTCAAGAGGGTGACCTTCTCATTCTCCTCCTGAAAGGGATCATTACACCGTACCCAAAGATTCAATAGGTATCCCAGACGGATGTAGTTCCAGTCCAAGTCATAAGGGATGCGTTTCTGACGAGCCAGTTTGATTAATTCGCCCCGGAGCTTGGCACGAGTATTCTGTGGGGGTTGGGTCGTGGCTTGTTGAATAGCCGCATCCGTGGCCACACGCTCGACCTGCCCCTTCTTCTCCATCAAATAGTACACGCCCTTACTGGTGCGGATGTCGTGATACTGCAGGTCCAGCATCAAGACTTTATCCTCGCTGGACTCCGGATCATGCCGGCCGAGGTAGTGCTCGACCAAATGCTTCTTGATGACCCAATCGATCTCGCGATACAGCTGCATGGGATCGTTATCAAGGCAGGTGAGCACATGCTCCCACTTCTGCAGGATATCTGCGACGTCTGGATCGGCGCCTTTACGGGCGTAATAGGTCAGCGCCTGTTCCAGGTAGGCCTGTTGTACCTCCAGTGCGCTGGCTTTGCGGCCATCGTCGAGTTGGAGTTTGCGCTTGCAGCTCAGATCGCGCGAGATCTCCTTCAGGGCCCGAACAGGATTCCGCAGCGAAAAATCTTTGGTGAGGAAGTTATCTTCGATCATCTCCAGCACTAACGCGGTCGTGCCGATTTTCAGGAACGTCGTGTACTCCGACATATTGGAGTCGCCGACGATGATGTGCAGGCGGCGGTACTTTTCCTTGTCGGCATGGGGCTCATCGCGGGTGTTGATGATGCTGCGTTCGTTCGTCGTCGTGCCGGAGATCTCTTGGCGAATATGTTGCGCACGCTGCGACACACAGTATTCGAGGCCGCGGCGTGTCTTGAAGAATTTACCGGAGCCAGCGAAGATCTGACGGGTCACCAAGAACGGGATGAGTTGCTCGGCCAGATCGTAAAAATCGGCCGAGCGTTCCACGAGGTAGTTTTCATGGCAACCGTAGGAGTTGCCGACGAAGTCGGTGTTGTTCTTGAAAATGGCTAGGTTGCCGTTGAGCCCTTCCTCACGGAGCCGTTGCTCAGCATAATACAGCAGATCTTCGAGGATGCGTTCCCCCGCCTTATCGTAGATCACGACGTCGAGCGGACTGGCACATTCCGGAGTGGCATACTCAGGGTGGCACCCGGTATCGAGATAGAAGCGGGCGCCGTTTTCGAGAAAGACGTTGAGAAAGCCCTCCGTGGTGATGAGTTTTTCGAACAGATAGCGAACTGCCTTCTCAGCCGGCAGCGTGCGCTTCCCATCCGAGGTAAAGATGATGCCATACTCGCTTTCAAGGCCGTATATGCGCTTCTTCATGATCCTAAGCTCGCTTTCGCCAGAAGCTCCCGGAGCTCGGGAGCAGGGAGTCGTCGAAATTTACGGCCAGAACGGGCCCGATCCAGCACGGCCACTTCGAGCGTGTTTTCACGAATGGCGCCCCCTTGCCCTGACTCCAGTGCCTCTTTGCCGAGTTTGATCGCCTCTGCCAAGCTGAGCTGTTCACTGTACCGCTCGCGCAGAAATTGCGAGAGTTTGTCGGCTTGCCCACCGATGACCACATAGCCATGGTGGTCACTGATGCTCCCATCGAAGAGGATACGGTACATCTGATTCTCATCGGGGGTCTCGCCCACCTCAACGACGAGGATTTCTACCTCCAGGGGCTTGATCTCGCGAGTGAAGATGTTGCCAATCACCTCCGAGTAGGCATTAGCCAGGGATTTCGAGAAGACGTCCTCACGGCTGTAGGCATAGCCCTTCAGGTCGGCATATCGGATCCCCGCTTTCCGGAGGTTCTCGAATTCACTGTACTTCCCAACACCCGCAAAGGCGATGCGATCGTAAATTTCGGAGATCTTATTCAGCGACGCGCTCGGGTTTTCGGCAATGAGGGCGATGCCACCCTCGTATTCCATCGCCACGATCGACTTGCCCTTGGCGATGCCTTTCCGCGCGTACTCGGCCTTATCCTGGACCATCTGATCGGGCGCGACGTAAAACGGTATGGCCATCGTCTCACCTTCTTCGCTCGTTCAGGATCATCTCGCATATCCGCCGAATTTCAGCCTCGGGCAAGTCGCTTGTTCCGGTCTGGGTCACGATTTTCACGCTCGGATAGATGCCATGCACGAGATCGGGGCCGCCGGTGGCGACGTCTTCCTCGGCGGCGTCGATCAATGCTTCGAGGGCAAGGCGTAAGGCCTCTTCCCGTTCCATGCCGACGCGATAAAACTTTTTCAGAGTATTGCGGGCGTCCTTACCGCCCGAGCCTGTGGCGTAATAGTCGCCTTCTTCGTAGCGTCCGCCGGTGACATCGTACTTAAAGATTCGCCCTTCGTTTTTGCGCAAGTCATAGCCGGCAAAGATAGGAATAACGACCAAGCCTTGAAAGGCCGCCGGCAGGTTCTGCCGTACCATCTGCGCCAGCTTGTTAGCTTTCCCCTCAAGCGCCAGCACTTCGCCTTCTAATTTCTCATAATGCTCGAGTTCGACCTGGAAGAGCTTGACCATCTCAAGGCATGGGCCAGCGGCGCCAGCGATCGCGATGGCAGAGTACTCGTCGGCCTTGTAGACCTTTTCGATGTGGCGCGAGGCAATCTGATATCCTTCGGTGGCCTGGCGGTCAGCAGCCACCACCACTCCCCCCTGAAACTTCAGGGCAAGGATCGTGGTCCCGTGAGGGGCCGACACATGAGACGGTGCCATGGCCCCCTCGGGCACCTCGAACCGCGGCAGCAAGTGGGTGTGATCCACCCGAATCAAGTCATAGAAGCTTGATCCAAATCGTGTGAGGTTGAGATCCACCTCACTCTCCTCCTCGCTGCACGTAGTTTTTCACAAATTCCTCGGCGTTTTCCTCGAGCACCTCATCGATTTCATCGATGATGCGATCCAAATCTTCTTTCAGCGTCTCCCCCCGCTCCTTGATGTTGCTAGAGGAACGGGTTTCCGTCGTCTCTTGGGGGGCGTCGGAACGCCTCACCTGTTTTTGGTCCCCGCTCGCCATCCCCATGACTCCCATGAGCGCTCGATGTTCTCCGCTTACCCAAGTGCGTTCCTGTGAGGTCCACATTCTCATGGATCTCTCCTTCTTACCCTTCGGTAATGCCGTTCGTTTCCGATAACGTCGCTACAAATTCAGCAACGTTGGTCGCTGCCTCCATCGCCACAGCGATCTGTGCCCTGGTGCCCTGCAGGGGGTCCTCAAGGGTGAGGCGTTTAATATCCCCCTCTGCCAAGGTCAATGCGAGCGAATCCCAACTCACGCTGAACACCTGCTGGCGGAAGCGTTTGAGGCACATGCCGCGCAGATAGGCCCGCGTATCCTCTGGGGGGTTATCGATGGCCGCTTCGATCTCCGCATCGCAGACGATACGCTCGACTTCGCCGTTACGCTCCAGCACATGATAGAGCCCCTTGTCGCGGCGAACATCGTGATATTGGAGGTCGAGCATGGTGAGACGCGCACTGTCCCAGCTTTCCCCATGACGGTCCATGTAGGATGTCAGCAAACGCCATTTCATTACCCAATCCAGCTCACGGGTGAGGAGGAAGGGATCGCGTTCGAGATGGCTGAGGACATATTCCCATCTGTGTAGCACATCTATCGCCCAAGTTTCCACCGGAAACGTGGCGCAGTAGCGCTGAGCGAGGGCCCAATACTCCCATTGCAAGGCGACCGGGCTAATGGTGCGTCCATCCTCCAAGGCGATCGGTTGCCGGCATGTGAGGTCGCGGGAGATCGCTTTCACGGCAGCCACTGGGTCACGCAGCACGAATGATTGAGGGATAAACTGATCCTCAATCATCCCGAGGACGAGCGCCGTCGTGCCGATCTTCAAATAGAGCGTGTACTCCGACATATTGGCATCGCCCACGATCACGTGCAGACGTCGGTACTTCTCGCGGCAGGCATGCGGTTCGTCGCGCGTATTGATAAGGGGGCGTTTCACCATCGTATCGAGGCCGACTTCCGTCTCAAAGAAATCCGCCCGCTGAGAGATCTGATAAGGGACGGGTTCAGTACCGTTTTCAGCGCCGACCTTGCCGGCACCACAGAAGATCTGCCGCGTCACTAGAAACGGCGTAAACTGTTCGACGATCAAGCGGAAGGGGGTGTTACGGTCGAGAAGATAGTTCTCATGGTATCCGTAGCTGTTCCCCTTGTGATCACTGTTGTTCTTGTAGATTAGGATTTGCTGTCCGCCAGCCAGAGCCTGTTCCGCCAGGCTACGACTCCGGTCTAGGATGCGATCCCCGGCTTTTTCGTAGCGCACCACGTCGCGCAACGAGGCGCATTCGGGGGTGGAATACTCAGGGTGGGCGTGATCGAGGTAATAACGCGCCCCATTGGTTAACACTTTGTTGATGCTGAGAGGATCGGATTGATCGGGGACATCATAGATGTCATCGAGGGCGATCGCCTGGGGATCGTAACGGGGATTTTCCTGGGTATAATCCCACACAGATAACAGCGGGGTATCGCTCTGGTAACTGTTGATCAGCAGCAGTGTGCGAGAGATAGGGTCGAAATCCGGATCATAACGTCCGATGATCCCGTACTCGGTTTCCGTCCCCACAATTTTCGGAATCGCCATAGCCATCCCCTCTGCCGTTACACGGGTCCGGAAACCATCAATCGATCACCCCCCTAGAACGACTCATGTTGCCAGCGGGAACCGATCAGACTGGGGCCCCGCCTCTGTCCTATAAGTACTGCCCCCCGGAAATGTCCTCGATCGACCGCAGCCTGGGCGAGCTGCCTCCGATTAGCGTCCGGACATTGATGATTTTCTCCCCCTTGCGCCCGGAGATACGCGCCCAATCGTCAGGATTGGTCGTATTCGGCAGATCCTCGTTCTCTTTGTACTCGCCCTCGACCGCCTCTTGCAGATCGGCGAAGGAAAGCCCCTTTTCGCCGCCAGCGATGTAACGCTTGAGGGCGATCTTCTTCGCCCGAGCCACGATGTTCTCGATCATCGCCCCGCTAGCGAAATCCTTAAAGTAGAAGATCTCCTTATCCCCTTTGGCGTAGGTCACCTCGAGGAATTTGTTACGCTCGGTCGGCGCATACATTTCCTCTACTACCCGCTCGATGAGGGCACGCACCGCGCGTGGCTTATCGCCGTTGGCAGACTCGAGCTCACTGTGATGGATCGGCAGATCGGGGGTGAGATACTTCGAGAAGATGTCACGCGCCGAATCCTTATCCGGCCGATCGATCTTGATCTTCAAATCCAACCGTCCGGGGCGTAATACCGCGGGATCGATCAGATCCTGGCGGTTACTGGCGCCGATCACGATCACGTTGCGCAAGGCCTCTAGACCGTCGATCTCCGACAAGAATTGCGCCACGACGGTGATTTCCACATCGGAGGAGATACCGGACCCACGCATGCGGAAGATGGAATCCATCTCGTCGAAGAAGACGATCACGGGTTGGTCTTCTTTGGCCCGCTCCTTGGCTTTCTTGAACACCTCACGAATCTTGTGTTCGGTTTCCCCGACGTATTTATTGAGGAGTTCTGGGCCCTTCACGTTGAGGAAGTAGGCCGTCGTCTTCTTGCCGGTACGCTTCTCGATCTGACCGGCCAGACTGTTAGCCACCGCCTTCGCGATCAGGGTCTTCCCACAGCCGGGCGGCCCATACAGAAGAATCCCCTTCGGGGGATTGAGCCGGTGCTCTCGGAATTCATCGGGGTACAAATAGGGCAACTCAATGGCATCGCGCAGGGCTTCGATCTGCGCCCCAAGCCCGCCGATGTCGTCGTAGGTTACATTCGGAACCTCTTCGAGGACGACTTCCTCGACATCCGACTTCGGGAGGCGTTCGACGGCATAGCCCGACCGCGGGTCGAGGAGAACATTGTCGCCGATCTTCAAGCCATTACGCTTCAAGGGGTCGGAGAGCTGGATCACCATCTCTTCATCGGCACGGCCGATGACGATGGCACGATCGTCGTCGATGAAGTCCTTGATATGAACGACTTCGCCCTTGACTTCGTAGTTTGCCACCTCAATGACGTTGTATGCCTCATTGAGAATGACGAGTTGGCCCTCCTTCAGCTCTTTGACATCGATTTTGGGGTGTACATTTACTTTAAGAGTACGTCCATCGATACTGATATCAATGGTGCCATCTTCGTTCCGCTTGCGAAACGTTCCATAGCTGTTCGGAGGTGCGCAAAGTTTATCAATTTCTTCCTTGAGTGCTACTATTTGATTCTTGGCGTCTTGAAGCGCGGCCGCGAGCTTTTCGTTTTGTTTACGTCCATTGTTCATTTGCTCGCTAGTTTGATAATATTTACGTTTTAGCACTTCATATTGATTAATGGTTTTCTCAAGGTTCCGTAAAAGGCTTTCCGATTCGTCTTCCAGCGTTTTAATCTGATCCTGCAGCTTTCCAATCTCAGCCTCGTATTGGCTGATTTTGCTGGCCAGAGAGGACTCGCTTCCGGGGATGTGCAAGGAAAATTTACGCATGGTGTCTTTTATAAAGCCTTTCCTTCCCTGATCACTCGTTTTTCCCAGATCACTCGAGCTATCCATACTTCCTCATCTCCTCTTCAGGCCTTTACGCCTCTCAAGGGTCTTGCATGCGAGTAAAACGTAACACAGCCCCCCAGGCAAGTCAAGATACGACCCCCTCGGCACAAGGCCCCATGCCGACACCTCTCGGGCGCGAGGGCCCAACGGTCACCCCCACAGCCTGCTCGACTGCCAGGTAGGAGCGAGCCACCTGTTGGACCATCTCCGGCGTCACCGCGAGGATCTTCTGCGCATAGGTCTCGAACTCTTGAATGCCCAATCCGTAGCGCTCATCGAAAGCTAAGGTCGCGGCCTGAGCGCTGTTCTTTTGGAGCTCGATCTCATAGCTGCCGACGAGGTAGCGCTTGGCCCGCTCGACCTCGACGGTGGAGACTCCATGCTCCCGCACCTTGCGGAGCTCAGCCCGAATCCCTTCGAGCGCCACCTCCGCCTTGTCAGGACTGGTCGCAATATAGACAAAGAACACGAAAGGGTCGAGTCCCTCGAGCGACCGCGCAGCAACCGTGTAGGCCAGGCTTTGCTTCTCGCGCAGCTCAACGAAGAGGCGACCTCCCTGATTGGACAGGATCGACTCCAAGACGCGTAGTGGATAGCGATCAGGATGATGAAGACTCGTACCACGGACTCCAAGGATGATGTGCGTCTGCTCTTTTTCCTTCAGGCAATATCGATGCCTACCATGCACTGGCCGGATCTCCCGACCGGGCGGCGGCAACGCAAGCGAGGTCGCCGACCAGCCGCCGAACAGACGCACCACCTCACGCTGCACGGCCTCGGCGTCGACGTCGCCGACGACGGCCAGCACGAGATTGTTCGGAGCCGCATAGCGTCGATACCACGTCAAGAGATCGTCTTGCGTCAAGCCACTGACGGATTCAGGAGTGCCCAACACTCTGAGGCCATAAGGATGATCCGGGAAGAGAGTCTGGACGAAGAGGTTAAACGTGACCTTAAACAGATCGTCTTCTTCCTGCCGTATCGCCGCCAGGATATCCGTTCGCTGGCGCTCCAGCTCGTCGCGCTCAAAGGTCGGATTGATCAAAGTGTCGGCCAACAAGGCTAAACCTTGACGGAGGTCGCGATGAAGCACCTCGGCGGTGACCCCAAAGCTATTACGGCCCGAGAAGCCGCTCAGGTCGCCCGCCATAGACTCGATCTCCTCGGCCAATGCCAGAGCACTGCGGTGTGTGGTGCCCTTGGTGACCATTTCGGCGATGAAGTTCATGACCCCGTTATGCGCAGCGTCCTCAACCCAAAGGCCGCCGAGGAATACCGCTTGCATAGCCACCACTGGCACGGCGCGATTTTCGCGGACCAACAGGGTCATTCCGTTGTCGAGCACATATTTGTGAGTCGGTTTGGCAGACGGTGAGGCAAGCAACCGGCGCCGTGGCGAAGGCTGGGGTTTAGCCATCACAGTGCGCGTCACGCCCTCGGGGGTCACGCGCGCGCGGCTGGAGGCCGGCAGAAAAAAGCCGACGGTGAGGTTGCCAGGGTTGAGATAGAGCCGGGCCACGCGCTGGATGTCCTGCGGCGTGGTGCGGGCGATGCCTTTCAGGTAGCGCCTCTCAAACGCCAGATCTCCGAGGACGGCGTCGAGATACCCTAAATGTCTCGCCTGGCCCTGCACGGTTTCGCGCTGGTAGATGAACTCGCTTTCCAGATTGCGCTTGGCTTTGTCCAACTCCGCAACGGTGACGCCGTCGCGCCACACCCGCTCAACTTCACTGAGGATGCCCCGCAGGGCGGCCTGCCAGTGGGCCTCGTCCAGCGCAGCGCTGATAATAAGCAAGCCCGGATCCTTGGGCAAAAAGGAATACGCATAGACGGAATGGAGTAACTCCTGCTCGGCCTTCACGGTCTGATACAGGCGCGCACTCTCGCCCCCGCCGAGGATGAAGGAAAGCAAGTCGAGCGCGTAACTGTCTTTATGGCCCGCCCCAGGCACATGGTAGGCCATCTCCAGGAGGGCTTCTTGGATCGAATCGGCGAGAATCACCGTGCGAAGCTCACGTTGCGCGGGTTCGGGCGGGATATGCAACGGCGGCAGTGGTTGCGGTTGGCAGTCAGCAAAGGCTGCTCGAATCCGCGACAATACCTCCGTCTGGTCGAAGTCGCCTGCTAACACCAGCACCATATTATTAGGCACGTACCAGGTGTGGAAGAACCGCAGGATGTGTTCGCGCGTCAGCGCTTTGACGGTGTGTTCGCTCCCAATGACCGGACGGCGATACGGATGGCAGCGATAGCTCGTGGCGAACAGTTCCTCAGTGAGCTTGCGACTGGGGATGTCCTCCCCGCGTTTAATTTCTTCGAGCACGACTTCTTGCTCTTTGCGCAATTCCTCGGGATCGAAGGCGGAGTGCTGAATGGCGTCGGCCATGACGTCGAGGGCGGTGTCGAGGAAACGACTCGCCACGACGATGTAATAGACGGTGTGATCAAACGAGGTGTAGGCGTTGATATCGCCTCCAGCCCCCTCGATCTCTTGGGCGATCTCGCCAACGCCACGCATCGCCGTGCCCTTGAACAGCATGTGCTCGTAGACATGTGAGATGCCAGCCTCTTCATCGGACTCATAGACGCTGCCCACCTTCACCCACATATTCAGAGCCACGACGGGCGCGACATGGTTCTCCTGTAACAGCACCGTTAAGCCGTTATCCAGGACCACGCGCACTGGTTTAATTCCGCCCCCCCGAACGCGGGTTGCCTTGCTGGCCACTGCCATCGACGCGGCGCGGTGTAGATCCCCTGTGCTGAGGGACGGCCTCGCACGACTTTGGGCCACCGCCATCTTGAGAAGCCCCCTCCCGAACCGGCCATCACCAGCTTGCGTCTCTCGCATCGGAGATCCTCTTCATGTTCGCCCCTGTGGGGCGGTCGTCGAACGCGCTGCCGCGTTGTTCAAAGCTGACTCAAACCCTACCACACCTGCCCGGCAACGGGCAAGCAAAATGTTGCGGAAAACGCCTCGCATCGCGGCTTTTCAGCATGCGTCATCGGCTATTCCATGCCGTTATTCATAGCGTAACGCCGCGATGGGATCAAGGAGAGCTGCCTTGCGTGCCGGATACACCCCGAAAAACATCCCCACGCATACCGAAAACCCAAAGGCCAGCCAGATGGACCACAGGGAGATATCGACCGGCAATGATGGAAACATGCTCCCGATGGCCATGGCCCCGCCAGAACCGACGCACACCCCGATGGCCCCGCCGATGACGCTGAGCGTGAGGGCTTCTAGCAGGACTTGCCACAGGATATCACGCCGCCGTGCCCCCACCGCTTTGCGCAAGCCGATCTCCCGCGTTCGCTCCCCCACGGATACCAACATGATGTTCATGATGCCGATGCCGCCAACGAGGAGGGAAATCGCGGCAATGGCGCCTAACACCCAGGAGAAGATATGCAGGATCTTGCGTAAGGTGGTCAACATGGCATCCTGCGACGTGACGGTGAAATCCTCCTTGTTGTCGTGGCGACGCGTCAGAATCCGGGTGACCTCGGAGATCGCCTGGGGGATCTCCGACTCGCTCGACGCCGCCACGAGGATTTCCAGCAAGCGATCGGTATCATATAACTCGAGCGCGGTGCGCACCGGAATGAAGACGAGGTTGTCGAAGTCAAAGCCCAGGATGACCCCTTTGTGTTCCATGATGCCGATGACGCGGAAGCGCATCTCGCCGATGCGCACCAGTTTGCCGAGCGGGTTGAGCTCGCCGAAGAGCTCACGGGCCACCGTCCGCCCTAACGCCACCACCCGACGCCGCGCCTCGACATCTTCATCCGAGATGTAGCGCCCAACCTCGACGTACATGTTCCGGACCCTCTGATGCGCATAGGTGGTCCCGACCACCGTCACGTCGCGACTGCGATTCCCGTACTTGATCGGGCTCCCACCCAAGACCACGGGGGCAATTTCGTAGCGGTTTGCGGCATGTTTGAGCGCTAGCGCATCCTCATAGGTCAACTTGCGCGTGCCCTCGCCGATGATCGGCGGCCCGCCGGTGGTTTGCGCTTTGCCGGGGGTGATGATTAACAGATTCGTGCCGAGCCCCGAGAGTTCGGCGGTGATATAGCGTTTGGCGCCTTCGGCGACCGCGACCAGCATGATCACCGCCATCACGCCGATGACGATGCCCAGCATCGTCAGGGCGGAGCGCAGCTTGTGGGTGGCCAGATTCTCGACGGCGGCCTCGGCCGCATCCCAGGGTCGGAGGGTGCCGCGCTCACGCCAGGTCATCGGTGATGATTTTGCCATCTTCCAGGACGAGCCTCCGCTGGCAATAGGCCGCGATGTGCGGATCGTGGGTGACGAGCATGATCGTGACGCCGCGCAGCTGATTTAACTCCTGAAAAACCTTCATGACTTCCATGCCGACATGGGAGTCCAGGTTGCCGGTTGGCTCATCGGCGAGAATCAGCGCGGGGTGATTGACCAGCGCCCGAGCGATGGCGACGCGCTGCTGCTGGCCGCCGGACAGCTCGTTCGGCCGATGGCCGACGCGGTCGGATAGACCGACGAGGTGGAGCGCTTCGAGGGCCAGTTGTTTCCGCTCTCGACGCGCCACCCCGGCATACAGCAGCGGCAGAGCGACGTTCTTCCATGCTGGAAGGCGCGGCAACAGGTTGAACGACTGGAAGACAAAACCGATCTTCTGATTCCGAACGGCGGCGAGCTTATCGTCATCCAGGTGTTCGACCGCCATGCCGCAGAATTCGTAGGTGCCGTAGGTTGGGCGATCCAGGCAGCCGATAATGTGGATCAAGGTGGATTTTCCCGAGCCCGACGGCCCCGTGACGGCGACGAATTCCCCCGATTGCACTTCCAACGACACGCCGCGCAAGGCTTCGATGACATTGGCCCCATGTTGATAGCGCTTGACCAAATTGTGCACCCGAATGATCGCCATGGCTCACTCCACCGTTTGCACAGGGCGGCCATCCTCTAGCCTCATGCCATCGACGGGGATGACCACCAGGTCGCCCTCGCGCAGCCCATCGGTGACCTCGGTGATATCCCAATTCGAGGCTCCGATGCGGATCGGCCGTTCATGGACCCGGCCGGCTGTCATCACATAGACGTATTTGCCCTGCTCGCGCTCGAGGATGATGTGCGTCGGGAGGGTGAGGACGTCCGGAACCTCCTGCACGATGATCTCAATGTCGGCGGAGAATCCAGGTTTAATGGGCAGAGCACTATCGTCGAACTGGATTTTCACCTCAGAGGTGCGGCTCTCCTGCCGGGCGGTGGAAATAATCGGCGAGATCTCGCGGACCTGCCCATGTAGGGTGTATCCCCGAAAGGCATCCATCGTGACCCTAGCGCGCTGTCCCACGCGCACTTTGAGCGCATCGGCTTCATCCACCACGGCCTTGACATAGAGGCTCGTGGGGTCAACCAGGTGGAGAATCGGCTTGCCTGGGCCCACAAATTCTCCCTCGTTAACGTATAAGCGCGTCACCAGTCCGCTAAAGGGAGTACGCAATACCGTCTGGTCGAGCCGTAAGCGCGCCACGTGCAGGGAAGCCTCCATCTGGGTGACCGCGGCCTCAGCGGCGGCGATCTCCTGTTGCTTGGCCGCATTGCGGGCGATGGCGGCCAACGCCCTTTCGTGGCGACTCTTCGCCATATCGTAGCGCATTTGCGCCTCTTCGACCTGTTGCTTGGCCACTGCTCCTTTGGCGAAGAGATCCTGCCAGCGACGATACATCGTGGCCGCGTTCTCCAGGTTGGCCTGACTCTGGCTGATCTCGGCCCGCACCTCGGCGTCCTCTAGCGGTGCACTGAGCTTGGCGCGCTGTAGTTGCGCTCGTGCCGCCTGGAGGTTGGCCTCGGCGAGCTTGACTTGCGCCGTGGCCTCGACGTCATCAAGCTGGGCCACGAGATCTCCTGCCGTAGTTAGACCACCCTCTTGCACAGCCACTGAGGCTAGCTGACCACCGGTTTGAAAGCTCAGCGTCGCTTCCCGTTCCGAGGCCACAGACCCGGTGAACACGGTAGACACGGTCACCAGCACCGAGCCGCGCGTGACTGCGACGGTTTTGACGGGGAGGCGCCGCGTGTCAGCGTACCAGGTATAACCGGCAAAGCCGAGGGCTGCCGCCACGACGATGAAGAGCCATTTCATCGCTGTTGCTCCTGCACCCAATGCTAGACGATGGCAATCGGTGTCCGTAGACCGTGAGCTACGGTCATTCAGAAAGACAAGATGGCGCCGGGCTGCTTTCCATTCTATATGGCGTGAGTCGTGTCTTTCAACGGACAGCTAGGAGATGACGCAGGGGCGTATGAGAGAGGGTCGACCCACCCGCCTCAAGGCCTGGGAGCCCACCCATAAGGCCAGGCGTGCTGGGGGGATCACAGAATGAGCATGGCATCACCATAACTGTAGAAGCGGTACCGCTGGTCAATGGCATGGCGATAGGCCCTGAGAATCGTCTCACGCCCTGCCAAGGCCATGACGAGCAGCAGTGGTGTGGAGCGCGGCAGATGAAAATTGGTCAACAACGCATCGACGAATTTGAAGCGGTAGCCTGGATAGATGAAGAGACCGGTGTCGCCCTCGAGCTGACGCAGATACGCCGTGGCATCGGCCGCCGACTCGAGGGTGCGCGTGCTGGTCGTGCCCACGGCGATGATGCGTTTACCCGCGGCCTTGGCGGCGTTAAGAGCACCGGCGACGGTAGGGGAGATCCGGTAGCGTTCGGCATCCATCGTGTGCTCCTCTACCGTCGCGCTGCGCACGGGACAAAAGGTGCCGGGGCCGACATGCAGCGTCACGGCATAGATCGCGATCCCCCTGTCGCGCAAGCGGCGGAGGAGAGGGCGGCTAAGGTGTAGACCGGCGGTGGGCGCGGCCACGGAGCCCACATGCTTGGCATAGACCGTTTGGTAGCGCCGACGGTCGTGGTATTCTTCAACGGCACCGGGCGCGTCGTTGCCGACGCCTCGTGCGATATAAGGCGGCAGAGGAACCTGTCCGTGCCGAGCTAGCCAGACGCGCACCGAGCCCGGACCGCGGAGCTCGACCCGACGCAGGCCGCTGCCGTGGCGCTCCCCGATGACGGCGACCCAATCGCTGCCGTCGAAGCCAACCTCGGCACCCACAGCCAAACGGTGCGAGGGTTTGACCAGAGCCTGCCAGCAGCGCGCTCCCTCGCGGCGCACGAGCAAGATCTCCACTTTGCCGCCGGTGGCGCGCCGCCGCCCAAGGAGCCGGGCTGGAAACACCTTGGTGTCGTTAATGACCAGCACGTCTTGCGGCGTTAGCAGAGTGGGGAGGTCGCGGACCAGCGCGTGGCGCACGGTCTGGCGCGCTCGGTCGACGACTAATAGGCGAGCGCGATCGCGGACCCGCGCTGGCTGCTGGGCGATCAAGTCGACTGGCAGTTCGTAATCGCATTCGTCAAGGTTCATGGGCTTCGTCAGGCTATGCCTCAGATGGCTGCGCCGCTCGACTTCTCGCCCGAGGGGCAGAGAGATCTTAGCGCCGGCTGAGCCAATACAGCACGAGCGAGAGGACGATACTGATCAGGATGGAGGTCGTCAGCGGAAAATAGAAGGTGAAATTCGGCCGTTGGATGTAGATATCGCCAGGGAGGCGGCCCAGCCACGGGATCTTTCCAGCCAACATCAGCACCGCGCCGACGATGATGAGAATCCCCCCGACCAAGATGAGCAGTTTACCTACATTGGTGAACTCCATCATCCCTGCCCTTCGCTTTCCCAGAGGTGCCCCTGGCGGCCATCCATGTCAGACGATTTGGGAATCCGCCCGAAATGCTGGTAGGCCGGCTTCGTGGCCACGCGCCCCCGTGGGGTGCGGTCGAGAAAGCCCTTCTGCATCAGAAACGGCTCATAGACGTCTTCGATGGTGTCACGTTCCTCGCTGATGGCGGAGGCCAAGGTCTCGATGCCGACGGGGCCGCCGTTGAATTTGTCGATGATGGTCAGGAGCAATTTCCGATCCATCGTGTCCATGCCTAACTCGTCGACATCGAGCAGGCGCAGCGCTCGGTCGGCGACCTCGCCGGTGATCACCCCGTTCGCCCGTACCTGGGCGTAATCGCGCACCCGCCGCAGCAACCGATTGGCCACCCGCGGTGTGCCACGGGAACGCCGGCTGATTTCCGCGATGCCATCGTCTTCCGCCGCCACTCCGAGGACTTGGGCTGAGCGCTCCAGGATCTCCCGTAGCTCGTCTTCGGTATAGTAATCGAGGCGGCTCACCACGCCGAAGCGGTCGCGTAAGGGAGAGGTGAGCGAGCCCGCCCGCGTCGTGGCGCCGACCAGGGTGAAGTGCGGAAGGTCCAGCTTCAACGTGCGAGCGCTGGGGCCCTGGCCGACGACCAAGTCGAGCTGATAATCCTCCATGGCGGGGTACAGGCATTCCTCCACCAGGGGATGGAGGCGATGGATCTCATCGATAAACAGGACGTCTCCAGGGTTCAGGTTCGTCAGGATCGCCGCCAAATCGCCCGGACGCTCTAACACTGGGCCGGAAGTGGCGCGCAGGTTGACACCTAACTCGACCGCGATGACGTGCGCCAGCGTTGTCTTTCCAAGTCCAGGAGGGCCATACAACAGCACGTGGTCGAGGGGCTCGGCGCGTTGTTTGGCCGCAGCAATGAAAATCTCCAGCCGCTCCTTGAGCTTCGCCTGTCCAACATACTCCTGGAGGCGGCGCGGACGGAGCGTGACTTCCGCGAGGCGATCATCGTCGATGACGACCGGTGTGACGATTCCCCGTTGCGCTCCGCGCATTTCACATGCCTTTCTCTTGCCCCAAGAGTTTCAACGCCGCCCGAATCAGATCCTTGAGGGCCGGGGCTTCGTCGATGTCCGGATGACGCAGCGCTTGCCCGATGGTGCGTTCCGCCACGTGTCGTGGATATCCGAGATGTTGCAGGGCGGTCACGGCATCGGTCACCGTCTGTTGCCCATGGTTCCGGGGAACAAGGACGAGAGGGGGTTCAGGTTTGCCCTTGACGAATTTCTCCCGCAGCTCTAAGACGATGCGCTCCGCCGTTTTGCGCCCCACCCCAGGCACAGCGCTGAGCCGTCCGATATCGCCCTCGACCACGGCCTGTTGCAGATCGGCGGCGCTGATCCCAGATAACATGGCCAAGGCCAGCTTCGGCCCGATCTTGGTCACGCGTAAGAGCGCCTCGAAAACCTCTCGTTCGTCGGCGGTGAGGAAGCCGTACAGCTGCAACGCATCGTCCCGGACATACGTATGAATCAAGAGCGTCACCGTCGTATCGATCTCCGGGAGGTCATAATACGTCGAGAGGGGAATGAAGACACGGTAGCCGACATCGTGTACATCCAGGATCACCTCATCGAGGGCCTTGGCGGCAAGGAGGCCGGTCAACTTGGCGATCATGACCGCGTCCGACTAACCATAGGATTGCAGAAAGCTGCACGCAAGCGTTGGCTGTGGAGATGGCAGATCGCCACCGCCAAGGCGTCTGCGGCATCGGCATCCTGCACGGGCTGGTCCATGTGCAGTAGAGCTTGCACCATCACTTGGACTTGCTGTTTGGCAGCGCGGCCATAGCCCACGACCGCCTGCTTGACTTCTAATGGACTATACTCCGCCACCGTGACGCCCACCGCCGCCGCCGTCTGCAACGCCACACCTCGGGCATGTGCCAACGTCACAGCGCTGCGCACATTTCTCGCCAGGAACAACGTTTCCACCGCCATCGCACCCGGCCGATGGGTTTCGAGGCACGCCTGTAAGGCCCGATGAATGTAGTGCAATTTGTCTGGAAGGGCTAGCGACGGACGGGGAGAGATCACGCCCCACTCGAGGGGCACCAATCGTCCCTCTAACTCGGCGACGATGCCAAAGCCCGTATGCTGAGTTCCTGGATCGACGCCTAGAACCACCGTGGCGGCTGCCACCGGTTATACCTCAGCCAACACCTCTTCGGGAATGTCGAAGTTCGCATAGACATTTTGGACATCATCATGCTCTTCGAGCTCATCCATCAACTTTAGGAGCTGACGGGCCTGATTGCCCTCGAGGCGCACCGTGCTCTGCGGGATCAGGCTGATCTCCGCGCTGGCTGGCTCGATCCCTTTGCCGATGATTTCTTGCTTGACGGCCTCGAAACTCTCGGGATCCGTAATCACCTCGTAGATGGCATCGACGGGCCGGACGTCTTCGGCACCGGCTTCGAGCGCGACGGCCAACAGTTCATCCTCGTCGATCTGGTCTTTATCGACGACGATCAGGCCCTTTTTCTGGAACATCCAGGCCACGCAGCCGGCTTCCCCCAAGTTCCCGCCATTCTTCGAGAAGATTTTGCGGATCTCGGCGACCGTTCGATTACGGTTGTCGGTCAGCGCCGTGACGATCATCGCCACGCCACCGGGTCCGTAGCCCTCGTAAGTGACTTCCTCATAGCTGACCCCAGGCAATTCGCCGGTGCCCTTCATGATGGCGCGCTGAATCGTGTCTTGCGGCATGTTGACCGCTTTGGCTTTGAGGATGGCTGTGCGTAAACGCGGGTTCATGTCGGGATCGCCGCCGCCGAGGCGTGCCGACACCGTCAATTCCTTGATGACCTTGGTAAACATGGCACCGCGCTTGGCATCCTGGGCCGCTTTCTTATGCTTAATCGTACTCCACTTCGAATGACCAGACATCGCTGCTCACCTCCCTCCCGTTGCGGGATGTCCAGGTGCGTCGACTGACGCGGGCCATCCTAAGTCCTTATAGAACTTACCCAGATTTAAGAAGCGCCATCACTGTAGCAAAGGCTACGATGTTTGTAAAGGGGGCAGCATGCCGCGCCGATGGTCGTCCAACTGGAGTCAACGGCACGGCTGACCTTCCGCCGACATCGCGACACGCAGGGAGATCGGCGGGACAGACCAGATACGCCCTCGATCGCCAACGACCGCCTAGTCCCTCCGGAACAGTCCATCCTGCTCTGTGCCCTCGCCAAGCGGCCGCAATGCTTGGTGATCCTGGAAAGCTAGGGACACCACGCAATCTATATGGAACCGGCATCCACCGCGGCCAGGCCCGTCACACCCGAGTGATCCACCACCATTTGCCGCCGGGCCCGTTTAAGACGGGTTGTCAAAACGCTTCACGATGATGGTCACACAAAAATCGTCCGGGTTGGATCGGCGGCCGCGATAACGGCTTCCTGCTCAGCCTCGCTCAACGGGCGCAAACGGCGCGCGGCATCGAGGAC
>Ga0209172_10000472_pt1 | contig 110924 bp, 102 predicted proteins | sample LarsenN4metaG_FD_184113 | JGI IMG/M metagenome (GOLD analysis project Ga0209172, IMG submission 184113) | Hot spring sediment bacterial and archeal communities from British Columbia, Canada, to study Microbial Dark Matter (Phase II) - Larsen... ... | reverse complement strand
GGCATCTCCGGCTCTCCGCCTGTACGCGGCTCCCCGAAGCTTTTCGCAGCGTACTACGCCCTTCCTCGCCCGCGAGCGCCTAGGCATCCCCCGTATGCCCTGCTGCGCTTGACCATCTTGTTGCCAGTGAACTCGCTGTTCTCGTATTCAGTTGTCAAAGAGCTTCGTGCCTGCACCGAGCTACTGCAGCTGTTCCTTAGTGGTGGAGAATACCGGATTCGAACCGGTGACCTCCGCCTTGCAAGGGCGGCGCTCTCCCAACTGAGCTAATTCCCCATCCCCTCTCTTCGAGGGAACGTAACCCGTTTGTAGCTCTACGAGGCCCCTTGTTTGCGTCAGCTGATATCGTGGTGGGCCTACCTGGAATTGAACCAGGGACCTCACGCTTATCAGGCGTGCGCTCTAACCGTCTGAGCTATAGGCCCACATCCCACCCTGTCGGTGAGGCCTCTTGCTTATCTACTTATCCCACCGACGGTTCGTGAGCCTCGACCCTTGCAAGCAATTGCTCACAGATCAGTCGCTTCGCCTGCTGTCGTATTGCGACAAGCAGTCCATCGGCTGGCGCATAGCCCTGGCTGTTCAGGGCCTCCTTCCGAAAAGCGAGATGTAAATATACGACCAGCCCTATAGCCTGTCAAGAAATTTTTCGCCTCTTCGGGGTTGGTTCTCTATGTATCCTTATGCGTTAACTGGTTAACACCCTCTGACCCCGTGGGTTTTACCGATGACCACGTCACATTTTCCGGCCGGATCCGTGCAAAGCGCCGTCTCCCAACCTGCAATATATGGGACACATGAGTAGGCAACCGTAAGTCTATATCAGATACCTTCTCGCCATCGACACGTACGGCCCCTTGCTGAATCAGACGCCGCGCCTCGCTGTTGCTCATTGCCAGGTGAGCTTGCACGAGGAGCGGAATGATCCACATTTGTCCGTGGTCCCGATCCGACAGCTGTACTATGGGTTCGTCGATATCATCAGGCAGGCCGCCGGCGCGAAAAACTCGCTGAAATTCCTCTTCTGCCTCGCGGGCCGCTGCCGCATCATAGAACCGCGTCACGAGTTCACGTGCCAGCGCCATTTTAAGATCGCGAGGGTTGACCGAGCCTCTCTGTATACGCTGCTTATAGTCTTCTAAGCTCGCTGCATCCACGTCGCTTAAGAGCTCATAATAACGTAGCATGAGCGCATCGGAGATCGACATGAGTTTCCCGTAGATCTCCCGTGGGGGCTCAGTAATCCCTATGTAATTGCCCAAGCTTTTGCTCATCTTCTGCACACCGTCGAGCCCTTCAAGTAAGGGAGTCGTCAAGATGACTTGGGGATCTTGCCCATACTCACGCTGGATATCCCGTCCTACGAGTAGATTGAATTTCTGGTCAGTGCCCCCGATCTCGATATCGGCTTGCAGTGCCACTGAATCGTAGGCTTGGAAGAGCGGATAGAGAAATTCGTGGATGCCGATGGGTCGACCTTCGTGGAAGCGGCGCTGAAAATCATCGCGTTCCAACATGCGCGCCACAGTGTGCTTGGCCGTCAGCGCCACGATCTCTTCCGGGCTCAGCCGCCCTAACCATTCGCTATTGAAGCGCAGCGTAGTCTTCTCGGGCTCTAACACTTTAAAAATTTGCGTGGCATACGTCTCAGCGTTGGCCTGGATTTCCTCCCGTGTCAGCGGCCTGCGAGTCTCGGACTTGCCAGTTGGGTCACCGATCAAGCCTGTGAAATCGCCGATGACCAGGATAACCTGATGGCCCAGCTCTTGGAACTGCCGCAGTTTGTGCAAGACAACCGTGTGTCCCAGATGGATATCCGGTGCCGTCGGGTCAAGGCCGAGCTTGACGCGCAGAGGTTGGGCCGTAGCGAAAGAGCGCTCGATCTTCCGCCGCAGCTCTTCGACCGTGATCAAATCTACGACTCCGCGCTGGATGATGTCGATCTGCCCCTCTATCGTCTTGACGTCTGCCATGCTTCCAACCTCTGCCTCACCGCTTATCGAGTTACGGCTATCGCTCTGGTGCGATAACCGCCGGCCACAGTACTGCGACGATGAATCCAAGTCGTCTGCCTATCGCACAGGGCGAAAACGCCCCACCCGATCTCCGGCTCAACATTCCCCGCCGGAGTTACCCCCCACCTGATAAGCCATGGGTTGCGATGGCAGCGAAATCTCTCCTTTGAATACTACCATGAAACAGGACGCAGTGACACGGCCATTATCTGCAAGCATAGAACTTCCCAAAGAACGGGAACGCCGGGCCGGGGTTCGGTCCGCAATGCTTCTGGAGTATGTCCAGCATTGACGATGAACAGACCTTTTGTGTATGAGGTGAGTAGATGGCGTTGCCGATGATGCTGGAGCCCTATACCCTGCCGACGGATTTCTATGGCCAGCATGTTGGCACTCCAGCAATTACAGTATCCTGGCCTCACACTCTCACCTGCTCGACCCAGGTCAAGCCCAGAGAAGATGAATCGCTGCTGACTTGCAGCCTACAATGGCAATCCTTCAGCGGCCCAACCATACTGTAAAGCCACAGCTGCTATAGGCCAATACGTCCGTCGCCGCTTCCTTCCTCCATCATGCCGGCTCTGCGTGCCACTGCATCTATCCAGGGTCCACAACCCTTCATCTGGTGGATACACTGATCCATGCGCACCAGCCCTCCCCGCTGTAAATAGTGCTAGGCTACCCAGATCGCACAATCGACGCTCGACCACAGACTCGGCCGCATTTCCCTAGATTTGACCGTCAAGAAAGCTCCCAAGCGCCCATTCCATAGATGTCTGGCGCCGGTCATCAGGGGCTAGAGTACCGCCGCTGGGGTCCTCACCTTCTCCTCCGGACATCGCCCCGCACAGCATCCTCCAGTACCTGATGGCCCTCACTCCGGGTCACCTGCAAAAGCCTCCAATGCCCGGTCACAACCCGAAACGATGCCAACGCAAGCCCCCGGGCTGCGGACCAATGTGCGTCGACTCATTCTGCTGTCATCTAACTGTGTGCAACACCGTGACGGACCTGCGGCCTGTTTACCCTCCCATGCATGGGGACACAGGCTTCCTGGTGGTCCTGCTCGTCTGTCCAATCCTGTTTGGGAGGGCGCTGGTCTGAGAGAAAAACCATGCGGGCAAAATAAGCTGCTTGGGTCACTAACCTGCTATCAGGGGGCATCCCGTTACCGACCGCCGATCAGGGGCGGGAAAACTGCGATGTGATCGCCCTCGTTGAGCACCTGATGCTCGGCAGCATAGCGCCCATTCACGAGAACGATGCGGGGTAGATCGTCGGGTACCTGCAACGTGGTGAGCAGATCGCATATCGTTTCACCTGCAGCGATATGCACTACCCACCCGCCATGCATGGCTTCTGGGGGAAGGTAATCCCGGAAGGTGGCAAAGAGCCGAACAGTAACCGTCATGTCTGGATTTTCTCCTCGCCCTTTGCCGGAGAAGATCGTGGAAATACATGCACGCGCTCGATCGTGCGAGTCGTGGCCTCCTCGATCTCCAGCATAAGCCCATCATGTACGAGTATTTCTCCCGGTTGCGGAATGCGCTCCAGTTGTGCCAGGATGAACCCCGCAAGCGTGGCATAGTCACCTGTAGGGATATTGAGACCAAGGATCTCGTTGATGGCATCGACTTCCATGCGGGCATCGATACGGAAAGAGCCATCGGGCAACATCTCGTAGAGGCGCTGGGCCGCATCATACTCATCCTCGATCTCCCCGACGATTTCCTCCAGCATGTCCTCGATCGTGACGATCCCCACTGAACCGCCATATTCATCGACCACGACCGCGAGGGGAACGCCCTTTTGTTGGACATCCCGCAGCAGATCGCCAACCCGACGCGTCTCGGGCACATAGTAGGCGAGCCGGATCAAGTGTCGGAAACTACGTTCCCCAGCCGGCAACGACAGGACATCGAAAGCATTGACCCAACCTACGATGTTATGGATGTTGTCCTGAAAGATCGGGATGCGCGAATACCCATGCTCGCGAATGGCTTGCACTAACTCGTCGACTGTGGCCGTATCCTCAAGGGCTACCACCTCCACCAACGGGATCATGGCATCACGCACTCGTGTGTCGCTGAACCCGAAAATGCGGCGGATCATCCGCCGTTCATGAACGTCGAGGGTGGTACTGCGATCGCTCAGCTGTGCGATGAGGTCTAACTCCTTCCTCGTCGCAAAGAGATTTTTCTGCTCCGCTCCCAGGCCGAACAACCGTAGGCTGTGGCCGCTCAACCAGATCAACAGGATGGCGATGGGATAGCAAACATAACACACGAGCCGCAAAGGGTAGACCACGACATTTGCCAAACGATCAGCATGCGGCCGCAGAATCGTCTTCGAGACAATCTCGCCTGCCATCAGAATCAGAGTGGTCATAATCACCAGCGCGACCCATTCACCGGGAAATCCTAGCCAGCCGATCAACAAAGCCGTAGCCAGGGATGTACCGGTCACCACCACGAAATAATGCATGACCAGCGTGCTGGCTAGGATTTGCTCGGGCTTTGAGGCCATCTCCAAGATGAGACGGTCGCTACGAGAGCCTTGCTCGGCGCGTTGCCGAATGTCGAATTTCTTCGCTGAGTACAGCGCGGTCTCGGCGCTGGAGCGGAAAGCTTCGGCGCCCAAGCAAGCGATGATCACGAAAGCTGAGAGCCAGGGGTCCACTAGTTAGGGTCCTTCGCGGCGAACCCGAATCTCCAGGAGACGGGTGCCCTTGATATGCTCAATGGTAAAGGTCAGGCCATGGGCCGTAATCGACTCGCCGCGCTTAGGCAGTTTACCAAAGAGATGAAAGACATATCCCCCGATGGTATCAAGATTATCCTTGGGGATTTGCACTCCCATCCGCTCATTAAATTCGTCGAGAGGAAGCCGGGCGGCGACAAGGCACGTTTGCGCGTCCACCTGCCGGTATAGAACCTCTTCTATGTCGAACTCATCGACGATCTCGCCGACTAATTCCTCCAAGGCATCTTCCATAGTGACGAGCCCCGACACTCCACCATATTCATCGACGACGACAGCCATATGTACTTTGTTGCGCTGGAATTCGCGCAGTAGCTCATCGATGCGCTTCGATTCGGGAACGAAGTAGACCGGGTGGAGCATGTCTCGTAGGCGTATTTCGAGCTCAGGATGACGACTATAAGGCAACAGATCTTTGGCGTACAAGACACCGATAATCCGATCGATCGTCCCTTCATAGACAGGGACTCGCGAGAATCTGGCCTCTTTGATCTTTGGTAAAACCGCCGCCAGCGGCTCAGTCACCTCGAGGGCGAAGATATCCGTGCGCGGCGTCATGATCTGGGACACGCGCTGATCGCCAAACTCAAAGACGCGCTGGATCAATTCACGCTCACCTCGGTCGATGATAGCCTCGCCGTCGCGGATTGCATCGAAACTTTTGAACTCGTCTTCGGGCATTGATGCCATAGGTCGAGTGACACGTACACCCATGGCCATATCGATGAGTTTCCGCAGTAACCAACGTAGAGGTATGACCAGATAGGCAAAAATACGAATCGGCCAAGCGACCCAGAGGGCGAAACAATCCGGATAATGGACGGCCAAGCTTTTCGGAGTGACTGCGCCGAACAGTAACAGGAGGACGGTCGCCACAGCAATGGCGATGTATTCTCCGCCTTCGCCGTAGATCAGAAGCGCCGCAGATGTCACCGTGATAGCGAAGCCGACATGGACAAGGGTGTTCCCCACTAGAAAGGTGGTGAGAAGGCTCGTCGGGCGCTGGAGCAAGGTCGCAATAATGCGACCAACGACGCCATGCTTCTCCCGTAGGCGCTCGATTTGGATGGTATTGAGCGAAAAGAGGGCAGCCTCTGACCCGGAAAGGAAGGCCGCGACGACGAGTAGGACACCTATGAGTAGGAGGCGGATGAGGAGCGAACTCTCCAAGATTTCATCTCGATAACAGTCCCTCGGATAACAAGCGCGTGCGTGGGCATCGTCATCCGGAGGGATCTCGTTGACCCTGCGCCAAACGAGCACAACGGGGGGGCTCGATCAACATACGGCCCGGTTAGCACAGACGCTCCCGGTCGGGGGAGGTCTCGAGAATCAGCTACCCCGCCCAGCCCTATCGAGGTAGATCCTTGTGCGCCCATGCGGAAGCTCACCCTAAGACCATTATCCATAGGCCAACGCCAACAACGCAAACCGCCGAAAACGGCAGTAACACTTTCCAAGACATGTACATAAGTTGATCAACGCGCAGGCGTGGCAGGGTCCACCGCAACCACATCATCACGAAGACCAGGAAGAGACACTTAAGAACGAACGTCAACGCTGGCGGGAGAACCGGCGTCGGGAGGATACTATTCCACCCCCCGAGGAAGAGCGTGGTGGCAATGGCACTGACGGCGAACATGTTGGCATACTCAGCCAGGAAGAAAATGGCGAAGCGCATCCCGCTGTACTCGGTGTGATACCCGGCTACCAGCTCTGATTCCGCCTCGGGAATATCGAACGGCGTACGATTCACCTCAGCCAGCGCCGCACAATAGTAGATGAAGAAGGCCACAAAGCTGAACGGGTTGTGGAAGATAAACCAGCGATGGATGCCCCCTGTTTGCGCCTGGGCGATGTCTTGCATACTCAGGCTGCCGACAAGCATCACGGTGGTGAGCAGGGCGAACCCGGCTGGGATTTCATAACTGACGATCTGCGCTGCGGAGCGAATCGAGCCATACAGCGCCCATTTGTTATTCGAAGACCATCCAGCCATCAAAATGCCGATGACCACGACGGAGGAGATGGCGACGAGATAAAGGATACCGATATTGAGGTCGCTGACGATCAGGGTCGGACTGAACGGCAGCACGACGTAAGCCGCAAAGGCGCTGGCAAACACCACCATGGGTGCAAGGGCAAAGACGATGCGATCGGCTTTCTCGGGGACGATGTCTTCTTTGAAGAGCAATTTCACACCGTCAGCGATCGATTGTGCCCAACCATGCCAGCCACCCACCCGCATCGGCCCCAACCGATCCTGCATGTGGGCCGAAACCTTGCGCTCAAGCCAGATCAAAAACATCACCATCAATGAGATGAAAACCAGGATCACCGTGGCGATAACCACGGTCAAGATCACCGCCAGCAGCGGTTCTGGCACCGCTTCCAACGCTGGGATGACCCCCGTAGCCCGCTGCAGCCATTCACCCATGCGACTTTCTCCTCGAGTCCCCCCGCCGATTCTGCATGAGAACCGATCAATACCCCCAGAGCCTACCGAGTCACACGTTCCAACTCTTCGAGCTGACGGAAAGGAGTGGATCTCCGTGCTATCATGGGCATGACCCATTCAAGATTGCCTTTGCCCCACTCATAGACTAAGCTGAGCAGCAGGATAGCGAGGAAAATAAACCCGACCGTAAAGCCATACCATCCGAGGCGGCGAAGCAGCAGAGCCCAGGGGAATAGGAAGACGAGTTCCACTTCGAAGATCACGAAAATTAGGGCGATAATATAAAATCTTGGGTTGAACTGGTTGAACAAATGCCCTTCGGATTCTTCGCCACATTCATAGGGGGTATACTTTTCCAGCTCGGGGATTTTGGGGCGAATGAGACTGCCTATGAAGAGATTCAGCGGAACGAAGACCGCCCCCAAAACGAGGAAGAGCAACACCGGCAAATAATCGATCAGCATGCAGGCCGCCCCCTTTCAGGCTTATCGGGATGCCCAGAGCGCGTCCTCGTTTGCGACGAGAGCGCTGCCACCAACTTCGTGTCCTCCGGACACCAATCGGCTCCTTCTGCGTGTCGTCATCGTGTGCGTAATAGTAGAGGACATATGGAGAAAAATCAAGCGGGTTTCACCGGCGGACGGCGCCACTTCACGCGATTGGCGCGGCCTCGCAGCTTTAGTACGGTCGCGGCAACACCGGAATTGGCGGGTCGAACCAATACTTGACTTAACTTTTTGGGTATTATGCGGTAAAATCATCCAGAGTGCCTCCATTATGGGTGAAAAAATGAGAGTAAGGGATTGGCGACTATGCCGCGTAAGATCAAGAAGGATATCTTAGAAGCCATTGGCCAGACCCCGCTGGTGAAGCTCTCGAAACTTCCCGGCAAGGGATCAGCCGCAGTGTTTGCCAAAATCGAATCACTCAATCCCGGTGGCAGCGTCAAGGATCGCATCGCCTGGAGCATGGTGCTGGATGCTGAACGCAAGGGTTTGCTGTCTCCTGGGGGAACGATCGTCGAACCGACGAGCGGCAATACCGGTATCGGCTTAGCCATGGTGGGCGCCGTACGTGGTTACCGGGTCATCCTGGTCATGACTGATAGCATCAGCTTCGAGCGCTATCACTTATTGCGTTCCTTTGGGGCTGAAGTCGTCTTCAGCCCGGCCGAACGGGGCATGCAAGGCGCCGTCGAGCTAGCCGAGTCGATGATCGTGGAGCATCCCGAATACTTCATGCCGCAGCAATTCAATAATCCCGCCAATCCCGAGATTCACCGGCGCACCACCGCGCGAGAGATCTTGAGCGCCATAGGCGATGAGCCCATCCATGCGTTCGTGGCCGGCGTCGGCACGGGGGGCACGATCACCGGTGTGGGAGAGGTACTGAAGGGCAAATACCCCCAGATGCATGTGGTCGCTGTCGAGCCAGCTGCTTCGCCGGTGCTTTCCGGCGGATTGCCGGCGGCTACGAAGATCGAAGGCATCGGAGCTGGCTTCGTACCGAAAGTGCTGAATACCCAAATCCTCGACGAAATCATCGGCGTGGACGATGACGAGGCCTATGACATGGCACAACGACTGGCCTACGAAGAAGGGCTTCTAGTAGGGATCTCTGCTGGTGCGGCCTGTATCGCCGCGCTACAGGTCGCCAAACGGCTGGGCCCCAAAAAGCAGGTGGTCTTCATCTGTCCAGACCGCGGCGAGCGCTATTTTAGCCTCAAACGTTACTTCCGAACAGGGCTTGCAGAACTGCGGGCAAGCTCGGGCCCGCCGACGCCGTCCCTCAGTTTCCCGGAACCCCGCCGACGAAGTTAAAGGCAGAGAGGTTAGGGGGGCTTCATCGCACGAGCCTGCGATTGCACTCGACGGAAAGGAGGAATGCCGCTCATGCCAGTGCGCGTCTTGATTCCGACTCCCTTGCAGCGCCTGACCCAGAACCAGGCGGAGGTCATGGCCGAGGGGAGCGACGTTCGCGAGTTGATCAGCCATTTAGATACACAGTTCCCCGGCGTTAAATCCCGTCTCTGCGATGAGAATGGGGCGCTGCGGCGATTTGTCAATATCTATATCAACGACGAAGACATTCGCTTCCTCAAGGGCGAGGCCACGCCGCTCAAGGACGGCGACGAGGTCTCCATTGTCCCAGCCATCGCGGGAGGGAGGCATGTATAATTTTAGCGAAGAGCAGATTCGGCGCTACAGCCGACATATCATTCTGCCAGAGGTCGGCGGCCTGGGCCAAACCAAGCTACTGGAGGCCAAAGTCCTGCTGGTCGGCGCCGGTGGGCTGGGCTCTCCCGCGGCTTTTTACCTGGCAGCGGCGGGTGTCGGCACGCTGGGGGTCATCGACGCTGACGTAGTGGACCTGAGCAACCTGCAGCGCCAGATTTTGCACAGCACCGCCGACGTCGGACGCGCCAAGACGGAATCGGCCCGCGAGACCCTGGAGGCCCTCAATCCTGACGTCAAAGTGATCACCTATCAGGAACTCCTGAACTCCCACAACATCCTCGACCTGCTCAACGGCTACGACGTGGTGGTGGATGGCTGTGACAACTTTCCGACGCGGTATTTGATCAACGACGCCTGTGTCATGCGCAACATCCCCAACGTGCACGGCAGCATTTTCCGGTTCGAGGGGCAGGCGACGGTATTCAAACCGCGCGAAGGGCCCTGTTATCGCTGTCTCTATCCAGAGCCACCGCCCCCAGGTATGGTCCCCAGTTGCCAGGAGGGAGGAGTGCTCGGCGTCTTGCCTGGGATCATCGGGACGATCCAGGCGATCGAGACCATTAAACTCATCCTGGGCATCGGCAAACCGCTGATCGGCCGGCTCCTGCTGTATGATGCCCTGAAGATGAGTTTCCGTGAACTGAAGCTGCGCCGCGATGCCGCATGCCCACTGTGCGGCGAGAACCCGACGATTCATGAATTGATCGACTACGAGCAATTCTGCGGCGTTCCGATCGGCGCTGCTGGATAAAGGACTTTCTCCTCCGCGGGGGCTGCTTCACCCTGTCATGGCCAGCGCGGGCCCGTTGTGCCATCTACCCTTCCTCGGCAGGAGCGTCGTCGCTCGGCTCTTCGGCGTGAGACGGCCAGACACGACAGGGACAGCCGCATCACCAAGGACGAAAGGAAAGCGGCAATGGCTGGAAAATTAGGTATCTTCCTCAGCACCAGCCCTGAACATGAGAACACGCATACAGTGATCAAACTCACAGAAGCGGCGCTGCAGCGAGGTCGTGAGGTGGACATCTTCATCATGTGCGACGGCGTCCACAACGCCTTCGTCCCGGAGTTCGAAGCCTTAGTGGAGAAAGGGGCGCGGGTCGTTCTCTGTTCGCACAACCTATCCCAGCGACACCGACCGAAGTTCGAGGGCGCCGTGGTGTGTGGCAGTCAATACGATCACGCGCAATTGGTCCACGACGTGGATCGATACCTGGCGTTCAACTAGCCAGAGCATGCGCCGCCGGTGTCCAAAGTCAAACGGCGGCGGCAGGATGTCAGCCTATGAAGCGAGTCGCCGTAGTCATTCGTCACTCCCCGTTCAACACTTGTCGTAACTCAGAGGCCCTGCGCATGACGGTGGGGCTGACGTTGGCTGACAATGCGATTGCGGTCATTTTTCGCGAGGACGGGGTCTATACCCTCTTGCCAACCCGGCCGGACGTGATCGGCTCGTTGGAGATCGATAAGCATCTGGAAACCTTACAGTTGCTGAACGTTCGCTTGATCGCGGAGCAGGAAGCCTTGGAGGAACGGCAGCTGGCGCAACTCAAATGGGATGTCGAACGCCTCCCGCGGCATGAGGTCGCCCGATTGTTAGCCGAGAGCGAGGCGATAGTGTGCTATTGAGAATGGGCGGCACGGAGACACGGGGTCCTTATCATGAATGTGGCAGGTGAGCGTGCCAGCGCACGCAACCCACGAGCGGTGAATTCCGTCCTGGAGCAGATCGGCAACACGCCGCTGTTGCACTTGGTCAACATCAGCAAGGAATTCGACCGCGTGAAGATTTACGGCAAGGCGGAATGGTTTAATCCGGGAGGTTCGGTCAAAGATCGTGCAGCTCTGCGCATGATCGAGGAGGGGGAACGGTCTGGCGTCTTGACGCCGGAGAAGATCATCCTCGATTCGACCTCGGGCAACACGGGTATCGCCTACGCCCTCATCGGCGCCGTCAAGGGGTATCGTGTCGAGCTGACGGTGCCGCGCAACGTCAGCCGCGAACGTAAACGGATGTTACATGCCTACGGGGCCACGGTCTTTTATACTGATCCCCTCGAGGGTTCAGACGGGGCGATTCGCGAAGCACACCGCCGTTATGCGGCCGATCCCGAAAAATATTTCATGCCGGATCAATACAATAATCCGGCCAACTGGCGGGCGCATTACGATACCACTGGCCCAGAGATCATCCAGCAAACGGAAGGGCGGATCACCCATTTCGTTGCTGGCGTGGGCACCAGTGGGACGTTGATGGGGACCGGACGGCGGCTGCGGGAGTTTAACCCGAACATCCAGATTATCGCGGTGATGCCCGCTGAAGAGTTGCACGGCATCGAAGGCTTGAAGCACATGGAAACCGCGATTATTCCCGGCATCTGGGATGCGCACTTTCCCGACCGTACAATCGCCGTACGCACTGAGGATGCGTATGCCATGGCGCGCCTCTTGGCGCGAGATGAAGGCATCTTGGTGGGACAATCGGCTGGTGCCGCGGTCTATGCGGCGGTGCAATTGGCGCGCCAGATCGCTGAAGGAGTCATCGTGACGATTTTGCCCGATGCCGGCGATCGCTACTTCAGCACCGGCCTCTGGGAGGAATAGAGGATCATGCGGATTGCACGCGCGAAAGCCGACGAGATGTACGCCCAAGCCCTAGCGGAGTTCCCGTTCGAATGCTGTGGCATGATCATCGGCCCGCAAGGGGAGGATGTCGGGCTGCAGGATGTGGTCCGGCCCTGCCGCAATGTGCAGCAGGAGCTACATCAAAAATATCCCGACCGCTTTCCACGCGACGCGACCATCGGCTATACGATGTCGAAGGAGGACATCGAGGCGATTATGCAGGAAGCGCAGGACCGCGGCTGGATGGTAAAGGTGTGCTATCATTCGCATCCCAATACCGGGGCGTATTTTTCGCAGGAGGATCGACGCAACGCCGAGGGCTGGGATCTGTGGTTTCCCGGTGTGCGCTTCGTGGTCATTTCGGCATACCCCGGTGAAATCCGGGACATCCAAGGGTATCGATGGGATGACGCCGCGCAGACCTTTGTCTCGGTCCCCGTGGAGGTGTTCTGACGCAGCTGTGGGGACGCCATTACAGACCTGACCGGGCTCGTTGGCATCGGCGGGGAGGAGGCGATGATGAGTGTCGAATACGCAGTGGATAAGGAATTAAATCTCCGCGGCGAAGTCTGCCCGTACACGTTCGTGAAATCGAAGCTTGCCCTCGAAGTGATGCAACCTGGCCAAGTGCTGCGGGTGATCGTGGACAACGATGAGTCCGCCTCGAACGTGCCGCGCAGCATGCAGAATGAGGGGCACAACGTCCTGGGCGTGGAAAGGCTCAACGCCAAGGATTGGCAGATCGTCGTGCGCAAAGTGTAACAATCGGCTGTGACCAGCCAAGGAGGATGGCGTGTCCGGTGAGACATCTGTGAAACTCGCCCATTTACACGCGCCGATCGCCGAGCTCGACTTTTCCGAAGAGGATATCCGCCGGTATAGTCGGCACATCGTGCTACCCGAAGTGGGGGGAATCGGCCAAAAACGGCTCAATCGTGCCTCGGTGTTGATCGTCGGTGCCGGCGGACTGGGATCGCCGGTCGCCATGTATTTGGCGGCGGCCGGGGTTGGCAAAATCGGCATCGTTGATAGCGATATCGTCGACATCAGTAACCTGCAACGCCAGATTCTCCATACGACGGCGGATGTTGGCCGCAAGAAGGTGGAATCGGCCCGGGAGACGTTGCTGGCGCTGAATCCTGGCGTAGACGTTGTCCCTCATGACATACGCCTCAACGCCAGCAACATTCTCGATATTCTCAAAGACTACGACGTCGTGGCGGAAGGCAGCGACAATTTTCCCACGAAGTTTCTCGTCAACGACGCCTGCGTCATGACCAAGACACCGCTTTCCATGGCCGGTATCTTTCGGTTCTCCGGCCAGATCCTCACAGTAGTGCCGGGCGAGGGGCCCTGTTACCGCTGCTTCATCCCACAACCCCCACCGCCCGGGGCGATTCCGAGCTGCCAGGAGGCCGGGGTGTTTGGGGCGATGGCCGGCGTCGTCGGCATCATCCAGGCCACCGAGGTCATCAAGCTCATCCTCGGCAAGGGAGACGTGCTCAACGGTCGCTTCTTGCTCTTCGAAGCGTTACAGATGCGCTTTGAGCCGATCGAAGTAAAGCGCAATCCCGACTGCCCAGTGTGCTCTGAGGCTCCGAGCATCACCGAACTGATCGATTACGACATCGCCTGCGACATGCAACAGTCGGCGGCTGGCTGAGCGTTACCGGAGCGGAATCCGATGGTAGACAGGACTACCCCCATGAACTCACCCGGTGTTCCACGGACATCGGCCCAACCGTCTGCCGCTATGCCGATGCGATCCACCCATGTGGCGTTAGGACTGGCGGCCGCAGCCGCGGCCTTCGTGATCCTCGTGGGGACGGCGTCGAGCGATCGGCTCCTCGGCGTATTTTGGCTGTTCGGCTTAGCGTTTGGCTTTGTCTTGCAGCGCAGCCGGTTTTGCTTCGCGTCGGCGTTTCGCGATCTCTTCTTGCTTGGCGATGCGCGGGTAATGAAGGGGATCATCGCCGGCTTGGCCGTAGCCACCGCAGGGTTCACGGTGCTCATGGCACGCTTAGTTCCCGAGGTCGGCTTTGGCGGACTGCCGCCAGGTGCGACAGTCCTTCCCTTGGGCGTCCACACGCTGCTGGGCGGGGTGCTCTTCGGCGTCGGTATGGTATTGGCTGGCGGTTGCACGTCGGGGAGTCTCTACCGCGCTGGTGAGGGCTATGTTGGCTCGATGGTGGCGCTGCTAGGGATCATGTTGGGGCTGGAGATCTCCTCACATACCTGGAACTGGTGGTGGCAGGTCCACATCGGGCAAGCGCCGTTGGTTTGGTTCCCAGCACATCTGGGCTATCTCGGGGCCACGCTCATCACCTTCGCCGGGCTTTTGGCGCTCTTTGTGTTGGCCTCGTGGTGGGAGTTTCGCGCCTCCATCCTGTTGCCGATCAAACGCGCTGAACCTGTGGCTCCGACATCTTTGCGAGAGCAATTCGGCGCGCTGTGGCAGACGATCTTCGTGAAGGGCTGGCCGGTCGTTGTCGGTGGGGTGGCGTTGGGGGTATTGAATGTCCTGTTGTATACCTATCGGCATCCTTGGGGTGTGGTCGCCGGCCTTGGCATCTGGGCGGACAAACTCGCCAGTATCGTCGGCCTGGAAGCTGGCGAACTCCTGGGGCGGTCCTCGCTCGCCGGGTGCGCTTTCGAGCCGGAAACCGCCAGCGCTTTGGGGCATATGCCGTTGCTCAACGTCGGGGTGATCGTTGGGGCCTTCATCGCTGCCTCCTTTGCCGCTGAGTTCAAACTCCGTTTTCCGCGGCAGGCGATTCGTTACGGACAATCCATCGGGGGCGGAGTGCTGATGGGCTACGGCGCCGGTCTGGCCCTCGGTTGCACTGTTGGGGCGTTTTTTTCCGCGATCCCCTCGTTGGCATTGAATGGCTGGGTCTTTGGCGGCAGCCTCGCCATCGGGGCCTATCTTGGAGTGAAAATCATCAACCGCTTGCCGTAAGAGGTCGTGCTCTCCCGCCCGTGATGGCGCTCTGCCGGCGGGCAGTCTCCGGGCTGGAGCACAAGGGAGTTAGCCGATGAAACTCGATGTGCGTGGGGAGATTTGCCCCTACCCACAGGTTAAAACCGTGGCCGCGCTGAAAAAACTTGCGGCCAACGACCATCTCGAAGTGCTCACCGACCATCCACCGGCGCTCGAAACCGTGCCGGCCCAGGCCGCGCGTTTGGGCTATGCCGCCGAGATTCAGGAAGTCGGCCCGGCGGAGTGGTGCATCGTCCTGCGCAAGGGCTGAGGGGTTTTGAACTAGCCCTAACGAGACCACAGAGCGATGCGTCAGGGCACGCTCAGACCGCAGCGCTCTGAATGGGGGCTTGGCTTTGGGCGATAGCTTGGGAGGTCAGATCATGCGATGGCGAGGGGCGTTGACTGCCGCGTCCCAGTTGATAATGCTCTGTTTGGCCCTGGCGACAGCCGTCGTATGGGCTTCCACGGGAGGGTATGCACGCCCTGAACTGCTGGCCGAGACCGAATGGTTAGCGCAGCATTTGAACGATCCGAACCTGCGCCTCGTCGACATGCGTCCGGAAGAAGCGTATCGCAAGGGCCATATCCCGGGAGCTGTCAATCTAGAATGGAAGGCTCTCAAAGATCCCGACAACGAGGTGTACGTCATTCCTCCTGATAAGTTATCCGCCCTGATGGCCGCGCTGGGCATCGGCAACGAGACCACCGTGGTCGGGTATGATGACCAAGGAGGATTGGGACCAGCGCGACTATGGTGGGTGCTGGATTACTATGGCCATGCAAAGGTGAAGGTGCTGAACGGCGGCTGGAATAAATGGGTGAAGGAGAAACGTCCGGTCACGCAGGAAGTGCCGACAGTGCAGCCAGCGCAATTTGCCGTGCAGACCGATCCCGGCAAGATCTGTCTCGTCGAAGAGTTGGTAACGGAGATGCACAACCCCAACGTGGTGATCGTCGATGCACGTTCGCCAGCCGAATACAGTGGCTTTGACGTGCGCGCCAAGCGCGGCGGTCACATCCCTGGCGCGGTTAACATCGACTGGACGCGCAACATTACCAATGACGCGTTGAAGACCTTCAAACCTGCGGCGGAACTGCTGAAGATGTATGAGGCAGCCGGCGTGACCAAGGAGAAACAGATCATCGCCCATTGTCAGACGGGCGTGCGCGCGGCGCATACGATGTTCACCCTCAGGCTTCTAGGATATGATCAGGTGCGCAACTACGACGGTTCCTGGCAGGAGTGGGGTAATCGGCCCGATCTGCCGATCGCCAGATGAGGGAGTGCCAGCGGACTAGAGCAAGCCAGACGATATCTGCACAGGCCGCGCGTCGATAGCCCCCGCTATGGTGAGTCGTGGGCGAAGAATCTCGCTGCATTGTGCGAGCCTCCATCCCGCCCGGAGGGACACAATGGGTGTCTTAATCGCTTGTGGTGTGATGCCGGATGTCCGTCAAGGAGGAAAGCGTGAAGATCTCAGCACGGGGCCGCTATGCCGTGCGCGGCATGCTTGATGTTGCTTTGAACTCGCGCAACTTTCCCACACCGCTGGCGGATATCTCGCTGCGTCAGGCCATTACCATCTCGAACCTCGAGCAACTCTTCGCCAAGCTCAGGCGGGCGGGGTTGGTGCGCAGCGTCCGCGGACCGGGTGGCGGTTATTTTTTGGCGAAGGCTCCCCACGAGATCACGATCGCAGATATTCTACGTGCCGTCGAAGAACCGCTAGCGCCTCAGGCCAAAACGACCGATGGCGAGCAGGAAGTCGCCCCTGGCCAACGCATCGATGATCTGCTCATCGATGTCTTATGGAGCCGCTTGACGGAGCAAATTCGTCTGATGTTAGAGTCGATTACGCTGCAGGATTTGGTGGACGAGTGGGAAAAATCCGAGCCACCTGGGTTCATAGAGCACCGCTACCTCTTCAATATTTAACGCGACCGCTAGGGTCATTCCTGACCCAGGGCGATGATCCCGCAAAGAAAGGCCTTTTAGCCCATGCCCCCCAAGATCGTAGGCTTGCTCACCGACTTCGGCTCCCGGGACCCCTTCGTCGGTGTGATGAAGGGCGTGATGCTGGGGATCAATCCGACCCTCCAATTCATCGACATTAGCCACGAGATCACCCCACAGTGCATCCGAGAGGCGGCGATCATGCTCGCCTTTACCTTTTCCTACTTGCCGGTAGGTAGCCTGGTCGTCGTCGTGGTCGATCCCGGCGTCGGTGGGGATCGTCGGCCGATCGTGGCGGAAACCGCACACTACACCTTTGTTGGGCCGGATAATGGGGTGTTCGGACCGGTCCTCGACGCCTGTCAGGCGCAGCGTGTGATCCATGTGAGCCGTGAGGAATATTGCCGCCGGCCGATCAGCCGCACTTTTCATGGCCGCGATGTCTTCGCTCCAGTGGCAGCCTGGTTGTCGCGCGGTATCGATGCCGGCGCCATGGGGCAGGCGATCGACGACTATGTCCGTCTGCCACTGCCGGCGCCACAAGTCCTCGCCGATGGCGCCTTGGCCGGCGAGGTGATCTATCAGGACCGCTTCGGCAATCTCATCACCAATCTTTTGGAAAGTTGGATGATTCAGCAGTGGGGGCCACCGCCCTGGGGAACGATCGTTGCCCACGTGGAAAAAAGCGTTGTATACGGCATGGATACTTACTATGCTCAGCGCGATCCTCAGTCTTTAGGGCTTATCGTGAATAGTTGGGGCGTCTTGGAGATCTTCGCGAATCATGGACACGCCGGCCAGATCATTGGCGCGGCCGAAGGCAGCCCTGTGCACGTGCGGAGAGCCAAACCGTGAGGCTCGCATCATCGATGGCTGCCATTCTATTGCTCGGCCTTACGACGTGCATGCCTGGACAGGTCGTCAGGCCAGGTGCGCTCTCGCTTCTGACAGGGACGGCTGCAGCGTCGGAAAAGCCCTCCCCGCCGGCTGTGACGAGAGGGATGACGAAAGAACAGGTACGCATGCTGTGGGGTGAGCCTGTGGCGGTGCGGAAAATCCGGACTTGCTTCGGCACCCAGGAAGAATGGGTCTATCGTGGCGATCCCCAGCGGTATGGCGGCGAAGAGCGCACGTTGCGCTTCGATGAGGATGACGTGTTGGACGAGATCAAATAGGCAACGAGCGTGTTGAGGACCGATATGATCCAATGACGAGGAAGAATCTTTCGTGGGCGTGACGAGGTCATCGAGGGAAAGGAGTCCAACATGCGAAGACGTGGGGTCATGGCTGGTGCGGTCGTGTTCATCCTAGCTGTCACAGCGGGATGGTTGCTCGGCGGCCAGGGGGAGGCTGCTGAAGTATGGGTGACTAATATGAAGTCCGCCAATGTGCAGGTCTTCAACCCGACGACCTTGAAAGTCATCGCCACCATCCCGGCCGATAACGGCGCCCATAATGTCACGTTTAGCCGCGATGGAAAGCTGGCGTTCATCGCCAATGTCGGGGCAAATAATGTTACCATCATTGACGCCGTGCAAAAAAAGCCGCTCGCCAACGTACCGGCTGGCACACGCGCCCACCAAGTGGCGGTATCCCCCGATGGGAAGACCGCGGTGGTCTGCAATCCTGGCTCCGGCGATATCACGCTGATCGATGTCCCACAGCGTAAGGCGGTCTACACGATGCTCACCGGGAAAGGCGCGATGATGGGTGTGTTCTCGCCAGATGGCCGCTATGCCTATGTCGCCAATGCCGGCGACGCCAACGTTTCGGTGGTCGATATCCAGGCTCGCAAAGAGATTCAAACCTTGCCCGCTGGCAAAGGAGTCATGGCATTTGAACCGGCGCGGAACTGGCAAACCGCCTGGCTCACGGGACCGGATGAAGACAAGGTAGTCATTCTCGATCTGGCGAAATGGGAAAAAATCAGCGCCTTTGACGTTCCTGGCGAGCCGCATGGCCTAGTGATGAGCCCCGACGGGAAGGTGGCTTATGTGGTCCAACGTAAGTTGAATCAGGTTGCCAAGATCGACGCGGCATCGCGCACGATCACTAAAACCGCCCCAGCGGGAAATCGGCCGGATATGGTGGCCATCAGCCCTGACGGCAAGACGCTGTATATCACAAGCCGAGATGACAATAAGCTGCTAGTAGTGGCGGCGGCTGATCTCGTGCTCAAGGCCGAGGTGCCCACGGGCGACGAGCCTCACGGAGTAGCCTATCGCCGGTGATCGATCTGAACGCAGGAGGTTGAGGGGAGGTATTGCTTTGGCGCCAGGATGAGAGAGTGGAAATCACCTGTTCCACGTCCTCCGCAGATTCGCAGGCCCTGAGAGGACTGATCAACCCGCGCAAGAGATTCGGGGTATGCGCCAAGAGGGCTGCGTGACTTGACAGGGCAAACGGCCTTGCTGTAAAGTAGTCGCAGTTCAACGCTCCGATGTTGAAGGCCTAACCGAGAAGAGGGGATTGTCCTCATGCGTTCGCAAGGCAGTACAGTGATGCGCCCACTTTCCCGCCACTGATTCCACGCTGCTTCCCGGCAGGGGCGGGTGCACGGGGTGTACCTGAAACCGGCGAGCCGGGGTGGAGCGGGCGACATGGAGCAGCGAGCGGTGAGGGGGACATCGGGGTGGCCCAGGTTGGGTCCGCCCTCGCGTGGGTAGCGCATCGCCTTACGTGAACCATCCTGACCCTATCTGCCAGACATTTCCAGCCCATTTTCCCACCACGGATCTCCGGACCAACTCACGAGAACATTAGCCCATAGCCCAGGCGGTCGGGGCATGACACGACGGGGAGGCCGGGCACAGCTTGCCGCTTCCAATCTGTGTGCTGGCTGCCGTAGTTCTCTTCAGAGACCGCTTTGCCCCTTTTAGGGGAGTGATGGTGTTATCGCCCGCGGCCTGATCATGAAGAGGGCGCCTTCTCGTAATGGTTGTTTAGCGACTACATAACGGATTCAATCGAGGGATCAAGTAAAAGAAGGGTGAAATCTATGGCTCGCATCAGGATGTATACCACAAGTTGGTGTGGTGATTGTCGTATGGCAAAGATGTACTTGACGGAAAAAGGTATCAGCTACGAGGAGATCGATATCGAGAAGACGCCGGAGGCGGCAGAAATCGTCATGCGAGTCAACCAAGGCAAGCGCAAAGTACCCACCCTGGATATCGACGGTCGTTTCCTGGCGTTGAGCCCGTTCAATCGTCGCCAGCTTGAGGAAGCCTTGGGGTTGGCATAATCGGAGTTGGTCTTGTGAAATTGCGCAGCCCCTTTTGTATCCATCGCTCGCCTGGCGACAGCTCATTCGGCGTACCCCGCTTGCTGAGGCTGTGCGTGCATAATGGTCATTCACCCCTGCTGAGGAATTCTCGAGATCGGTTATGGTCATGATAACCGGCACTCGCTGCCGACGGATAGGCGAATCATGCGGCCTTCTACGGAGGTGCAAGTGGCATGCGACGATGCTTGATGCTGTGGCTGTTGACCATGCTGATTGGCGTGGGGGGCCTGCACGGCGGCGAAGTGCCTTCGACCCTGCGCATGTCGGCCATTCCGGATGAAAACCCTACGGAACTGATGCGGATCTACACCCCGTTTGCTGAGTATTTGCGGCGCGAAATCGGTATCCCGGTGCAGTTTACACCCGTGGTCGATTACGCCGCCACAGTCGAAGGTATGGCCGCCGGCAAGCTCGACCTCGTATGGTTCGGGGGTTTGACGCATGTGCAAGCGCGTATCCGTACGAATAACACGGCTTATGCCATCGCCATGCGCGAAGAGGACCTCAAATTCCGCAGCGTATTCATCACGAATCCGACAGCCAACATCAAGGCCCTTGAGGAACTAAAAGGCAAAACCTTTGCTTTCGGCAGCGCAGGTTCGACTTCAGGCCATACCATGCCGCGGTACTTTCTCTTCAAAGCCGGCATCGTTCCCGAGCGGGACTTCAGCAAATTCAGCTTTAGCGGCGCCCATGACGCCACTGCTCTGTGGGTGCAGTCTGGCCGCGTCGATGCCGGCGCGCTGAACATCTCGGTGTGGGAGAAGTTGGTCGAGACCAAGAAAGTGGATACCTCTCAGGTCTTCGTCTTTTGGACCACGCCGGAATACGTGGATTATAACTGGACCGTCCGCGGCGACCTCGATCCGGGATTGGTCGCGAAAATCAAACAGGCCTTCCTAAAACTCGATCGCTCAAACCCCGAGCATGCCAAATTGCTGGATCTCCATCGCGCCACCCGCTATGTGGCCGTCGAATCCGAAGAGATTTTTCAGCCCATTGAAGAGGCGGCACGCCAAGGGGGCTTAATCAAGTAGAAGGTAGGATGCATGTACCGATTGGAGCGGGTTCGCAAGGTCTTTCCTGACGGCACGGTGGCAGTTGATGAGGTAAACTTGCGCATCGCGCCAGGTGAGTGTGTGGCCGTGATCGGGCCGAGTGGGGCTGGGAAAACGACGCTGTTTCGGCTGTTAAACGCTACCCTGCGCCCGACCGCGGGCCGCCTGTGGTTCGGCGGCCACGACCTCACCCACGTCTCTGCCAAGCGCCTGCGGGATATCCGACGCCGCATCGGCACGGTGTACCAACAGCACAACTTGGTGCCCCAATTACGTGTGATCCATAACGTCCTGGCTGGCCGACTGGGGCACTGGTCCCTGCCAAAGGCCTTGTGGTCGTTGTTGATACCTCGCGAGCGCCTCACTGCTTTGACAGCGCTGGAACAAGTCGGCATTCCGGAAAAACTCTATACCCGCACTGCCCACCTATCGGGTGGCCAGCAGCAGCGGGTCGCCATCGCGCGTGTCCTGCTTCAAGATCCTGACGTCATTTTGGCCGATGAGCCGGTCTCCTCAGTAGATCCGACCCTGGGGCAATCGATCGTGCAGCTCTTGGTTAGCCTGGTGCAAGCTCGTCAAAAAACCTTAGTGGCCAACCTGCACGCGGTGTCCCTGGCATTGGAGTATTTTCCTCGGGTGGTCGGCTTTCGCCGAGGCCGTGTGCTGTTCGATCTCCCCCCTGAAGCGGTTACGGAAGACCTTTTAGCGGAGTTATACGGCGAGACTCGAGCCAACGTCGCAGTTCCTGGATATGCCTGAGCATGCGTGAATCCCACGTGCAAACCTGGAGCTCATGGCCCACGCTGGAGGCGCCACGCTGGCGGCCTGTAACGTTGCTGAGCCTTCTCCTGGTAGGCGGAGTCATCGCTGGGAGTTGGCATATCGCCGAAATCGATCCCGTCTTGCTCCTCGGCGAGGAAGGTCGCCGGCATATGTGGGCTTTTCTGATGGGGTTGTTCCCACCTGATCTCTCGCCGGCGTTTCTGCGCCTGCTTGTTACACCCATCGTCGAAACGGTGCAAATCTCCGTGATGGGCACAGTCCTGGCCATCCTGCTGGGCTTTCCATTGGCCCTATTGGCGACCGATCGGCTGCGCTTCGCCGGAGTGCTCTACGAAATGGATGGCACCACATCGAGGCTGCGCCGCGTCATACGCCGAGCGGTTTACCACGGCGCTCGCATGGTCTTGAATCTGTGCCGCGCCATCCCGGACGTGGTGTGGGCTCTGATGTTCGTGCGCGTGGTGGGGCTGGGTCCTTTTCCGGGGGTATTGGCGATCGGCGTGTCCTACGGTGGCATGCTGGGAAAGATCTACGCCGAGATCCTGGAGAGCAGCCCGGAAGGCCCGATCGAGGCATTGCACGCTGCGGGCGCAGGGAAACTGGCCATCTTGACCTATGGTTTTTTGCCGCAGGTATTCGCCAACCTGGTGTCGTATAGCCTGTATCGTTGGGAATGCGCCATCCGTTCCGCCGCGATCTTGGGACTGGTGGGGGCTGGCGGACTCGGCCAGCAGATCGAGCTCTCCATGCGAATGTTTCAATATCACGAGACCAGCACGATTCTCATCGTCGTGTTTGTCCTCGTGACGGGGGTGGATCATCTCAGCACAATGATTCGTCGCACGCTCCAGGGGGCGGAAGGTTAGCGAAGGGGAAGCTCGAAGCTCTGAAGATGACCCGAAAGTTAAAGGATGAGGACCGATGAATGGTCAGTCTGAGGCCCAAGGGCCGCCGAACGAATGTTTCGACAGTTCCTGCCCGCGTGAGGCGGGAGAGCACGAGGACAGGTACCCCGATGCGGAGTGGGATGCCGGCGATATGGGCTGTGGCGAGCTGGTGATGCATTTGCGTCTCCGGCTTAAACCCATGCGGCCGGGCCAGCTCTTCAAGCTGATCGCTCGCGATCCGGGGGCTCGGGAAGATCTCCCCGCTTGGTGTCGGTTGACAGGGCATCGTTTGGTCTATGCCGATCACCCTGTCTATATCTTTGCCCGAAGGGAGGAGTGACAGATGGCCGGCAAGTTTTGTGTAAGCTTGACGCACGCTAAGGACAATACCGACAAAGCCACCGTGGCATTTGTGGTGGCCAACGCAGCGGTGGCCTCTGATAAGGAAACCATGGTGTTTTTGAGCACCGAGGGGGTACGGCTATCCCAAACGGGCTACGCCGATGACATCCACGAGGAAGGCTTCGCACCCCTGAAGGAATTGATGGAGAACTTCGCCAAAGCTGGCGGCCAGATCTATGTCTGCTCTCCGTGTTTTAAGCGGCGCAAGCTGGATGAGAAGAACCTCGTCCCCGGAGCGGTGATCGTCGGCGGCGCTAAGCTGGTGGAATTTCTCAGCGATGGCAGTCCGTCAGTTTCGTATTAAGCGGGTAGCTTAGAGGTCAGTCATGAATGCTGAGGCAAACCCCATTCCCGACGCGATATGCGATGGCGGTGATTTGGACTGTGGCAGCGGTCTCCTGTTGATCATCCGCGAGGCCATGCAGCCACTGCCTCCGGGTGGGGTGCTGGAGGTCCGTAGCCGGGAGATCAGCGTCAAGGAGGATCTCCCGGCCTGGTGCCGCCTCGTCGGCCATAGCTTGGTGGCAGTGCGGCCGGGTGAGGGAGCCTACACCCACTATTTCATCCGCAAGCAAATGGCCGACGAGGCGCTCGAGACGGACCTCGAAACGGCGCGATCGTTCACGTGGTCAGCGCGGGTGCGCTGGACCGAAGGCATGCAGGCCAAAGCCTTCGTCCGCAACCATGCGTTCACGATCGGACAGCCGGCGAGCTTCGATACGCAGGACATCGCGCCCAGCGCCATTGAGTACCTGCTCGCGGCCCTCGGCGGCTGTCTCGCCGTTGGCTTTCAGTGGCGGGCGTCACGCCGTGGCGTCGAAATACGCAATCTGGAGATCTCGCTGCAAGCGCAGGCCGATAACATTCTGATCTTTCTCGACCTCGAAGAGCAGGGGCATCCTGGCATGAAACGTATAGAGGGCCGGCTGTATGTCGATGCTGGAGGGGACGACGCTGTCCTACAGGAAATCTGGCAGGAAACGCTGCAGCGCTCCCCGGTCACACAATCTCTGACACGGCAGGTGCCGGTGCAGCTCGAAATGAGGAGGGTATGATGGGGCGCTGGCCGGTTTTCCCCGTGACTGTGGTCGGTAGCTGGCCGCGCCCGGTCTGGCTGCTGGACGCCATGAGGCGAAGGCGCCCAGACTTACCGCGCTTGCAGGACGAGGCTACGTTGCTGGCGATTAAGTATCAGGAAGACGCCGGGGTCGACATCATCTCGGATGGCGAGCAGCGGCGGGACAATTTTTACTCGTTCATCTGCGACCGCCTGGATGGCGTCCGGCTGATGACGATGGCCGATTTGCTGGAGTATGTCGAGGACAAGTCGGCTTTTGAAACACTGCTCAATGCCCTGGATGTTCCGGCCTTCGCCATCAAGAATCCAACGGTCGTGGGCAAACTCCGCCCCAGGGGGCCGTTGGTCCTCGACGATTATCGATTTCTCCGCGAGCACACCCGCAAGGCCGTGAAAGTCACCCTGCCCGGCCCCTACCTGCTCAGCCGTTCGACCTGGGTCAAGAACCTCTCAGATGCGGCGTATCCGAGCCGCGAGGCCTTGGCTGACGACATCGTGCAAATCCTTCGCGACGAACTCCAGACACTCGCCGCCGTCGGTGTAGACGTCGTGCAATTCGATGAACCGGTCCTAACGGAATTGGTGTTCGCCGGCAAATCCGCCACGCGTACCTTTATGTGCGCCGCGCTGGCGGCCAGTGCAAGCCCAGAGAACGAGCTCGACTTCGCGGTGGAGCTGATCAATCGGGTCGTCGAGGGCGTGACCGGCCCCGTCCTAGCGCTGCATGTCTGCCGGGGCAATTGGAGTCAACAGGAGGATGTACTGCTCCAAGGCTCCTATGATCCACTCATGCCGTATTTCAGCCGCATGAAGATCCAGCAATTTGTCTTGGAATACGCCACCCCGCGAGCGGGGTCGCTGGAGTCTTTACGCGGGCTCCCCGCCGAGACGCAAATTGGCTTCGGGGCGGTGAACCCTCGGACGTCGGCGATCGAGACCGCCGAAGAGGTGGTTGCGCGTGTCAATCGCTTGGCCGAATTGATCGATCCCCAGCGTATTTGGTTGAATCCTGATTGCGGCTTCGGCACGTTTGCCGACCGGCCGGTGGGCACGCCCGAGGTGGCGTTCAAAAAATTGCAGACCTTGGCATCCGCCGCGCAAAGACTCAGAGCGGAGTCGTTAGGAAAGGAGGATACCGCATGTCAGCAGCCATGAGTCGGACATCGGCCGTTGCCATCTATCTTTGACGGCACACGGCTTCCCAGTGGGAGTGGGTGCACGGGGTGCACTCGAAGCTGGAGAGCCAGGAAAGCAAAGGGACTATGGAGTCGACAGCGGTAAGGGGTGCTTCGGGCTGACCCAGGTTGGGTCGGCCTTGACGCGGGTGCGCGGACACTTCACGTCAACCGTCTTGACCCTGTCCTCCCTCGATCATCTCCCCAAGCTCTCCTGGAACATCCTGAACATCGCTTGTGTTCTTCATCAAGAGGCTCGTCCATACTGGTTGTGATCGAGGGAGTAGGCTATGTACCAAGAAACCAGCAGACGGTTGTTGTCCATCTGCGGCAAGCTGGGGCTCATGGCGGCAGTCATCGCCTTGGGCACCACGGAAAACGTTGCCGCGAGCGAGAAGGCCCAAGGGGGTGAATCGCCTCGACGTGCTAGCTTCGAAGTACGCCACGAACTGAAGGTGATGGTGCCGCAAGGAGCGCAGAAGGTCCGTATCTGGTTCGTCCTGCCCCAAGATGACCCGATCCCCGGCGACGGCACCGCCCCGGCTCAGCAGGTGACCGACCTGCAGATCGATGCCCCCTATCCGTATCGGGTCGAGCGCGACTCCGAGGGGAGCAAAGTCCTTTATATCGAGGCGCGACAGCCACGCGAGCAGGAAATCAACATCGTCGAAACGTTCGTACTCACCCGCTCCGAGGTGCGCGTGCCTGTGGACCCGAGCAAAGCTAAGCCGCTCACCGACGCCGATCGGGCTCGCTTTGCGACGTATTTAACAGCGAACAAGCATGTCGAAATCGACGACGAAATCCGACAACTTGCCGACCAGATCGTCGGGGATGAAGCCAACCCCGTTCTAGCCGCCCGCAAGCTCTATGATTGGGTTTTGCACAACATCGAGTATTGGGTGAAAGATCCCAAAAACAAAAAGGCTTCGCCCGTCGGTAGCACGACCTATTGCTTAACCTTCCGCACGGGCAACTGCACAGACTTCGAATCGCTGTGGACCTCGCTCGCCCGCGCCAAAGGCATCCCCACCCGCATCGTGTACGGCTCTTTCTTCAAGCCCGACCTGAATGGCTACGATCTCGATCAAAGCTATCACTGTTGGGCGACGTTCTATGCTCCAGGACTCGGCTGGATCCCCCACGATGTGGCCGTCGCCGATATGTACGCCGGTGAAGTCGAGGTCACACCCGACAATGAGACGCTGATGCGACGCACCACGGCTGATGGCGTGTTCGGTCCCGATCCCGCCAAGGTCGAGTACTACTTCGGGAACTTGGATGAACGCCGGATGGTGTGGTCCATCGGTCGCGATCTCATCTTAAGCCCTAAGCAAGATGGTGACCCCGTCAACGCCATGGCCAAAGCCTATGTGGAGATCGACGGTAAAGCCCATCCTGAAGGCACGGGTTGGGTGCGCAAGCTGACCTACCGTCAGCGCCAGGCGATGTGAGGCGGATGCCGTATCGGGACACGGTTATGCGCAACAGGGACGAACATCATCCATCGTATAGGGAGGTAGGGCACGCCTACTCTTGGTTGATGGCGGTCGCGGTCATCGGCTTGATCGTTTGGAGCGCGAACGGGACGGGAACCGACATGTGTGTGTTTCTCACGCGTGACGCCTGGTTCCAGATGGCGAGCTTCTTCCGTCAGATGTTCCCCCCTGACTTATCCGTGGCGTTTCTGCGAAAAACCCTTTGGAGCGGGGTGGAGACCATTGCGGTCTCCCTCATGGGGACGCTACTAGCCGTGGGCATCGCCCTGCCGCTGGGAGTGATCTCGAGTCGGACAGTGCTCTACGGCGGGTACCAAGCGGAATACCACAAACTCCCCCTGATCGCCCGCGTACTGCGGGCGATCCCCTACTCCACGAGTACGCTGGCCCTCAACCTTCTGCGTTCGATCCCGGAGCTGTTCTGGGCGCTGATCTTCATCCTCGCCGTGGGGCTCGGCCCCTTTGGTGGGGTGTTAGCCCTGGGGTTTCATACCGGTGGGGTATTGGGCAAGCTCTTTTCGGAAGCGATCGAGAACGTCGATCCACAGCCGATCGAAGCCCTGCATGCGACCGGAGCGTCGTCCGGAGGGGTCCTCGCCTATGCCGTCTTGCCGCTGGCACTGCCACAACTGGTGTCGTATGCGTTGTATCGCTGGGAGGTCAATATCCGCGCCGCCGCCATCATCGGGATCGTCGGGGCAGGCGGCATCGGCCGCGACATCTACGTCGCCATCAGCCTCTTTCATTACCCGCAGCTCTTGACCCTGCTGCTGATGACGCTCATCATCGTCACCCTCGTCGATAACCTCAGCACCTGCCTGCGTTCGCTCCTGCGCGGATAGGAAACCGGCCCTCCTCCCCATATGGAAATATGGGATGTTGGCCTATCCCGAGGAGCGTTTGGCATACCACTCCGCCTCGGCTTCTGGAAAGGTGGGGCCGCGGTCGAACAGCGGCAGCGTGTTGGCACGCTGCTTACGACGCTCTTCCGTCGCAGCTTTGTCGATGTCGAAGGTGTGAGGATCGAGGACGACGCCGTAATCCTCCAGTGCGCCCTGCACACTGACGAAGCCGCGCGCTACGTCCTGTTGGACCAGCAACGGGTCGCGTGTGTAGGGATCACCCCAACCCCCGCCGCCGCATGTCATCAGTCGAATGACATCGCCACGTTTGAGCTGTACGCCGTCGCCCACTGGCAAGATCTCGCGCTCCTCGGGGGTACCGGGGTTGAGGATGATTTTTCCTGGACGCCCTGCCTTGCCTCCAGCGACCCCATACGGTGGGAATTTCGTGTTCTCCATCCGGGTGCCGAGTTCGGCCTTGTCACAGAGCACGCGCACATCGCGGATGATGCCGCAGCCACCGCGATAGAGCCCTGGCCCTCCAGAATCCCGGCGCATGGCGTATTGCTCGATGCGCAGCGGGAAATCTTTCTCAACGTACTCCACGGGATAGTTTTCCTGGGCGATGTAGTAGATCGCATCGATGCCGTCGGCAAACGGGCGGGCGCCGAGGCCCACCCCGAGCCCTTCAATGCAGAGAATGGGTTGCTGTGTCGTCGGATGCTGCGCGCGGAAGTAGTACAACACGTACACCGGGGAATTCGCCGGCACCTGGCCGCCGTTGGCTTGGGCGAGCGTGCCGAACAGGCAAGCCACGACGCGAAAGCGGGTGTGGGCCCGCATGCCCAGAGGAGCGGGAAAACGCGGTTGCAAGAGGCTACCCTCGCGCGTAACCCACGCGTCGAGATTCTGTAGCAAACCCTCATTGACATCGAGGGAGGGATCGAGAGCCAGTAGATAGCGGCCATAGGCGATTTGCAGTAGGCCCAAGTTGGTGACATAGTTGATGGGGCCACGTGCTTGGTCATCCGACCGCGTCGCATCTAACCGCACCTCATCCCCCTGACGGCTGAGGGTCAGCTCCACGCGGTAAGGCCTACCGTCCACGCCGTCGCTATCGAGATAATCGTGGAACGTATAGGTCCCTTGCGGGATTAAGTCGCGGAATAACTGGCGGGTGCGCTGGGCGGTTTGATCGATGATCTCCTCAAAGGAGGCGAGCACCGTTTCACGACCATAGCGGGTCAATAACTCCTGGACGCGGCTTTCTGCCAGCCGGCACGAGGCCATCATCGCCTTGGTATCGCCTTCCACCATCTGGGGCAGACGCGAATTACGCAGGAAGATCCGATAAGCCTCGTCGTTGAGTTGACCTTCGCGGTAAATTCGCACAGGGGGTACCAGGATGCCCTCGTGGAAGATCTCGCTCGCATGGGGTGAGATGCTGCCGGCTTTCATGCCGCCGATGTCTTGATAATGGCCATAAGTCACGGTGAATGCCACCACCTCGTCGTCGTGGAACACCGGCATGGCGAACACCATATCCTGGTGGTGCTGGACCGCGCCTTTACTGATATAGGGATCGTTAAACCAGTAGACGTCGCCGGGACGCATCTCGTTGAGAGGATAAGCCTGCAGAATCGGCGCGACCATGCCGGGGCCGCTGGATGAGATATGGCAGCAGACGATGCGGCTGCGTGTATCATAAATGCCGACAAAATAATCCTTCTTTTCTTTAATGAACGGCGACATGGCACAGCGTTCCATCAGCAGTTCCATCTCTTTAATCGTCGAGTACAAACTGCCACGGATGATCTCCAGCACCACCGGATTGACGGCCATTCCAACACCTCCAAAGCAGCATGTTCTCACCGGCAAGCCCAGCAGCAATCGCTGGCGCCGTGAGCATAACACAGCCTGGTGAGCGGTCGCAATGATTCCACGCACGGAGACCGCGCGTCAGCCCGTTGCGTGGTGCCAGGGGCTCGCGTCTTACGCTCACTCCCCGCCGCCCTCCCTTCTCTCGGAGGGGACATATGTTCATGGGGGAAAGGGTGTTCGGACGCAGGTGTGGTAGATATGCGGCATTGGAACCGAGCGTTACAGAGCAAGCTATTCTGCGGAAGTAGGCGGCGGTGAGACTGCCCGCGCGATAGCGAACGGTGCATAACGAGCCGCAGCAGGGGGGGCACCCGCCCCTCGACTCGGCTCAAAGCGACGCAAGGGGCGGTAAAAAGCGCAGGGAAACCTGGCGGTTTTCCAGGGGTAGCCCTGACGGCGATCATGCCGCCCGATAGCTTGCTGTCATCGGCGCATCGGTGGCGGCCTTGACTATCTTTGACGCTCTAAGATGAGGTGGCCAGCGCCGTCGACTCTGGCCCGGAAGCCCGGAAATACCACGGTCGTCGTGTCATCCTGATCGACGATGGCCGGGCCGTCGAAGGCCGTGCCAGGAGCTAGTCGGTCGCGAGCAAAGCACGGCGTGTCGATAAAACCTCTCGTCTGCTCGAAGTACACCCGCCGTGTTCCCACGGCAGCATCCTTCAAGTCTAGGGCTGATGCCATGAGCGATGGCGCCCTCAGTCGGGGGAGGAGACCGAGGGCAGTGATGCGCAGGTTGACCAACTCTACTGGGGCATTGGGCAGATCGTAAGTATATAGTCGTTGATGCTCGCGGTGAAAGGCCGTGACCAGCTGTTGCAACCGCGCTTGACTCATCGGCCCATCCGGCATGGCACAGGTAAGTTCGAAGCTTTGGTGGGCATACCGCAAATCAGCAGCGCGCATCAGGCGTTGGGCGTCGAGTGGCACGTGCTCAGCGCGCAGCCATTCTCGAGCTTGGGCTTCCAACTCGGCGTACACGGCCTCGATGCGGGCAAGATCGTAGTGTGGCCCTTCCTGATAGCATGTCTGCACATAATCGTTCTTGAGGTCAGTGCTCAACAGGCCATAGGTCGACAGCACACCGGGGGTGAGCGGCACGACGACGGCCGGAATATCTAACAGTTCGGCTAGCCGACAGGCATGCAGCGGTCCCGCACCGCCGAAGGCCACCAGCACAAACTGCCGCGGGTCGTGGCCACGGCCGATGGAGACGGTCCGAATGGCACGAGCCATGTTGTGGTTGATGATCTCGACGATGCCCGCTGCCGCCTCCGCGAGATCCAAGCCAAGGGGACGAGCGATGCGCTCCCAAATGGCCCGCTGTGCGGCATCGCGATCAAGGGGAATCTCACCACCGAGCAGCGATGGTGGGAGCCGTCCCAAGAAGAGATGGGCATCGGTCACCGTCGGCTCCTCACCGCCGCGTCCATAACACACCGGCCCAGGTTCCGCCCCAGCGCTGCGTGGTCCAACTTCCAATCGCCCTGGCGACATGGCCATGGCGATGCTACCGCCGCCTGCCCCAATGGTATTGATGTCAATGATGGGAATCTTCAGCGGGAAGGGGCCGATTTTCGCATCTTTCGTGATCTCCGGCCGGTGCTCACGCACCAAACAGATGTCGGCGCTGGTCCCCCCCACATCGATGGAGATGATATTGGAGAACCCCGCCGACTGCGCCACGCTCACCGCCCCGATGACCCCTGCAGCCGGACCGGACAAGGCTGTATGGATGGCTTGGCGCGCCGCCGTCTCTGCGCTGGTGACGCCGCCGTTGGACTTCATGATCAACAGGGGGGCGGCGATACCCTGGCGGTCGAGATTGCCCCGTAACATCGTCAGGTAGCGGCTAACATGCGGCATGACAGCCGCATTAAGCACAGTCGCCATGCTGCGCTCGAACTCGCGGAACTGGGGCAGCACCTCTGACGACAACGACACGGCGGCCTCTGGATATTCCTGGGTGATGATACGCATGGCTTGCTGCTCGTGGGCCGGATTGACGTAAGCGTGCAGGAACACCACTGCAATGGACGGAAGTCCGAGTCGCTTCAGGCGTCGGACCGCCGCCCGGCAGTCTTCTTCGTCAAGCGGGATCAGGACTTGACCGTTAACGTCCAGGCGCTCGGTCACCTCGAAAATGCGATCGGGCGTCACTGGGCGGGTCGGCTTGATCCAGCCATACAGATTGCCTTCGCGGGGGATATCGTGGCGGCCGATCTCCAGGACATATTTAAATCCGCGCGTGGTCAGCAAACCCATGGGCGCGGTTTTGCCTTCGAGGATGGCATTGGTCGCGGTGGTGGTGCCGTGAAAAATGCGCACGATATCGGCCGGGTCCCGCCCCGCCAACGTGAGGATTTTGTCGATGCTGGTCATGAACCCCACGGAAAGGTCTTGCGGGGTGGAAGGGGTTTTGGCGATCCAGGTGTTTCCCGTAGCAACATCGGCCAGCGTGACGTCGGTAAACGTGCCACCGACATCGACGGCCAACGTACAAGAAGCCATGAGTTCACTCCTTACATGTTCGTTTGCGCGACCGCGGGTGAGAGAACGAGACCGAGGCAGCTGAGGTCGGCTCCGAGAACGATCTGTCGGTCATAAAAAGCGCTATGGTAACAATGGCTGAAGCGATGGCATAGGCAGGATGGTCTAGAAGACGAGGCGGGTTCTAGAAGCGCCTGGGAAGCGTACCGCCGTCGCGGCCACGCACTCACGCTTAGGCCAGTTCCTCCTTGACACCCCTCCAGAAACGTCGCCACCAGCGTTTGCGGGCCAAACGGGCCATGAACTCTTCCACATGAATGTCCCATTCTCGGGTCTCGAATTCGACCGACGTCAGCTCGCCGTCCGGCGCCGTCTGCACTGTGAGTGTCACGTGGCCGCCGCCTCCCACGAAATAGAGAGCATTCGGCCCCTGACTCTGAAGGTCGAGGCCCAAATCGACCCCGAAAAAGGAGATCGCCGCTTGGAGCACCTCGTGGGGCGTCAGATAGGTCTGCATTTCGTAGCGCATGCCTGCTCTCCTTCGCGGTTCAATGGCGAGGTCTCCCCCCAGCAAGCCACCATCAGTGCGCGGTAAGGTAGCGGAGTGTGCCCTTTTTAACAAACTCAGTTTGCGGTGTCAAGGCACGACCCGGCGTGCCCATCCAGCCCTGCGCTCGATGCGAGGAGGTTTTCGATGAGCGACGGCGCGCCACACGCTGGCACCCACCCGGCTACCTGGAGATGGACGACTTTCCGGAGAAAATCGGGCGAGTGTCAGCGGCCGACGCGCGGCTTGACAAGGGGGACATCCCTGACTATAATGGTCGCACTTTGATGGGCTAAGATGTCATTTTTACGCATCATCATCGCTTATAGACAAAGGTTTGGTGTTATGCAGCAATTTATTGTTGAGCTAGCGTCTATCCCTCATGAGGGGGTAACTTATCGCTTCAGCAGCACTGGGACAGCGCTAGGGATTGACGACCCAGAGGTCGCGGTCGTTCAGCCGCTCGATCTGGAATGCCAGTTCGTGAAGGTCAACCGTGATGTAGTCGTGCATGGCACGCTGCGGTCTGCCGTGCGTCTGACGTGCAGCCGGTGTGCCGAAGAGTTTGTGCTCCCCCTTACCCTTCCCCTCAATGCCGTCTACCTACCCATGAGCGACCTGTCGTCTGAGCGGGGAAAAGAGCTGGATAATGAGGTCACCGACGTCTACGGTTATGTCGAGTCGGTGCTCAATCTTACTGAGATGGTGCGCGATAAGCTCTTATTGTCAATTCCCCTGCAGCCTCACTGCCAGGCTGGCTGCCAGGGCTTATGTCCTTCCTGCGGTATTAACCGAAACACGCTTCGCTGCCAGTGTGCCGGGGAAAAGCTTGGCTCTCCGTTCGAACTGCTGAAAGGGTTGCGCCTCTCGTGAGGGAGACGAGGAGTGATTGATGCCTGTTCCGAAGCGAAAGACCTCGAAATCGCGTCGCGATAAACGTCGGACTCACTGGAAACTTACGTTGCGCGGGATGGCCATCTGCCCTCGCTGTCAAGAGGCTAAACTCCCCCATCGTATCTGTCCCAATTGTGGGTACTATCGAGATCGCCAAGTCCTAGAGTCTAGGGAATAGCGGCATCGAATTCCGTGCAACGGTCGGGTTCGGAGGACGGCGCTGCCATGGCGTGGAAAATCGCAATCGATGCGATGGGAGGTGACAAGGGCCCTACTCCCCTCATCGAAGGGGCTCTCCTGGCCGCGAAGGAGTTTGGAAGCGATATTATCCTGGTTGGCGATGAGCACCTGCTGACAACCGAGCTCAAGGCGCACACGAACGGCCATCAGCCCTTTGCCATCCGTCACGCGGGCCAAGTCATCGGCATGGATGAATCCCCCGCCGCTGCCTTCCGCAAAAAGCGAGAGGCGTCCATTCGCATCGCCACGGAAATGGTCCAAGCCGGCGAGGCCGATGCCATCATCTCCGCCGGGCATACCGGGGCCACACTGATGGCAGCCACGCTCATCCTGAGGACCTTGCCCGGACTGGATCGCCCTGCCATTGCCACGCTGCTTCCTACCATGCAGGGGCACTCGATCGTCATCGATGTGGGCGCTAATGTGGATTGTAAGCCGCCGCATCTCTATCAGTTCGGCATCATGGGCAGCGTGTATGCCAAATACATCCTGGGACGGCCACAACCGCGCGTCGGCATGCTCAGTATCGGTGAAGAAGACAACAAGGGCAACGAGACAACGAAAGAAGCGTTCCAGCTGTTGCGCCGCAGTTCACTGAATTTCGTCGGCAATGTGGAGGCAAAGGCGGTTTATCGGGGCCATGCCGACGTCATCGTGTGCGACGGCTTTATTGGCAATATCGCCTTGAAAATCAGCGAGAGTTTCGCAGAGATGATCGAGAATGCCCTACAGGGGGTGTTCACGCGGAACGCTCGCAGTAAGATGGGCTACCTCCTCCTGAAACCCTCCTTGGCGCTCCTCAAACATAAGATGGATTATGCCGAGTATGGCGGTGCACCGTTGTTAGGGGTCAACGGCACCTGCATCATCGCCCACGGTGCCTCATCCGCCAAGGCGATCAAGAACGCCATCGGCTTGGCCGAGCGCTTGCTCACCCAACAAGTGAATACCCATATCCAGGAGGATCTCGCAGCCAACGGCGACATTTTGCGGCTCAATGCCAAGAAAGTAAGCTTGTGGCGGCACATCCGGGGATCGATCCACTTCTCCCGTGAGCGGGACGAGGGGGAACCTGAGGTCGAATAAACCCAGGCACACGCTGACCGGGGATCCATAACGGGGCTTGGCATGTCTCGATCCCCTTATAGCGATGAGGAACATCTGATGTCGCAGCCGATCGCCTTTCTGTTCCCTGGGCAAGGCTCCCAATTTGTGGGGATGGGGCAAGATCTCTACGAGCGCGAAGCTATCGCTCGTCAACGCTTTCGTGACGCCAATGAGATTCTCGGTTACGATCTCGCCGCGATCTGCTTCAACGGTCCCGCCGAGACCCTACAGTTGACTGCCAATGCGCAGCCTGCCATCCTCGTACACAGCATCATCGCCTATGACCTCTTGCGCCAGCGCGGCATGGTGCCGGTGGCCGTGGCGGGTCATAGTCTGGGAGAATATACGGCCCTTGTGGCGGCGGGCTGTTTGCCGTTTGCCGATGCTGTGCGGCTGGTTCATCATCGCGGCCAGTACATGCAGGAAGCCGTGCCGGTAGGGGTCGGGGCGATGGCTGCCATTCTCGGTCTCGATCAAGTCCAAATCGAGTTGGCCTGCGTGGAACTCATCGACGACGGGGTCGTGCAACCGGCCAATTACAACTGTCCGGGCCAAGTCGTCATTTCTGGTCATGCGACGGCGGTGCGGAAAGCCATGGCGCGTTGCCTCGAAAAGGGCGCAGTCAAAGTCGTGGAGTTACCGGTCAGCGCGCCTTTTCATAGTGCCCTGATGGAACCGGCAGCTGAACGATTGGCTCCTGAGTTACACCAGGTCAGCTACGGCGATTTGCAGCTGCCGGTGATCTCCAATGTCGAAGCCCGCCCCATCGCCTCGAAGGCCCGCGTCCCCAGACTCTTGGTTGAACAAGTGACGGCGCCGGTGCGCTGGCAAGAATCCATGCAAACCCTGGTGAAGATGGGCGTGGAGGCCGTGGTCGAGGTGGGGCCCGGCAAGGTACTGTCGGCGCTCATGCGCCGCATCGATCGCAAAGTGAAGGTCCTGGATCTCAACGAACTCCTGACCGCTAAGTGAGTGCAGCACCATGGATCTGGCTGGACAAGTTGCGGTGGTGACCGGAGGGTCGCGGGGGATCGGCCGCGCCATTGCCCAGAAATTGGCGGCGATGGGGGCGCACATCATCATCACGTATCTCGCCAATGACGCCGCGGCTGAGGAAACTCGGGCGGCGATCGTCGCCGCTGGTGGCGGCGTGAGCTTGAAACGCTTCGATGTCGCCGACGGCGAGGCGACCGAGCACGCGTTTCATTCTATCCTTGACGAGTATGGTCGGATCGATATGCTTATCAATAATGCGGGCGTGACGCGGGATACGCTGTTGCTTCGCATGAAAGAGGAGGATTGGCAGCGCGTCTTACAAATCAATCTCACCGGCATGTATCATTGCTCGAAGGCGGCGATTCGTCCTATGGTGCGTCAGCGCAGCGGGCGGATCGTGAACATCACGTCGATCATTGGGATCATCGGCAATCCTGGGCAGGTGAATTACGCCGCGGCGAAGGCTGGGGCAATCGGGTTTACGAAAGCCTTGGCGCGGGAAGTCGCCAGTCGAGGTGTCACCGTCAATGCGGTCGCGCCTGGGTTTATCGAAACCGAGATGACTCTAGGGCTATCGGCAGAAACGAAAGCGGAGCTGATGCGACAAATTCCCCTCGGGCGATGGGGCACCCCTGAAAATGTGGCTGACTGCGTTGCATTCCTGGTCTCACCGCAGGCCAGCTATATTACGGGCCAGGTCATCCAAGTCAACGGTGGGTTGTCGATGTGAGGGAGGTGAGGTGTCAGTGGCATCGATCGAACAGCGGGTGAAGGAGATTATCGTTGAGCAATTGGGCGTCGAGGAGGATGAAGTCTCCCCGGAGGCCTCGTTTGTAGATGATCTCGGAGCTGACTCCTTGGACACCGTAGAACTCGTCATGGCGTTTGAAGAGGAATTTAACATCGAGATCCCTGATGAGGACGCTGAAGGCATCACCACGGTCCAAGACGCTATCGATTACATCAAGGCCAATGTCAAAGAGGTCTAACCGCAGGGATAAGCGGTGAACTACGGCGCGGTTGTCTCAGCGTCCGATGAATGCACAGGGTTCGGCTTAAAACCTTGCCTGCCGATCCCATGGTGGCATGTAGGCGGTCGAAGGTTGAAGTTCCGGCGGTCGTTGAGGCGTCACCTACCAGATGGTTGATGCCGTCGTTCAAGGACGTGAGGGCACGTGGGAGAGGACATGCCTATGGATGGGATCAGACGGCGAGTGGTCGTGACAGGCCTCGGCCTGATCACGCCGCTCGGCTGCGGCGTTCAGAAGACCTGGGAAGGGATCTGTAAGGGGGCGTCGGGGATCGATCGTATTACCTCATTTGATGCCTCCGAATACCCCGTGCAGATCGCTGGGGAAGTCAAGGATTTCAACCCCGAAGATTTCATCGAGCGCAAAGACATCAAAAAGATGGATATCTTCATCCAGTACGCGCTGGGCGCCGGCATTATGGCCGTCGAGGATGCTGGACTGAAGATTCATGACGAGAACGCTGACCGCATCGGCGTCATCGTCGGCGCTGGCATCGGCGGCCTTAACACCATTGAGCGCTACCATTCCGTGCTGTTAGAAAGCGGTCATCGCCGTATCAGCCCCTTCTTCATTCCCATGTTGATCGCCAACCTCGCTGCCGGTCACATCTCCATGCGCTTCGGCGCCCGTGGCCCAAATTCCTGTGTCACGACAGCATGTGCGGCGGGAACACACTCGATCGGCGAGGCCTTTCGCCTCATCCAGCGTGGCGACGCCGATGCGATGATCGCTGGTGGCAGCGAATCGGCCATCACCCCCTTGACGATCGCCGGCTTTGCCAACATGAAAGCGCTCTCCAGTCGCAACGATGCGCCTCAAAAGGCCAGCCGGCCGTTTGAGCTGGAACGGGATGGCTTCGTGATCGCCGAGGGGGCAGGCCTCGTCGTTCTTGAGGAGTTGGAAACCGCCCGACGTCGCGGTGCGTCGATTTACGCGGAGATCATTGGATATGGCATGTCGGCGGATGCCTATCATATGACTGCTCCAGATCCCGAGGGCCGTGGGGTCGTCAATTGCATGCGTATAGCCCTACGCGATGCCGGGATTAAGCCAGAGCAAGTCGATTATATCAATGCTCATGGGACCTCGACGCCCTATAACGATAAACACGAGACGATGGCCATCAAGCAGGTCTTCGGAGAGCATGCCTATAAATTGGCAGTAAGCTCGACGAAATCGATGACAGGGCACCTCCTTGGTGCCGCTGGCGGGATCGAAGCAGCCTTCTGTGCCTTGGCCCTCTCCCAAGGTATCATCCCCCCGACGATTAACTATGAATATCCCGATCCCGAATGCGATCTCGATTACGTTCCCAATCATGCGCGGCACGTCGACATACGGACGGTGTTGTCGAATTCCTTCGGCTTTGGAGGAACCAATGCCAGCATCGTGCTCACGAAGTATGTGCCATAATCATCTGAGGATAGGACGTGATGGGTGATCGCCTTCTGACAGAGGAAGTATGCTGGCGGATGAACGGAAAGCCCAACTCGCGAAACTGGAGTGCACACTGGGATATCGCTTCACGCGATTATCTTTGCTCAATCAAGCGCTGACACACAGATCCTACGTGCATGAGCAACGTGAGCCGGTGCAGCATAACGAACGTCTGGAGTTTTTAGGAGACGCCGTTCTAGGCTTAGTGATCAGCGACTATTGCTATGTGAAGTTCGTCGATCGTAGTGAAGGAGAGCTCTCGAAACTGCGAGCCTCGCTGGTCAACGAATACAACCTAGCGTGCATTGCGCGGCGCATGCACTTGGGCGATTACTTGCTAATGGGTCGCGGCGAAGAGCTTACCGGCGGGCGGGCCAAGGCATCGTTGCTCGCTGATACCCTGGAAGCTGTGTTGGCAGCAGTTTACCTCGATGGCTCGCTCTCGGAAGTCTATCGAGTGGTGGAACGCTGTTTTCGAGATGAGCTGGAGACGGTGTTGAGCACCGGTCTGAAGGACTATAAGAGCGAGCTGCAGGAATACACCCAGGAGAAATTCGGGTGTATTCCCTCCTACGTCGTCGCCCGTGAGTATGGACCGGATCACGAAAAAACCTTTGAGGTCGAGCTCACGATTCGGGGGCGTTTGCTCGGTGTGGGTTCTGGCAAGAGCAAAAAAGAGGCCGAGCAAGCGGCGGCACGGCAAGTCTTAGATGCCTTCACCCAGAGCGCTGCCATCGCGCAAGCTTCGGAAGAAGTTTAGCCCTAGTTGTCGACCGTGGCCAGCGTGAGTGTCGTGGTTGACCTGAGGCTTTACCTCCCCAGGCGACTAGAACGCTCTTGACGTGGATGGGGTTGCGAAGCCCGGGTGGGCGCCGTAAGATAAGGGTTTCAGAGCGTAGAGGATGATATCGTGCGGTGGAAATTTTGGGAACGTAAGAAGATAGCTTCGCCCGATGCAACGGAGCCCCAAGCGGTCATGGTCGAATCCCCATCGTTTGCACCCAGCGAGGCTACCGACATCGAGGTGCCGGAAGAGGAACTCGAAGAGGTTGTGGTCGGCGAACCTGACGCTGAGGCTACTGCTCCCAAATCGGGCTTTCTTCGGTTTCTGAGAGAGCGTTTGACCAAGACGCGTCAGGGGTTGCTGCAACGCATCGATCGAGTGCTCAGTGGACGGAGCAGCATCGATGCCGAGCTGTTCGACGAGCTGGAAGAGGTGCTGATCAGCGGCGATCTCGGTGTGCAAACCACCATGCGCATTATGCAAGAGCTCCGACAAGCCGTGGCGGAACAACACCTACGCGACCCTCAGGATATCCGGTCGCATCTTCAGCAGAGCCTGCTCGACCTTTTGGCGATTGGCAGTGCTGACCTTCACATCGATGTGCCAACGCCACCGGCCGTCATCCTGATGGTGGGCGTCAACGGCGTCGGCAAAACCACAACCATCGCGAAACTGGCCTATCAATTGAAGCATCAAGGTAAAAGGAGCCTGCTGGTCGCCGGGGATACGTTTCGCGCGGCGGCGATCGAGCAGTTGCAAGAGTGGGCCGATCGCGTCGGGGTAGAGGTCATCAAGCATGGCGCCGGCGCCGATCCTGCGGCGGTGGTCTACGATGCGATCCAGGCCGCCAAAGCCCGCAAGATCGACGTGGTGATCGTCGATACCGCCGGGCGGCTCCACACCAAAGTCAACCTGATGGAAGAGTGTAAAAAGATCCGTCGGGTGATCGCTCGCGAGCATGAACATGCCCCGCATGAGGTCTTATTGGTGTTGGACGCCACGATCGGCCAGAATGCCATGGCACAGGCCAAGCAGTTCCATGAGGCGCTGGGGCTGACGGGGTTGGTGATGACGAAACTGGATGGCACTGCTAAGGGAGGTGTCATCGTCAGCATCGTCAATGAACTGAAGCTGCCGGTCAAATTAATCGGCGTTGGGGAAAAACTCCCAGATTTGCAGCCTTTCGATGCAGCCACATTCACCGAAGCGTTGTTCGGCGACTAGCCTCACCTCGCCTCGCCATTTAGCCCTACCCACCTCTTCTTCACAGCCATCCTTAGCACGGGTTCCCCTTTCGGTTCTCCGCTCTATTCGCCCTCTCCCTCCGGTAGCAAGAGTCGGTATTCCGCTAAGGCAGGCCTTCCGCTGTTGCCCTCCCCCTCGATGGCGGAGGCCAAGGGTGGGGGTGCAGATGCGGCCCCCGGCGCCGAGTCGCACCTTCCCCCACCGAGGGGGAAAGCTGTCGAGAGCTGATACCTCCCCCGGTCAGCTCTCCCTCTGGGAGAGGGCGGGGTAAGGGTCAGACAGAGGCCTGGGGGTGCGTTGACGGTTGGAACTCACTATAGGCTGCTCTGAAAAAGGCTCACATCCCAAGGTATGAAATCGGAAACTGGGCTTGCTGCGAGAGGCATAGCCTCCCCTTGATGGGATGGGTCTGGTCGGGGAGAACTCAAGGCCACATGGGGTGGAGAGGCAGGAAAAGCTCACGACACTTGATGCACCGAGCCGACAGGCAGCAGGGCGAGGAGGCGATCCAGCGCACGTTGGACATACAGCGGATCCTTCGATTCCAGGGTGAGCATGACCCTGTAAGCGGGGTTGTGGATCTCAGGATACGAGCCCAGCAGCAGCTCTGGAAACTCGCGAAGGAGATCATTCAGGCATGCCGCAATATTGCCCTCGCCGTCTTTGACATAGACTCTACGAAGGACGTAAGGTTGGTCCCGGAAGCGCTCTTTAATCAGGTCGAACTTCTGCCGCAGAAGATCGGGGATCCCTGGGAAAATGTAGACATTTTCGATCGTCACCGCTGGCAACCACAAGCCGTCTTCGGAGATCAACACGGCCCCTTCCGGCACCTCCGTCAGCTTAAGCCGCGCCTCATTTAAATCGCGATCATAGCGATTGCGCAAGATGCGCTCCAATTCGGGGTGACGGATGACACGACGTCCAAAAGCCTTCGCGATGCCTTCGATCGTCACATCATCGTGCGTCGGACCAACGCCGCCGGACGTAAACACGATATCGAATTGACGCGAGAAGGTGGCAACTTCTTCGGCGATGACATCGACGTCATCCGGGATGACGGAGATTTTCCTGACATCGACGCCTAGGACCCGCAGCTCACGTACGAGATATGCGGCATTGGCGTCCTGGACCTTTCCCGACAAGATTTCGTTGCCGATGATCACGATCCCCGCCGTCTTTGCCATCCCGATGTCCCTCTCTTAAAGGCTGTGCCTTTCGGCGCATTCACTGCCCTGCTAGGTTCGCTGCCACCGTAACGATCCCCCCTCGGCTTGTCAAGTGGAAAGTCGGGGGATATCGATTGCGGCCTGCCTTCCCCGATGTTTCGCTAATGACGGCAAGGGCGCACCACGGCAGTGTTGACAGGCCTAGCGAAACTCGCTAGAGTACAGCCCTCACCCAGGCGCATCGGAGACCTTTCGAAAAAGGAGGTGGTTATCGTTATCGACCAGATGGCCTAGGCGGTATCCCTGTTGTCGATCGTTCACGCCAGTGATATCAGGGGAGAGTCTATGAAGCCATTTTCCACACAGGATGCAGCGCTGGCCGAACACACACTCAATCGTCGACGTTTTCTCACCTGGGGGGCTCTGGCAACAGCCATGAGCCTCTGTCCTCGCCTGGTTCACGCAAGTCGCTATAACGCTTCTCCCCCTGAGCGGTCTGTAGCCTTCTACAACACACACACCGGTGAAAGCCTGAACACCATCTATTGGGTTAAGGGAGAGTATCTTCCCGATGCCCTCGAAGCCGTCGATTATGTTCTGCGCGATCACCGCACTGATGAAACCTTCCCCATCGATCCGCAATTGCTTGATCTGCTGTATGCCATGCGTCGAGAATTAGAATGCCGGGATGCTTTTCATATCATCTCTGGCTATCGTTCCGCGGCCACGAACGCCTTTCTCCGGCGTCATCGCCGTGGCGTCGCCCAGCACAGCTTCCATATCGAAGGCAAAGCCGTGGATCTGCGTATACCGGGGTACGATTGTGCCCTGCTACGGCGCGTGGCCGTCGAATTACAAGGCGGGGGCGTGGGCTACTACCCGAGCTCGGAATTTCTTCACCTCGACGTCGGGCCGATTCGATACTGGTGAGGTCCGAGCTCACGCGATCGTCTTGCGGCCACAGCTTCGCACGGCCCATCGAGGCCGATGTCGAGCGGAAAGGCTGGCGTATGCCACTCGACACCAGCGTTCTGATGACCGATCTGTACCAACTCACCATGCTCCAAGGGTATAGGGCACGCGGCATGGAAGAGCCGGCGGTGTTTGAGCTGTTCATACGCCAGCTGCCGTCGCAACGCGGGTTTCTCATGGCGGCGGGTCTGGAACAGGTTCTGGACTATCTAGAACAGTGGCGGTTTACGCCGGCGGAGATTGAGTGGCTCGCCAGCACGAAACGTTTCAGCGTAGATTTCCTCGACTACCTGGAACGGTTGCGGTTTAGCGGCGATGTACACGCTATGCCCGAGGGGACCGCCTTTTTCGCCTCGGAGCCGATCCTTCGTGTGACGGCTCCGCTCCCTCAAGCGCAATTGGTCGAGAGTCGTGTGGTCAATCTCGTCAATTTTCAGACCTTGATTGCCTCGAAAGCTGCCCGGATCGTCCTGGCTGCGGGCGGAAGAGGGGTCATCGACTTTGGCTTCAGACGAGCGCATGGCGCGGAGGCTGGGCTATTGGCGGCCCGTGCCTCGTACCTTGTAGGCATGCACGGTACAGCAACCGTGTCCGCCGGAATGGCCTTTAACATCCCGGTCTATGGCACGATGGCGCACTCGTTTATCCAAGCCCATGATGATGAGGCCGAGGCGTTCGACCATTTTGCCCACGCCCACCCCGATAATGTGATCTTCTTGCTCGATACCTACGATACAGAGGCGGCGGCTGCGAAGGTTGTGGCCATGGCGCCTCGCCTCCGACGGGAGGGCATCGTGGTCAAGGGCGTGCGAATCGATAGCGGTGACCTGGGAGAGCACGCTCGTAAGGTGCGTCAGATCCTCGATGCTGGAGGGCTTTCGCAGGTGCGCATCCTGGCCAGTGGTAACCTTGATGAAGAGGCTATCCGCAGGCTGATCGCTTCTGGTGCGCCGATCGATGATTTCGCCGTCGGCACACGCCTCACGACGTCGGCCGATGTTCCCCATCTGGATACGGTCTACAAATTACAGGAATACGCCGGGCGCCCGCGCCGAAAGCGTTCCGAAGGAAAAGCGACCTATCCAGGCCGTAAACAGATCTTCCGCCAGGTCGGCGCGGATGGGCGCCTGATGGGCGATATCTTGACGGTAGAAGGCGACCAGCAGGAGGGCCAGCCGCTCCTACAACCCTGCCTCAGAGCGGGAAAACGCCTGGCTCCCTCCCCTACACTGCCGGCTATCCGGCAGCATGCCGCCGCTGAATTGGCGCGTTTGCCGGAGCATTTACGCCGGCTCGCCACGGAGCCCCCATATCCGGTCACGATCGCACCGGCTCTTCAGGAGTTAACCCGGCAGGTGGATCGCCAGTTCTCCTCCTGACGTGACGTGTGATCGCTGTATCTCTGCCGGCCGCTTTACCCCCGACACGATATTGCCGGCGGCGGTTGGGCTCTATAGCGCCCCTACAGAGGGCCAGGCTACCGCGAGGGACTAGACGTCAATGCCCTCGCTTAAAGACGCCGCTTTGCCGCACCCTTGCTGCGTCGCCCACTTAACGACCTCAGCACCCCCTCGGAGGTTTCCTGTACGACTTCATGTGTCGGATGCCAAAGGCCTAGGCCACTGATGTACAGATGGCAAGGGATTTGCATTGTGTTGGGGTGGGCATTGCCTGCACGCCATCGCGCGAAGGCTGGTGAGCAGACCGTAGGGCGTGACACATGAACGTAAGGTTATTTCCGAGGAGAACACGTAGCATGAAAGAGTTGAGTGTTGAACAAGCGATCGATGAAATTGCCGAGGCGGAGGCTATTCAATCGGAATTGGTGAGCCATCGGTTGGCCTTAGAGTCGGGGCAGAAACTTTTTACCCAGTTGGTCCACACCTGGAACTCGCTGGAGACCTTCGAACCTCTAGCGTATGAGGATAAAGTGGCGCTGCAAATGCGAGTGCTGGACGAGGCCACGGCGAGCCTCTGGCATTTACACAAACGTCTCGTGCAAGCAGGACGTATGCTGAAGAGCCATCGCAAACACTTGCGGCGACTTGATAATCCATTAACACTCTAGACCCGCTGGCAAACCCGCCTATAGCCGAATCGACTCTGCAAGTCCTCTGCATGGCGATCCTTGACCCTCACCTTGTCCTGTGCCAGAAGATGAGAGGGATAAGAGGATCGCGTTGGACGGGTGTTGGGTAGGCAACGGCAGAGCTTTGATAGCGGTTCAGTTGGCTACCTGCATTGGATGACATGGTTGAATTTGCCTAGACCGCACGATCTTTCCTCAGCGCCCTCTTTCCCATGGGCGGCCATTCGGCATGACCGAAAGTGACGAACACTCCCCTTTCCAAACTCGTGCTTGAAGCCGCCCATCCACCTCGGGAATCATCACCATTGGTGATGTCCCACAAGCTTACCATCATCGTGCGAACCCCGGCCAATCAGCATTGACCAAAAATCCACCACCACAGCTTCAGCCCCAGCCGCTCTGTGTGCCCCTTCCCTTGGAGCGGCCTTTGTCATCCGGCAGCAGTCCCGATGTCAAAATACACCTTTCAAAAGACAACCCGTGATTTGTGCGATCATGTGTCTCGACGTTAGGAAAATTCGCCCTGATGGATTGTGATGCTGCAATACCGGTATTGAATTTCACAAGGATGCACACCATAGATGGAATCACGCATGTTGCATAAAGATGGGTCGCTAGATCTGGCCATGTCTTTTTTCTAGCTCTTGTTTGATATCCACGAATTTTCTTTCCATTCCTCGCAAATCCCTGACCAGTGAGCGATGCTTACCATGCAGCTAGGAACAGATACACTCGCTGCCCACAAAATCCACCTCAACGAGTAGAGTCTGGTTCTACCGGAATCCCCAGTCAAAAGAGTCAAGCGATAACGCGATTAGAATTCATCAAAGTCTGTAGGGACGAACTTTGCTTGACCGCGTATGGGTTCAAGGAGTAGAAGAGTTCTAGAAGAAAAGATCATCACTTGATCACAACGATCGCTATCGTAGCATAGAGGGCTGAGCGATGTGGCGATTCCATAGTTTGGTTCAAGCATGCCTCTCGAGCTTCGAGCTTGGGCTATGGGGAAGGATGGGCCTCATCCTTGCCCTGTTCAGCGGTCTTGGTCTAGTGCCCCAGATGTGGGCGGGAACCGAGCCGGGTCACATACCACATGTCCGGCAATTCTCCCCGCAGGGCACGATCAAAGGGGTGCGGCAGGTCACCGCCCGATTTTCCGAACTCATGGTGCCATTAGGGGATCCCCGCAGTGCCGACTCGCCCTTTCGCACCGACTGCCCCGCTACAGGCACGCCGCGCTGGATCGACAGTCGCACCTGGGTCTATGACTTCGCGGACGACCTCCCTGGCGGCATTTTTTGCCGGTTTTAGCTCGGATCGGGATTGACCACACTGGCAGGACGGCCGGTCGGCGGTCAGAACACGTTCAGCTTCAATACTGGTGGACCAGCCATTCGTGCCTCTCATCCGAGCGGTGAGACAACCATCGACGAGGATCAGGCGTTCGCCCTTGCCCTAGATGCGGCACCAAGCGAGGAGTCGCTGTTAGCGCACGTGTCGTTCGCTGTCGCGGGGTTACCCGAGCGTCTCGGCATCCGCCTGATCACGGGCGAAGTGCGGGAAGCCATCCTCAGCACCATCTATGGCTGGTCACGGCGTCCGCACGTCATCGTTCTGCAGGCCCGCCAACGTTTTCCGAGCGGCGCCCAGGTGCGCCTGATGTGGGGCAAGGGCGTTACATCTGAGAGCGGCGTCGCGACCGAGCAAGATCAGGTCCTGGCCTGCAAGGTCCGGGAGGTGTTCACAGCGCAGTTGCACTGTGAACGCGAGCATCGCCAGGCAGCCTGTCAGCCGATTCGACCGTTGACGCTGCGGTTTTCCAATGCTGTAGCCTGGGAATTGGCGCGCCAGGCCGTGCTCATTGGTCCGGATACCCAGCATTGGCGGCCGGAGATCGACCGCGACGATGGCACCACCCAATATGTCACCAGCATCACCTTCAAAGGGCCATTTCCGGAGTCGGCGGCGCTTCGGCTCGAGCTGCCAGAGGGTCTCACCGATGATGCTGGTCGTTCCCTGGCCAACGTCGCGAATTTCCCGCTGCAGGTCGAAACCGCTGAGTTCCCGCCGCTGGCCAAATTCGCCGCCCGCTTCGGCATCATCGAGTGGAAAGCCGGGCCAGGCCTGCCTGTGACGCAGCGCAATCTGGAACCAGAAGTGCAGGCCAAACGCTTACAGCTGGGTGCGGAGGGTGCAACGCCTGAAGGAGGCGCCCCAGAGGGTGGTGTGGCGGGGAAACACTGGCGGGTATCGCCGGAGCAGGTGACAGAGGTGCTGAGGTGATTGGCATACCGTTGGACAACCCTGGACTCTACCTCGTCGAGTTGGCCAGCCCACGTCTGGGGTTACCCCTTCTCAAAAAGTCACAGCCGATGTATGTGCCAATGGTAGCCTTGGTGACCAATCTGGCGGTGCATTTCAAATGGGGACGGGAGGCTTCGCTGATCTGGGTAACGACGTTAGATGAGGGGCGGCCCATGCCTGCAGCCCAGGTCGTGGTCTACGATTGCTGAGGGACAGCATTATGGAGTGGCATCACCGACGAGCAAGGTCTGGCACGGATCGAGCGGCTGCCCCATGAGGATGTCCTGCCGAGTTGTCCCTATGACGGCAATCTCTACCACTATGACTACCGCCAATCGACCGCCATCAATCGCTTAGACGGTGGGCTTTTCGTGACCGCGCAGGTGCAAGACGACTTCAGTTTTGTACATACCAGCTGAGAGCGCGGCATAGAACCCTGGCGATTTCAGTTGCCCATAGCGGGCGAGCAGGACGCCATTGTGGCTCGGACGACCCTCGATCGCTCATTATTCCGGGCTGGCGATACCGTCCACATGAAGCACATCCTGGGGGTGCAGGATCTCCGTGGATTCTCGCGGGTACCTGCAGATCAGAGTCCGAACCTCCTGTCCATCCGCCACCTTGGGAGCGAAGAGAAGTACGAATTTCCGGTGCAGTGGGATGTCATCGGCGTCGCTGAAAACACCTGGACTATCCCCAAGGGCGCCAAACTGGGGCATCACCAGATCGTACTGGTGCGAAAATCCAACCCGCAAGGGGGTAATGGCGGCGGCGTTGAGCCAGAGTGGATCTCTGGAGAGTTTCGGGTCGAGGAGTTCCGTGTGCCGGTGATGCGGGGGATCATCCAGGCCCCGACGGCCCCGCAAATCGGCGTCACCGAACTGCCGGTGGATCTGGCGGTGCAGTACCTTGCAGGTGGGGGCGCTGGCCATCTCCCCGTGATCTTGCGGGCGCAACTCAGACCGAAAAGCGTGGTCTTCCCCGCGGACTTTGAGGGGTTTGTGTTTGCCAATGGCCAGGTCAAAGAGGCAATAGTCCGGTCGGGCCGCAGTGTCGCCGCCGACGATGAAGCGTCGACGCTGACCGCGGGGAAGGGCGCCGTGCATCAACGCCTGGAGTTGAGGCTGGACGCCGCCGGCACGGCTCGGGCGACGATCACCGAGTTGCCCCAGGCGGCTGTGCCGCTCGATTTCCTGTTGGAGCTGGAGTATTCGGATCCCAAGGGCGAAGTGCAAACTGTTGCCACAACAGTGCGTTATGGCCGACGCCTCAGCTTGCGGGGCTGAAACCAGGCTCGTGGATGGCATCGAGAGAGCGTCTCGCTGTACAGGCGGCGACCGTTGACGTCGCAGGGCGCCCCATGGCGGGGATACTCGTCCGTCTCGATGTATTGGAACGCAAATTCTATTCGTACCGGAAACGCCTCGTCGGTGGCTTCTATGCCTATGAGCACGTTGAAGAAACACGGTCTGTTGGGGAGCTTTGTCGGGGCAACACCGGTGCTCACGGCGTTTTGGTCTGCGAAGGCAAGCCGCCCGTGAGCGGCAATCTCATCATACAGGCGTCGCTGGTGCAGGAGGATGGCCGGGTATCCAGTGCCCATCAGAGCCTGTGGGTGCCGGGGGCGCCGCATTGGTTCGACGTGGAAGACAGCGACCGCATGGATGTCCTACCGGAGAAACGTCGGTATGAATCGGGCGACACCACCCGTTTTCAGGTCCGCATGCCGTTCCGTCAGGCAACCGCCGCCGTGGCCGTCGAACGCGAAGGGGTGCGTGAGGCCTATGTCGTGCCCCTCTCAGGCCAAGATCTGGTCGTCGAAGTGCCGGTGCAGGCGGAGTATGCGCCCAATATGTTTGTTTCCGTTCCCGCCGTGCGCGGCCGGGTGACGGGCGTGCCGCCCACCACGTTGATCGATCTCGGCAAGCCGTCGTTCAAACTGGGTATGGCAGAGGTGCGCGTCGACTGGCGTCGCTACGAATTGAAGGTGAAGGTTACGGCCGAGCGTTCGGTCTATCGGGTGCGCGACAAAGCCTTGGCACATATCGTCGTCCGCACGAGTGATGGCCAGCCTCCGCTGCCAGCGGCCGAGGTGGCGGAAAGCAGCTGACGCGGGAACTGTTCGATACCCTGCTGCTCTGGAACGGACGCGTGCCGTCAGATGGCAACACCGAGGCCACGGTGGAGGTGCCGCTCGAGGAACACAAGGGGTGGGCTATCCCGGCCTTTGAAGAGCGCTCATTTGAGGCCTACCGAGCGTATTACGACTATCTTCCCAAGGGCAGCCATAGCGTCGAATATACCGTTCGCCTCAATCAGAGTGGGCGCTTCCATCTACCGCCATCGCGGGTGGAGGCGTTGTACGCTCCGGAGATGTTCGGGGAACTGCCAAACGCGGCTATTGAGGTGCAGCGATGAGGCGGCTATTCGTTTGGGCGCTCTCGATAGCGGGCTTCGCTGGCGTCGCCTTTTTGGCCTGGCTGTTGCTGGGCGATACCGCCTTACGGTTGCCCTCTTTCCAGGATGTCCGTACAGCGTACCGTCCGTCCGACGCGCGCCTGCTGGACCGGCACGGTGAAGTGTTGCATGAGCGCCGTATCGATCGTCAGGTCCGCCGTTTGGCCTGAACCCCCTCGCCGAGATCTCCCCCGCTCTACTAGCAGCCGTCATCGCCTCGGAGGATCGACGGTTCTTCAGTCATCGCGGTGTCGATGCGAGAGCACTCCTTGGTGCTACTTGCGAGTGGCTCGCTGGTGGCCCTCGACGCGGTGCCAGCACGATTTCGATGCAAATGGTCACCCTGCTGCGGCCGGAGCTGCGTTCCCGAGGCCTGTCGCGTTCGCTGACCCAGAAGTGGCGGCAGATACGACTAGCCCGGGGCCTTGAACGCCAATGGTCGAAATCGGAGATCCTCGAGGCCTATCTGAACCTCCTGACCTTTCGCGGCGAGCTGCAGGGGATCAGAGCTGCGGCGAGCATCCTCTTCGAGAAGGTGCCCCACGGCATCACAGAGCCTGAGGCTGCGGTGCTGGCGGTGCTCATCCGTGGCCCTAACGCCTCCCTGGAGACTGTCAGACGTCGCGCTTGGGCGGTCGGCCGCGCGCGGGGCGACACGACCGCAGCCGAGGAGGTCACAGCCGCAGTGACGCGGGCCTTCGGAGATCAGGCAAGTATGGGACCGCGGGTGAGTTTGGCGCCCCACGCTGCCCAGCGCTTGGCGGGGCAGTTTTTGGCGGCGACAACTGTGCCGTCCACACTCGACGGAAACCTCCAGCGGCTGGCGACTCAGGCACTCCAACAGCACCTCCTGGCGGTGCGGGAACGGCAGGTCCATGACGGTGCGGTTCTCGTCGCCGATAGTGAGACAGGGGAGGTATTGGCATACGTCGGCGGCAGCGGTGACCTGTCAACAGCGCGTTATGTCGAGGGTGTTCAGGCTCGCCGGCAGACGGGCTCGGCACTCAAACCGTTTGTGTATGGACTGGCCCTAGAACGTCGGCTGCTGACCCCCGCCTCACTGTTGGAGGATACCCCTCTGGATGTCGCCGTGGGGGGCGGGCTGTACCGCCCGAGGAATTACGATGAGCGATTGCGCGGCCTCGTGACCATGCGTACGGCGCTGGCAGCGTCGTTGAATATCCCGGCAGTGCGGACGCTGGAACAGGTGGGTGCCGACAGTTTTGTACTGCAACTCCGGCGCTTAGGCCTGGAAGGGGCAGTGGAAAGGGGAGAGTACTATGGCCTGGCGCTGGCCTTGGGCTCGGTCGATGCCAGCCTCTGGGAACTGGTCAATGCTTATCGGACGCTGGCCAACGGCGGGGTCTGGCGTCCGCTGCGCCTGGCACGTGGGCAAGACAGCGCCACCCCTACGCGCCGGGTCTATTCCAAAGCCACGGCCTTTTTGCTGTCGTACATCTTGTCTGACCGTGAAAGCCGAAGCCCGACTTTTGGCCTGGAAAATCCCCTCGCTACCCGTTTCTGGAGCGCCGTGAAAACTGGCACCAGCAAAGAGATGCGCGATAATTGGTGCATCGGCTATACACAACGCTACACCGTGGGGGTCTGGGTGGGCAATCTCTCCGGCGAGCCGATGCACAATGTTAGCGGCATAACCGGGGCGGCGCCGATTTGGCTGGATGTCATGGCGTGGTTGCATCGCACTGTACCGAGCCACCCGCCATCGCCCCCTGACGGCGTCATCGCGTCCCAGGTGGTTTTCGCCGACGACATCAAACCCGCGCGGCTTGAATGGTTTCTGGGCGGTACGGAGCTACCAGGATCTGGGGTCCAGCGCTTTGGCGGCCTTCCCCGTAGATTGGTTCCGGCCTCTGGGACACTTATTGCACTCGATCCGGACATTCCGCCGGCGCAGCAGCGTCTCGTCTTCGAGGCAGAAACGAGAGGGACTGACTTACGGTGGGTCCTCAACGGGCAAGATCTCGGCCCGGCCTCTAGCCCACTGCTCTGGGAGCCCCAGCTTGGATATCATGCCTTCACGCTCGTCGATGGGGGGCGCCGGACCTTGGATACGGTGCCGTTTATGGTGCGTGGGGCAGAGAGACTTCCCTCACCCTAGCCCTCTCCCGGTGGGAGAGGGGGCTGAGGTTGGAGGAACCAGGTCTTCGACGATGGGATCTCGGTCGGGAATGCGTTTGACCTGCTCCAGCCAGGCGGTTGCCTCGCTGTCGCTGGGGGCGCGGTAATCGCCGCGCGGCGACAGCGATCCTCCAGAGCCCACCTTGGGGGCGTTCGGGATGGCACTCCGCTTGAACTGGCTGATTTGGAAGAAGCGGTATGCGAATACCGATAGCCAGTGCTTAATCTCGCCGATGGTGTACTGATGACGTCGGTCCTCCGGGATGTCCGGCCAGCGCCCCAATCGTTTATCGCGCCAACAGTTGTAGGCGAGAAAGGCCACTTTTGTCGGCAGATAGCCCAGTCGCGTGATGTAATACAGGTTAAAGTCCTGCAGCTCATAGGGACCGATCACGGCCTCGGTTTTCTGGCTCGGTTGATCGCCGTCGCCGTTGCCGGGGACGAGTTCTGGACTGAACTCGGTTTCGAGGATGGCCTTGAGCACGCGGCTGGCCTCGTCGCCCAGCTGGCCGGTGTCGGCCACCCACCGGATCAGGTACTGGATCAACGTTTTGGGCACGCTGGCGTTGACGTGGTAATGGGCCATATGGTCACCAACGCCATAGGTCGACCAGCCAAGTGCCAATTCGCTCAAATCGCTTGTACCCACGACGATCCCATGATGGTAATTGGCCAAGCGGAACAGATGGCTGGTGCGCTCACCAGCTTGCACGTTCTCAAAGGTGACGTCGTAGACCGGCTCGCCACGGGCATAGGGATGGCCGAGATCGCGCAGCATCTGCTCGCAACTCGGCCGGATGTCCAGCTCGTGAGCCTCGCATCCGACGGCCCGCATCAGGGCCCGGGCGTTGGCCAGCGTCCGTTGGCTGGTGGCGAAGCCCGGCATCGTATAGGCTTTGATATGCTGGCGTGGGTAGCCCAAAACATCCATGGCACGAGCGGCAACGATCAGGGCCTGCGTGGAGTCGAGCCCACCGGAAATGCCGATCACCACATGGGGGATGCGCGCGCTCTGGAGCCGTTTGACCAATCCCTGCACCTGAATGTTATAGGCCTCATAACAGCGACGATCGCGTAGAGTGGGATCAGACGGCACATACGGAAAGCGATCGTATTCCCGTCGACACAGCAGTCGCCCCGTCTTTGGCAGGTCCACCAAAAAGCGCACTTCTCGAAACTGACGCAGTGTCTCACGGTGATAGTTTAGACTTTGGCCAAAGGTGGTCTGCCGCATGCGCTCCTGGGCGAGACGTTCCAGATCCACGTCGGCCACGACCAATTGCGACTCGTAGCGGAAGCGTTCCGACTCCGCCAGGAGCGTGCCGTTTTCATACACCATCGCTTGACCGTCCCAGGCTAAATCAGTGGTGGATTCCCCGGTACCGGCGGCGGCGTAGAGGTAGGCAGCCATACAACGCGCCGATTGATTGGACGCCAGGCTGTGGCGGTACTCCGATTTGCCGATCGTCACATTCGAAGCCGACAAATTCAAGAGTACCGTGGCCCCAGCCAACGCGGCATAGGAAGAGGGCGGGATCGGCACCCAGAGGTCTTCGCAAATCTCCACGAATAGCGTTAATCTGGGCTCATTGGCGGCGCGAAAGAGCAGGTGTTCACCGAACGGGAGGGCCTCCTGCCCGCAGAGGTCGATGGTGGTCTGCGTCGCCGACGGGGCAGGCGCGAACTGCCGTAGTTCGTAAAACTCGCGATAGTTCGGAGGATAGGTTTTGGGGACGACTCCCAGGATGCGCCCACGGTACAGCACGACGGCGCAATTGAACAGGAGGTACTGAACCTGCAGCGGCATCCCCACCACCGTGAGGAGGTTTAGGTCAGAGGAAGCCTCGAGCACCGTTTGTAGAGCGTCGAGCGACGCATCCAGCAAGCTCTGCTGATGGAACAGATCCTCGCAAGAATACGACGATAAGCCCAATTCGGGAAACAGCGCCAGGATTGCCTGCTCCGCCGCTGCTCGTTGCATGAGCTCGACGGTTTTACCGGCGTTGAAGGCGGGGTCGGCTACCTGTACCTCGGGGACGCCGACGGCGACGCGGATGAAGCCGTGATTATATAGATTGAAGAAGTTGGACGCTGATTTCACGAGCGCAGCATCCTCACGATGTCCTCGCTTCGTCCGAGACCGGGGCCATTGACCTCTCCACCGTGCCGCCCCGAAGCCTGGCTGCCCTCACTCTGGCTCTCTTCTGAAGGGAGCTGATCCCACATCCCACCTTTCCCCCATGCCGGAGGCCACGCGTTCTGAATCCCCGATACCTCCCTCTGCCAGCATGAGGGGGGAGGGATGATACGCCTAGACAAGCGCCGATGCGGTCGTCAGGTTTTCAAGGAGTTTTCCCAACCCGCGGCTAGGTTGCACGATGCCGATCTTGAAGGCAGCCCAAATCGTCGCCTGATTGGAGGTGACCACCGGTTTGCCGATACGCTTCCGCTAGCCCATAGCCTACCGCCTTTGTCGCAAGGAACGGATATATTGCATCATAGATCGTTTTACTTCGGGGCACAAGCCCTCAGCATAGTACCCGCACTTCTTTGGCAGCGCCTTGATCGCAGGTGCTCAACGGACTATGATGCTGGGAGAGGGCTGTCAGGCCTACGACGATGACAAGAACGACAGAGGATCAGCGATGAAAATCACCGATATTCGTGCCCTCCAGCTGCGCCGACCGTTAGACCGTCCGCAGCGCGACGCTCGTGGCTCGCGGCATGAGCGTCGCTTTACGTTTGTCTTGGTCGAGACGGATGCCGGCCTCACCGGCCTCGGCGAGGCGTGCGGCGACGACGCCTTCATGGAGGCGATCATCGAGCGGCGCTTACGGCCGATGGCTATCGGCCTCGATCCCCTGGACGTCGAAACCCTGTGGAGTAAGCTCTATGCCTCGCGCGCATTCTGGGAGATGAGTGGTTCCTACGTCTGCGGCGTCAGCGCCATCGAGGTGGCCTGTTGGGACATCCGCGGGCAGGCGGAAGGTGTGCCGGTCTACGAGTTGCTCGGTGGCCTCGAGCGCGACCGCGTCGAGGCCTACGCCAGTGATCTGCATTGGGATGAACCGGGCCACATGGCCGATCTCGCCAGGCGTTATGTCGAGGCCGGCTTTCGCTTCGTCAAGACCCACATCGGCGCCGAGCGTGACGGGGACCTCGTCCGATTAGAGGCCATGCGCGAGGCGATCGGTCCCGACATCGGCCTGCTGATCGACGTCAACACGGCGTTCGATCGCGACACCGCATTGGAGCGCGGCCGCGACTATGCAGCCTTCGACCCCCTGTGGTACGAAGAGCCGCTTCCCCCTTACGATCATCAAGGGTCGGCGTGGTTGCGGCATCAGTTACCCATGCACATCGCCGGCGGCGAAAACCTCTACACCACGCATGGCTTCGAGCCGCTCTTGGCACGGCAAGCTTGCGACTTCATCACGCCCGATATCTTACGCTGCGGCGGCATCCGTCAGACCCAGCTCATCTGCGAGGCTGCGGAATGGTATGGAATCAGCGTTAGCCCGCACAGCTACTGCAGCGGCGTCGGCTTGGCGGCGACCTTGCACTTGATGGCAGCCTTGCCGCAAACCTTGCTGTTGGAGTTCGATCCGACGGGCACGGCCATTTACGAGGAATTATTCGTGCACCCGCTGGTGGTGCGAGACGGCCATGTAGAAGTGCCAACCGCAGCGGGCTTAGGCGTCCGCCTCACCGACGACATCATCGCACGCTATCGCTGACGCACTGCATAAACTCTCAGCGGCCCCCTCTCGGTGGTCACAAGGCTAGCTGTTGTTGAGACATGACCCTGGCGCCGCTTGCCCTCTCCCTACCGCCCTCACCCTAACCCTCTCCCGGTGGGAGAGGGGGCTTCATGCTTCCCCGGGGTGGAGGCTCGCCCCGAAGGTCAGCGTGCGGAGGGGTGACGCTCGCTAGGGTTCGTTCGACAGGACGAGCGTGCCCGCTGCCGACAGCATGCCGCCCATGCCGTTGACCAGCGAAATCTTGGCGTTCGGCACCTGACGCGGCCCGCACTCACCGCGCAGCTGTCGAGTGGCCTCGATGATCGGGAAGATGCCATACATTCCGGAATGCGTGTAGGACAGGCCGCCGCCGTTGGTGTTGATCGGCAAGGTGCCGCCGGGCGTGGACTTACCCTCCTCAAAGAAATACACCCCTTCGCCAGGTTTGCAGAATCCCAGGGACTCCAGCATGATCGGTGGCCCGGACGTAAAGGCATCGTACAGCATGATGTGGTTGAAGTCCTTGTAGGTGACGCCGGCCATGGCGAAGGCTTTTTGCCCAGCCAGTTTGGTCGCCTCGCTGAACGTCAAATCGTGCATCTGCGTCACCGAGACGTGCTCGCTTCCCTCCCCGGCGCCCCAGATGTATACCGGCTTCTTGGCGCAATCCTTGGCGCGATCGGCACGCGTCAACACCGCCGCCCCCCCAGCATCGGTCACCAAACAAATATTCAGGAGGTTGAAAGGATACACCACCGGGCGGGATTTCAGCACGTCTTCGATGGTGATCGGCTCCCGAAAGCGCGCCTTCGGGTTGAGACAGGCCCATTTGCGGGTGGACACCGCTACCTGCGCCCACTGCTCCAGCGTGGTGCCGTATTTGTGCATATGGCGCGTGGTGATCATGCCGAAGTTGGAAGGCGCAGGACCGAAGCCGTATGGCGCCTCGTATTGGCCACTGAGGCTGGTGTCGCGGCTGCGTGTGACGCCGACCTGCGAACGCCCGCTTTCGCCGTGGGAGATCACTGCCACATCGCACAGTCCATGGTGTAACGCCACCATGGCATGGCCCGCCATAATGATAAACGAACAGCCACCGACCGAAGTACCGTCAAGGTAGCGCGGCGTAATGCCTAGGGCCTCGCCGAGCAGCGCGGGCGAATGCTGCCCCGCTGTGAAGATGCCGTCGACATCGCTGATCTTCAACCCGGCGTCGCGGACGGCATTGCGAATCGCTTCCAGGTGCAGCGTGAGTTGGCTTTTCTGCGGCAGCGTGCCGATCTCGTCGCTCTCGTCAACCCCCACGATGCATACCGAACTGCGTAATTCCTTCATCGCTCTCGTCCTCTCTATCGACGTTATGGTCGGATGGTATGGGAAGACGCCACCGACCGTCCCCCTACTGCGCCGGCTGAAATAGTGGGATGGTGATCTCGTCGGTCAGCTTTTCGAAGACGACCTCGACCGACATGTCGCACTTCAGCACTTTGGGGTCAGGTTCGATGTTGACCAAGTTGGAGTACATGCGTGGCCCTTCGTCCAGCTCGATCAGGGCCAGGATATATGGCGGCTTAATCTTGTAGGCCGGATTGAAGGTTTGATAGGCGATTTCAAACGAATGAAGCTTGCCTTTTCCGCTGGCCTGGATCCAGGAGATGTGGTCCGAGTGACAGAACGGACATAACACCCGCGGATAGAAGAAGGGTTTACCGCAGGCGTCGCACTTCGGCAGTATAAGCTTGCCCTGTTTGAGGCCCTCCCAGTATGGTTTGGCTTCGGGCGTGATGGGTTGAGGAATGGGGCGGTTTGGTGCTTCCATAGTGATCCTTTCCTCCGTCACACAAATCGATGGTAGTAGAGAATGCTCAACCGATCGCCGGCGGATTGACGATTTCAACCTCCGCCCGGACAATTGGGGAAAAAGCGTTCCTGCACTCTATTGACCGGTCGGGAGTGGCCATCCCAACCAATCGGCGAGGCCTCGGCCCATGATGCAGCCCTGGTCGTCGTTGGAAAGAAAGCCCAGCTCCTCGGTAAAGAGCGTCACCGCCTGGCGATATGAGCAAGGCAGCCTCGACAGATCGGTGCCCCAGAAGACTCGACGCGGACCGTAAGCCTCGACGACGCGATGCATGTGGGGGTGGAGGCTCTTGAACGGCGATCCTGCCGTCTACCGCATCGCCGGAGCGTTGACGTGTCAGCGCTCCTGTGGTCGCTGCATGACAACTCTGAAGGAGCCATATAGGACACGGGCGGGTGTGCGCCACACTGTGGCATCGCTTGTATCATATTCCTCGCTCAGAATCCAGCCCTCCGTAGGCCATAGCTCTGCCTCACTTTGTTGCCACACCTGCTCTGAGCCGGTGCCCTCACCCTGACCCTCCCCCGAAGGAAGAGGGAATGCTAGCGCCACTGCTGAGGACTGCTGGTACCTTAACCTGGCGCACACGCGTTCTAAGAATGAAGGGACGGCCAGGCCTCGCCGAAAAGCATGGCCACAGAGTATAATACAGAGCAACGGCCGATACACTATACTTCGGAGAGCGAGCGTGAACACCGACGCTCAGCACCCACGTCCACGAGATACCCCGCCTCAGGCGACGGCGCGTCCAAAGAAACGATTTGGACAGCACTTTCTGGTGAGTCAGCGAGTGCTGAGCGGCATTTTACGCCTGGCGGAGGTGTCGTCGGAGGATCGCGTCGTAGAGATCGGGGCTGGCACGGGAGCGCTCACCGCAGCGCTGGCGGGCCAGGCACGGGAGGTGGTAGCGTTGGAAGTGGACCGAGACCTCATCGGGGCTTTGCAGCAGCGATTTGCCAGCCAACCGCATGTGCAGATCGTCCACGCCGATGCCCTGCGCTTCGATTTCGCTCAGATAGCACCACCCTTTAAAGTCGTGGCCAATCTACCGTACGGCAGCGCCACCGCCATTCTCATGCGTTTATTGGAACGACCATCCCCGATGTCCCTAGCAGTGGTTATGCTGCAGCGAGAAGTGGCGGCGCGGCTATACGCCACTCCTGGGACGAAAGCTTACGGCAGCTTGACGCTCATGGCTCAGTGGTACGCCACGATCGACAAAGGGTTCAACGTCCCGCCGGCAGCCTTTTCGCCGGCGCCAAAAGTCATGTCCACCGTGGTCAAGATCACGCCGCGCCCGGAGCCACCCGTCGAGGTCCGGGACGAGCCTCTGTTGTTTCGTGTCATCCATGGCGCTTTCGCCCAACGCCGCAAAATTCTGGTCAATGCCCTTGCCGCGGCATTATCGGACCAACTCACCGCCTCCCTTCTGGCTCGTGCCTTGACGGCAGCTGGCGTCGATCCACGCCGTCGCGGCGAGACCCTCACCCTGACGGAGTTCGCCCGCCTAACGGATGGGATCAGCGCTGTCATGATGGCCCAAAGCGAACGCCCGTCTCCGCCATCTCAGGGGAAGAGCCCTATGCCGCCTTGCAGTGAGCTCCGCGAGCAAGACTGATGAGTTATTGAGCCGCGGCCCTGCGGCACAGCCTCTCTGGTCGCCAACGCGGCTGAGACCCTTCAAGCATGGACTGCCCTGGGTAGTCTTTGAAGGCGCATCGTGAGACGGCTTTTTGCCGAGGCAGACGTTACAGCGCGCGATAGAAGGCCAGGACATCACGCCAAAACACTTTGATGACCGCTGTGGCTGGCACAGCGAGAAGAATGCCGAGAAAGCCGAAGAGGTCTCCCCCTACCAATACAGCCAGCAACACAACCACAGGATGTAGCCCCAGCCGCTCACCGACGATCTTCGGCGTGATCAGGTTCCCTTCCAGTGCCTGCACAACGATGAATACCGCCGCTACACCAACAAGGTGTTGCCAATCGCGGAATTGCAAGAACGTCAACACGAGGCTCGGCAGGAAGCCGATGATCAAGCCCATGAAGGGCACCAAGCTGGCCACGCCAGCGATGATTCCAAGGAGGATGCTGGAAGGCGTGCCGACCAATGACAGGCCGATGGTATACAGCACCATCAAGATCAGCGCCACCATGAGCTGGCCGCGCACGAAGCCCGACAGCAAGGCATCGATTTCAGCGATTTTGCTCATCAGCCAGTCGCGGTAGCTGAGCGGCAAGAAGTGGGGGAAGGCGCTCCGCATACGGTCGATATCGCGCAGGAAATAAAATGTGGCAACGGGGATGACCAAGAGGTTCAGGACCAGCGTGAAAATGCCACGCAAGCTTGCCAGCGTGCCCCCCACGACCAAGGAGAGATGGCTCAGGATCTGCACGGGCAAACCCTCGAACCACTGCAAAAGCTCTTGGAGGAAGGCTTGTACCCTGGCAGAGTCTATCTGACCTAGCCGTCTGATGATGGGGGTCAGCCATTCCTGGACAATCGTTACATAGCGTGGGAGTTCATGCGCCAGCGCCTCCACTTGGAAGCGGATCGTTGGATAAATTACCAGGATCAGCACGACGGCTGCGCCTGCCAAACAGAGCAGGAGTACAGCGATGGCCCCACTGCGGGGCAGGTGTAGCCGTTGCAAGGCATCCACCGCAGGATCAAGCAGATACGCCAGGGCAAAGGCCACGAAGAAAGGCGTGAGGACGACTCGCAAAGAGTAGATGACGAAGCCAGCGAGCGCCAGGCTGACCACCAGGATGAGGACCTTGACCCACCGTGTCTGCACCCAGGCATTCACGAAGGGGATCCCTCGTTGGCCCATGGATTATTGCACAGGCATCCGCTTATCAAGAGGTTGTTCGACCTTTTGCAGCAACCGGACGACCTGATAGAGATAGTGCAGGCCAGCGACCACGGCCAATACGCCCGTGGCGACGAACACCGGTACGAGGATGAAGGGACGGAGAGCCTGGAAGACGGCATGGCTTTCGAACACATAGAAGATCAGGCCAAGTACCACCGTCGCCATTTGACAAAACAGCGCGCCCCGGCCGAGGAGAGTGGGTCCCTCCAGGTGCCGGCCGGTCGTGAAGAGCACGATGCCGAAAATCAGGCTGAGGGTCACGTCGCGCGTGACCAATACGATTGTTAATGCCAGTGGCAGCCCCCCCAGGACGGCGAGGGTGATGAAGGTCGTCACCATCAGAAGCTTATCGGCGATAGGATCGAGGAAGGCGCCTAGGGTAGTTTGTTGTTGCCACGTCCTGGCGATGTAACCATCGAGAAGATCGCTGAGACAACTCAAGAGAAAGATAGTCAGCGCATAGACCCGTGCATCATAGACCAACAGCAGGACAAAAACGGGGATCAAGACGATTCGGAAACCGGTCAAGAGGTTTGGCAACGTCATCGAGGTACGATTCCAGCCTGGGTGATCAATGCGGCTTGGTGTGGGGCTCTTTGCGCCTTCCGCATGCGATGGGCATCCCCACTGGGCAAGGCTTCGATAGCTCGTGGCACCCACGTCACCTTCCTCACCCTCACAGCAGGGCTGCAATGATCGCATGCCTCGAAGTGCTGGGATTCTAGCAAAAATTTGGCTGCAGTGTCAAAGGGAAAGGGGGGATGGAGGGTGGTCAGGATCGAGTCCGGTGAGCCGGCGTAGGCCGGTGATCTCCGCGGCGGTTAGCGGTCGATACTGACCCAGAGCCAAGCTTTCGACATCCAGTCCGGCGAACTCGACACGACGCAGACGCTTGACCGGATGGCCCACAGCCTCGCACATGCGACGCACCTGGCGATGTTTGCCTTCCCAGAGGCGAATCTCTAACCAGGCATGACGTTGGCCCATCCGTGCCAGGCGGACTCGTGGTCGCATGGCTTTCGAGTCCCCGCCCCCGCCAATGTGAACCAGACGCTGCAGCGTCGCGAAGTCAGGAATGCCTTCCACCTTCGCCAAATACGTACGGCGTATGCGATAGCGTGGATGTAGCAAGCGTTGGGTCAACTCGCCATCGTTGGTCAACAACAGGGCGCCTTCGGTATCCCAATCGAGCCGGCCAACCGGGAAGAGGCGAAATTTGCAGCGTTTGATGAGATCGATAACAGTCGGGCGCCCGCGGTCATCCTCACAGGTGCTCACATAGCCGGCGGGCTTGTTGAGCAAATAGTAAACCTTCGGCTCGAAGTGGCGGAGCGGTTTGCCATCGACCACGATGCGGTCGATTCGTGGATCGGCTTGAGTGCCGAGCGCCGTGACGATCTTGCCATTGACGGCGACGCGGCCACGCCGAATCCACTCTTCCGCCTCACGGCGCGAGGCCAGACCAGCCTGGGCGAGCAGTTTTTGCAAACGCACCCGTACCGGTGCGTTGTCTCGAGTCGACATCGGTGCTTTCCTCCCCTGTGGCACAATCTATCTGGTCCCATCGCCGCCGTCAACAGTTGACACCCTTGTGCAGATTCATTATCGTGACAGTGCTCTCCCTATGTAAATACAGCCAGAAAATGTCCATTCGGCCCAAGATGTAAGCGCATGGCAAGCACTGCGGTCCACGGTTTGCGGGGAACCCATGGCGGCATCGATCAAGACAGATCCCAAGGCTCAGTGGCGCGGCACGGTTGTAGAGTTTTTCCAGGACAAGAAGCTGATGATCGGCGTCTGTTTGGAAGCCAAAGGGGAGCGTTTTCTGGTACTGACCGAAGGTGACCGCGAAATCAGCCTGCCAGAAAGCCGCTTCTTGCATGTGGCACCGCACGCCTTGAATATCCTGAAAGGACGCGATCAGCTGCTTCAGGGCCTACGCGAGATCGCCACGCGGCGGGAAGAACTCCGCGCCCGCATCGATCTCGCCGAGGTGTGGGAACTGATCTGGGCCGAACCGGAGACATATGACTGTGGCTTTCTTGCCGGTTTGGTCTTCGGTGAAGAGGTGACCGCCGACCACACGGCGGCGATGTTCCGCGCATGCTGGGAAGACACCATCCACTTCTCCCGGAAAGGCGAAACCTTCACACCCAACCCGCCGGAGACGGTGGAGCAGCTGCTGCATCAAAAGATCCGCAAGGAAGAGCGCGAGCGCGAACTCGCAGCTGGCGCAGCATTCATCAAAGCCATTTGGGAGGGTAATACGCCGACACCCGAGGAAGTGGCGGCGCAGGCCACATGGATCGAGGTGCTGAAGGAATATGCCCTGCACGACAGCGAGGCGCCACGCTATCGCCTGGCGCGAGAGCTCTTGAGCCGGGCGGAGGTGAGCGCCGCCGATGCGCCGTTCAAACTGCTAGTTCGCCTGGGTGTTTGGGATGAAGACGAAAACCTCCTGGTTCACCGTCTCGGCGTGCCCACCGGTTTCCGGTCCGAAGTGCTGCAAGAGGCCGAGGCGGCGGCGCGGGCGGCTCTGGAACAGGAAGTCAACGGTGGGGGGCCGCGAACCGATCTCACCCAGCTGCATGCCATTAGCATCGACAGCGAGCTTACCCACGATATCGATGATGCTTTGAGCTACTCCATGCAGGATGGTTTAATCGAGCTGGGCATTCACATCGCCGACCCCGCTAGCGTGATTCTCGCCGATAGCCTGCTCGACCGTGAGGCTCGCGACCGTGCGACATCGATCTACTTTCCCGAAGGGAAGATCCCCATGCTGCCGCCCATCCTGTCGGAGAAGGCGCTAAGCCTGGTCGCGGGGGAGGTGCGGCCGGCGATGAGTATGCTGGTCACGTTAACGCCAGAAGGCGAGGTCGTCGATTTTCAGATCACCCCCAGCCTGATTCGTGTGAAGGAGCGTCTGACTTATGAAGCGGCAGAGGCGCGGATCGGCAGCGATCCAATCCTGACGCAATGCTTCGAGTTGGCCAAACGTCTGCGTGAGGTGCGTTTCGCCAACGGAGCCATCTCCTTGCCCATCCCCCAAGTCGAGCTTTTCGTCGATCGCAAGAAGCGGATTACGCTGCGACGGATCGACCGCGAAGCGCCGAGTCAAATTTTGGTGTCAGAGCTGATGATCTTGGCGAATTCCTTGGTCGGACAATTCTGCGCTCAACGCCAAATTCCCATCGTCTACCGCGGTCAGGCAGCGCCGCGCGAGACCTTTCCCATCGCGCTCACTTATGATCCAGTGCGGCATTATCGGCAGCAACGCGCTATGAGCCCAGCGCGGATCAGCCTTGAGCCAATGCGCCATAGCAGCCTCGGCGTCGAGGTCTATACCACGTTTACCTCGCCGTTGCGGCGTTATGTGGATCTGCTGTCGCATCGACAGCTCCACGCCTATTTGCAGCGAGGTGAGCCGTTATACGGCGAGGAACAGCTGCGCCCCATTCTGACCGAAGTGGAAACGGGGCTCAGTCGGGCTGGCATAGTCGAACATGATCGCCAGCGTTATTGGCTGCTCAAATATCTGGCGCAGCGGCAAGGCGAGCTGCTTAATGGCGTGGTACTCGACCGCTTCCCCCGGAATTATCTGGTGCTCCTGCTCGATGTGATGTATGAGGTCGATATGCCGGCCGCGGGTAAGGAGTTAGCGCCGGGAGACTGGGTGCAGGTGCGGCTCGAAAGCGTTCAACCCCGCAGCGGTTCGCTCAAGGTGGTATTGGTCGGCAGCGCCGCTCCTGAAGGTCAGCCGTGAGCTTAGGCCGGGGAGGGAGATATCTCCGGCGTGATGAGACAGGCCGGGCGCTGGTTTGCGGTGGGACATTGCTGTTGCTCTGCTCCTTGCTGATGGGTGACACCTGGGCGGGGAGGGCTGGACTTGCCCCACATCAAACCGGTCAGCCAAAAGATCCTTGTCCCCGCTTGCTCGGCTTGAGCGCCACCCACCTGCGTCAGATTCTCGATGCTCGCCTGCGGCGTGCTTTCCCGGTGACAGCTCAACTGGCCGAGGGGAATGCACAATTGTCGGCGCTCTCTCTGCGTCTTCTGGATTGCGAACGCCAACGCCTCGTCCTGTCGGGGATGTATAGATTCCGCGGCAACATCGGCGTGATGGATCTCACCCGGCGGGGAACGGCCGTCTTTCAATTGCGTCTAACGCCGCAGGCAGGGCAGCGCCAAGTGTGGCTGGAAGCCCCTGAGATCCTTGAAATCACCTTCGACAACCCCGCCCCCTGGTTTGATGGCAAAGCCATCCAGAACTGGATCCTCGAGCTATTCTCCACGCCGACCTGCGTCAATGTCCAGAATGGGCAACCGTGTTGATCTCACTGCCACAGCGCGGCCTATCGCATCCATTCTCGTTGGACGAATCCCGCTCGCCTTCAGTTCCTCTCCGCTACCCCCCTGCCTTATCCCGGCGGCAGAGCTGACAAGGGAGCTATGGCGACGGCATATTTCTTCCCCAACGTGGAGCCACCCTCACCCCAACCCTCTCCCGGCGGGAGAGGGAGCAACGCACTAGGATCAGAGTCATGTCGAAAAAGCCTCCCCGTGTGAGCCATCGAGGGGGAAGGGCCATGTACTTCCTGTGAGGGGTTCGGGTGGGAGTGAAAAGGCCGGATGTAAGACAGCAAGGGCGACTGCGCTTGCGTGGCTCCGGGAACGCATTGACCCGCCAAGAGGATTCCTCTATACTGGCATATCAAACAAACGGTCGATTCAAGACCCGATAGCTCATGCCGTGTGAAGGCTTCCCTCCATGGAACACCTCAAACCCGCCTCGATGACTTGCACGGAAACACCCGCCAAAGCGCGCGTACCGCTCATTTCTCCCGACCGTCCCTCTTACAAATGGTGGGTGGCCGCCACAGTGATGTTAGGCGCCTTCCTAGTGGTGGTCAGCGGTGCCACCGTGAACGTGGCGCTGCCCCCCATCATGACGACGTTCAGTCTGAATCTGGATGAGGTGCAATGGGTCATCACCGCCTACATGATCGCCAGCGCCGTGCTCATTCCTACCGTCGGCTGGCTGGGCAATCGCCTCGGGAATCGCAATCTCTTCCTGGTCAGCCTACTGATGTTCATTTCCAGTTCTGCCCTTTGTGGTCTGGCCTGGAGCGGCGGCGCGCTGATTTTCTTTCGCATTCTGCAAGGGATCGGCGGCGGTCCGCTCATCCCCATGGCCATGGTGCTGATCAACGACGCCTTCCCGCCGCGGGAGCGAGGTTTGGCGATGGGACTGTTCGGGCTGGCAGCGGCATTCGGGCCAGCAGTGGGACCCGTTCTGGGAGGCTACCTGACGGACTACCTAAGTTGGCGGGCGGTGTTTTATCTGAACGTGCTCCCGGGATTGGTGTGTATGGGGTTGGTCTTCGTTGTGATCCCCAGCACCCGCGAGGAACATCGGCGCTCGATGGATCTGCCCGGCCTGATCACCCTGGCGGTGTTTCTGGTGAGCTTGCTCATTGCGCTGAGCCAGGGACATCGGCAGGGGTGGGATTCGCCGTATATTCAGCGCCTGTTTCTCGTGGCCGGCGTGACGTTTGTGGCGTTTGTGGTGATCGAACTGTGGCGTGCCGAGCCGTTGGTGGATCTGCGTCTGTACGGCAATGTGGCCTTCGCCATCGTGTCGGTGGTGATTCTGATCAATGCCGTAAATTTCTGGGCCAGCAACTTCATGCAGACGATCCTGATGCAGCGCACGCTCGATTACACCCCTGCCCAGGCTGGCTTCGCCACCCTGCCGGGCGCCTTCGCCATGGCCTTTACGACGCTCGGAGCGGGGCGATTGGCCGATGTCTTTGATCGTCGCGCCATCATTCTGGTGGGACTAGGGCTGTTTGCGCTGTCGTGCTATTGGTTCTCCCACGTCAGCCTGGACACCCCGATGGAGATGATCATCTGGATGATCGCCGGGCGCTATTTCAGCATCGCCTTTGTCTTCACGCCGATGAACGCCGCCTCGCTGATGACGCTGCCCCCAGACAAGGTGCGCATGGGGTCAGGGCTCATCAACATCATGCAGCAAGGGATCGGCGGGACTACCGGCATCGCCATCATGACCACCTTCCTGGAGCATCGGGTCCTCTATCACACCAGCATGCTGGACCAGCAGCAGGTGCTCTCCACGCTGGATTGGTCGGAGATTTTGGCCCCGGTGCGGGAATTCGTGGCCAGCATGGGCGCCGTGGACGCAACGGCCCGGCTGCAAACGCTCGGCCTCTTGCAGCGTCATCTCTCCCTCGAAGCCACGGTGACCGCCTATCAGGATTGTTTTCTGCTGATGACCCTTCTCTGCGTCGTGGTGATGCCGCTGGTGTTTTTCCTGCGCCGGCCATCGGGGCGTCTGCGCTAACGCTCTATGCCAGCGGAGGCTGGCGCCGATGCCAGTCGGTGTGCCGCTCATAGGCATCGGCCACCCGTAACACCGTAGCCTCGTCGAAGGGCTTCCCGGCGATCTGCAGGCCAATGGGTAATCCGCTCTGGGTGAAACCACAGGGCACCGAGATGGCCGGCAGGCCGGTGAGATTGAACGGACGCATCAGACGCAACAAGGCCTCCCGCGTTGACGTCTGGCGGTTGGCCAGACGCACGTGAGCGTCGCCAAGGCGCGGGGCGGCGACCGCCGTCGCCGGGACCGCCAGCACGTCGACCTCCGACCAGAGTTGGGCCGCCTCACGGCAGATGCGCGCTCGCAAGCGTTGGGCTTTGAGATAAGCCACCGCAGGGACGAGAAGTCCCCATTTCAGCCGCAGGGCGATGTCGGCATGATACGCCTCGGGCTGGGTTCGGATCCAGGCCTCATGAAAGGCGGAAGCCTCGACGAGCACCAGGATCAGCGCCGCCAGGGTGGTATAGCGCAGGGCCGGCCACGATACCACGCGCACGGATGCCCCCAAGCTCTTCAGCACATCGATGGCGTCGTGGACGCTTCGCTCCACTTCAGGATCGAGTACCTCGAAAAAGTACTCGCGTGGCACGCCGATGCGCAGCCCTCGCACCTCGCCGGTCAGCGCTGCACCGTAATCGGGCACTGGCAGCCGTGCCGTGCTCGGGTCTTTGGGATCATGGCCCGCCATCGCTTGCAGCAACAGCGCCGCGTCCTCGACGGTCTTCGCCATTGGGCCGGCATGATCGAGCGACCAACTGAGTGGCGTGATGCCATAGCGGCTGACGCGACCATAGGTGGGCTTGAGGCCCACGATGCCGCATAGCGCCGAGGGGATACGGATCGACCCGCCGGTATCGGTCCCCAGCGCGCCCAGGCACAGCGATGCCGCCACGGCCGCCCCGGAGCCACTGCTAGAGCCGCCAGTCAGACACTCGGTATTCCAGGGATTGCGTGCAGGGCCGTCGTGCATATTGTCGCCATCGGGACCATAGGCGAATTCGTTCATGTGCAACTTGCCCAGCAAAATCGTCCCGGCCTCCGCCAAACGCGCTGCAACCGTGGCATCCTCGGTGGGGATGTGCTGGCGCAAAATCTTCGACCCCGAGGTGGTGCGGATCCCCTTGGTGGCGCACAGATCCTTCAGCCCGATGGGGATGCCATGCAAGGGGCCGCGGCGTCGCCCGGCACGGATCTCTTGCTCCGCCACCCGGGCCTCCGCCATGGCCTGCTCGGGAAGAACAGTGAGAAAGGCGTTCAGGAGGGGATTCAGACGCTCGATGCGCTCCAACATCGCCTGCGTCAAGTCCACCGGGGAAAGCTCGTGGGCGGCGATACGCCTGGCGACTTCAGCGATGCTCATCGTGGTGACGTTAAGCATGCGAATACTCCTGTGGGCCTATGCCAGGAAGCGCTTTGCCGTCGACAGTGAAACAGTGAAGATGAGAGACAGGGTCATACTGGGTGCTGCGAAACGGCTCGCCCATCAACGTGAGAGGCGAGACGGTCCGCTGCACCCAGCATGACAGAGGCCCAGGGGCTGCGATACCCCCTAGGCTAGGGCGGTTGGCTGTTCGATCGGCAAATCCAGCCGATCCCCCCACTCCTTCCATGACCCGATGAAGTTGTGCAGCCGGGGGTACCCCAGCAGGCGCAACGCCAAATAGGCATGGGAGGAGCGGTAACCGCCTTGTCAGAACGGTACGCAGGCTTTCTCCCGCGTAATCCCCCGAGCTTCATACATGGCCCGCAGCTCGTCGCCCGTTTTAAAGGCACCGTGAGCGTCGAGGTTGTTGGTCCATTCCAGATGAATGGCACCGGGGATGGTGCCACCTCTGGCGGCGCGCACGCTTTTCCCGAGGTATTCGTCGTCTGAGCGCGTATCGATGATGGCGACATCGGCATCGCGCAAGTGCGCATACAGCTCGTCGGCGCTCCAGTGCACCTCTGGACGTGGGCGACTCCGGAAGGTCGTCGGTTTGGGCGACTCCATCTGACGCGAAATCGGCAACCCCGCCGCCTTCCAGGCGTTGAAACCCCCGTCCAGGACGTGTGCATCGGTGTGGCCGAGGTACTCCAGCAGCCAGAAGCCTCGCGCCGCACGCATCCCTGCGATGGCCTCGTAAAACACGACGGGCGTGTCGAGATTGACGCCACGCGACTCGAACAGGTGCTCGATGGTCCACATAAACGCCCGCAACGGCTCCGGCGACGTATCGTTCAGGCTGATGCCGAAGAGGTCGAAATGGATCGCCCCCGGAATCCAACCCTCTTGGATCAACGTAGGCGTCGGCCGCACATCGATGATGCGCAGGGCGGGATCATTCAGCCGCGTCTGCAACTCTTGCGGCGACCATAAGAGATCTGGATTGACGTACCCTTTATCCACCATGACGTTACTCACCCCCTTTCTCACCGGCATGGGCCGGCCCGTGCGGTTGAAGCCAACCCCATATTCTGCCCGTGTGCACGTATAGCTCTCAGCAGCTTAGCCAACAAGAAGGCAACGGGCTGAGGACGGAATGCAGTTCCGTCAGCAGCGTTCTACCACATCTGCAGTTCCAAAGAAAGTTAGCATTGCATGGCACTCCATGGCGACAGCTATCATAGAGACCGTCGCCAAGCCATGGCGTGAGGAACTCGCCAAAGGAGAACGGCGCAGGGAGGGTGCCATCAAACCCCCTCGGCGATCAATAGATTAGTGATGGCGGTGCGTTGGCGTAAGGCCTTGGCGTCTCGATATTCCTCCGAGGCCCACCACTGTTTGGCACGTTCCACGCTGTCAAACTGGATGATCACCAGACGCTTGGGCTCCCAGTGGCCCTCCAGCGTCTCGGTCTTGCCGCCGCGCACCACGAACCGGCCACCGTAGGCTTCGATGGTGGCAGGGACCATGTTGCGATACTGTTCAAAGCCCTGTGGATCGGTGATATCCACTTCAGCGATCACATATCCCGCCATCGGATCGGCTCCTCTGCCTGTGCTACTTCGTCCCAAACCCTCGCCCGCAAGTGGGTGACTTATCCACCCTCGTTGGACACCTCACCTGTATGCCGGCGGGCTCCTCTGGCTCTTGTAACAGACCCCCTCCGGTGTGTCAACCAGTTCAAGTCCTCTCCCGCCAGCATGGCGGACGCTACCGATCCCTCCCCATGAGAGCCGGTGGGGACGAGTGGCAAAATGGCTCGCACGGCCGAACCATGGCGTCGCAAGCTCGAGGCTGTTGTTGAAAGGTGAGTCGCAGGGTTATAATCCAGCACGCCCGTTCCTGAGAACGGGCCATAGGCTACCTCATCCTCTCCGCGACATCGATGATCCCCCACCGACCGACCCGATGAGCGCCTGATAGGAAATACTGGCAGGCCTCTCAACGCTGTGTGGCAATGATCGAGGAGTGAGTCGATGCATGAGTCGAGAGCGTCCGACATAGGCGTGGCCGTCATGCTCACTTGCCTGGTCGCGTTCATCTGCTTGGTGATTTCCAGCTCCGCAGGCGAGTTACCGCGCCTCTTGCCCGTGGGAGAGAAGCTGCCCACCGAGGCACCAGCGCAACAATCTGAAGCGCCCAAAGAGGCCCCCGACGCCATGGCCATCTTGCAGGAACGGCTGAAAACGGCCACGGAGGCGTATGAGACGTTGAAGCGCGAACTGGCCCCGCGCCTCGCTGAGGCACACGCCAACCTCCAGCAGGTTTCTAGTGCCCTGCAGCAGGCGGTGCGGCCCGAGGAAACACAGTGGCTCGAGGAGGAAGTGCGCCTGGCCGGCGAATGGCTCTCGCTGCTGGGACACCAACTGGTCTTAGCCGAAGAAGAGGTCCGAGTTGCTGAGGGCTTACTGGAGATCGCGCAGCGGCGCGCCGCCCTGTCCGCAGAGAAAGCGCAACATGAGGACGAATTGCGCGCTAAAGCCTTAACGCCACAGGATGCGAAGCTAGCCACCGCCGAGGCAGAGGTCGCAGCCGATCGCGTGGTGGTGGCGACAGGCAGGGTCGAGACGCTGCAAGAAGAGCTGCTGTCGCTCGAGAAAGAGGTGGCCGAGTTCAACCTGGCGAGCACCAGAGCCCAGCAGCAGGTCGATGCCTTGGTCGAACGAGTGGCGGCACAGCCGAGTGGGACGGAGAAGGTGGCGCTGGAGCGCGAGCTGGCCCGAGCCCGGCGACAGGCGAGGGGGCTACAGAAAAAAGCGGAGCTGGCCCAAAAACAGCTTGAGTTGACGCGTGGAAAATTAGAATTAGCCAAGCAGGATCACGATTTCCTGGTGGCCCAGTCGGAACACCTCGCGGCACGAGCGCAAGCCATACGCGCCATCGTCGGACTGAGCCTGGAAGATCTCAAGGCCGAACAGGAGGAGGTCTCCGCTGCACAACGGGCCGCGGAGGCCGAAAAGCAGAAAGCAGAAGCGGAACAAGCCAAGGCACAGCAGGAGCGGCAACAGGCCCAAGCTGCGTTAGCGCAGGCCAAAGTGGCGAGAGAGCAGGCAACCACACCTGCTCAGCTCAGATTGGCGGAGCTGAATCAGCAGCTGGCTGAAAAACGCGCTGAGCTCGCGCAAAAGAAGGCTGACCTCGCCAAGGAGAAGATCGAAGTCGCTAGCAAGGCGGCCGAGGTCGCCCAGAAACGGCTCATCCTCACCACCAGGCGCCTTGAAATCGAGCGCCGTGCGCTCACCGCCACGGAGATTCTCGATCAATACGAACTCGCCAAAGCCGAGGCCTCCAGAGCGCTCAAAGCCGCCCAGGCATCTCGCGCCAACGCTGAATTGGCCAGGCGCGAAATGGAAGCGTTCAAGCGCGAAGCCGAGCTTGCCCAACTGAAAGTCCAAGCCGGCAAAAGTCAGGCCGAGGCACATCCTCCCGATCCTGTCATGCGCGAGACGGTGCGTGCCCTCGAAGGACATGCCAGACTTGCCGAGGAGCGTGCGCAGGTGGCTGAGGAATGGGCCAATGTGCTGCAGGAGCGCGCGCGGTTGGCGGCGGAAGGGGTGCAGATCAGCACCGACCTCACGCAGTTACTCGGCATGCACCGCGCCACTTATCAACTCTGGAAGCGTGAACCATCGAAGATCTCATGGGGCGTGGTGGATGAATTCGCGACCGACCTCGTGGTGCTGCGTAGCGCGCTAATCATTGGCCTGTCAACCCTACCAGGCAGAATCGTCGATGGATTGGTCGGTCTAGCGTATCCGTCGCATTACTGGGAAGTGCTGGGGAACGCCACCGGCATGGCGATCGTGTTCATGCTGGCGGTGGTGGGCGCAACCTGGCTTCGACATCGCCTGCATCCAGTGATCACCCGCCAGGAGGCGTGGTCCGAGCCGTCGTCCCGCCAGAAATCCCTGCGCGCCATAACACGCCTCCTGCATGCTACGGTCCTGGCGGTGCTGCTGTTCATAGCCAGCCTGCTCTCGCTGCGTGTTGCGACCGCCGGGCGAACGTTTCTGATTGTGGTGGCGATGGCCGCTGCAGGGGCCGTAGCCTATACCCTTCTCAAGGGGATTTTGCAAGAGCTGTTCATGCCGTGGAATCCAGGCCAACGCTTGATCACCTGCCGGGATAGCATCGCTGGCTTTCTCTATACCCATCTGCGGCGCATCAGCCTATACGCGGCAGTGGGGTTGACGCTGATCTACATCCTGCAGGCCGTCGAGTATCGCGAAGGCATCGTCGAGCTCCTCCGCTTGGCCTTCGATGTGGGCTTGCTCGTGCTCTGTACGCTGACAGCCGCCAACAAAGAGGCCATCGTCAGTTTGCTGCCGCACGCTGAAAACCGTCTGGAGAAGAGCATCTATGTGATCGTCACGCAGGTCTATCCCCTGCTGGTCGTAGTGCTGATCTGTATCATCGCGCTATCCACCTTAGGGTATGTCAATATGGCCAAATTCTTGGCCGTATCCTGCGCCCTGACCGCCGCCGTCTTGGCGGCGGCCCACCTCGCTTGCAGGGGCATCGATCGCCTGTTGCGGTGGCGATTCCTCACGAGGCGCCCCATGGCAAGCGATGTGCTCCTGAGCGCCGAGGCACGCGGAACCATGTATGTGGTCCTCACGCACGCCCTCTGCTACTTGGTCTACATCGTCGCCATTGTGGTGATCGCGGGCATTTGGGGCGTAGACTTGAGCGGAGTCTATGCCACGCTCACCTCGGAAACTGCCCAGGATTATTACCAACGGCTAGCGGCAGCCATCATCATCATCGTCGTGAGCTCCCTCTTCCTGCGCTCGACGTATTACCTGATCGACAAAATCTTCAATCTCTCGGCCGAAGAAGCACGGGCCTGGCGCCGCAGGATTGCCCTCGGCGATAAGGGTCGGACCATTGCGCCGTTGCTGAAGAGCTTACTCAAATACTCCACGATATTCGTCGCTGGCGTGCTTGTGCTGCGTGCCATGGGCGTCGATCCCACACCTATCATCGCCGGAGCCGGCGTGATTGGTCTGGCGGTGGGCTTCGGCGCTCAGACTCTGGTTAAAGACGTCATCGCCGGTTTTTTCCTGCTCTTCGAGGGCGTCATCGCGGTTGGCGATGTGATCACCTTCGGGGCATCCGGTGGCGTGGTCGAAGAGGTTGGCCTGCGGGTGACCAAATACCGCACATTCTCGGGCGAGTTATGGGTGATTCCCAACGGTGAAATTCGTGCCTTCGGCAACTTCAATCGGCAGTGGACGCGGGCCGTCGTACCGGTGGGCGTAGCCTATGAGCAGGATGTAGGCAAAGCTATGCGCATCCTGGAGGAGGTCGGCAAGCAGTGGGCCGAGGAGCGACGCGATATCGTCCTCGAGGAGCCAGAGGTGCAGGGAATCCTCGCCTTCGATGACTCGTCCATCAGCCTCCGCCTGGTAGTCAAGGTTAGGCCGCTCCAGCATTGGGTGGCAGAGCGACAACTGCGATGCCGGATTAAAGAGGCCTTCGACCGTGAGGGCATTGAAATCCCCTTCCCGCGCCGGGTGATTTACACACACCACGGCGCGAACAACACGGAGGACGGCGACGGCGACCGCCCCCTGCAATCGAAGCGCGTTCAGAAGGTGGAGGAGAGCACAGCGTAAGCCTTGACACACTGGGCCAGACAGCTTATGCCCCTTCCTGCCTTAGCTCCTTGTCGACCGGACGGAAGACGAGCCTGTAGCGGGTTTCAGATCAACGTCTGGTAGGTCAGGGCCGTCAGTCTTATTTCTGGCTCTATCCCCCTCCCCCGGAGGGGTTACTTTTCCCCACATTTCTGGAAGTCATTGAAAGATTGGGAGATTCAAAAGCCCCTCCAAGGGCCGCAACAAAATCAGCATCTCTCAAATTCCAAAGGTTTACAAAAGCTCCCTCAAAGATGTGGGTAAAGGTAACCCCGGAGGGAGAGGGGGAATAAGGTCGTCAGGTAAGCCGGGTGGAGATCAACGCTTTGGCGTGATCGGGGAAGGGCCTACGGTCAAGGAAGGACGGGCGGTGGCGATGGCCTGATCGATCGTCGAGCGCAGGTGCGAAAACAGCAGATCGATCCGCCCTTTGCGCAGATCGGCATAGGCTTGCTGCGCCTGCGAGGCACGCTTAGCGTCGCCCAACTTGGCATAGGTCAGGGCCAGTGCACGATAGGCCTCGGCAAAGCGCCCATCCAGTTGCGTGGCGGTCGCGTAGGCCTCAGCGGCCTGGCGCAACTGGTCGGGCGTGGAGGCTTCTGCCATATACGCATTCCCCAAATAGTAATGGGCTACAGCATCGTGCGGCTGGAGTCGTAGCACGCGGTCGAGTTGCGCGACAGCTTCCTCCACCCGCCCGGCCTTCAGTTCAAGACGGGCATTCTCACGCACCAAGAGACGGGTGCGCTGCTGATAGACATCGTTCTCAGACGCCGCCAGCGGATTGGGTGACCCTCCAGTCGGCAATGCTTCCAGCACTGTGTGCACCCAGCGTCGACGCTCTTCGTGGATCGATGGTTGTCCCCACCAAAACGGCTCCTGTGCGCCAAGGGCACGGCTCGTGGCTTGTAAATGCGGCAGGGTACGCTCGGCCTCGCGAGGATCATAGCCGGCACGGACCATCGCCTCGACGGCGAATTGATCGGCCTCCTCTGCCAGCGTCGGGTTATAGCGCCGCACCGACGCGAGCAGGGCCAGCGCTGGCTGGGTGCGGGTATACAGCGAGGTGGCGGGATCGAAACGATGCGATGCGCCCGGACGCCTGGACAAGGCGTAAGCGATCTCGAAGGCGTCATCGTGCAATAATTCCTGCACGCTGGGGCGTTGCAACAACACGGCCGGGTTCGCGCCGCCGCTGACCGAGATGCCTAGCGGTGCCAACAAGGGGCCTAACACGAGAGGGGTGGTCACGAAGGCCACCCGTCGCCAGAGATCTTTGCTGCGCTCCTGCCGCAAATACCGAATGGCGTGGCGGTGCACGATATGCCCGAGTTCAGACCCGAGAACCAGCGCGAGTTGAGCCTCGTTTTCCAGCCGTGCCAGCAGGCCGGAATGGAGGTAGATCGCCCCATTGGGCAGGGAAAAGGCGTTGAGGGAGGGATTGGCGAGGACATGCACCGAGATGGCCATCCCGCCATGGGCTAACTCGGGGGGCATGAGACCGCGAGCCACGCTGGTGAGATAGTCTTCGAGAAGCGGGTCGCGGAGTAGATGTCCACTCACACTGAGCCGCCGATGCTCGCGCGCTGCCTGCTGCCAGACCAGCGCCTCATCTGGTTCTAAGGCCGCTGACAATCCTAGCGTATCCAGCGGCGGCAAACGGCTCGCACAGGCCGCGCACAGAACCATGCTGATGATGGCTAAGAGCATCGCGTGCAGCCATACCCTCTGGTGCGCCACCCTCGATCTCTGCCCCTTGCACGACCTCCATCGTTCGTTCCAGCCCGTCATCTTTATTGGCCTCCTCATACCCGAGCCCTCGCTGGAACAACGCGCTGCTTGTGCCCCGGATCTTCGGCACCCATTGAAGAGTTCATGCCAGCGCATGGCATAGCGCTACGACCTCGGATGCCTGCCTGAGCGTGAATCCAGGACCCAGTTATCCTGGCAACCCGCTCTAGGACGAGGTCTCGCTTTTTAGTAAGGCAAGAAATTCGATGAAGCTCTGCACTTTGAGCGCCTGTTCGCGGACCTCGGGCTTGCTGAAGGTCTGCTCGATATCCGCCAGGATATCTAATTGTGCGCCCCCGTCATTCTCCGGGGTGAGCAGCAAAAAGATGATCTGGGCCGGTTTGCCATCGAGCGCATCGAAATCGATCCCTGGGGTCGATAGGCCGACCACCACGACCGGAGCCTTCAAACCCTCGATCCGGGCATGTGGCGCTGCCACACTGTTGGAGAGCCCTGTTGACATTATCTGCTCGCGGGCCAAGACGGCCTCGGTAATGGTTTCGGGCGAGATCCCTGCAACGGGGGCAGCCACGTGTGCCAGAGTCTTGATGGCGGCGACGCGGTCATACGCTCGCAACGGATTGACGAACCCCCTAGCCCGTAGGTAAGGAATCAACCGATGAGGCTCCGAGCGCCCGAGGATGCGCTGCATCATGGGGCCACTCAGCATGGAGGTACCCAACGCCATGACGACGAGCGCCACGAAGAGTCGTTCGTGAATCAGACCATACTGCAGGGCCAACAGCCCGAGGATGATCTCCATGGCGCCGCGAGCGTTCATAGCGAAACCCAGAGCCCACGCCTCATGCGGTGGCATACCACTGCAACGCGCCGCCACGCCGCACCCCACGACTTTGCCCAGGCAGGCGACGACGCAGACGGTCAGGATCAGCATGCCATCGAAATGCGTCGCAAAATTGACCTTCAATCCGATACTGGCGAAGAACAACGGCGCGAAGATGAAGGAGACAAATTGATGGATCACTGCGCGGGTCTGTTCGCGTAGGTGAGAAGAATCGCCGATCGCCACCCCGATTAAGAAGGTGCCAAAAATGGCATGAACCCCGATATATTCCGTAAACGCGGCTCCGAAAAAAGCCAGGGACAGGGCAAAGCCGAGAATACCCCCCGGCCACGCGGTATGCGCCTTAATCCATGGCAATATCCAATGAATGAGCCATCGCCCGGCCGTGAGCATCACCACCGCAAAGCCGAGGGTAAGGCCGATCGTCTGATCCAGGCTCACCCCGGAGCGAACGCCCTCAACGAGCAGGCCAAGGATCACCGCGAATACGATCCACCCGACGACATCATTGCAGACCGCAGCTGCGATGATGATCATGCCGAAATCGCTGCGGTAGAGATTGAGGTCCATGAGTGTTCGGGCTATGACGGGCAGCGCCGAGATCGACAATGCCGTGGCCAAAAAAAGCGCAAAGATGAGCGGATCAACCTCCCCTTCCCAGCCGAACAACAGAGGTGCAGACCAGCTAGCCGGAAACCCCACGGCAAAGGGCGCGACAATCCCGGCAAGGGCGACCGTCAATGCGGCCTTCCCTTGACGCCACATCGTCGAGAGGTTGACTTCCATGCCCGCGACGAGCAGAAAGAGCGCGATCGCCAGGGTCGTGAGGCCCTCCAATACCACGGCATTCTTGCCCTGCACCGCAAAGAGGACATTGCTCCATTCAGGCGCTAGAGCCCCAAGCACCGTGGGACCAAGCAGAATGCCGGCCAGAATTTCCCCCAAGACCGCCGGTTGGCGAAAACGCTTGGCTATTTCGCCCAGGCAGAGAGCGAGGGCAAGTAAAACCCCCAAAGAGAGGAACATGATGGTGACTTCATGGTGGGTCAACCGATCCACGGAGCGTCCCCCTGCCGCGTTATCGATCTGCACCGTAGGGGTCGATGGCGACGCCGTGCCAGGCGCATGCTCATGAGGTCTCCACTATTACCTGAAATTAGCCGGAAAGGAAACAGCTTTATCTCCAGAGGCATGTGACCAACAGTCTATGATCAGCCAGCCTCCCCTCGGGGTGGTCTAGCAAGGGCTGGAGGGAGCAGTTATTCCAGCATGGCTGAGGATGTCAGGGTCTTGCACCCTCCCGAATTGAAATCGCGCCCGGGTGGCCGGCCTGTGGAGGAGAACCAGACCAGCGTGCCGGCTTGACCCGTCGACCCCACTATGCTACAAGGGGAGCGCTGGTTGCACCCGGGCTCTTCAAGGTCGGCGGAGAGCGGGTTGCAGAAGACCAGCGCCCCACACACTCGCCTGCCGCTGTCGACCTGAGGGTGGACATTCTGTGCATCTCGCCGCGCTGCGCGATTTGGTCATCATCTTCACGCTCTCCATCGGCATCGTCTTGCTGTCGCACCGGCTGCGTCTGCCCGCCATCGTCGGCCTGCTGCTGACCGGCGCCGTTGTCGGCCCCTATGGCCTTCGCCTCCTGCATGATATCGAGGCGGTGGAATCGTTAGCCGAGGTGGGTGTCATCCTGCTGTTGTTTACCATCGGGATCGAATTCTCGCTGAAGGCCCTGTTGAGCCTCAAGCGCATCGTTGGGATCGCAGGCACCTTGCAGGTAGGGCTCAGTATCCTGGCGGCATGGTTTATCGCCCGATTCGTAGGGCGGGATGGAGGAGAGGCAGCGCTTTGGGGCTTCCTCGTGGCGCTGAGTAGCACGGCGATTGTGCTGAAGCTTTTAGGAGAGCAGGGGGACATCGATAGCCCCCATGGACGAATCGCCGTGGGGGTACTGATCTTCCAAGATCTCAGCGTGGTGCCAATGATGCTCCTCATCCCCGTACTCACCGGGGCCGGAGCCTCTCCTTGGATGTCGTTCAGCCTCGTCATGGCCAAGGCCATCGTCGTCGTGGTCCTCGTCCTCGTCGGCGCCCGCACTGTCATTCCGCTGTTACTGCACCAAGTGGTGCGGACGCGCAGCCATGAACTCTTCATCCTCAGCATCGTCGTGCTATGCTTCGGCACCGCCTGGTTGACGTCGTTGGCCGGGCTGTCATTGGCGCTCGGCGCCTTTGTGGCTGGTATTCTCCTATCTGAGTCCGATTATGGTCAACAGGCGTTGGCCGATGTCCTGCCGCTACGCGACCTCTTCAGCAGCCTGTTTTTCGTCTCCGTCGGCATGCTGTTCAACCTGCAATTCGCCATGCAGCATCTGGTCACCATTGCGCTCATCGTAGGCGGAATCCTGATTGGCAAGACGGCGATCGGCGCAGGCGCCACCCTCACCATGGGGTATCCGCCGCGCACCGCAGTGTTGACAGCGTTGGCGTTGGCGCAAATCGGCGAGTTCTCATTTGTCCTGGCACGCGGCGGGTTTGCCGCCGGCCTGATCGATGACACAATTTATCAGGAGTTCGTGGCGGCAGCAGTGGTCACGATGCTAGCCACGCCGTTCTTCTTACGGGCGGCCCCCGTTCTGGCCGACTGGACGGCGCAGCATTGGCCGCTATGGTTGCAGGGCCACCGTGATGAAGATTCTCCTCTGCAGGGGACGCCATTGAGCGGTCATGTGATCGTCGTGGGCTATGGCTTGAACGGTCGTAACGTGGCCCGTACTCTGACTGCGGCGCATATTCCCTATGTCGTGTTGGAAATGAACCCGGAAACCGTGCGCGACGAACGCCGTAGAGGCACACCGATCTACTACGGCGATGCCTCGCAGGAGGCGGTCTTACGTCATGCCCACATTCACACCGCACGCGTCATGGTGGTGGCCATCTCAGATGCCGCGGCGACTCGCCGTGTGGTGGAGTTAGGACGCCGCCTCAATCCCGCCGTTTACATCATCGCGCGCACGCGCTACAGCCAGGAGATCGCCCCGTTAGTAGCCTTGGGCGCCGACGAGGTCATCCCGGAAGAGTTTGAGACCTCGATCGAGATTTTCGCGCGGGTTCTCCGCCAATATCTGGTGCCACGCGAGGACATCGAACGGCAAATCGCCGCCATCCGCTCGGATAGCTATGAGATGCTGCGGCAGTTACAACCACAGCCGCTGATGCTCTTCGAAGTGCAGCGACAGCTGCCCGAGATGGAAATCGAGACGTTTCGTATCCAGGACGAAGCCCCGGCGGCGGGAAAATCGTTGGCCGAACTCCGCTTGCGGGAAAAGTTCGGCGTGACGGTGCTGGCGATTCAGCGCCACGATGAGACGTTGGCCAACCCCTGGGGCGGGACACAGCTTGAGGCCGGAGACTTGGTGATCATACTTGGCAAGCCGACGCAACTGACGGAGACGGCTGTGCTGTTTCGTCGTTAGCCCCGTGGGCTCCATATGATGACGGCGACACCGATCAGACAGATCCCGGCCCCCAGCCCGTCATAAAGATCCGGTGTCTTGCGGTCGATACCCCAGCCCCACAGCATGGACAGGATCACGACAACCCCGCCGTAGGCCGCGTAAACGCGCCCGAAGGCTAACGCGGGTTGAGACGAGGTATCCCCCGCCGATTTCACACAGGCCAGCCAAGGTGAATAAACCCCGGGAGTGAAGGATGGGTCGCGTCCTGAGATGTTGAGTCACGATGCGGCCTTCAGACAACGGCTCACTTCGGTAGCACAACGGCATCGAGGATGGTCAGGGCGAGTTCGTAACGATTGAAGGGACAGATGATATAGGTGCCCGCCACCTCAGGGCGATGGCCCAGCTCCGCCAACAGCTCTTCGGCGATGCGAATGCCCTCCTCTTTGGCATGACTCCCGGCCAAACGCAAGCGCTCTTGCACGGCTTCGGGGATGACGATGCCCGGCACCTCGTGGTGGAGGCGACGCGCCAGCTCATAGCTGGAGAGCGGCCACAGGCCAATCAGGAAAGGAATGGGCAGGGGTTTGCCCCACACCGTCAAAAAGGACTCCCACTGCTCGAGATCGAAAATCGGTTGGGTCATGACGAAATGCGCCCCGGCCTGGACTTTGGCCTCGAAGCGTTCGATTTCGCGGGCGAGATCCTCCGCGGTCGGATTCATTGCCACGCCGATGGTGAACTGCGTCGGGGTCCCCAGCGACTTGCCCGTCCAATCTACCCCCCGATTGAAATTCGACAGCAATTTGACCAAGCCGATGGCATCGACCTCGTAGACCCCCTTGGCTTCGGGATAGTCGCCTGCTTGCGGGGGATCTCCCGTGACGGCCAGGACGTTGCGGATTTTCAGCGCTCCCCAGGCACCCAGCATGAGGGATTGCAGACCCATGATGTTGATCTCCCGCGTCGTCACATGGGGGATCGTCGGCATGCCCACCTTGTCCTCGACCTGTCCAGCCGTGATCAGCGAATCCATCATGACACGTGCCACGGGGTTGCTGTTGATATCGACCACATCGACCTTGCCTGATGCCTTTAAATGAGCCGCGGCGTTGAGGATGCGTCCGAGGTTGGTGCCTTTCGGCGGGTCGAGTTGGACCGAGACCACGAATTGCCCGGATTGGAGTTTCTGCAGCAGCGATGAGCGCGGCGGTCGCTCGACGATCTCCCCTTCCCGCTCCTCAGGGGGGTGGGTCGTGACCTGGACCGGCGGCGGCGGTGCTGCGATCACGGGCTGGCTGGACCGTGACGTCCTGAGCGTGCGCGCCACTGCGGCGATATGCTGCGGCGTTGTGCCACAGCACCCACCGATCAGGCGAGCGCCTAGAGCTAAGGCCTGGTGCGCGAATTCACTGAAGAGCTCGGGAGAGGCCAGAGGATAGAGCGTACGCCCTCCGACGCGCCGGGGGAAGCCGGCATTCGGCTGGATCGCCAGTGGGACATCCACGAGCGGGGCGAAAGCCCGCAGCACTTCGAGGGCGGTCAGCGGGCCAACCCCGCAGTTAAGGCCGATGACGTCAACGCCGAGGGCGTGCAGGTGCACAGCAGCTTGCTGAGGCATCACCCCGGTCAACGTTTTGCCATCGTCGGTGAACGCCATCTGAGCGATGATCGGAAGATTGGACTGCGCTCGTACCGCCTCGATGGTGACCGTGAGCTCGGCGAGCGAGGCGTACGTTTCTAAGATGAAGAGATCGACGCCGCGCCCCTCTAACGTGCGGGCCTGCTCCTGAACGACCTCGGTGATCACGTGACAGGCCTCGGCATCCACGGTTTCAGTGGGATATCCCAACAGCTCCAACGGACTAATCGAACCTGCGATCAAGACATCTTTTCCCGAGATCTCTTTCGCCTCGCGGGCCAGCTTCACTGCCTGGCTGTTGATGGCCACAGCCTTCTCGGCCAGCCCGTAAGGGGCGAGCTTCACCCGGTTCGCCCCATAACTATGCACCTGGATCAACTCCGCTCCGGCGGCGATGTAGGCCAAGTGGATCTGTAACACCGTTTCTGGGTGCGTCAGCGGGGTCTGTTCGATGCACAGGGCCGGAGGATAGCCCAAGGTTTGGTAGATCAGCGAACCCATGCCGCCATCCGCCACAATGGGACGCTCACGGAGCAGCGTGCGTATGTTCGATGCTTCCATACCGATTCCTCATCGCCTCTCTTTGGCCTGTGCACCCTCTCTCAGCCGACGAGGTCACAAGGATTCCAGGCTTAGAGAGCCTTGCCTTCACACTCCCCCCTCGCCCAGGAAGACATGGCACCATGCAAGCCTAACGCGTTGCTGGTTTCCCTTTAAAGGTCAAAATCTCCATGAGTTCGGCAGGATTGGGTTGCTCTTCCAGCCGCTGCAGCAGCTCAAGGGTGCGCTCAACATCCCCCTCGGCCAGGAGTTCTCGGGCGCAGTCGCGATATTTGTCGGCAATTTCCTCCCAGGTCAGCGGGTTATCTGGATCACCGCGCGGCGACCCGGCGCTTGCCTCCAACACCCGTCCATCGGTCAGACGCACCCGCACGATACAGGGCAGCAGTTCGCCGGTGTCCCATTCGGTTCTGTCATAGGGGTGGATGATCTGGACGCGCTTCGACAGGGCCTGGACCTGCGGATCACGCACGCGCGTCTCGGCGAACTGACGAATGCCTACCCGTTGGTCGCACACCGCTACCGCCAGACAGTAAGGCAGGCAGAATTTGCCCTCGAGCCCCGTGTGCGCCTGTTCATAAGTCATGACCTTGGTGACGTGGGCGCTGATCTCGCAGTCGATCTGTTCTACCTGCTCCGGCGCGAAGCCATGCGCCCGTATGAGGGCGAGCATGGCATCCACGGGACGATGAGCATTGCGGCAGCATGGATAGGGTTTGAGGCCGATGCCGTTGGCGATCAAATTCCAGGGATTGGCCAGCGTCTCGCTGATCTTGGCCTCGTCATACTCGCCGGGCATGCTGAACACCCGCAGAAAGCCAAATTCCCCCTCTAGAATGTCGGCCGCACTGGTAAAGCCCTGGCGCGCCAGCGTCGCGGCGATGACACCGTTAGCGGCGGCTAAGCCGGCATGGTAGGGCTTGGTCATGGTGCCGAAGTTCTGCCGGAGGCCCGCTGCCTCCGAGGCGGCGATGCCGAGCGCCATCTGGGTCTGCCAGACGTCGAGCTTGAGCAGCTTCGCCGCCGCGGCGGCTGCCCCCATGGTGCCGAAAATCGACGTCGAGTGCCAACCGTGGGCGTAGTGTTTGCGGGACATGCTATTGCCCAGCTTCGATTCCAGCTCGAAGCCGACGACGTAGGCCTCTAGGAGCTCGCGACCGGAGGCGCGCTGGGTCTCGCCCAACGTCAGCAGGACGGGCAGCAACGGCGGCGTGGGATGGCCGGTATTTTTCGTCACATCGTCGTAATCGAGGGCGTGTGCCATCGTGCCGTTGGCGCGCGCCGCAATGGGCAACGCGGTTTTGAAACCGGCGCCGACGACCCCCGCCGCTGGCGCCCCTCCCATTTCTTTAGCCCAGCGTGCAACGATGCGTCCGGTCTCGGTCTGCGAGCCCGCCACGGCCACGCCGAGGCCATCGACGATGGCGCTCTTGGCCACCGCGATGGCCTCCGCCGGGATCTGGTCATAGGTCGTGTTGACGATGAATTGTGCCACTTTCTCCGTGGTGCCCATCCCTCATCCTCCCGTCCTGCTTTGCACCGCATTTCCTGGGGGAAACCTCTCGTGAACTCGGCCAAGGCGTCGCGTATACGCTTACAGAGCAGGTGTCGCGCTGACCCTGCAAGGCGTACCAGGAGTCGAAATCTTGTTTTCGTCGGTAAGTCTCTCAGCAAGGCATGTGAGATGACTGTATTATGGCGTCTGGGGGAAAATTGTCAACGTACGTACCTAGTACGGGATGCTCGACCCCCGGCACGTCCTTCATTACGATCGAGGCCATTTCCCCTTAGCCGCAGCAGTCCATGGTTCAATAAATAACCTCCTCGATGATCAGCTGAACGTATTCCTCCTCCGACAGTCCAAGCAACTCTTTAAACACGTACTCATTATGCTCCCCCAGGCATGGAGCCGGGGAACGCAACGCGCCGGGGGTTTTGGAAAGCGCGAATTGAAGGCCGTCGTAGGGGCTGGGGCCCATTTCGGAGTGGTGCAGTTCCACGAAAAACCCGCGCTGCGCAAGCTGGGGATCGTGATGTAAATCATGACAGCTGGCGACGATGCCTGCTGGAATGCCGTGCGCCTGCAGCCGTTGCATCACTTCCTCGGGGGTGAACCGCATGGTCCAGCCCTGCACCAAATCATCCAGGGCCTCTGCATGCGCCAGTCGGCCCTGCAGCGTGACGAAGCGGGGGTCCTACATCCAGGCCGGCTCACCGACCGCCTGACAGAACGCCCGCCATTCTTCATCGCTGGTGACGGCAATGACACACCAGCGCTCTTCCCCGCCACAGCGATAGGCGCCGTGAGGAGCCATCTGCGTATCCCGATTGCCTTGCCTCTGCATGACCCGGCCATTCACCGTCGTTTATTGGCGCTAAAGGCCCACCAGAAGAGGCTGCGTTCTGGGTCAGGGATATCTTGGGCAAAGGGGCCGATGCGGCAGGCGGCATTCGCGCTTGGGGCTTCCACGATGATGACATCCACCCCGAGATCCGCCAGGATCTTGCCACACACCAGCCCCTTCTCATCCGCCACGTCGAGGGCGCGATACCCTGTCATTGGGCTAGGTGTGGCCCCTGCCGCTTCGTGCATACGCTTATCTCCTTTCGTCAACATCAAGCCCGTGACGATTGGTTTGTCCAGTCATCTTCAGCAAGCCGTGTTAGTTGTGCGCCGCTATGCCCTTCGGGAGTGGCATCCACAGTATGACAAACTCAAGAAGGATGGCCTGACACAGGTGAAACAATCGCGGGCAAGCCGCTTGACATTATAGCGTCTAGGAAGCGAGAGGGGGCAGGTCGCGCTGTACCTGCTGAAGTGGGTCTACCAGCCGTCGGCGCACAAGCGCTATGGGGCGAGCTGGCGGACCAGTACCCCCCATGCGCGGTGGGCTCTTGCGGAGCTGTTGGAAGAAAGCCCCAGCATTCGCGGCTATCCCGCCGAGCGCCAATGGTCGCGGTCGCGCGTGTTCGGTGGAATGCGCCATAGCGGCACGACGTCGGGCAGGAGATTGCCCTTGGTGGCGATGCGGTGACGATTGCACAGACAGTGCAGCGAGATGCACAGCGTCGTGAAACTAAAGCCCTCATGTCCGGTCTCGATGATGACGCCATCGTCGTCCGAAGCGGCGATGAAGGTCAGGTCGTCAAGGCTGCCGTTGCTCACGGTGCCGGCGACGAAGGCTGGATTGCCCCGTTCGTGCAGGTCGATCAGCTTATTGTAGGGCAGAGCCCTGGGCATGTGCGCGCTCCTTTCCCGGTATTCATACGCCCCTGTGGGTTGCAGGCGCATCTATTAAGGCAAGCCGCGTCGCCGGAAGTCAAGCGCTTTGCAATCGGCATAGGCTTTGCCGCCGTTCTGAGATTAACCGCTAGCGATTCTCGTCCTCTGAGTGACGTGTGCCGCAGTGGCGATAGATGCCCGCCTTGAGCGCAGAGACATGTGCAGGAGGTCTCAGCCGTGGCTGAACGGATGCGGCCGCCGCATGCCCGGGCGGCGGTCGAGCGCTTTTTCAGCGGACCTGGAGCGATGTGCTGCCTATAATGCCGCCCACTGGACCCATGATCTGCGCTGTATCGGCAGTTGTCCGGCCCGCCGCTGCGCGGTCTTTGGCAGGTGACCTGGGCTCTCTTGACGGCTTGGCGAGTGCGGCATGGGCTGCAGAAATCGCACCTTCTGCAGTTCCTCAGATCTTGATCGCGACCGTAATGTGAAGGGCTGCCCTCGCGACTGCGAGAAATTGATGGGATAGCTTCTAGGCTCTTTGCCGCGGCTCGGGTGTTCTTAGGGGAACCTCACAGAACATTACCCTACGTCATACTTTTTCATTGACAGTCCCCTGAATGCGGAGTAAGAGATACCTTAAACTCCCGCATGCCTCTCCAAACAAGACCGATAGGGAGATGGGCTATGCCTTGTGCCCGGCTCATCGACATGTCTCTATCATTTTCCCTCATGCCCTCGATCGAAGCGTGTTTCACCTCGGATAGCACCGGTGCCTGTCTGCGGCAAGCTGCCATGCTGATTCCGCTATCGAAGCCAGCGAGTTTAGCGTATGTCGGCGCGGTCATATAATGGCTGTGATGATGCCACAGTGGACAGAACGCATACCCTCGTCACACAGCCCGAGGGGGCATCGATGCACTCGATACTCGTGTATGTGATCGTCGTGCTTGTCTTTGGAATCGGTGCCAAATCACTCCCGGTGCATGCCCTGCAACCCGCCAACATCCCCCGCATTGGTTGGCTCTCGCTTAGCGGGACGGTCGCCCCATGGGCGCTCGACGCCTTCCGAGCGGGATTGCGCGACCACGGCTACGAAGAGGGCCACAACATCGCCATCGAGTTTCGCTTGGCGGCCGGGAAACCGGAGATCCTCTCGACGCTTGCAACCGACCTCGTGAGGCTTCCGGTCGATATCATTCTGGCTTCAGCGACACCGGCCTCGCTGGCAGCCAAGCAAGCCACTTCGACGATCCCGATCATCATCGTCGCTGTCGGTGATCCTGTCGGCACCGGCCTGGTTTCCAGTCTCGCCAAGCCAGGAGGGAATATCACAGGATTGGCCACACTGATCCCGGAGTTGAGCGCAAAGCGGTTGGAACTCCTCAAGGAGACATTTCCCCATATCTCCCGCGTGGCCGTGCTGTACAACCCTTCGAATCCTGCGAAAGAGCGTGACTGGGAGGAAACGATGGAAGCGGCGCGACCGCTAGGAGTCGAACTCTTGCCTGTGGAAGTACGCACGGCCGATGAATTCGAAGGTGCCTTTGCTACCATCGTAGGCAGCGGTGCTGAGGCGCTGGTCACTTTTGTCGATCCCCTTACCATCCGCCATCGGCAAAAGATCGTCGCGTTTGCCACGGCCAAGGCTCTGCCAGCTATGTACGGCCTCGATGATTTCGTCGAAGCTGGCGGCCTGATGGCCTATGGCATCAGTTTTCCCGCCTTATACCGCCGTGCTGCTGTGTTTGTGGACAAGATCCTGAAAGGTGCCAAACCGGCAGACCTTCCGGTGGAACAACCCATGCGATTGGAATTGGTCATTAACCTCAAAACCGCTCGAGACCTCGGATTCAAGATTCCGCAGAGCGTCCTCTTTAGAGCAGATCGGATACTCCAATGAGCCAACCTGAAGCCCATACACCAAGAGAGGAGATCTTCATGAATCAAAGCGATACCTGGAACATCGGCTGGCTGTCGGCCAATCCTTCTCCTGATGCGGTGTTATTTGGCGAATTCCGTGAAGGCCTAAGGGAGGTTGGCCTCATCGAGGGTGAGAATGTCAAAATCGTGCTGCCTGGGTCTGAGGTGGGAACATCGCCCTTCGAACGAGTACAGTACCTGATTGGGGAGGACGTGCGCGTCATCGTTTCATCTGCCACACCGGTCTCGCTTGCCGCTCAACGTGCGACTTCGACCATCCCAATCATCATTGTGGCCGTGGGGGATCCTGTCGGCACCGGCTTGGTTTCTAGTCTCGCAAAACCTGGCGGGAATATCACGGGCCTAGCCACGCTGCTGCCCGAGTCGAGCGCCAGGCGACTTGAACTACTCAAACGGGGGTTACCGACAATTGCCAGCGTGGCCGTCGTTCTAAACCCCGAAAATGCTGCCAATGAGATCGGTTGGGACAATACGACGGCGGCGGCAAAAGACTTGGGGGTACAACTTCAACGCCTTGAGGTGAGAAGCCCTGAAGGTTTAGAGGGTGCCTTCGACGCCGCTGTTAAGCAGGGGGCTGACAGTCTCATTGTCTTTGCAGACCCTATGTTTATTATGCAACGCAGGCGCATTACCACTCTCGCCGCCACGCACCGTTTGCCGGCGATGTATGCATTGGCCGAGTTCGTCGAGGCCGGGGGATTGATGGCTTATGGCCCTTGCTTTCCAGTGATGTACCGGAAGGCCGCCACATTTGTCCGAAGGATCTTCGATGGCGAAGAGCCCCAGAATATTCCGGTGGAGCCCTCTCCCGAGTTCGAGTTGACCCTGAACCGCGCCGCCGCGGAGGCCCTCGGCATTGCGCTTCCACCCATCTTCCGCTTTCGTTTCCGCCGAGGGGAAGCAATTCCGTAGACGGCGAGACGGGCACCGCGTGGACGCATGGTGACCGATACCGCATCGAGATCGATGCGGTTATAGGGCCTTCGGTAGACCTCGATGGCCGCGCATAACGTTGCGGTGTAGGAGTGTTTGCACGGTGTCCGCTCCGTCTACGGTGGATGGGAGTCGGCTGTATACAACTAACCAATATGCGCGAACATGCACACTGTAGCTGAGCCCGCCATGCCAACATGTCCGTAGGCTGGTTGAGTCTGTTGCTGTATTGGCGTGCTCACGCCTGGCCATTGGTTCTGGAACGAGGTGTTAAAGCTAGGCGTTCTCCCTGCCATTGATGCGCCCTGCTCCCGATCGCAGGCACGCTCCTTGCCTTAGCTCGCGTCACGTGGGCGATCCCCTTCCGGGTTTAGCTGTTACGTCAAATCACCCGCACTATGCCCACCGTTCATCCTTGAGGTGGAGACGCACATTGACTGGCCGTGCTCGTATAAACAGTGATAGAATGTAGACCATTTCGGCCGACAGCCCTTCGGAGAGCAGCATCCCTTTGGAAGGGCGGAAATACAGGCATGCCGATGAAGTTTTCAGCCGCCGTGATCAGCGCCATCCTCGCTGTCGTGCTCGTCGCGTTGCCGCGCGTCACCGGGGAGCAACCCCTGGCGAAAATGCCACGCATCGGGGTGTTGTCGCTGGCCTCGACATCCTCGACGCCGATGTTCGCGGCTTTCCAGCGCGGCTTGCGTGACCTCGGCTATGTCGAAGGCCAGAATATCGCCATCGAATATCATCTGGCTGCGGGAAAGGTCGAGCGATTGACTGAGCTGGCGGCCAACCTGGTCCAGCTCCCCGTCGACATCATCGTCACCGAAGGCAATGCCGCTACTGAGGCGGCCAAGGAAGCAACTCGTAAGGTCCCTATCGTCATGGGGGTTGTCGGCGATCCCATTCGGGGAGGGATCGTTACCAGCCTGGCGCAGCCGGGCGGCAATGTCACGGGGATCACTTTGCTGGCCCCGGAATTAAGCGCCAAGCGGGTGGAGCTGCTAAAGGAGGCATTTCCGTTCGTGACTCATGTCGCTGTGCTGTGGAATCCCAGCAATCGTAGTGCAGCGGAGGCGCTGCAGCAAGCCATGGCCGCTGGTGAGATCTTAGGATTGCAGCTTCGACCGTTCGCGGTGGTCGATCCCGAAGACCTAGGTAAAGCCTTTGAGGCGATGGCCAAGGATAGGGTTGAAGCCCTGCTCACCCTTGGCGATGCGATGTTCTGGAACTGCCGTGCCCAGATCACCGCCCTCGCCTTGGAACATCATCTCCCCGGCTTATACCCCGAGCGCGACTATGTCGATGAAGGCGGTTTCATGTCCTATGGCCCGAATGCTCCCGACAGCTTTCGTCATGCCGCCATGTTTGTCGATAAGATCTTAAAGGGGGCGAAGCCAGGTGACCTGCCGATCGGGCAGCCGGCCACGTTCGAGCTGGTAATTAACCTGAAAACCGCTCAGGCTCTCGCCATGACAGTTCCCCCTCCTCTCCTCTTCCGGGCCGACGAGGTGATTCGCTAGCCGGAAAAGGGAGCGCGATGCACGACACCTCTACTTCCCCTGTGGGCGAGCGAAGGCGGTCCACATCTTCCTTGCATGGCACACTGACGCGCGGACACCTAGTTCGACGCACCTTCCTCATCGCGCTCGTCCTGGTCTGTGGAGGGCTGGTCACCGGCGGTGTGATCGAACTGTTCTTTCGCTATCGTGAGAGTCTCGAGGCCATCGGGACCTTGCAGCGGGAGATGGCCCACACAGCCGCCTTCAAGATTCAGCAATACGTACAGGATATCGAGAAGACATTGCGGACCTCTGGCCTGGCGCAAGAAATCGTCTCCTGGGGCCTAACAGAATCTTATAAATTCGAATCGCTCAAATTGTTGAAGGTAGCCCCGGCGATCACCGATGCTGTCGTCGTGGACAGCCATGGCCGCGAACTGTTCGAGGTATCACGCATACGGATGTCACTGCCAAAGGAGAAACAGGATCGCTCTCAAGCGGAGGCCTTTGTGCACGCCCGCGGCGGGCGATCGTTCTTTGGCCAAGTGTACTTCGTCAGGGAATCCGAACCCTACATGACTATCGCCGTGCCCATCGAGCCGTTCGCTGGCGAGGTCGTCGGGGTGCTCATCGCCGAGGTCAACCTGAAGTACATCTGGGAGGTGGTATCACGCATCAAGGTGGGCCTAGCAGGCTACGCCTACGTGGTGTCGCGCGAGGGAGATCTGATTGCCCATCCTGACATCAGCCTGGTCCTCCAACGGTACAACGTCGGGCATCTCATGCAGGTGCAGGCGGCCCTGGCCGGCAGCATGGATCTCCTCAATTTGCAAGCTAGCCTGGCGGGCCAAAAAGTGTTAGCCACCTATGCCTCGATCCCCGACTTGGGGTGGGCAGTACTGGTAGAACGACCGGCGGCTGAAGCCTACGCCCCTCTGTATGCTTCCATTCTGAGAACCTCTATCCTCCTGCTTATGGGCCTCGGCGCGGCCGTCTTGGCCAGTCTGCTGATCGGCCGCCGTGTGGTGCGACCGCTGGCGATCCTCCAGCAGGGAGTGGCACGCATCGGCCAAGGCGATCTGGAACATCGCCTGGAGATCGGCACAGGAGACGAATTCCAAGCGCTGGCTGAGGAATTCAATCGCATGACCTCGCGGTTGCAAGCATCGTATGCCAACCTAGAGCAGAAGGTCGAGGAGCGCACGCGGGAATTAGCGCGCTCGGTACAGGAGCTGCGAGCCTTGGGCGAGGTTAGCCAGGCGGTCAATTCAAGCCTGGATTTGCCAACCGTGCTCGCCACCATCGTGTCCTATGCCATCCAACTCTCCGGGGCCGATGGGGGGGCGATCTACGAATATGATGAGACGACGCAAGCCTTTCATTTGCGCGCGGCGGAAAAGTTCGATGACGACCTGATCTATGCCCTGCGGACCAATCCGCTGCAGTTAGGGCAAGGGGCCTTGGGGCGGGCTGCGGTCGCTCGCGAACCGACCCAGCTCCATGACGTTCGCCTAGAGGATTCTTATCAGGGACGCCTACGCCACGTCATGGCACGGTCGGCCTTTCGCGCTCTCCTGGCCATTCCCTTTTTGCGCGAGGATCACCTGATCGGCGGGCTTGTCGTGTTGCGGAAGGATCCTGGCGCGTTCCCGTCCAACGTCGTCGCGTTGTTGGAGACCTTTGCCACTCAGTCCGCCTTGGCGATCCAGAACGCGCGTTTGTTCAGCGAGCTCCAGGAGAAGGGCCAGCAGCTCGCCATCGCCAGCAAGCACAAATCGCAGTTCCTCGCCAATATGAGCCATGAATTGCGCACGCCTTTGAACGCCGTCCTGGGTTATACTGAGCTCATCCTCGACGGCATTTACGGCGACACCTCCGACAGGATTCAAGAGATCTTAGGGCGCATACAGTTGAGTGGACATCATCTCTTGAGCCTGATCAACGATGTCCTGGACATCTCCAAAATGGAGGCCGGGCAACTCAGGCTCTCCCTGGCGGATTATGCCATCGGCGACGTCGTGCAAACGGTCTTCGACGCGATGGAGGCACTGGCAGCCGAAAAGCACTTATCCCTCGTCGTTGAAGTCCCATCCGAGCTGCCGCCTGGGCGGGGCGATGAGCGTCGCCTCACCCAGGTACTGCTGAATTTGGTCGGCAATGCCATCAAGTTCACCGCAGCCGGGGAGGTCAGGGTGCGCGTGACGTCAAGCGAAGACTCGTTCATCGTCTCCGTTGCCGATACAGGCCCAGGCATCGCCGAGGAGGATCAGCAGAAAATCTTCGAGGAATTTCACCAGGCTGACACTTCCAGCACCAAACAGACAGGCGGGACAGGTCTCGGGCTCTCGATCGCCAAGCGGATCATCGAGATGCATGGCGGCGGCATCTGGGTGGACTCCGATCTTGGCAAAGGCTCGACCTTTTGGTTTACCTTGCCAATACGCGTCGACCCGGCGAGGGAGACTGCATGAGCACACGTATACTGGTGATCGAAGATCAGGAAGATAACCGACGGATCCTGCGAGATCTGCTGACCAGCGTGGGGTACGAGGTCATCGAAGCAGTGACCGGTGTGGATGGCGTCGCCAAAGCCACCACCTACCAACCCCACCTCATCCTAGTGGACATGCAACTGCCGCTGCTCGATGGTTATGAGGTGGCGCGACGGATCAAAGCCTATCCAACGTTGCAGCAGATCCCGATCATCGCCGTGACCTCCTATGCGTTAAGCGGCGACGACGTGAAGGCGCGAGAAGCCGGCTGTGATGCCTACGTCGCCAAACCGTACAGTCCGCGCGCCCTGCTGGCCAAAATTCGGGAATTCCTACCATAGGCGCCTGCGGGGCCAGACTGGAGGGACCGACCGTGAGAACGCCCCCGCGGATCTTGATCGCCGATGACAATCCCATGAATCTGGACATTGTCCGTGCACGTCTCGCCAGCCATGGCTATGAGATCCTCCTCGCCCGTGATGGGGCTGAAGCCCTCGCGGTCGCCATGGAAAAACTCCCTGACTTGATCCTGCTGGATATCATGATGCCCAAGATGGACGGCATTGAGGTCTGCCAACGTCTGAAGGCCGACGGCCTTCTCCCCTTCATGCCGATCATCATGGTGACGGCTAAAGCCGGCTCACAGGACATCGTCGCAGGCTTGGAGGCGGGCGCCGACGAGTATCTGACGAAACCCGTGGATCAAGCGGCGTTGGTTGCCCGAGTGAAATCGATGCTGCGTATCAAGGCGCTGCATGACACCGTTCAGGAACAAGCCGCCCGGCTTGAAGCGCAGGCTTTGCAACTAACGGAATGGAATCGCACGCTCGAAGAACGGGTGGCGAAGCAACTGACTGACCTCGAGCGCATCGGGCGACTGAAGCGGTTTTTCTCCCCCCAGATTGCCGAGATGATCGTCTCCGGAGGGGAAGAGCGCTTGCTAGAGAGCCACCGGCGGGAGATCACTGTGGTCTTCTGCGACCTGCGTGGGTATACAGCCTTTGCCGGGACCACGGAGCCCGAGGAGGTCATGGGGGTTCTCCGAGAATTTCATGCAACAGTGGGTGAGTTGATTTTCCATTTCGAGGGCACGCTCGAGCGCTTCGCCGGCGATGGCCTCATGGTGTTCTTCAACGACCCCGTACCCTGTCCGGACCCGGCGGCAAGAGCCGTGCGCATGGCTGTGGCCATGCGCCGGCGCGTCAGTGAGCTCACCGGCAGGTGGTACAGACGGGGGTATGCGTTAGATCTTGGGGTGGGAATTGCCCAGGGCTATGCCACACTCGGGAAGATCGGCTTTGAAGGACGCTTCGACTATGCGGCCATCGGCACCGTGACTAATCTCGCAGCACGCCTTTGCAATGAGGCTGAGGGCGGCCAAATCTTGGTCAACCAGCGCGTCTATGTGGAAGTGGAGGGACTGGTGAAGGCCGAGCCGTTAGGGGAGGTCACCCTCAAGGGATTTCTCAAGCCGGTGCCTGTCTTTAACGTGGTGGACCTCAACGCATGAGGCTGAGAATCGACCGACATCGTGCGGCGCTGGGGCGCGCCCGAACTAGCGTCACGGCGAAGACATCCCAAGGACACGGTAGAGGTCGATCCCGGCATCGATGTTCTTCAGGCGTTCACGGCCGAGGCTTTGTAGCCGATACCGATCACCCAAGCGTCGAACGGTCTCCGGGCTGACCAGGATTTGGCCAGCACCGGCGATCCCGGCCAGGCGTGCAGCCAGGTTGGTCACCGCACCGCTGGCGGTGAAGGTCCAACGGGTACCCCGGATCCCCTCAAATCGGGTCGAACCAACCAGGGCAATACCGGAGTTGATGCCCATGTGAATCGACAACGGCTGCTCGGGGGTTTCTGCATTGAGCACGTCCGTCGCAGCGAGGAGGACGAGGGAGGTATCTACCGCTTTGATGGGATGCACGCCGCTATCGTTGTCCTGAAAGATGGCCATGAAGCCGTCGCCGGCCGTCTCGTTGATATCGCCGCCGGCGTCGTGGATATGGTCTAAAAAGGTCGAAAAATAGCGCTCGATTAGCCTATTCAGTGCTGTGGGGGATAGCCGTTCGCTCAGCCGGGTGTAGCCGCTGATGTCGAGGAACAAGACGGAGACGTCCCGCTCGCGCTTGGTCAACTCCGGGGCCTCAGGGTTGGCAGCGACGAGTCGCTTGACCGCCTCCGGCACGAACTTGGCGAAGTGATCTTTGATGCGGCGCAGCTCGCCGAGTTTGCGGTCCACCGTATGCTTGAGTTTCAACGCGGTCTGAATCCGCGCCAGCAGTTCCCGCTGGTTCACCGGTTTGGTGAGGAAATCATCCGCTCCCGCCTCGATGCCTTTGATGCGCTCCTCCATACCGTCCAAAGCCGTCATGATGACGATGGGGATGAGTCGGGTGTCATCATTGCTCTTCAAGATGTGACAGACGGTAAAACCATCCATGATCGGCATCATTACATCCAACAGGATGAGGTCAGGCGCGGCGGCGGCGACTTGCTCCAAGGCTTCTTCACCGTTGGCGGCGCTGACCGTCTGGTAGCCGAGGTCTTGAAGTTCCTGTTCCAGATAATCGACGTTGAATGGCTCGTCATCGACGATGAGGATTTTGGAGGAATGGATCATCGTCAAGCTCCTCACACGCGATTTTCGATGCTACGGCCAATCATCGTCCATGTCTCCTCCCCCCTTGTAGGCTGACTGGTGGAGATATGGCCGCTTCCACCCCCACCCGAAGCCTCCCCCATCAAGGGCATAAGCGCCAGGTTCAGCCGCTTAGGGCCTGGCTACGGGAGGCACGAGATCCCCTCTCCCGCCGGGAGAGGGAGGGGTGAGGGCGGCTCCGAGCCTATTCAGAGTTTCGACTTCCCTCACCCCAGCCCTCTCCCAGAGGGAGAGGGAGCTTAGATAGCAGTCCGATCGATCCCCTATGGTGGCCCGAGAAACTTGGCGATCTTGACGAACAAGAGCTCCTCATCGAGCGGTTTGCTGAGGTAATCATCACAGCCGCTCTGCCGGGCTTTCTCTTCGTCCCCTCGCATCGCATGGGCCGTGAGGGCAATGATGGGAATCCCTCGCAAGGCTTCGTTGGCTTTGATGCGTCGCGTCGCCTCCCAGCCGTCGATGATCGGCAGCGAGAGATCCATGAGGATCAAGTCGGGACGTTCGCGCTCCGCCAAGCGCAGACCTTCGGCGCCGTCGGCCGCCGTGAAGACCTCGTAGTCATCTTCTAAGAGTTGGACGATTAAATCGCGGTTGAACTCGACATCTTCCACGACGAGGATTTTCTTCATGGCCTCATCCCTTCGGCGTCGGGCCCGGATACGCTTGTAAGAGGTTCCGCAACTCCTGGAGGAGTGTGTCGCGATTCAGGCCCCGCTTCTGGAGAACTTTACGGGCACGTTGTTCAAGCGTGGCGTGCTCGGCGGCCGTGAGCGTTTTGGCCGTCAGCACGATAACCGGGAGGTGGCGAGTCTGGGGATCTTGCTGGAGCTGCTCGATGACGGTAAACCCATCCATCTCGGGCATGAGAAGGTCCAGCAGCACGAGGTCGGGCCGTTTTTGGGCGATGGCCTCCAGCGCTGCATGGCCATTCGTTGCGGCCACGACCTCATAGGGCTCGTCCTCGAGGATTTGGCGAACTAGGTCCACGACTTGCGGGTCGTCATCGACGACGAGCAGGCGGCCCTGATGCGGTGAGATATGCGCCAATGTACCTAGGATAGCCTCGCGGTCGAAGGGTTTTAGTAGGTAATCGAAGGCGCCGAGCCGATACCCTAGCTCCTTGTTGTCCACAATAGAGAGCACGATGACCGGGATATCTCTGGTGAACGCATCGGCCTTCAACTCGTGCAGGATTTGCCAGCCGTCTTTGTGCGGCATCAAGATGTCGAGGGTGATGGCGGATGGTCGGAGCGTGCGGGCGAGTCGCATGCCTTCCTCGCCACTGACGGCACCGACCACTCGATACCCAGCCTCGGCCAGGTTTTCCCGGAGCAGATAGATGACGTCTGGGTCGTCGTCGATGGCCAGCACAATTCTATCGGAGGCGGGCTCGACCATCGGCCTGTCAACCAAGGGAGAGGTGATGTATATCGCCGGCTGGGCGGCGTCATAGCGCAGAGGAATGAGCACGGTAAAGGTTGATCCGACCCCGACGACACTCTGCACGACGATATCCCCGCCCAGGAGGTGTATGAGGCGACGGCTGATCGAGAGCCCCAACCCCGTGCCGCTATATCTACGGGTCGTGCTGCTATCTGCCTGGCGAAATTCCTCGAAGATCAGCTCTAACTTATCCTCAGGGATGCCGATGCCGGTATCGGCGACGGCAATCGCTATTTGGCCATCTTGTTGCCGAGCGGTAATCGAGATGGTCCCCTCCTCCGTGAATTTCACAGCATTGCCGAGAAGGTTCACCAGGACCTGCTTCAGCTTGTCCTGATCCGTGAACAGCAGCGGGAGGTCTGCATCGATCTCTTTCACCAGATGGAGCCGCTCGCCCTTAATCAGCGGCTCTATGGTGCGCACGCATTCATCCAGCAGTGGCCCCAGCTCGAAGCTCGTGGGATGGACTTCCATCCGCCCCGCCTCAATCTTGGAGAGGTCCAGAATGTCGTTGATCAAATTCAAGAGATGATCGGCGCTGACCAGGATCTTGCCCAGGTTTTCGTAGTCGCGTGCCGGCAGGATGTCCTTGGCGCGCCGCATCACCAGCCGGGTGAAACCGATGATGGCATTCATCGGGGTTCTTAGCTCATGGGACATATTGGCCAGGAATTCCGATTTGTGGCGGGAGGCCGCTTCGAGCTTCAGGTTGGCCTCTTCCAGTTCCTGCGTACGCTCTCGCACCCTGGCCTCCAATTCCTCGGCATGCTGGCGGACTTGCTGGTAGAGCTTAGCGTTTTCGATGGCGATGGCGGCTTGATCGGCCAGGGCACTCAAGAGCTGTCGGTCCTCGTCGTGGAAGTTGTGGGGCGTCCGGCTGTAGACATAGAGCACACCGATGACGACGTCGCGTGCCTTCAGCGGCACTGCCACTGCGGAACGTAAGCCTGATTCCACGATGATCTCCAGGAACGGACTAGCGCGATATTCTTGCAGGTAATCGCCCACCATCAGCGGCTGGCCGGTCGAGACCACGCGCCCGACTAGGCCCTCTCCAGGCTTGATACGCAGTCCAGCAAACGACTGCGGCACCGCGCCGCTGTATGCCTGAAGCAAAAAATCATCGTTCGTGCCTTGACGCAGGGCCAGCAGGCTGACCTCCGCCCTTAGGAGATCGCGGGTGCGCTCGACGATCATGCGCAGGGTGGGTTCAAAGGCCACCTGAGCGGTGATCTCCTGGCCAATTTCGTACAATGTCGTGGTCTCCGCCACTTTGCGTTGCAGCGCTGCTTCGTGCCGCTCTAGGCCGACGGCCATGTCGTTGAAGGCATGCGCTAGTCGGCCGACCTCATCGCGCGAATCGATCTCTACACTGACGCCACATTGACCATGGGCGATGCCGTGGGCCGCCTCGGCCAGGCGACGGATGGGATCGGTCAGCCGTCGCACCCGCGTAATGGTGAGCAAGAGCGCGATCCCCAGGCTGATGCCGGTGATGATCACAAAGGTTCGGGCGATGACCGCAGTGGTGCGCTCAAAATCCTGCAGCGGATAGACGAAGTCCAGCACCACCGCCCCTTGAAAGAGGGGAGCTCGGCCGACCCCGCCCGGCTGATACACCGGCATGGCATAGATCATGGTCGGGCCAACCGGCGACACGTAAGCCTCGCCGGGGGAAAGTTGCGCCACAGCGCCAAAAAAGGGAGCCTCTGTCACCCAGCCGCGGTCATTGCTGATCTGGCCTCTGACCACCTTGGCGACTTCCTCCCCATCTGGGCTGATGTAACGAATTTGCGGATAGATCAAATCGATGCTATTGCTACGCTCGGCAAAGCGCCGCAGGGAGTGTTCCAGCTGCAGGCGATAGACTTCCGCCTCTTCCCGGAGGCCGTAGACTCGATTGTTGAAATAGTCGCGAATGATCGGGTTTTCGGCTAGCGTGTAGAGATCGTTCTCCCGTTGCTTGAAGTAACGAGTGCTCGCCTTCGCCGCTTCCCGGCTCGACGTCACGAACCCCACAGCGGCCAGGATCAGCATGGGCATGACGACCAGCGGCAGAATGATCACCAGCATCTTGGCCTGGATGCTCAGGTTGCGCCAGAGCTGCATCCGCTTGACACCCATGCGTGACTCCTCCTACCCCCCTCTCCCGCCGGGAGGGGGCTGGGGTGAGGGCAGTATGTCCGCTTAGTCTTGTTTTGTCGAGGCCTGCCGCATCGACCAGTGCTGTGCCATTGCCGCCGTGTCGGCGAAATTGAGCACACCATTCACATACGGCACAAACTCCACCGCCTTGTTGGCAGTATAGAGCTGAATGGGATTGTACAAGAAGAGAAAATATGCCTGCTCTGAGGCATGCCGTTCGATCTGGCGGATCAACCGCTGCTGAACCTCTCGATCCACCGTGCGCAAGAGCTGCTCATAGAGCTGTCGCAGTTCCGGCTGCTCGGCCACCCAATCGTACGGGCCATCGAGCGCGAAATAATGATAGATCTGAAACGGCGGAAAGTTCAGCAGATCATTCCAAGATGTGAGGGCAATATCCCAGGGTTGTTCCTCAGGTGGCCGCTCCAGATGGCTTAACAGCGTGCGCTGATTATACGCTACCGCGTCCTGGAGCTGCAGTTTCATCGTGAAGCCCACCCGCTCCAACATCTTGCTGACGACGGTGGCCTGCACCTCCAGCTCCTCGGGAGCGATCAGCGTCACCGGAACGTCATCGGAGTAACCGGCATCGCGGAGCAACTGGCGCGCCCTAGTAGGGTTGAAGGGGTACGGTGCCAAGTCGGGATCGTATCCGAACCCCTGCACCGGTACCAGCGCCGGGATGATTACCCCGTTCCCTTTCGCGCCATAGCGGATGACATCGTCGCGATTGATCGCCAGGTTCGCCGCCTGACGTAACCGCACATCGCGCCAGGGGCTGCCGACTTTGCGCATGTTGAACTGGCCGAACACCGTTAGCAGCGCCCCGCGGTTTTTCACCACCGTGGCAAAGGCACTCTGGGCCACTCGCAACGTCTCCAGGGGGTTCAGATCGGTGACCAGATCCACACGGCCTTCCCTTGTCTTGACGAACTCCACGGCCTCCTTCTGGCCTAAGGTGTTGTCGAAGACGATTCCTTTCACGTGCGGAAACCGGGAGCGATCCCAATACTCCGTGTTAGCTTCCAAGACGACTCGGTCCGAGCGCTTGTCTGGTGCGGAGAACCCGCTTACCAGCCTATATGGCCCCGTGCCCCAGGGGCCTGAACCGTTGATCATTCACCAGTTTTTCTCCCCCCACCCGAAATCCTTATAGAACTGGCGATTAGCGATATGCATGACGCTGAGCTTAGGCAGGACGCCACCATCCGCTTCGGGAAAGGTGAAGCGGACCGTCTGCGGATCGATGATCTCCAGCCTCGACCCCGCCTTGAAGTTCATATACTCACCGAGGACGTGCGGCTGGCGCAAGCGGATGTTCTCTTCCCAGTTGAGCTTGACGATCTCGGCATCGAAGACCTCGCCGTTGTGAAATCGCACCCCCTGGCGCAGCTTGACCTCCAACATCCGGTCATCGAGCCACTGCCAACTGGTTGCCAGGCGCGGGACGAGGTTGCCCTGCTTGTCGACCTCGATGAGATGGTCGAAGATGTTAAACACGATGGAGATCCAGTTCAGGGGGGATTTATCGACGATCCGCAGTTCCCCCCGTGGCGTCGGGACCTCTTGGCCAACGCTGCTAGTGTTCCATCCAAGGGTACATAGTAGGAAGATGAGGCTGCCGACAAAGAGCTTATGCATGGTCGATCCTCCATTTCCGATAGGTGGCTAGTCATGTGCCGAGCCCCTCATCTGCGCTTCTGTGGGGATCGACGGCGCGAGGTTGGAAACCGAGACCTCGAACACGACGCTTTGATCTTCCCCCGAGGACGATGCTATCATAGAAGTTTGTAAGATATAGACCAGACTAACGATGAGCTAGAAAGGGCAGCAGCATGCCCTCAAAACAGCCTAACCTCACTGATCAAAGACTACTTCCGGCGAGTAGTTTCACTCAACACCGCTACCAACATCGTCCACTCCTCACCTTGACCACATTCCCTCACCACAAGCACGAAGGCAATAAGTCAAGTGCGGTGTCGGCATATGATCCCCTTCCCGAGGCTGTCCAAGATGTTCCAACACACATGCCAGATGAAGTCTTCACTTCATTCTTTCAAGGCGCCCGGCTGTAGCGACCAGTGCGGCGCCATCACCGACGTCTCGGCTAGGGTGAGCGCACCACCGCGATACGGGATGAACTCCACGGCCTTGTTCACGGCAGAGAGCTGGATCGGGTTATACAGAAAGAGCGTATAGGCGTGGTCGCGGGTATGGCGTTCCATCTGCCGGATCAAGGCCTGCTGCTTGTCCAGGTCCACAGTTCTTAAGACTTCGGCATAGAGGCGTTGGAGCTCAGGCTTCTCAGCAACCCAATCGTAGGGGCCGCCGAGGACGTGGAATTGGTATAGGGTAAAAGCCGGAATATTTGCCCAATCATTGTACGCCATCAGGGCAATGTCCCAGGTCTGTTGTTCAGGTGGCCGGTCCAGGTCGCTTAATAGCGTTCGTCGATTGTACGCGGCAGAGTCGAGGACCTGCCGTTCCACTGTAAAGCCGATGCCCTCTAGCATCTTGGCGATCACGGTGGCCTGGATCTCCAGCCCCGCAGGAGCGATCAGGGTCAGCGACAGTCCATTTGAATAACCGGCCTGCCGGAGCAGGGACCGCGCCTTGTCGGGATCGAACGCATATGGTGTGAGGTCGGGGTCATACCCGAATCCCTGGACGGGGATGAGCGCCGGGATGATCAGGCCATTGCCTTTGGTGGCGTAGCGAATCAGATCCTCGCGGTTGATGGCCAGATTTGCCGCCTGGCGCAGGCGCACATCCTGCCACGGGCTCCCCATCTTGCGCAGGTTGAACAGACCAAACACCGTTCCCAGGCTCCCCCGCGCCTTGACCACCGTGGCAAAAGGGCTCTGGGCCACGCGCAGCGTCTCCAGCGGGCTCAGCCCCGTGACCAGGTCCACTCGTCCCTCGTCGCTCTTCACCAACTCGACCGCCTCTTGCTGCGTCAGGGTGTTGTCAAAGATGATGCGTCGCAGCCGCGGAAATCTCGCCTTGTCCCAGTAGGCCGTATTGGCCTCCAGGACGAGCCGGTCGGAGCGCTGATTGGGCGTCGAGACCCCTTCCGCCAGTTGATACGGGCCCGTGCCCCACGGGCCCGCCCCGTCGAGGATTCACCAGCTCTTCTCCCCCCAGCCGAAGTCACGGTAGAACTGTCGGTTGGCCATATGCAAGAGGCTGAGCTTGGTCAGAGCCCCGCCGTCTGGCTCTGGAAAGACGAAGCGCACGGTGTACGGATCGAGGATCTCCAGACGCGACCCCGGCTGGAAGTTCAAAAATTGTCCCGGCCTGAAGGGTTGCTTTAGGCGGGTGTTCTCCTCCCAGTTGAGCTTGACGATTTCGGCGTCAAAGACCTCGCCGTTATGAAAGGTCACACCTTGGCGGAGGGTAAATTCCAGGGTGCGGTCATCGCGCCAGCGCCACCCAGTGGCCAGGCGTGGCACCAGCGTGCCATCTGCGTCGAACTCGATGAGGTGTTCGAAGACGTTATAGACAATCGAGATATAGTTCTGGGGGTGCTTATCCACAATACGCAGCTCCCCCCGCGGTGTGGCGTTCTCTTGCCCCACGCTGCTGGTCCCCCACCCGAGAGAGAGGAATAGCAGGATCATGCCGGTCACGCATGCGCACTTCATGGCGATCTCTCCTTACCCCTGAGATGATGCCGAGTCATTCACTGACCGCGCGCATCGACCCGCGCTTGCTCCGCCCGGATCGACGAGGGCCAACGGCTTTTGATGAAGGCCAGCACGGCCCAGATCTCCTCGTCGGTGAGCATGTCGCGATAGGCCGGCATGGCACTCCGATAGCGTGGAGGCGCGAAGCGCTGGCCGCCGTCCTTGACGATGTCGAACAGCCATTGATCTGGATGGTGCCAGGTATGGCCGGTCTCATCGTGGGGTGGGGCCGGGAAGTTGCCCAACGGCAGGCGCTTCTGCCAGTCGGGCTGGCCCTCCAGGTTGGCGCCATGACAGCCGGCACAGAAGCTGACATACACCTTCTCGCCCAAGGCCACCTGCTCAGCATTGTTCCAATCGGCCTGGGCTGATCGTGTCTCGGATGCACCTTCTTGGCCGGATATCTTCCGCACCGACCAGTGTGCATCGGTCACCGAGGTCTCGACCAGGGGGAGCAGCGTGGTTGCGTGGAGGACAAACGTCACGGCCTTGTTCACCGCATAGAGCTGAGCGGGATTGTACAGGTAGAGGAAGGAGGCCTGCTCGTGTGCATGCCGTTCCATCTGGCGGATCAACCGCTCCTGTTGCTCTCGATCGACGGTGCGCAGGATCTCCTCATAGAGCCGCCGCAGTTCCGGCTCTTCGCCGACCCAATCGGACGGGCCGTCGAGCGCGAAATCGTGATAGAGCAAAAACGGCGGGAAATTCAGATGATCAAGGGCGGACCGTAAGGCGACATCCCAGGTCCGCTGCTCCGGCGGGTGATCCACATCCTTCAGGCGGGTCTGCCGCTGAAAGGCGCCTGCGTCGAGCACCTGAAGATCCACCGTAAAGCCGACTTGTTCCAGCATCATGCTGATCGAAATGGCCTGGGTCTGTAACTCCTCAGGCGCGATGAGCTCGAGCATGAGCGCGTCGGGGTAACCCGCTTCCTGGAGGATCTGACGTGCTTTGTCGGGATCGAAAGGGTACGGCGTCACGGCGGCATCGTACCCGAACGCCCCTTCAGGAGCCAGTGCCGGAATGATCACCCCATGCCCCTTGATATCGCCAAGGAGCTCCTGGCGGTTGACGGCGAGATTGATCGCTTGGCGCAGCCGCACATCGCGCCAGGGGCTCCCCGCTTTGCGCATGTTGAGCTGGCCAAACACCGTCACCAGCGCAGCGCGCTTTGTCGCCTGCTCGGCAAAGGAACTCTGGGCTACAGACATCGCCTCCACAGGGCGCAGCTCGCTGACCAGGTCCACCGGCCCTTCAGCAGTGTTGATCGACTGGAGGGCTTCTTGGCGGCTTAGCGTGTTGTCGAAGACCAGGCGTTGCGGCCGTGGGGATTGCTTGGCAGCCCAATACTGCCTGCTGGCTTCCAGGACGATCCGATCCGAGCGCTTCTGCGAACTCGAAAAGCCATCCATCAGACGATAGGGCCCTGTACCCCATGGGCCTGCCTTGTTGAGCATGCCCCACTGCTGCTCGCCCCAGCCGTGCTCCTCGTGAAACTGTCGGTTGGCCATATGCAGCCTGCCGAGCTTGACCAAGGCGGCCCCATCCGGCTCGGGAAAGCGGAAGCGGACCGTAGAGGGATCAACCACCTCCAGCCGGGAACCGGGTTTGAAGTTCATAAACTCGCCCATCATCTGGGGCTGTCGTAGGCCAGCATACGCTTCCCAGTTGAGCCTGACGGTCTCCGCGTCGAAGGCTTCGCCGTTGTGGAATACCACGCTCTGCCGGAGTGTGACCTCCAAGGTGCGGTCGTCAATCCATCGCCACCCAGTCGCCAAGCCTGGGTCCAGGTTGCCATCGATGTCGATTTCGATGAGACGCTCGAAGACGTTGAGCGCGATGGAGAGCCAGTTCAGCGGGCTGGTGTCGACAATGCGCAATTCCCCCCGCGGCGCGAAGGGCTCTAGTCCGAACCCGCTGGGCCCCCAGAGGAGGCAGAGGACGCCCCCAATCCCTCCAATGCAGAGCTTCCGTATCATCGGCTTTACCTTTCACAGGTAACCAGGGAGAGATCTTCGGCCTTTCATCGCTTCTCCGCCGCCTGGCGCACCGACCAGTGCTGATCGGTCACGGACGTCTCAGCCAGGATGAGCCATGCGGTTACATACGGCACAAACTCCACCGCCCTGTTCACCGCATATAGCTGGATGGGGCTGTACAGGAAGAGAAAATACGCCTGCTCTGAGGTGTGTCGCTCCATCTGGCGAATGAGTCGCTGCTGTTGCTCCCGATCTACAGTCTGTAGAATCTGCTCACGCAGCTGTCGAAGTTCTGCTTCCTCATTGAGCCAAGCGTGGGGACCATCGAGCCCGAAAAAGTGGTAGACCATAAACACTGGGAAATTGAGCAAATCACCCCAGGATGTCAGCGCGATATCCCAGCCTTGCTGCTCCGACGGCTGATCGAGATGGCTCAAGACGGTCTTCCGATTAAAAGTCACCGCATCGAGAACCTGCAGATCCACCGCGAAACCGGCCTGTTCGAGCATCTTGCTGACCACCGTGGCCTGGATTCCCAGATGCTGCGAGGCAATGAGGACGATCGGCAGCCCAGCGGGATGCCCAGCCTCCCGGAACAAGTCACGCGCTTTGTCGGCATCGAATGGGTACGGCGCCAGGTCGGGATCATAGCCAAACCCCCGGAACGGCACCAGCGCCGGAATGACCACGCCGTTGCCTTTGGCGGCATAACGAATGAGGTCCGCGCGGTTGATCGCATAGTTCACCGCCTGCCGCAGCCGGACATCACGCCACGGGCTGGCCGCTCTGCGCATGTTGAACATGCCGAACACTGTCACCAGGGCACCTCGATCCTTTACCACGCTGGCAAAGGGACTCTGGGCCACCCGCAGGGTCTCCAGCGGGCTCAGGCCGGTGACGAGATCCACCTGACCTTCTGCCGTCTTGACCAACTCTAGTGGATCTTGCTGGCGCAGCGTATTATCGAAGACGATGCGTTGCAGCCGTGGGAATCGGCTGGGATCCCAGTAGTCTGTATTGGCCTCCAGGACGACGCGCTCCGAGCGCTTATCCGGCAAGGAGAAGCCTTCCACCAGCTTATAAGGACCCGTGCCCCACGGACCCGCGGCGTTGAGCATTCACCAATGCTTCTCGCCCCAGCCCAGCTCTCGATAGAACTAACGGTTGCCCATGTGCAAGAGGCTGAGCTTGACCAGGGCGCCGCCGTCCGGCTCGGGAAAGAGAAACCGCACGGTGTGTGCATCGAGGATCTGTAGCCGCGATCCCGGTTTGAAATTCATGAAACTCCCCAGCCGGAACGGCTGGCCCACCCGCATGTGCTCCTCCCAATTGAACTTAACGATCTCGGCATCGAAGACCTCGCCGTTATGAAATCTCACCCCCTGCCGGAGAGTCACTTCAAGGGTGTGGTCGTCGAGCCACTGCCAGCCGGTGGCCAAGCGTGGCACCAGGTCACCATCGTGGTTGAGGGACAGGAGATGCTCAAAGACGTTGAAGGTAATGGTTCCCCAGTTATTAGGGTTGTTATCCACAGCCCGCAGTTCCCCCCGAGGCCTCGGGAACTCTCCCCGCACAGTGCCGGCGCACCACGCGAAAGTCCAGAGCACCAGGAGTATGCTAACGATGTAACGTTATGACATAGCTGAGCCTCCGATTTAGGGGACCGTCGGTTGTGGACGACGGCTCCAGTGGGCCCAATAGGCATTCATGACGACCCGCCGACCTTCACCTGCGAATCGGGGTTGGGCGAGCGACTGCGCAGCGAGCCGACCCTCCCTGCTCGCCGCCCGGGGAAATGCCATGCCGAGTCGGCAATGCCAGCCTCTCTGGGACGGCTAACTCCCAAGCTGAAAGCTTGCGCCTTCGGTTCCCGGAATGAGCTCGAAGGACGATTCGGAGGCTCGACGGGCCTCAGCGAATAGGCGATCGAGCAACTCGTCGCTATGCGGAGGATTGTGGTGAAAGGGGACAAGCCGCTTCACATGGGCCTTGGCGGCGAAGGCGATGGTTTGCGACACTGAGCTGTGTCCCCAGCCCACGTGTGCCTGGTATTCGGTGTCGGTGTACTGGGCATCGTGTATGAGCAAATCCACCGCCGCTGCCAATTCGTAGCCCGACATCCAGTCTGCGTCTGTGGGGAAGTGGGCGGCGCCAAGAGCCGGCTCGTGATCGGGAAGGTATGTCAGCGACACCCCATTTTCGGTAATGCGATATCCGACAGTTGGACCAGGGTGCATCACGAGGGCGGCGGTAATCTGTAAGCTGCCGATCTCAAAGCGTTCCAGGGGGACATCGTGCAGGCTAAGACGACAGGGAAGGTCGCGTAAGCGCACTGGAAAGAGCGGCGGTGAAAGGTAGCGCGTGAGGCGAGCGCGCAGATCGAAGGTCGTGGACGGAGGACCCCAGATATGAACCTCCTGGTCCGGTCGATTCAGGGGTTCGAAGAACCCGAGCCCCTGAATGTGGTCCATGTGGAGATGGGTGAGCAGGAGATCGATCCGCGCGACCTCCGGCCCCAAAGTCGCCCCCAAGCGTTGGATCCCCGTACCGGCATCCAGGATCACTAACGTGCCATCCTCACCGCGCACCTCAACGCACGAGGTATTCCCGCCATAACGCACCGTCTCAGGGCCGGGCGCTGCCAACGAGCCGCGTGTACCCCATAGTGTGACCATCATGGATCGTCGACCTCCCAGAAGATCGCCACGGCCCCCAGATAGCGCCCTCCCTGTCCCTCCAAGGGGAAAGCCGTGACTTCGATTTTTCTGTGCACGCCATCGAGGCCACGAATTTGAAACGCCAGATGAGCGGCGCGGCGCTGCTGAAGCGCAATGACTAGGGGTAGCGCTTCAGGCGGCAAGGGCAAGCCGTCCTCAGAGGTCGGCTGAAAGATCTGTGCCCACTCCGCCAGCGGCATCTCGCCCGTTTCCTCATAGCGATGGCCGAGCAACACCTCAGCCGGCTCGTTATAAAACAGGAGCTTACCAGTTGGGTCCACCAAGAAGATCGGCATAGCCAGATAAGTTGCAAGCTGCCGCATGAGGATCACCTCTATGGCTTGTTGCGGCATGAACTCCTCCAACGTTTTAGCTTCATCCGCACCAACACGACAGACCACTGAGGTGACCGCAGCCATAACGGAAGGTTCTTGTTAAGTCAAGCACTTCTCGTGACACCCCCCAGCACGACTTCCACGATTAGAGCCCATCAGCGTGCCATAGCACGCTCTCCCCTACGCAACCAGAGCGAGGTCGACTTAGCCACCTTCACCCTTTGGGGGATGCTTTGCTCCGATCCGGAAGGGGTTCCTTAAGACCGACGATGTTATACGTCATTATCGGCCGAGAAAAACCTTTGAGACTCAGTTCGCCTGCCATTTCCGCTGCAACGATCGGCTCGACCGCGCTGTAGACCCGCTGAGACACCAAGATCTGATCCCCTTTCGCCTCATCGCAGAGGCGAGCGGCGAGGTTTGTCACAGTGCCGATGGCCGCGTAGTCGAAGCGTCCCTCGAAGCCGATCTTGCCGAGCGTGGCATAGCCTAGGGCTATGCCGACAGCGAAATCCAGTTGGTGCCCGCGCCGCTGCCACTTTGCCTTGAGCTCGGCCACGCGGGCGCGCATCGACACCGCCATATGCATGGCGCGCTCGGCGGGATTGGCACAGGGCAAGGGATCGTTGAAAAAGATCATCATGCCATCCCCCGTGAAGCGCTCCAGGGTTCCCTCGTAGCGGTAGATGATTCCCCCCAAGGCGGTATGAAACTCCCGGAGGACACCCATCACCTCTTCGAGCTCGGTCGTCTCTGAGAAGGTCGTGAAGCCCCGCAGATCGCAAAAGACCACGGTGACCTCCCGCCGATGACTTTCTAGCATCTGTTCATACTCGTCCGAGGCGATTAATTTAGCCAGTTGGGGAGCGAGGAAGCGACGGAGGCGGGCCAAGCGCTCCAGTTCCTGCACTTGACGCTGGACGCGCTCTTCGAGGGTTCTGTTCCACTCGGCAAGTTGAGCGGCCTGTGCCAGGATCGTATCGTGGTAATCTTTGATCCGCAGCAGGGATTTGACGCGGGCCAGTAGCTCAAGCTGATTGACCGGTTTGGTGAGGAAATCATCCGCACCGGACTCGATGGCCTTGCCCTTCTCCTCCTGGGCCCCGAGCGCTGTGACCATGACGATGGGCAAGAACTGGGTGGCGGGATCGCCGCGCAGGCGCTGAGCGACTTCATAGCCCGACATGCCCGGCATGAGGTTATCAAGGAGGATCAAGTCGGGGGCATCGGTCTGCACCTTCTGCAGGGCCTCAGCGCCCGAATTGGCGGTCACCACGGTATAACCTCGTGGGCTCAGGATGGCATCCAGGACTTTGATGTTCTGCGGAGTATCGTCCACCACCAGGATCTTCCAGGTGCGTTCCATCGCAGCGGGCTCCCATCGGCGCTGGTTTGGAGGTGCCGTGTCGCGTTCTCGTCCCATTAGGGAGCAGCCCTCTCTCCTCGCTCTCCCTCCAAGAGAGGGCTAGGGTGGGGGTTGCGCCGCTCACAATACTGCCCGACCACCTCCAGCAGCTCGCGTATGTTGATCGGCTTCACCAGGTAGCCATCGAAGCCGGCCGAGTGGAGGCGCTTGGCGGTCGTCCGGCATGGCAAAAGCGGTCAGCCCAATGACGGGGATGTACGCTGTTTTGGGGTTGGCTTTCAGCTGCCCCAGGGCCGTCACGCCGTCCATTCCTGGCAATTGGATGTCCATCAAGATCAGGTGAGGCGTGTGACTGCGGGCCAGCTCGATTCCTAACTCCCCGGTCTCCGCCTCCAGCGTCCGGTAGCCTTTCACTTGGAGGAGGTCACGGACGGGCTTCAAGTTCTGCTCGTGATCCTCGATGATGAGGATCAGCTCAGTCGCCATCGCTGCCGCCCTCCGGTTCCCAGATTCCCCTCGCCTGGCCCTCGCTCCCGAATCTCATCCCGGCATGAGCCCGCGGACGATGTCGACGAACGCCTCCCGCGAGAACTCGCCCTTGCGGGCCAGGTATGCGATCTTGCCGTTGAGACGCTCGTTTTCTTCCAGCGTCAGGCTCTTGCTCGTGAGGATGACGATCGGGATGGCAGCGGTGACGAAGTCGGCGCGCAGCCGCTCGACGACGGTGAAGCCGTCGACTTCGGGCATCAGCAGGTCCAGAACGATGAGCGCCGGCACCTCGCGGTGAGCCAGGGCGATCCCCTCCTGGCCACCGTATCCCTTGAGAACCCGAAAGCCCTCCCCAGTCAGCATGGCCTCCATCAGCTCTACCGCCATTGAGTCATCATCGATGACGAGGATGGTGACCTCCTCCCGCCGTCGTCGTCGCGTCAGGCTGACGCGCTGCAGCGCATTCATCAGCTCCTCCCGACTCACCGGCTTGACCAGGTAGTCGGTGGCTCCCAGGGCGAAGCCTTTCCGTTGTTCGTCCACGATCGAGACGATCACGACCGGAATCTGCCGCGTCTCGGGTGCGCCCTTCAGATGGACAAGCAGGTCCCAACCGTCCACCCTTGGCAGCAGCAAGTCGAGGGTGATCAGGGCCGGATGGAGGTGGCGGGCCTTGTCGAATCCTTCCGCGCCATCCTGCGCGACCTCGACGCAGCACCCGGCGCCTTCCAGGTAGAGACGGAGCAGCTCGGCGGCTTGTGGATCATCCTCCACCACGATGACGACCGGGCCGTGGCGCTCTGACCGGGCAGTAGCGTCTGTCGCCAGCCCTGGGACGGCTTCGGTCTGGGGTGCGATGCGCGCCGGCAGGGTAAAGGTGAAACGGCTACCGTGGCCGACCGCGCTCTCCACCCAGAGGCGCCCCCCATGCAGCTCCACGAACTACCTGGCGAGCGCGAGGCCGAGGCCCGTGCCTTCCCGCTTTTCACCATCCACACTGGCCACCTGTTGGAACTCCTCGAAGATCCGTCCTCGATCCTCTGGGGCGATGCCAATCCCGGTGTCCCAGACGGTGACCTGCACCTCAGCACCATGAAGCCCCGCCGTGATGCCGACCCGGCCTCCATCGGGAGTGAACTTCACAGCATTGGAGAGAAGATTGAAGACCACTGGCTTGACCTTGCGTTCGTCGGCCTCGACGACGTCCAAAGCTGAGTCGATCTCCAGGTCGAGGGCAATGCTATGCCGGCTGGCGCGCTCCCGCACCATGGTCAGGCCGTTCGCCAGAGCCTCTGGCAGCGAGAAGCGCCCCAGCTCCATGCGCCCGGCCTCCACCTTCGAGAGGTCCAAAATATCGTTGATGAGCGACAGCAGATGCCGGCCGCTGTCGAGGATGTCCCTGAGATACTCCTCCTGCTTGTCGTTCAGCTCGCCGAAGAGGCGCTCCAGGAGCACCTCGGAGAAGCCGATGATGGCGTTGAGCGGCGTGCGCAGCTCGTGCGAAATGCTGGCCAGGAACTCGGACTTGTGGCGGTTGGCGGCCTCGAGTTGGTGGTAGAGTCGGCCCAGCTCTGCCGTCATGTGGTTCAAATTCGCGGCCAGGGAGCCGAGTTCGTCCCGGTTCGCGACGGCGATGCGCTGCGAGAAGTCGCCTGAGGCGATCTGGCGTAGCTGGACATCCATGCGCTGGACCGGCAGGATGAGCGACCACGAAAAGGCGTAGCCGAAGACCAGCGCCAGCCCGATGCTGCCGACCGCAAAGCCGATGACCGCCCAGCGGGCCGTGTGGTAGGCGGCATGGCTGGCCTCCACGCGCGTCACCATCTCCGCTTCGGCGCGGTTCACCAGCTCGTTGGTGAGGCGCTCCAGGCGGTCCGCCAGCGGGTTGGCTTGGACACGCTGCAATTCACGGCCCGTGGCCACCTTCCCCCCGGCGACCATCGCCACGACCTCATGCATGGCCTGGATGAAGCGCTTGTAGTC